>JFJP01039039.1_pt1 | contig 14926 bp, 11 predicted proteins | sample 431651 | NCBI WGS metagenome assembly JFJP01 (sample SAMN02602958, study PRJNA72255) | Microbial mat metagenome, whole genome shotgun sequencing project. | biome: fresh water; feature: sink hole; material: water; isolation source: purple microbial (photo- and chemosynthetic) mats found in...
GTCAGGTAGTTGACGGAACAACAAAAGCACGTGCAGTGCCAATTTACCAAACAAGTTCGTATGTTTTCGACGATGCAGCCGATGGCGCTGACCTTTTTGCTCTTCGCAAATTCGGCAATATCTATACCCGTTTGATGAATCCGACAACCGATGTTTTTGAGAAACGCGTAGCAGCACTCGAAGGAGGTGTTACAGCCTTAGCTACTTCATCAGGCCAGTCGGCGCAATTCTTGGCTTTGAATAATATTTTGCAAGCAGGCGATAATTTTGTTTCTACTTCGCACCTGTATGGTGGAACTTACAATCAGTTTAAAAATCAGTAATTTACAGTAGACGATAAACCCGAAACTTTTGAAGCGCTGATTGACGATAATACAAAAGCACTTTATTTAGAAACAATTGGAAATCCCGATTTGAATATCCCTGATTTCGAAGCTATTGCAGCAGTAGCCGACAAACATGGTATTCCATTAATTGTTGATAATACTTTTGGTGCTGGTGGAGCAATTTTCCGTCCGATTGAGCACGGTGCGAGTGTTGTAGTAGAATCGGCAACCAAATGGATTGGTGGTCATGGCACTTCGCTTGGTGGTGTAATTGTGGATAGCGGTAAATTCAATTGGGGCAATGGAAAATTCCCTGCATTTACCGAACCATCAGATAGTTATCACGGATTGGTATTTTGGGATGTATTTGGATTCGATGGTCCTTTCGGAAACATAGCTTTCAATATCCGTGCACGTGTAGAAGGCCTTCGCGACTGGGGAAATGCCATTAGCCCATTTAACTCCTTTATGTTAATACAAGGCTTGGAAACGCTTTCGTTACGTGTTGAACGTCACGTACAGAATGCATTGGAATTAGCCACTTGGTTGGAAAATCATCCTGCTGTAGAATATGTAAACTATCCGGGATTGAAAAGCAGTCCATACCATGCATTGGCAAACAAATATTTAAAACGTGGTTTTGGTGGTGTACTTTCATTCAAGCTGAAAGGCGATGCTGCCAAAGCAGATAAACTGATTGATAGTTTGAAATTAATCAGCCACTTAGCCAATGTAGGTGATGCCAAATCGTTGATTATTCACCCGGCTGCCACCACACACGAACAACTTTCGCCCGAAGATAAAATTTCGGCAGGTGTTTTCCCCGGATTACTACGTATTTCTGTTGGTATTGAGCATATTGCCGATATTAAAGCAGATTTGGAACAAGCTTTTGAAGCAATAAAATAACACCTCTCCCCGACCCTCTCCTTGAGGAGAGGGAGAAGGAGCAAATCTCAAACGCAAAGCATGATTAAATTCATTGCTTTGCGTTTCTGTTTTAATATTATCTGCGCTTTAATCTAAAAAATATCAAGGTATTATTATTTTAAATAAAACAGAATTTTGGTGTATCAAAGGTTTTTGATGTGCAAAAAATACTGTACCCGATGCAGGTGATAAAATTTGACATTTCGTTTGTCCTGTAAATGGGTCGAGAATTTTGGCCAACAAATCGCCTTCTTTTACCTCATCTCCTGCCCCATTCAGCGCATAAAGAATTCCCGCTTCGTCCGACTTTACAGTAATCGTATCGTTGTCGGAAATTGTTTTCGAGATATAACCTTCGTGCATTGGTAAATTAATAATTTTACTTTTGTGCAAAAATCGTAAAATTGAAATCCACGTAATTTTAGCAGTATCTTTATTAATATTGCTGGTGTCGCCCGAAAAAATTGAAAAAGCTTGTGTACCAAACACCTGCCAATTGTAATTCAAAACAGTAGTATCGTACGGTTTTGGTTCACGAATAAATATATAAGGAAGTCCAAAACGTTTTGCAATATTCGTACTCTGATACCCCGTATTCATCATACGCACATGAGGAATGAACTGACCCGGAATGTAGTAACTTGCAAGCTGAATGCCAAATTTATAATCTTTTACGCTTTCGAAAATAGCTGAAGCAATGCGTTGAGTAGTTTCACCCTTTTCATAGCCAGGAAACATTCGGTTAATGTCGGTATTATCCATTGCCCAAAACCGCTTGTTTATATTCATCGAAAAATGATTCGCCGAAGGGATAACCATTATTTCGTGCCCAGGCAAAATGCAACCATTTTTTTCGAGCTCTAAAAGGTTTTTAACTATCTGCGAACAGATAAATTGCTGCTGAACCTCGTCGCCACGCAGCGAACCAACAATGGCAATTGTTTTTTTTCCCTCACCAAAACGAAACGACCGAATTTTAAAATCGTCGCGATAAGGCGATTTCATTTGAAATATAATTTCTTCTCTCATAGATTATTAGCAATTTTTGTGTGAAAAAATACGTGCAACGAGCGAACCTTCATACACCACAGGGTATGTTCGCAATGTGAAAACCGTTCCATCTACAGGCGAATTGATTTCTTGTAAAACTTTCCCCTCTAACGGGTCAATAATTTTACAAAGCAAATCGCCTTTTTTCACATGCACCGAGTGCGAAACATTTGGTAAAATTATACCCGAAGCGTCGGCATTTAAAAAACAAACACCACCATTTGTCGAAAGCTCTGGCACCGAAACTTCGCTTGCTATTGGCCCATCCCACATATCCATTTGGTGCATCATATTCAAAATACCTTCAATCAACCTATCGCCATATTTACGCGTAATGCGCATACCAATGCCCATTTCTACTACAAGTGTTGGTGTATTTAGGGAGTTTAAAGAATGTGAAAGTGTGGATTGTAAAACGGTAGCAGCATCGTGTACCCAAATAAAATCGATGTTAAGCATTTGAGCATAAGGCACTAATTTTTCAGCCATTTGCACATTTATGCGCACTTGTGGTACTTCACGCAGAAAAATATTGCTGGCATGTATGTCTATCACCATATCGGCACCTCGGAGGTCTTGGGTAATTTGATAAACAATATGCTCTATGAGATGTCCGCCTTCTTCGCCCGGAAAAATACGGTTCATATCCAAGTCGAAAGTAGGAATACCCCGCTTTACAGAGTCAATTCCAAGTGGATTGAGGGCAGGGTATATTTCGACATTTCCTTTTAAATGTTTTAGATTTTCATTCAGTCGCCGAGTTAATTCGAAGCAAACATATTGCCCTTCAAGTTCATCGCCATGTGTTCCAGTAACTATACATATTCGTTTATTGCCTTTTCGTTCGCCTTCGATAATATTTTTTTGAATAATAAGGCGTTCATCTACCGGTAATCCTTCCGAAACTATTGTTTTTACCATTCGTTTTATTGTTGTATCTCTTCTACTTTTAAATATACTTCTAAATTTTGTTGTGCTAAGCCCTTAAAAACTCCTTTATCCACCGTACAATCCTCGTAATCGCGCCCGTGTGCCAACTTAATATATCCTTCGTTTATTATTGCTCTATTGTGAGTTGGGTCAAAGCCAAACCATTCGCCATAAGCATAATACTCAATCCAAGCATGTGTAAAACCTTCACCTTGCATAAAACCAGTAACATATCGAACAGGAATTTTTGCCATACGACATAAAGTAATCAATATATGTGCAAAATCCTGACAAACTCCTTTTCCAATTGTTAATGCTTCGGAGGCTGAAGTTTGAATTGTTGTAATTCCTGGCTCATAAACAAATGAGCTGTGAATGGCATCCGACAAAAGTAATACTTTTTGGAGTGCTGTGGCATTTTCGGGCAATAACACGCCCCGAAATAGCGCCTTAATATTGGAAGTCGGCATTGTATATTTCGATGGATAAAGAAACATATTATTCAATGATTCGCGAATTCGATAGGTTTTGAGTATGACTGTACCTTCCGAAATAAATTCGAATGATTGGTGTAAATCAGCAATATGACCATTTAAAGTTACATTCCCAAAATTATCGTTCCCTTTAGTAAATTCTACTTGAGGTAGAATAATACAGCTTGATTGAATAACTTCCTGAAATTCGTTAGTTTGAGGCGTACATCTCAATAAAAAAGAATGTCCGTACACATTTTCACTAAAAGATATTTTCGTTTTATAGCTGTATTTTAGTTTTATCATTTTATTTCAAGTGCTGAATAAGCTATTAAGGAGTGCCAATGTAGAGGCATCTTTATACTTTTCTGGCGTTAATTTCAATTCAAGGCTTTTTAATATTTCCTTGTTACAAATATAGCACTCTTTTTCGATAGTTTCAAGCATTCGCTTAAATATTCCATCAACTCTATTAAATTTATAGTCGAAACGTATGTGTAAGTCTGTGCTTTCTAGGAACTTACCGTATTTAATTATTTGTCGGGTTTGCAAATTGAGTATGCGTTCGTCAATTGAGCCCCAGAACGCAAGCATATAATCTGTAATTGGTTGTAATTCGTTTAAGTTATGTAAATGGGTTTTGGAATATTTAATTTGAGCAATCGACATTTCGATATACGAAAGCGTTTCGCTCATTATCTCCTCTCGAAGCACCATAGCATTGCTTTTGGTGCGGTCGAGCATATTAATTACCGAGTCGGGATTGGTTTGGTCGTACAAATATTTATCAAAAAAATCCTCCGATGAGGCATATTTATTTTCAATACCCATTTTTGTACAAAATGCTTTGTAAGAGTTTTCATCCTCATCAATCATTGTATCGTAATGTTTACGCAACAAATGTAACGTAAGATACACGCGTTCTGCGTAGCGTCCCATCCAAAAAAGATTACTTGCTTTTGTCGACGAAATACTGGGAATTATGTTTTTTATTTCTATTTTTTCCATGATGTAAAAATTTAATAATGTTTTTTATTTACTTAGCACCCAAGTATCTTTAAACCCACCACCTTGCGACGAGTTTACAATAAACGATGTTGGGTCGCGGGTGTAACGTGTTAATCCACTGCGCCAAACACGTGTTTCTTCTTCGCTTATTACATATACTCTCAAATCCGATTTACGCATAACGGTACCTTCGCCTTCCATAATTTCGAGGTCGATAAAGTCAATTATTTCCTGAGCAATCCAACGGCGAGGCTCTGCTTCAATCAATTGTTTCAAATTTTCGAGTTTTTCTTCCGACAAATCACGCCCAAACATTACGCCATATCCACCTGCTTCAGCTACATCTTTTATTACCAATGTTTTGATATTTTCTAATACATATTTCTTATCGTACTCGTAATAGGGTAAATAGGTGGGCGCATTTTCCAAAATAGCTTTCTCGCCCAAATAAAATTCAACCATTTTGGGTACATAATAATAAATGCCCTTATCGTCGGCAATTCCATTACCTGGAGCATTTACAATAGCCACATTTCCCTTTCGGTAGGCTTGCATCAAATTTGGAACACCCAGCATCGATGAACTATCAAAAGTCATAGGATCGAGAAATTCGTCGGAAATTCGTCGGTAAATAACTCCTACTCGTTCACGTTTATCAAAAAGTCCAATATAATATACGGTATCATTTTCAACAATTAAATCGTCGGCATAAGCCAAAATAACACCCGCTTTTTCGGCTAAATACGAATGTTCGAAATAGGCCGAATTGTAACGACCAGGAGTAAGAATTACCGCCAAACCATTGTCCACATTTACATAATCCATTGCTTTACGAATAAGCGAAGCATACGACCGATTATCAAAAACCGCATTTTCTTTAAACGTTTCGGGCGATACTTTTCGGGTAATAGTGCGTGCAATCATAGGGTACGAAGCACCAGAAGGTATGCGAAGATTGTCTTCAAGCACTATCCATTTGCCATTTTTAGCTTGTACTAAATCGATGCCCGATATATGCGAATAAATATCACGCGAAGGGGTAATTCCTTCGCATTGAGCCAAATAACCCGACGATGAATAAATAAATTCCTCGGGTATAACTCCATGTTTTACAATTTCTTTCGTGCTATAAATATCTTTCAAAAAAAGATTTAATGCTTTGACACGTTGTACCAAGCCAGCTTCAATTTCGAGCCAATCTTTGTGTGTTATAATACGTGGAATTGGGTCGAATGGGAAAATCTGTTCGTTGAAATTTCCATTTTTATAAATTCCAAATCGAACTCCAAACCGCTCCATCCATTTATTAACGGCTTCTTTTTGTTTTACTAATGTGTACATAAGCAAGTGTTTTTAGTTTTACATAATGTAATAATTAGCATATAATAATTGATATTATGAAAGCTATTATATTATTTATTACATTAATATGATGCAAATATAGATGTTTTTATCGCAAAAAGAAACATTTTTGAATTAATTTAACGTGAAAAAAGTTAGTTACTATCAATTTGCAATCATTATCACTAAAATATTGATTAATTTGAATATATTTAACCTAATAATATTTCATATTTTTACAATCATAACCAATTTAAATAATCTTGCGAATAAAAGATAAATGATAAACAGAAGCCATTTTTTAATCAAATCATTTTGATTGTTTTTAAATTTTCAATATATTTGCATGATTTTTTTCCAAATAGTTTACCTCTTTAGTAACGTATATGAAAGACTTATCTCCCTATTACGAATTGGCGCGTGAATTTGCGCTATCAACCAACCGCAGTATATTTCTGACCGGAAAAGCCGGAACTGGCAAAACAACTTTTTTACGAAAACTTAAAAACGAGACAAAAAAACAAATGGCCATTGTGGCTCCTACGGGTGTGGCTGCCATTAATGCCGGTGGAACGACCATGCATTCGTTTTTTCAGTTGCCATTTACGCCTTTTGTGCCTACAGCGCAAGGACGAAAAGAATTGGTCGAGAAAATTAAAATGGTGGGACAACGACGTAAGGTAATTCAGGAACTCGAATTGCTGGTAATCGACGAAATAAGTATGGTTCGAGCCGATGTGCTCGATGCAGTTGATACTATTTTACGCCAAGTTCGCTACAAACATTCCGAACCTTTTGGTGGCGTGCAGGTTATTTTTATTGGCGATATGTTTCAGCTTTCGCCAGTGGCTATCGAAGAAGAATGGCGGCAGCTTTCGCAATTTTATAAAAGTCCATATTTTTTTCATAGTCAGGTGGTGCAACAACAACAGCCTGTATACATCGAATTCGACAAAATTTTTCGACAAACAAATACTAACTTTATTGATGTACTCAATCAGGTGCGCAACAATTGCCTTACAGCCGATGGACTTGCGCTGCTACAAAGTCGCTACAATCCACTTTTTAAACCCGAAAAAGAGGATACCTATATTACACTCACCACGCACAATTACAAAGCCGACCGTATAAACGCGGAGGAGCTTGTGAAATTAAAAACCAAATCGCACACCTTTTCGGCCGAAATAAAAGGGGATTTTCCTGAAAAAGGGTATCCTACCGACAAAGAATTAGTACTAAAAGTTGGTGCAAAGGTGATGTTTATTAAAAATGATACCGAAAGCGTACGTCGTTTTTATAATGGTAAAATAGGAATTATCAAAGACTTAGAAGAGAATAAAATTACAATTCAGTGCCCCGGCGAAGATGAGGTAATAGAACTTGGCAAAATGGTTTGGGAAAACATTCGGTATTCGACAAACGAAACTACCCGCCAAATTGAAGAAGATATGTTGGGCACTTTTAACCAATTTCCTTTGCGCTTAGCTTGGGCTATTACCATTCACAAAAGCCAGGGTTTGACCTTCGAAAAAGCAATTATCGATGCTGGCGATGCTTTTGCATCGGGGCAAGTTTATGTGGCGCTAAGTCGTTGTAGGTCGCTCGAAGGCTTGGTGCTTTGGAGCAAAATAAACCCCTCGAGTATCGAAAACGATAGCGAAATAGTAGCACACGAAAAAACAAAACAAGCCATTGAAGAGCTTGAAATGCAGCTAAACGAAAGTCGTAACCAATTTAGAGCCTACACATTACATCAACTTTTCGATTTCCGAATGGGCATCGGTCATGCTTCGCGCATTCTGCGTGATGTCGAAAATTTAGCAAGTTCATTTAACGACGAAACTATACCGCATCTCAAAGACATATTGAAGCAACAACAACAAATACAAGAAGTTGCCGATAAATTTCAAGTGCAACTCAACAACATTTTCAACACTTCGGAAGTAAACGAAGATTTTTTAGCAGAACGTTTACAAGCTGCTACCACTTTTTTTACCGACAAAATTGAACATGTACTTGAAACTATACGACAATCGCCAGCTACTTCGGATAGCCGCGAAAATGCGCGCGAGTATACCGACCAATTGCGTGCAAATTTTGCATTTATGGCCCAAAAACAACATGTTTTTAAAAAATTACCACTGCCATTTACGGTTGATAAATTTTTTGAAGTAAAAAACTCGTTCCTTCTCCCCGACTTTACAGTAAATGCCTACGCTAAGGCCAATTACACCAAAACAACAGCTTCGCAAAACCCAAAACTCTATTACGATTTGCTGTCGCTTCGCAATCAGATTTGCGAGCCACGCAATTTACCTATTTATGTGGTAGCCGGCAGTAAAACATTGTTAGAAATAGCTGATTATTTGCCACTTAACAACAAAGACTTATTAAGAATAAATGGCTTTGGACCTTCAAAGGTGGAAAAATACGGTGAATTATTTTTGAATATCGTTCAAAAATATTGCGAAGCAAATAAACTATCATCGCGCATGAGCGAGCTTTCGACCACGAAAACAGAAAAAGTGGAAAAAACGGAAAAGGGTGGAAAAAAAGCAAAAGGCGATTCGCATCGCGAAACCTACGAACTATTCAAATCGGGTAAAAGTATCGACGAAATTGCGGCTATTCGGGGATTAGTGGTTTCCACCATTTGCACACATTTAAGTAAGTTTGTTGCTTTGGGCAATCTGGATATTAATAAATTTGTATCAGCCGATAAGCGTGACAAAGCCATTAAAATGATGGATACTGTTGATTTAGGTTCTGTTTACCAAAGCTTAGGAGCCATTTTAAATCCTATCGAAACGAACTTCTTTTTGAGCTGGTACAGGAGTTTTAAAAAATAAAAAAATGAATTTTGCGAAATGGCATTGCCTATTATTGAAAAATTTAGTCGTTATAATTCTATTTTTTTGTAGTAAAAATTTCATTTTAACATGTTCAAAAGCTTTTCAAGCACATCAAATTAGTTAAATAACGTTATATTTTATCTTCAATACAACTTACCAACCCCAAAATTGGCTTAAAAAATCGTCACAAAGTAAATTTGAATCGAATCAACATTGCTTTTTTAGAATTTATTCATGGAGTAGCTTGAAAATTTTATTACTTCGTTTTCGAATACAACAAATTATATACCTACTAATCAAATACTTAAATTATAAAACTCACTATTTATATCAAGACATTCGTCTAAAATAATTTTCTTTCGTAATATCAATTAATTCAAATAGTATTAATTATTACAATCAAATGACTATTGTTTTTTCAGATTTACGCTGTAAATTTGAAATCAAGAAAAACCAATAAATAGAAACAATTAAATCATTACGATTATGATAAATATATTTTTAGTTGACGATCACGAAATCGTTCGAGAAGGCTTCAAAAAGCTTATTAAAGAGTTTAGCGACATTAATGTTACTGGCGAAGCAGCATCGTCGGAAGATGTTTTATCAAGATTAGATAATATTGCTTGCGATGTTATGTTAGTTGATTTATATTTGCCCGGCAAAAATGGCTATCAATTAATTGTGGAGTTACAAAAACTTCGCCCCGAGATTAAAACCATTATTATGAGCATTAATCCCGAGCAAAAATCGGCTTTAAGAGCTTATAAATTAGGAGCGTCTGGATATTTATGTAAAGATTCTTCAATTAGTGAAATTATTTCAGCTATAAAAAAAACATATACCGTAGGCAGGTATATAAGTCCTGATTACGCCGAAGCGCTAGCTTTTAAATCAATTTACAGCGAACAGGATGAATTGCAAAAGTTAAGCGATTTGGAAACAAATATCCTAATAATGTTTTATAAAGGATTGGACATTAAAGACATAGCCTTAAAAACTGGTTTGAGTATTGTTTCGGTATTTACCTATCGAAAAAAGATTTTTGAAAACCTAAAGCTTAATAACAATTTGGATATGATTCATTTTGTAAAAGAAAATATCTTAATGGGTTAATCGCATTTTAGGCCAAAATACTTACTCTAAGAAAAATTATTTTATTCAAAAAACGAATTAATATTTATCAGGTTTTGTATTTAGTTAGAAATTTTAGTATATTTGCAATTATTATCTATTATTCAAAGTATAATTCAACACTATTCGAACCAATTTTTTGTTAAAAATAATTCGATCTACTTTGGTTAATATGATAAATTACAAGCATTTAAAAATTAACTCTATCTAATTTCATAAGAGGTAAATACATTGTTTTTTTTCCACACACTAATTTAATTTTTTATGATTAAAGTATTTATTGTTGATGATCATGAGATTATCCGCGAAGGCCTTAAAATGATTCTAAGAGAAGAATCAGATATTATTGTTGTGGGTGAAGCTCAAAATGGAGCTCAAGCTATCGACAAAATTAGAAAAGTCGACTGCGACATAATGTTGTTAGATATGAATATGCCGGGACGGAATGGGATTGATTTATTAATGGATATTAAGTCTTTACGTCCAAAATTACACATATTAGTACTAAGCATACATCCCGAAGATAAATTTGCGCTTAAAACGCTCAAATCTGGTGCTTCGGGCTATTTGTGTAAAGATACCGCTCTCGAAGAGTTGGTGGTTGCTATTCATAAAATCAATTCAAAAGGTCGCTATATTAGTGCATCGCTTGCCGAGCAATTGGCTTTTGATGTTATTCCCGAATCGGATGCCGATCCACATGAACTACTATCGAACCGCGAACGCGAAATTTTAATAAAAATAGCTTCTGGTGTAAAAGCGAAAGATATTGCCGATGAATTAGGCTTAAGTATTTCGACTGTTTTTACTTATCGCCTGCGAATTTTCGAAAAACTCAATGTAAAAAACAATGTGGAACTAACGCATTATGCTATTGAGAAAAAACTTGTTAGTTAGTTAAAAGTAGTTAGTTACTAGTTACAAGAAAAAAATATAAAATATAATATTATAACAAGTTGGTCAGGTAAATATTATTTATCTGACCAAATTTTTTGATATGACAATTCTAAATATTGAAACCTCAACGAATGTGTGCTCAGTGGCACTAAGTATCAACGGATTATGTGTATTTTCGCGTACAAACGCCGATGGTATGAATCACGCCACATTATTAAGTCCGTTTATCGACGAAGCTTTGCAATTTTTATCTCCTCAAACGCCCAATGCCATTGCAGTAAGCGGTGGCCCAGGCTCTTACACTGGTTTGCGTATTGGCGTTTCTACTGCTAAAGGTTTATGTTATGGATTAGAAGTGCCCCTCATTGCTGTGGATACGCTCGAAATAATGAGCCTAATGGCTAATAAACTAATTGAGAATCGACCCGAAAACAGCTTATTATGCGCTATGATTGATGCCCGACGCATGGAAGTTTATGCCGCATTTTATAATTTAAAAGGAGAACTTGTGAGAAATGTTTCGGCTGATATTATCGACGAAAATTCATACATTGAATTACTTGATAAAAATATCATTTATTTTTTTGGAAATGGTGCCCCCAAATGCAAAACTGTTTTGAAGCATTCCAATGCCGTTTTTATTGACGATATTGTGCCATTGGCCGAAAATATGATTCCTCTGACCGAGAAAGCATTCGCAGAACAGCTTTTTGCCGATGTTGCTTATTATGAGCCTTTTTATTTGAAAGAATTTTATACAACAGCCATTCCTAAATCCATAAATTAATTACGAATTACTAGTTAGGAATTATGAATTACAAGCAAAGAAAATAGATACAATGCTCAAAAAAGTTGAATCCTATATTTTGAAAAACAATTTGCTGACAGCTGGTGCTAAAGTAATTGTGGGCACAAGTGGTGGAGCCGACTCAGTGGCATTATTGCATATCTTAAAACAACTTGGTTTTGAGTGCATTGTGGCTCATTGTAACTTTCATTTACGCAATGAAGAATCGGATAGAGACGAATTATTTGTGCAAAATTTGGCTTCGAAATTGGCAGTAGAATTTCGTAAAATTGATTTTGATACGGTTGAACATGCTGCATCCAACAAAATATCAATTGAAATGGCTGCGCGAAATTTGCGTTACAATTGGTTTGAAGCGTTGCGTATAGAATTTGCTGCCGAAGCCATTGCAGTAGCGCATCATGCCGACGATAATGTAGAAACAGTGCTAATGAATCTTACGCGCGGCACAGGTTTAGGTGGCATGACTGGGATACCTATTCGCAATGGTTCAGTTGTTCGCCCCCTACTCAGTTGCACCCGCGAAGAGATTATTAGCTATTTAAAAAACAATGGTTCAAATTTCGTTACCGATTCTACAAATTTAAAAAACGAATATGTTCGAAACCGTTTTCGAAACCAATTAATACCACTTTTCGAAAGTATAAATCCTTCATTTCGGCAAACAATAACCGAAACTATTGCCCGTTTCGAAGATATTGAAGCTATATACAACGAACACATAGCTCTGGAAATAAAAAAATTGTGTCAATTTAAAAATGATAGTACTATTATTGATACAACTATTTTAAAAACAAAAAAATACGCCAAAACAATTTTATACGAATTACTTTCGCCTTGTAATTTTCATATTGATACCATTTCGAATGTATTGAAAAGCTTGGAAAATGCACCTGGTTCACTATTTTATTCACCAACAAATCAATTATTGTACGACAGAAATCAATTAATTTTGACAAAGCGAACCGAAAGAGAATTGAATTCATATATTATCTATAAACCTGAAAATGAGCTTCAATTGCCAGTTCGAATGAAAATTTCAGAACGTAAATTCGATGGAAGTATTAATAAATCTGCCCAATATGCGACCTTTGATTCAACTAAACTAAAATTCCCTTTGGAATTGCGCAAATGGCAACAAGCCGATAGTTTTATACCTTTTGGCATGAAATCGCACAAAAAAGTAAGTGATTTTTTTATTGATGCCAAAATTAATCGTTTCGAAAAAGAAAATATTTGGCTTCTTATTTCGGAAAATAAAATTGCTTGGATAATAGGCTATCGCACCGACAATAGGTTTGCAGTAGATACTGAAACAACTGAAATTATTGAATTTCAACTAATAAACTAAAATTTCATTAATTTTTTCATTAATTTTAATCCCTTATGGTTGTTAGTTAATTTTTTATCGTACATTTGCAATGATTTCTCAAACACAAGAGCTTCCTGCTTTTGTTTCTTAAAATAATCAACAATTAATTATTCATTCAAAAAAACGTTATCTTCCTACAAGCAGGAAGAATTCCGTCAAAACGTTTATTTACTATCACTCTATGACTAACTACAACATTTTGCAACTCAATGCGAAAGAACTGTCCGCCCTGAAGGACATCGCCACCGAACTTGGCTTAAAAGTATCGAATTCGGTAAAAAAGGAAAATTTAATTTATGAAATTCTCGACCGTCAGGCGGAAGTAAATTCACAACGAAAAACAACGATTGAAAAACCGGATGTTGAAAACAAAAAACGCATGTTAGTTCAGATTACCAAAAAAGGAGCTGAGCCAAAAAGCGAACCAAACATGAACGAAAAAAAGGAAAAAAAATCGGAGCCGAAAGTTGTAAATGCAGCCGCCGAAATTATTCAGGAAAAAACATCCGCAGCAAAGCCAGTTGCTAAACCAGCTGAAAACAAGGCCAAAGCAAAGAAAACGAAAAAACCACCTGTTAAAGCTGTTAAAGCTGAGGCAGTTGCCGTAGTAGCTGAAGAGATTGCAGAAGTAAAAACGGATGTCATGAGCGAAAATGCCGTTCCGAATATTATATCTGAAGTAAAGGCAAATGAAAAACCTTCGCAAAAAAAATTGCGTGAGCGTATAATAAAAAAACCAATTCTTGCTTCCGAAGCTGCAAAACAAGAACAAGTGCCATTGGCTGAAATTTCGGAGCCGATTGAAAACATTGCCGAGAACGAAAATGACAACTCGGTAGCAAATGAGTCAAATGAAAATGCTGCAAATAGCGAAAACGTTCAAAATACTGAAAATTCGCCTGCAATGGAAGCTACCGAAGTGCAGCAAGCCCCACAGCCAAACGATCCACAGCAAAACAAAAACCGACCTCACGACAATAACCGACAGAAATTTAACAACCCTCGCTACGAAAAACAATTCGATTTCGATGGTATTTTAGAAGGTACAGGTACATTGGAAATGATGCAAGATGGTTACGGTTTTCTTCGTTCGGCCGATTACAATTATTTAGCTTCGCCGGATGATATTTATGTTTCGCAATCGCAAATCAAGCTTTTCGGATTAAAAACCGGCGACACTGTAAACGGAGCTATTCGTCCACCTAAAGAAGGTGAAAAATACTTTCCGCTAATTAAAGTAAACAAAATTAATGGTCGTTCACCCGAGTATGTACGCGATCGTGTGCCTTTTGAGCACCTTACTCCTCTTTTCCCCGATACAAAATTCAATTTGTGTAGCGGACGAAATGACACACTTTCGGCTCGTATGGTCGATTTATTTTCCCCAATTGGTAAAGGTCAACGTGGACTGATTGTTGCGCAACCAAAAACAGGTAAAACGGTGTTACTGAAAGACATAGCCAATGCCATTGCTGCTAATCACCCCGAAGTATATATGATAGTACTTTTGATCGACGAACGTCCTGAAGAAGTTACCGACATGGCTCGCAGCGTACGTGCCGAAGTAGTTTCGTCTACTTTCGACGAACCAGCCGAACGTCACGTAAAAGTGGCCAGCATGGTACACGAAAAAGCAAAACGCATGGTAGAATGTGGTCAGGATGTAGTCATTCTGCTCGATTCAATTACCCGTTTGGCGCGTGCTTACAACACTGTTTCGCCGGCTTCGGGAAAAATACTTTCGGGTGGTGTGGATGCCAATGCATTGCACAAGCCAAAACGCTTTTTTGGCGCTGCCCGTAATA
>JFJP01024498.1_pt1 | contig 14925 bp, 14 predicted proteins | sample 431651 | NCBI WGS metagenome assembly JFJP01 (sample SAMN02602958, study PRJNA72255) | Microbial mat metagenome, whole genome shotgun sequencing project. | biome: fresh water; feature: sink hole; material: water; isolation source: purple microbial (photo- and chemosynthetic) mats found in...
ATTTCATCGAAGTTTTGCAGATAAGAGGCGTTTATCTTCCACTCATCCACCGATATGAAGTCGTAAGCCCCCAGAGCGTCCAGCTCTTTTTTGTACTCGCCAAACAGCTCTTCAAGCACACCCAAATGGTCTTCAAAAGCGGCGTAAATATCCTCTCCCCGTATATCGTCTATGCTCTTTCGCTCCGCCCTCAGCTCCTCAAAAAAGCTAAACAAAAAATCACTATGAGACAAAAAATCCAAAAAACTTCTCTCAAATCCTAGCCTACCCATATCAATACGCTGGGCAACACGCCTAAGTACTGAGAGCCTTGCGGAGTGCGAAACTCCGGCTTTACCGTCCACGAGGGCGCTTTTGTCTATAAAGTCGGAGAGGTTTGAAGCGTGTAAAAGGGTGTTTTGGTTGTCTGCTAAGAAGTTTTGAAGCCTTCTGCTTGTTTGAAAAACAAATAGTGTTTTTGATGGTAGTACTAGCAAGAAAAAGCCTTTTGTGTGAAACTGCGGCAAATATCATAAACGCTATTGACTTAATAGCCCTACAAAGCATTTTTTACAGTAAAAAAACTTATAATGACATAACATTTTCAGACTATAAAAAGGCACATTACTTGGAAGCTAGCGGCAATAAGAATATTTTAGTTATCGACGATAGCAAGCCTATTTTGGAGTTTTTAAAAAGAAAAATAGAGAGTAGCGAGAAGTTGAACTTTTTTGGAGCCGAGTCATTTGCTAAGGCAAAAGAGCTTATTGCGGGCAAATCGTTTTTTGCGGCTATCGTCGACATGGAGCTTCCGGATGCAAAAAGCGGCGATGCTTTGGAGTTGACGCTTGAAAATAGCATACCGAGCATCGTTCTTACCGGCTCACTAGACGCAAATCTAAGAGCAAAAATGATAGCAAAGCCGATAGTGGACTATGCAAGAAAAGACGGTATAGAGAACATAGAATATGTCGTAAATCTGCTTTTGAGTCTAGAGTATCTATCCAACCAAACAGCCCTTATCGTCGATGACAGCAGGGCATCATGCAGGCTTATCTCCGAATCTTTCAAAACACTTCTTTTGAAAACAGTTGAATGCACGGATCCACTGCAGGCAATAGATATACTAAAAGAAAACAAAAATATAAAAGTCGTCACACTCGACTACGAGATGCCGCATCTAAACGGCGTAGAGCTCGCCAAAAAAATTCGTTCCGCATTTTCCGATAGGGATATTGCCATATTTGGAGTCAGCGCATCAAACTCTGAAGAGATAAAGTATCAGTTTCTAAAAAACGGCGCTAGCTCATACTTTATCAAGCCTATCATAATGGAAGAGTTCACATCTAAAATCATAAACCATATGAAAATTATCGAGCAAAAAGAGAAGTTAAACGCATATATAGACACAATGGATAAATATATAATTACATCCATTACCGATACGGACGGGAAAATAAGATATGTCAGCAGAGCGTTTTGCGATATATCGGGATACACAAAAGAGGAGCTTATCGGGCAAAAACACAGTATGCTAAAACATCCGGATATGAATCAGAGTATATACAAAGAGCTATGGGAAGCAATATCTTCCGGCAAAAAATGGAGTGGGGAGATAAAAAACCGCAAAAAAGACGGTGGACACTACTGGGTCAAGGCAAATATAGAACCGATACGCGAATCAAATGGGCAGATAACCGGATATCAAGCCGTAAGAATAGACATAACGGACAAAAAAATTATAGAACAGATGTCGATTACCGACGAGCTTACGGGGCTTTACAATAGACGATTTTTTAATGCCGAGATTTTTGAGAGGTTGGAAGAGGCAAAAACAGATAAAAAATGTTTTGCGTTTTTTATTATGGATGTCGACCATTTCAAAAAATATAACGACACATACGGCCATAAAATGGGAGATGATGTCTTGCGCTCAATCGGCAAAACAATGAAAGAGATGCTCTCGTTAGAGGGCGATGTAGCTTTTAGACTTGGCGGGGAAGAGTTTGGCGGGCTCATAGGGGCAAAAAATATTGATGAAGCAGTAGGTTCGGTTGGGGCTCTTAGGGAGGCTCTTGAGGGTCTTGGCATAGAACACTCCAAAAACACGGCCAGTCAGTTTGTCACGGCATCGTTTGGAGTTGTGTTTATAGATTTTTCAGGCTCTGATTTTGATATAGATAGCGAACGAGTATATATTATGGCAGACGAGGCTCTATATGAGGCAAAAGAGAGCGGGAGAAATAGAGTGAGTATCGCACAGCTATAGTCTCCACGCTAAAAATTAATATTTTATCTCTACTTTTTCTCTTTTTTGTTCTCTGATGGGCTCTCTTGTCGGCTCTTCATGCTTTTTTACCGTTTCTTGCTTTTTTACTGTTTCTTGCTTTTTAACGCTCTGTAATTTTTTTGCCAAGATTTTGTTGGCTTCGATATTTGCAAGAAGCCTTAGCTGCTCAGGGTGTTCGCCCAAAAACTTCACCTTTCCGCTATCCACATCGTATATAGCCGCAACAATTTTTACCTTCCCTGAGAGTACGAGTTCTCTAACGGTTTCGCTTTTTTTCAAAATATTAGCAATGCTCTCATACGCATTTTCGATTATTGCCTCATTCAGCCATTTGCCGTACTCCTCGTTTACATGAGCAGATTTCACTTTTTTGACAGGCGGAACTATCGAGCTTACAAGAGCAGGGATATTACCATGCACATGCTCTCCCTTTGCAACGGCTGTAACCGCTCCGCATTTCGTATGCCCAAGCACGACGACAAGCCTTGTTCCAAGATGCTCCGTACCGTATTCGATAGTTCCTATCTGATCCGTCGCAGAGACATTTCCTGCAGTTCTAACAACAAACAGATCGCCAAGCCCCTGATCAAATATAATCTCCGGCGGAACCCTACTATCCGAGCAGCCGTTGATTGTCACAAAAGGTTTTTGCCCCTTTGATAGCTCATCGAGCCTAATTTTGTCCGCATTGGGATGGGAGGCTTTCCACTCCAAAAACCTAGTGTTACCGTTTTTTAAAATCTCAATCGCCTCATCAGGGGAAACTTTATTCATTTGAGCCGAATTCGCAAACAAACATGTACAAAGCGAAATAGCCGCAACTACCTTTTTAAACATCATATAGCTCCTTTTGTTATTAATAGCCAATCTTATCGCTCTTTGCCGCCCAAGTCACAAACGGCTCAAGGCAAACTTCTCTCTCGCATTGGATAAGCTCTAAATTTTGTATCTTATCGATGCTTAACTCTCCATAAAATATCTCGTCACGAAAACCTATTTCATCGGCATCTTTGGCGGTTGCGCCGTAATAGACCGTCTTGATGTTTGCCCATTTGATGGCGGCAAGACACATCGGACACGGCATACAAGAGCTATAAAGCACACATCCGGCTAGATCAAAAGTATGCAGTTTTTTTGAAGCTTTTCGAATAGCGTTTATCTCTGCGTGCATAGTCGGGTCATTGGTACGCAAGACCTCATTTGACGCTTTGGCTATTACGATACCGCCTTTTGCCACAACGGCGCCAAAAGGTCCGCCAAATCCCTTCCGTATGCCGTTCTGGGCTTCTTTTGCCGCCATACGCATCAATTTTGTATCGTTTTTACAGCACGCCATCGCCATGCTCTTTTGACTCTTTATCTGCAGCCAATGCCGTTGCTTTTTCGTTTATTCTCTCAAAAATTGCCAATATCTTTTTGTCTACTATTTGAGCCGCAACAAAGCCGATAAATAGCAAAATCACCATAAAGGAGAGGATGATGAGCGTATCTTTGATGATTTTTTGCCGAAACGCCTCTTTTCTTCTCTCTATCTCATCGTTAATTCTGCCCGTATACAGTCCGCTGCCTATCTTCCATCCCCAATCGTCAATCATTCTGCAAAAAGAGAGATGCGGCATATCCTTGCCAAGGGATGGCTCATGCCACACATACTCTACATAGCCGCCGCTTTGCGTTAGTTTTGCGGCTTTTAGCTGTTCTTTTATTATTTTGACGCCGTTTTTATCGCTTAGCTCCATAACAAACTCCGGTTTTTCCAGCTTTTGCCCGTTCATCAAAAGTGCATACCCATCCACGGTGTCTACAAATATATAGTTATTATCAAATCTAAGACCAGCTAGCGCCGACAACGCCTCATCTTGCACTTTACGGTTAAAATCATCCAAAAACACAGCGCTTCCGAAATACCAATCAAACCTTCCAAAATCTTTGACAAATGCTATCTGTTCAAATTTTTTAGAACTACTCTCCCCTTTTTTGCTGTAATAATCCCTTAAAAAACCCTCTTTTTGAGAGCGTGCCGTCTCTGACTGTTTTTTGATAGTATAGTTGCCGGCATTGTCTTTTTCATCGCCTATATATTTACCTTCCAAGCTTTTATTGGTTGGATATGTGATGGCCGTATTGTTATAGTCAGTTATCCAAACATATGATTTTCCGTCTTCATATCTCATTTTTTCCAAGGCGTCCTTGATTCGACCTTTTATAGAAGCCTCAGACTCTTTGCCTTTGTATTTTTCATATATAAAAGAGGCGGCGTTATAGGCTTCCACAACCCTCTCTTTGAGCGTATCTTTGAGTCTATTTTCGGAGGAGAGCCTAATGCTTTCAACAAAGCTATAAGCCTGATCCACTCTCGTCTTAAGAAGATTCTTTTGTAGCTCCGTATGACTTTGTTTGATTTTTTCATTTTCATCTTGAAATGTCGTAACGGCAGAGTAGTAAAAATATATAACCAAAGCCGAAAAAACAACAAAAACTACGGCTATAGTGAAACCTATGCCAAACCGCCTTATCTCTTGTTGCTCGCCAAAAAATATCTCGTTTGTTTTATTATGCATCTACAACTCCGACTTAATCGATTTTAGAACTTAGCTTAACCGTAAATATAGCGCCATCTTTTGTATTAGCAACCGACAAAGCGCCACCCATATGCTCTTCTATAATTATTTTTGACATATAAAGTCCTATACCGGTACCCTTGCCCTGTTCTTTTGTGGAAAAATACGGCTCAAACACTCTTGCGATTATCGACTCCTCAATGCCTCCACCGCTATCTTCAAAACTCAGATAAAATATATCGTCAACCGTCTTGGCCAAAATATCAATACTACCGGCGTTTGAAGACTCCAAAATAGCATCTTTAGCATTTGCTAAAATATTTAATATAACCTGTTTGAACTCATTTTTAAATCCAAACAGCATAAACTTGGCACACTCGTCAACATCCATACTTATTGCTATATTGTTATTATTCATTTGCGCCGACATCATAGATAGCACCTCTTTTAAGGCGGATACGGGAGAAAAGAGCTCTTTATCTTTGGATGGTTTGAAAAAATTACGAAACGACTCGATAGTGTTTGACATAAAGTGTATTTGGCTCATTGATTTTTCTATCATATCTTGTATATAGGCGGCGTCTAGCTCATTATACTCATGCGCCGATTTGAGGTCTTGCACCATAAGTCCTAGCGCATTTAGCGGCTGCCGCCATTGGTGTGCGATAGCCCCTATCATCTCGCCCATTGCCGCCATTTTACTTTGTTGAATGAGCAAAATCTCTTGCTCTTTTTGTTTTTTCTCGATGCTTTTTTTGTATGATATGTTCTCGATAATACAGAGCAGATAATCATCTTCGCCGCTATTTTTTCGTATCGGCGAAACGGTGACATTAACCGGAATAATAGCCCCTTTTTTACTTGTGACAGTTTTTTCTATCTGCACAAAATCAAGCCCTAAGGAGGAGATATTGGACAATATATTCTCCTTATCATCCTCAAAAAAATCGTGTAGATTTGCCCCCTTGAGCATAGCCTCTTCAATACCCGTCATAACCGAAAACGCAGGATTTGAGTCTATAATAACACCATCTAGCTCCAAAAGCAAAATACCTATTCCGGAGTTCTCAAACACCCCTTGAAATCTACTCCCAAGTTCGTTCGCCTCTTTTGAAAGTTTTTCGTTGAGAGTCGCAAGCTCACTCTCTACCTCCACCCTTTCGGTTATATCATGCACTATTGAAAGAAGTAATTTTTTATCTCTATTAAAAAGCGGTGTAGAAAAAACCTCCACAATCCTCTTGCTACCGTCAGCTTTTTTGTGCTCAAAGACAAAGCAGTTCTTGCGCTCATCGGCGGCCTCTTGCATATGCTTGCTTATCGCATCTTTGCCTTGCGTATTTATCTGCGCAATATTCAAGCTACAAAGCACATCCGGCTCATACCCGTAATACCGTGCGGCGCTTTGATTGGCTTGGATAATATCTCCACTCTCATCATCCACTAGCATCATAACGGCGCTATGTCTTTGGAAAATATCGTAAAAATCAGGCTTCCCAACGGGTAATTTATATCTATCGCTCATAGAGCTATTGTATCAAAAAACTACCTTAACGCTTCGTATGCCTCTTTTATTTGAATAAATTTTTGGGAGAGAGCCGCTCTATCGGATTGGCTTTTGTCGGAGTGCAGATCTGGGTGATATTTTTTTGCTAGCTCGAAGTATCTTTTTTTTATATTTTCCGGCGTCAACATACCGCTAAGCCCCAAAACCGATAGCATTTGCGCCCTTTTTGCCGCAACGGAATCAAAATAGCTTGCCCCAAGAGAGGAGATTTCGGCAAAAAATCTATCAAACTCAGGTTTTGAATAAACTATCTCGTAGCTCTCCATACCAAGCAGTAGTTTTTTGGAAAAAATAGATTTCAGCGCAAATAGTGCGCTCTTGTCGATAGAAGATAGTTTCAGCTCGTATAGGGCGCTTTGCAATTCGCATCTCTCTTTTAATACCGCTCTAATATATGAAAACAGCGGCGCTTCTTTGCCGTAACACTTAATGGAAAGCACGCCTTTGTCAAAGTATGCGTATGCTTTTTTTACGCTAACTACCGAACTTTTTGAGGATATTTGAATATTTATTGGCAAATCGCACGATTTAAACATCGCCTCGGATAGATATGCTTTGCTACTCATCAACTCTTTTGAGAGCAGGTTTGCGGCCCATGTCAAAAACACTTTGCGCCTATGCCTCTCATTCTCTCTCGAAAATATAAAAATAGAGTGGCGCATTATCATCGATGCTCCAAAGCTTTTTTTGACGGTATTTTTCAGATAATCCAAAAACCTATCGTCCGCTTCAAGCCTCAAAACTATGGTGTTGGAGACAATTTTTACCGAACAAAAAGCGCCAGCCATCCTAAAACCTCTGTTTTTTGAGGTTTTAAAGCAAAATATGTTCCGTTATTTTAGATAGAGCTTAAACGAAGCAAAAAAGATATACCAAGAGAGGTTGAGCCAAATAAAAAACCAAAAGAGCGCCGCAAAAGAGCCGTAAATCGTGCTGTATGAACCGCTAAAAAGAACATAGTAAATAAATAATTTTTTAAATATTAACAACAAAACTGCGCAAAGCAGTGAGTATGCGGCTGCTTTTTTTGGAGTTTGTTTGATTGGTGCGGCTACAAAAAATAGCAAAAATAGACCAAGCCACATCTGTAAAGCTGCGGCAAAAATAGCCAAAAAATGAAATCCGATAAGAGAGCCAAACCCCTCAATGGCGGCGGAAAGAGAAATAGATAAAACTGCAAACCCCATGACTGCAAAATATTTCAAAAATCTCTTAACGCCAAAAAATGCCTCACTAGCGCCGCCTATTTTGTGTATGCAGTAGTCAAGTTGTTTTAAAAAGATAAAAACGGAGTAAGTTGCGAAAATAAGCCCAAAAAAGCCCAACTTTGAGGAGTTTTGCAAAAAAATATTAATATAGTAGACTATGCTCTCGGCGCTACCCTCAAACATATTGTTATACAAAAACTCCCTAAAACTATTGAAAAGCTCGGCAAAAAAAGAGATATTAACGGCGGCAAATACACCTAGCATCATAAACGGAATAAACGAAAAAACGCTCAAAAAGCTCATAGAGCCACTATACACCGCGAGGTCTGAGCTCAAAAAAGATGAGGCGTCTTGAAGTTGGCTTTTACACCACTCTATTTGCTTGTTTGCCATCAAAAAACGCCTTTATATTGGCGCTTATCCCCTTAACTAGCCTATCTCTGGCTTCTACGCTAGCCCATGCGATATGTGGAGTAAGAGTTAGTTTTGAGCTATTTTTTACGCTAAGTAGCGGTGAGTCGCGCTTTATCGGCTCTTTTTCAAACACATCCGTAATGTAGGCGCCAAGCATATCTTTGTCCAAAGCATTTGCAACGCTCATCTCATCCACTATCCCACCCCTTGCAAAATTCATCAAAATTGCGCTCTTTTTCATTTGCGAGAGCTGTTTTGCGGATATTAGATTTTTAGTATTTTCATTTAGCGAGCAATGTACCGAGAGCACATCGCTTCTTCTTAGCAGTTCATCAAGCTCTACTCGTTTGTAGCCTCTTTGACTATTTTGTCCGCTCGTTGAGTAATACATTACGATTGCGCCAAAGCTTCTGGCTGCTCTTGCTGTTTTTTGACCTATTTCGCCAAAGCCTATAATGCCAAACACCTTGCCGGAAATCTCCGAAAACTGCTCTTCCATGCAAGTAAATGTCGGTGAAGCGCTATAACTGCCATCTTTTACGAAAGCGTCAAAAAAAGAGAGTTTTGAAAGGGTATAAAACAGAGAGCTAAATACAATCTGTGTTACGCTCTGGGTCGAGTAACCTTTTACATTATAAACGGCGATACCTAGCTTTTTGCAAGCCTGTAGGTCAATGTTGTTTACCCCTGTTGCGGCTACGCATATTAGCTTTAGGTTTGGTAGCCCGGCTAAAATATCTTCGCCCAAAATGACCTTATTTGTAATAATAATATCAGCGTTTAAAGAGCGTGGAATTATCTCATCTTTGGCGGTTAGCTCATAGACGGATAGGTTACCCGCCTTTTCAAGCTGTGATAATGAAGAGCCGCCGAGCGTCGCATAATCCAAAAAAACGATTTTTGGATTGCTCATTTCATCTCTTCCGCCACTCTTACGACTGCTTGTGCAATCAGGTCAAGCTCATACTGCTTTTCGACGCCGCCCACTTCGTATGCTACTTTGGGCATTCCATACACTATGCAACTATTTTCATTTTGTCCTATCGTCCTAGCCCCTGCATTTCGCATGGCAAGAAGCCCTTTTGCACCGTCAGCCCCCATACCGGTTAGTATTACGCCTATCGCATTGGCTCCGGCAGTTTTTGCGACAGAATTAAACATCACATCAACGCTCGGTCTATGTCCTGATACTTTATCGCCGGAGCCTATCTCTACAAAATACCTAGCGCCGGAACGGCGAAGTACCATGTGAAAATCCCCTGGGGCTATAAGCGCTTTGCCTACGCCCAAAAAATCTCCGTTTTTTGCCTCTTTAACCTCTATTGCGCAAAGCTCATTTAATCTATCGGCAAAAGATTTTGTAAAATTGGACGGCATATGCTGCACTATGATGATTCCTGGAATATTCGCGGGAAGTCTTGTTAGGACATCCTTGATAGCCTCCGTTCCGCCGGTTGACGCTCCTATAGCTATTACCTTGTCGGTTGTTTCGCTAAGAGCGTTATATGATACTCTTTGCGGTGCGGAGATATGTTTTTTTTGGATTACTTTGGCTTTTGCCGCAGCTTTTACCTTTGAGACTATCTCATCTCGTATCTCATCTATACCGTCGTATATATTTGAGTGAGGCTTTGGCACAAAGTCTACCGCTCCGGCCTCCAAAGCCTCCAGCGTAGTTCTTGCTCCTTTTTGGGTAAGCGAAGAGACCATAACGACAGGGGTAGGCATATGCGCCATTAATTTTTTAAGAAATGTAATGCCGTCCATACGAGGCATCTCAACATCCAGACATATTACATCCGGACGAAGCTCCACAACCTTATCTCTGGCAATATATGCATCCTGAGCTACGCCAACGACCTCTATATCCCTATCAGACTCCAAAACCTCCCTGATGACCGCTCTTGCAGTTGCGCTATCATCAACGATTAAAACCCTTACAGCCAAAACAATTAACCTCCGTTATTTATCGTGGAACTAGCATATTTGAGCAGCACTTTGCCGGTATCGCTTCGCATCATAATTCTTCTGCCGACGGCTCCGCCCGAATCTTCGCCGGTTACGGGTATTTTAAAATCAGCCAATATCTCTTTTGCGGTCATAACATTTCGTTTGCCGATCATAAAATCTTCGCCTGATGAGTTTATATTGATGCTTGCGCCGCCGAATATTTTTGCTTCCATATTTGACGGGCTACACCCTATATCTATCATCGACTGTATCATTCTAGGCACGGAGACATTCCCGAATTTCGGTGTTTGAAGACCGTTTCCGTTCCATAGCGGTAGAAGATAGTGATTCATTCCGCCTATCATTTTGTATTTATCAAACAAGCACACGGCCACGCAAGAGCCGAGAACCGTTGAAATTTCCGTAGGGCTAAACCCTATATGTATCTGTCCGACATGGATAAAAACCTTTTCATACATACGGCGCCTTATATCTCTACTGCATCGCCAAAATCTTCAAACAAAATATCGTTTGAGCCGCCGCTACCGCCTTGCAGTATACCTTCAGATGCAAGCGGAATTTTGATTATAAACTCAGTATTGCCCTCTTCGCTCTCATAGTCCACCTCTCCGTCAAGAGCCTCAACCTCGCCCTTAACAACGCTAAGACCTAGACCTAAACCTGTTTTTGCTCTTGTAGCGCCCTTGCTAAACTGCGTAAATCTATTATAGACAAGAAGTTTGTTTTCTACCTCTATCCCCTCGCCGTCATCTTTTACTACGACGAATAGATTTTCGTCGTCATTTCTAGCGGTTATCCAGATGCGCCCGTTGTCAAATGTGTATTCGCATGAGTTTGAGATAAGATTTAGCAATATCAGATATATTTTCGGCGCATCCGAATATATCTCCTTAGTCGTTTCATCTTTAAATTCGATTGAGAGATTTTTGTCTCTAATAAGATATTGAAATGTAGGCGTAATGTCTTCCACTACGCTCCTAAAATCAACCTTTGTAAAGTAGCTCTCTGTCTTACCCGCCTCTATTTCATTGGCGGCTATAATATTTTTGATTTGAAAATCTAGACGCAAAATCTCCATGTGGAGCATCTGCGTAAGCTCTACGGCTCGCTCAGGTTTTTTGCCGGATATAAGATGTGAGCATAGATTTAACACCGACGAGATAGGGTTGTTGAACTCATTTTTTATAAGAGAAAGAAACTGACTTTTGACAGAGTCCACCTCCATAAGTCTCTTATTTAGATCTATTAGTTTTTTGTTGAGAAACTCCATCTCGTTTAGCGTTGAGTTTTTCTCTTCAAATCTTCTTTGTATTTCGCCTAGAAGTTCGCCGTCCGAAAGTTTTTCTATCTCTAACATTTTTTCCCTTTTCTTGGTGTTTTAGATTCTTTTATAAATTGATGATTTTACTAGCGCAAACTCCGACTTGTTTTCCGTGATTGCCTCAGAGTCTCCGATAATAAAAGTATGCCCTTTTGGAAGAAGCTTCGCAAACCTTGATATTAGCGCTTTTCTCGTATCAGAATCAAAATATATCATAACATTGCGACAAAATATAATATCGAAATGGAATTTGAATATAGAGAAATCGTCATTTACGAGATTGAAAGTCCTAAATATAATCTTGGATCTTAGTGCAGGGTCTATATCATACACGATACCCATCGGTGTTTTTCGTTGCGTAAAGTTTCTGTGAATAATCGCTTTTTGCATACCCTCTACATCTTTTTGCTTATATTCACCCTTGAGCGCCTTTTCAAGGGCTTTATGAGAAATGTCGGTCGCAAGTATTTTAATATCCCACGATTCAAAATCCTTTAGATTTTCTCGCAGAAATATCATAATAGAATAAGGCTCTTCACCGCTAGAGCAGGCCGCAGACCAGATACGAATCTTTTTTTTGGGCTTAGATAAAAATAGCTCATCCAGATGCTCTTTTAGATAAACCCAGTGATGCGGCGAACGGAAAAAAGATGTTACATTGGTGGAGATAGCGCTAATAAAGCTGGTTATCTCCTCTTCACCCTCAGGAGAGCTTAAATATCTGTAGTACTCCGAAAAAGAGCTCATACCTAGTTCGTTTAGCCTTTTATGGAGCCTACCCCTAACCATCGTAGCTTTTTGGTCAGAAAGAGAGATGCCTACTCTGGATTTGACAAATTTTCGTATTTTATCAAACTCTTCGTTCGTTATCTCAATATTCAACATATTATTTAACACTCTCCGTCACATCTGCACATAGTCCATCTATATTTAGTATCAAGGCTATATCGCCGTTTCCTAATATTGCTCCGCCGGAAATCTCTTTGATTTTTGCCATTGAGCGACCAAGCGTCTTGATAACGACTTGTTGGCGCCCCAAAAGCGCATCTACAAGAATCGCTATCCTGCCTTTTTCGCTCTCGACGCATACAAGGGTACTCTCCCAGATAGGAGCCCTCTCGCCCTCACACAGAGATAACGCTTCACTTAGACGCACGACCGGTATCTGCTCGCCTCTTAGATTGACAAACTCGCCTTTACCTTTTAACATATGGACTATATCTCTTGAAGGCACAAGAGACTCGACAACACTCAGAGTCGGGATAATAAATATATCCTCTCCGCTTTTGACCAGCATACCGTCTATAATTGCCAAAGTAAGAGGCAATATAATAGAAAAAGTACTTCCCTTACCAAACTCAGAATTTACCTCTACCTTACCCCTTAACTTCTCTATGGAGTTTTTGACGACATCCAAACCTACGCCCCTGCCGGATACATCGCTAATCACTTTTGCGGTAGAAAAGCCCGGTTGCATAATAAGAGCATATATCTGCTGGTCGGTGAGCGTATCATCCTTATCTACAAGTCCTCTCTCTATCGCTTTTGCCAGTACGGCAGCTTTGTTAATGCCTCTGCCGTCATCGGAGATAGCGATAATGATATTTCCGCTTTTATGAAATGCTCTTAAAGAGATTGTCCCCTCTCTATCCTTGCCGTTTGCCGCCCTCTCCTCACCGTTTGCCTCAAGACCGTGATCTATTGCGTTTCTTATCATGTGAACTATCGGGTCGGAGAGAGAGTCTATCATCGTCTTATCTATCTCGGTCTCTTCGCCTTGAATGATAAGTTTTATATCTTTGCCGGTTTTTTTGGCAGTATCTCTGGCGACTCGCTTCATCTTCTCAAATGTATCCCTGATGGCAACCATCCTAAGCGACATTACCCTGTCTTGTATCACTTTTGTGATTTTGGAGAGTATCTCTATCGTTTTATTGATACTAGGATCCCCGAGGTTTTTTATCTGTTCGTTTTGAGCGATAAAGTTCTGGGCTATAACAAGCTCGCCGACCGTATCAAACAGCTCATCAAGCTTTATCGTGTCTATTTTGATATACGATTTTTGAGTCGTTGCAAGAACCTCTTTATCCTCTTTTCGTCTAGTCGGATGCTCAAGCTCGTTTGGTTTTGCAAGCTCTTCCACTTTTGCAACTTCAACAACGGGAGCGGCCGTTTGCATAGGTTGTTGTGGCGCTTTTTCTGCGCTCTGAATCTCTGATATTTTGTACTCGTTGTCAAATAAAAACTCAAATATCTCCTCTATCTCGGATGCGCTTTTTGCTGATGAGAAAATAATAGAAACATTACTAAACAGCGACTCCTCGGAGCTAAAATGCTCCAGCGGCGGTATACTTTCGCAGTTCCAATAGCTCTCTTTTATCTCCCCTATTTCGCTTAGAAGTTTAAAAAATAGATTGTGGTCATAGCCCCTAAAATATATATCTTTGTCAAAAGAGAGCTCGACAAGATATATATTTTTACCCTCTTCCGCATTTTTTGAGCCGATAGAGTTTTTGACACCCTCTTCTAGATGTTTATCGCACCCTTTAGACTCTTGTGCGGGCTCTTTAGCGCTAGGCGTAACATTGCTAAATTCAGCCGCCAAGTCGTGAAGAGGCTGAGGTTTTGGTTTTGCGCTCTCATGTTTTTCGTCTAGCATATCGATAATAGCCGCCAAACACTCATCATACCCATCAGGTACACCTGGAGTCTCATTTACCTCATACGACATCGACTCTTTAATCATATCCACACCGTTTAGAAGCACATCCACTGCCCCATCCGGCAATGCGGCATCCGTAGAACGGAAATGGTCCAACAGATCCTCAAAGTGATGAACAAAACCGCCAAGTCTAGTAAAACCAAAAGCGTTTGCATTTCCTTTTAGCGTATGCACGCCTCGAAATAGCTCATTCATCAACTCTTTATTGGATGGATTTTCCTCAAAGTCTATAATGTCACTATCAAGCTTTTCGATAATCTCTCCGGCTTCCTCGATAAAAATCGCTTTTAACTGCTCTCTACTCATAGCATATCCAATTCGCTTTGCCGTACTTTTTGAATGTGTACTCTTTTTTATCCAGCATATCTATCTTTAAAGACGGTTTGCTTTTTTTTAGGCTGATAAGAAAAGCGATAATAGCCGACGAGGCCGGAAAATCATCGCTTACATCTTCAAAGCCTACCTCTTCTATATACTCAAGCCTTGGAAGAACAAACTTCTTTAACTCATCTATCTCGTCGTACTTTAAGTCTAGAGATATATTTAGTCTATCGCCATCGATTTGCATATTAAAACTCTTTCAAATCGCTTTCATCAAGCGGAAATATATCATCCGAATTTTTAGTCGGTCTTTGAGCTTGTTGTCTTGGAGCCGGTTTTGAGGCTATATGTCTGACCTCTTTTTTTAGCTCCATTCTCGGACGAGATTGAGTTGTTGTTTTGTGATGGGTGAGATTTTGATTTATATCTATACCCACTATCTTCGCCAATACACCAACCGCTTCTATCGCCGCCGCCGCCTGCGCATTCAGCTCTTCAGAAGCTGCTGCTGCCTCTTCGGAGTTTGCCGCTACTTGTTGTGTTACTTGGTCTATTTGGCTCATTGCCATAC
>JFJP01002091.1_pt1 | contig 14921 bp, 19 predicted proteins | sample 431651 | NCBI WGS metagenome assembly JFJP01 (sample SAMN02602958, study PRJNA72255) | Microbial mat metagenome, whole genome shotgun sequencing project. | biome: fresh water; feature: sink hole; material: water; isolation source: purple microbial (photo- and chemosynthetic) mats found in...
GATGTTCGGTACCTACCGTGAACAGGCGCGCGCCGGCCAGGTAGGCATGACCATCGGCATCCGCGATTTCACCGACCCGCAGGAAGTCGACCGGCTCGACGGCATGCTGCTGTTGCCGTTCAAGGGCGAGGTCAGCGACTACGCGATCAACCGGCGCAACTATTCGGATCAGGTGCCGCGATGACTAGGAACCTGATGCGCATCATTCTTGGCCTGATCCTGCTCGCCGCCGTGGCGACCGCCATCGCGCAGCGCGACCAGTTCGACGCCGCCGCGCTGCAAGCCTGGGTCGAAGGCGCGGGTGCGGCTGGGCCGCTTCTGTTCATGCTGGCCTACGCGCTGGCCACCGTGTTGTTCCTGCCCGGCTCGGTGCTGACGCTGGCCGGCGGCGCGCTGTTCGGGCCACTGTGGGGCACGCTGTGGAATCTGACCGGCGCAACGCTGGGCGCCGCGCTCGCCTTCCTGATCGCGCGCTACCTCGGCGCCGACTGGGTGACGCGACGCGCCGGCGCACGCCTGGCGCGGCTGAATGACGGGGTCAGCGCGGAAGGCTGGCGCTTCGTCGCCTTCACACGTTTGGTGCCGGTGTTTCCGTTCAATCTGCTGAATTACGCGCTCGGCCTGACACGGATTCCGTTCGTCGCCTATGTGCTGGCGACCTGGATCTTCATGTTGCCTGGCGCCATCGCCTATACCTGGCTGGGCCATGCCGGACGCGAAGCACTGAGCGGCGGCGAAGGACTGATCCGCAACAGCCTGATTGCGCTGGCGCTGCTCGCTGCCGTCACCTTCCTGCCACGCCTGGTACGCAAACTGCGAGAAAAACCGATGTTGCCCATCGAGTCGCTGAAACAACAGCTCGATGCCGGCGACGACGTGTTGTTGCTCGATGTGCGTCCGGCCGCCGATTTCACTGGCGAGCAAGGCCACATCGCCGGCGCGCGCAGCCTGCCGCTGGAGGCGTTGCCGGCGCAACTCGCCGAACTCGAAGATGATAAGCAACGGCCGATCCGCCTGGTCTGTCGCACCGACCGCCGTTCCGCCCAGGCCGCTCGACTGCTCACAGAAGCTGGTTACACAAACGTCGGCGTCATTCAGGGCGGCATGACCGCATGGCATGCCAAAGGCTGGCCGGTGACACGGTGAATGAACATCTGCGCATCTGGTTCGCATGGCCCATGGCCGCCGACATAGCTGATGTTGTAACTTGCGCTACCCCTCGCTCGACGGGTGTTTCATAAGCAAGTTAACGTCGATCGTTCGCTTTCAATCCCAGTCTCGAAAACCTTGAAGGAATCCAAAATGTCAAAATTTCTGAGCTGTCTGTTGCTTGCCGTCGCCATCATTTCCGCTCCGGCCCAGGCCTCGGAGAATCCTGCAGTGGCGGATGCTGTCGAGGGCTATATGGACTTCACCGAGTATGGCTCCAGCATCATCTGGCCGGAACAGATTCCGGCAGAAGACTGGAAGAAGATCACCGTCATCGATGCCCGCGATCCTGCCCAGTTCGCCAAGGAACACATCCCCGGCGCGATCAACATCGAATGGCGCAAGATTCCCGGCCGGCGCGCGGAAATCACCAAAGACCACATGGTGGTGATCTACTGCAACACCGGTTCGTTGTCGGCGCAGTCGGTATTCGCCATGCGCCTGATGGGCTGGGACAACGTCAAGGTACTGCAGGACGGCATCGAAGGCTGGAAGCGAAAAGGCGGCTTCGAAGCCAACGCCCGCGCCAGCCAGACGGCCGGACATTGATCCCTGGCAGGTATTCCTTTTATGGCTTCAGCGCCGCTTCGATCAAGCCGCCAACCGCTGCCAGATTCTTGTTGAACTCCGGGTCAAGCGCGTGCCGGCCAGTCAGGTAGTCCGGGCTGTTCCAGGTCAATTGAACCTGGCCTTGAGCGTCCTGCCAGGCCAGCGCCTTCATCGGCAGGTCGAGGCCGATACTCTGATTGGCCCGCATCAGCGGTGTGCCTGCTTTCGGGTTGCCGAAAATCAGCAACTCAGTCGGGCGCAGGCTCAAACCGGCACTTTGCGCTTCGGCAGCATGGTCGATGCGGGCGAATATTTTGACGCCCTTGGCCTTCAACACCGCTTCCAGTCGATCCAGCGTGGCCGCGACCGAATACGGGCTGACCCGGCTGACCAGACCGCTGCTGTCAGCTGCCTGGGCGGATATCGAGGTAGCAACGGGGGCGATGGCGAACAGCATGACGGCTAACAGATGCTTCATGGTATTTCTCCAGTTGGGAAGGCAGGGGATATTTCAGTGCGCTGACGGCGTCGGATTTGAGAAAACGCCCAAAAGTTGCAGTCATCAGGCATTAATCGACGTGCTTGATCATAATGCCGCAATACTTGCGCAACTGACTGCCTTCGACTTTTGATCACCTGCCCACTTCCCGCAAAGATGCCGCGATGACTGACAACACCCTGGGATCACCCGACACCTGGCTGGATGAGCATGGCGCGGCGCTCTACAAATACGCGCTGATTCAGACACGGGATCAACATAAGGCCGAAGAAGCGGTACAGGAAACCCTGCTTGCCGCCTTGCAGGGACGTGACCGCTACGCTGGCGGCGCATCGGCGCGGACTTGGCTGATCGGCATCCTGAAGCACAAGATCATCGATATGTTTCGCCACGATGCGCGTGAGGTGCAACTGGAAAGCCCCGATGAAGAGACATATCTTGACGAGGACGAGATCGATGCCATGTTCATTCCGGATGGACACTGGCGCGTCAAAACCGCTGAATGGGGCAACCCGGAAGATCTGCTCGAGCGCGGCCAATTCATGGAAATTCTGCAACGTTGCCTGGATGCCCTGCCACCGCGTTTGGCGCGACTTTTCATGCTGCGCGAAGTGATGGAAGAAGATTCAGAAAATATTTGTCAGGAATTGGCGATTACGCCGACCAACCTGTGGACGATGCTGTATCGGGCCCGTTTGGGGCTCCGGCAATGTCTCGACAGGAACTGGGTCGGCAACGCAGTGCATGCGACCGCCCGGGGGTGAATGAATATGCTGACATGCAAGGATGCAAGCCATCTGGTCTCGGAAAACCTGGAACGCCGATTAAGCTTCCGGGAGCGATGGGGTCTCAGGATGCATCTCTGGATCTGCGTCAATTGCCGGCGTTTCGAGCGGCAAATGAACTTCATGCACGCTGCGCTGCGAACGCTGGGCAAGCGGGCCGAAGTTGCCGACGACAGCGCAGAATTCCCCCCCGAGGCGCGTGAGCGGATTCGAAAGGCTCTGGCCGAGCGAATCGATCACGATCACACGCACTGAATCGCCCCGGTTCTCCGAGACCATCGTCATTAACCGCCCATCCGGGCTTATGACATGACCTTAGGAGACACACATGAACGCACGTAAAACCCATCTGACCATCGCCCTTGCCGCAACCATTGGCGCCGTTGCCGGCCTTGCCGGTTATGCCCAGGCTGCAAGCAGCAACCCGTTTGCCATGCAAAGCCTGAACAACGGCTATATGGTTGCTGGCGCTGATGCCAAAGCCAAGGAAGGCAAATGCGGCGAAGGTAAGTGTGGTGGCAATAAAGCTAAAACCGAAGCTAAAACCAAGGAAGGCAAGTGTGGCGAAGGTAAGTGCGGCGGCGATAAAGCTAAAACCGAAGCCAAAGCCAAGGAAGGGAAATGTGGCGAAGGCAAATGCGGCGGCAGCAAAGCTAAAACCGAGGCCAAAACCAAGGAAGGCAAGTGTGGCGAAGGAAAGTGCGGCGGCAAGAAGTAAGCCACTCGTAGTCCGACCATGCAGTGAATTTTCATTGCATGGCCGGGTCTCGGCTTGAGGCGGGAACGCATCCCCAACCTAAAGACCATCGCCCCGCAGAGATCGGCTTCTTCCGACTCGCCCGGTAACACAGAGAGGGCTCCATTCGTTTGGACAGAAAATCTTTAACTCATTGATATAAAGAGCTATGCTGGAACTGTAATTTTTCTTCAGACATCATTTGCCCTGAACTGACGAGCATTCATCTTCGAAACGTTCAGTGCATAGTCGGTAAGGAGTTGAATCATGGAAGTTTCAGCAGCAGGTTCGCAATTACTTGCCGCCACGGCGGCCGTTCCACAAGCGATTACGCAGCCGCAAGAGCAATTGGCGCGTAACTTGCGGAGCGTGAGAGAACGTGACGAGGCAACCCGCACAAATGATCAAGTGACCTTGAGTGGCGCTTCACGTCAGGTAACCGCTCGAGAGACTGAGCGCGTTGTCCCGCAAAGCGAAGTGACCGCAACAGCTGACAAATCTGGCGAATCTGACCGGGTTGAACAGGTTCGCCAAAATCAGATTGAATCTCAAAGGAATGAACAACCCGTGTCACGTTCAGTGGCGCGAGCATTGGAGAACTACACCCAGGCTGCATCTTTGGGCGGCTGAGTTGGCTATCTGACACATCAGCATCATGGAAATTAGCGCTTCCACTTCCGCTTACTTGCCACCACAGATCAATGAATCTCGGGTAGCCAGGAAGGAGATGCGTGAAATTCCCACCCCGCGTGAGCGCGCGGCAGGGCTTAACAAGGAAGATAAAACGGCACAGCCAGCCGCTTACCCCGTTACCGAATCTGAAAACCTGGATGCCCGGCAGACCGCCGCTACAAATCAAGTCCGAGTTACGGGTAACGCCGCCAGTGAGCGCGAAAGACGGGCTGAGCTCAAGAGCGAAGAAAGACAACAACTACAAATCCAACAAGCTGCCGCTCCCGCTGGCGGCAAAATCAAGTTGGACGTTGAGGATGGAAATCGCGTACTTCAGGTTTATGACAGCAAGGACATCTTGATCTATCAACTGCCGCCGAAAGGGGCGCTGATGCTGATCAAGGCACAGGAAAACGCGCAGCAATCCCAGGTTCAAACCAGCGCCTGAGCTGACTTTACGTCAGCGGCATCAACTACCTGTCGTGTCAGCATCGTCCGAAACGTGTTCGCCTCATACAATGGCGACCATGCCTGACACTTCTCCCCCGCCGTACGCACAACTCACGCCGGATACTGTTCTGGATGCACTGGATCACATTGGTTTGAGAACCGATGGACGCCTGTTGGCCCTGAACAGCTTTGAAAATCGGGTTTATCAAGTCGGGCAGGAGGACGGGCCCCCGGTTGTCGCCAAGTTTTATCGGCCTGAGCGCTGGTCTGATGCGGCGATTCTTGAAGAGCATGCCTTCACACTCGAGCTCGCCAGCCGCGAAATTCCTGTCGTACCCCCGTTGATCCTTGCCGATCAATCGAGTCTGCAAAAGCATCTGGGGTTTCGATTCGCGATCTATCCAAGGCGCGGTGGACGCATGCCTGAATTCGATCGGAGTGAAACCCTGGAATGGATGGGCCGTTTCATTGGCCGCATCCATGCTGTTGGCGCGCTTCGACCTTACAGCCACCGCCCGACGCTGGACATCGCCAGTTTCGGGGAAGAGCCGCGTGCTTTTCTGCTCCAGGGCCATTGGTTACCCGACGATCTGCTGTCCGCCTGGCGCAGCGTGATCGACCAGGCGCTGGATGCTGTTCATGCCTGTTTCGATCGAGCCGGGCAAGTCGTGCATCTGCGCCTGCATGGCGACTGCCACGCCGGCAATGTGCTGTGGACGGATGACGGGCCGCATTTTGTCGACTTCGATGACAGCCGCATGGGCCCGGCCATTCAGGATCTCTGGATGCTGCTTTCCGGCGATCGCGCCGACATGGTCCGACAACTGGCCGACGTCCTTGCCGGTTATGAAGATTTCCGCGAATTCGATACGCGTGAACTTTATCTGCTCGAAGCGCTCCGCACTTTGCGTCTGATTCATTATTCGGCCTGGATCGCACGGCGCTGGCACGACCCCGCATTTCCGGCCGCATTTCCGTGGTTCAACACCCAGCATTACTGGCAGGATCGGATTCTGGAACTGCGCGAACAGATCGCATTGATGCAGGAAGAACCGCTCTGGCCGGTTTGAGCAACCTATTGGAGGCTTCTTATGTGTGGCATCGCGGGTGAATTCCGTTTCGACAACAAAGTGGCCGACCAGGCAAGCCTGCAGCGGATGGTCGACAAACTGGCTCGCCGCGGCCCGGATGGCGAAGGTCTTTATTTCGATGGACGTATCGCCCTGGGACATCGCCGCCTGGCAATCATCGACCTGACAGATCGCTCTCGCCAACCCATGCTGGATGACGTCGCTGGCCTAGCGCTGGTGTTCAACGGCACCATCTACAACTATCCGCAGCTTCGCGCCGAGCTGATCGCCAAGGGCCACAAATTCCATTCCGATGGCGATACCGAAGTCATCCTGCGCGCCTATGTCGAATGGGGTGACGATTGCCCTGCCCATCTTCACGGCGCCTTCGCCTTCGCCATCTGGGATCGTCAGGTCGGTGAGGTTTTCCTGGCGCGCGACCGCCTTGGCATCAAGCCGCTTTATTACAGTCAGGATGAAAACTGCATCCGCTTCGCATCCACACCGCAAGCGCTTCTGGCCGCAGGTGGCATCGATACCTCGATCGATCCGACCGCCCTGCATCATCACCTCACACTGCATGCCGTGGTCCCCGCCCCGCGCACTTTGCTGAATGGCATCCGCAAACTGGAGCCGGCCAGCCTGATGCGCATCGACACCAATGGTCGGCTGAAAAGTCGCGTTTACTGGCGTCTCACCGCAACCCGGCCGGAACGCGTGATGAAGCCGGCGGAATGGCAGGAAGCGATACACAACGCGCTGCGCCACGCCGTGCGCAAACGCATGTTGATTGCCGACGTCAAGGTTGGCGTGCTGCTCTCGGGTGGCCTCGACTCCAGTTTGCTGGTCGCGCTGCTGGCTGAACAAGGCGTCGAGGATTTGATGACCTTTTCTGTCGGCTTCGAAGACCAGCCGGAGGAAAGCGGCAACGAGTTCGAGTATTCCGACGCGGTTGCCCAGCACTTTTCGACACGTCATCACCAGTTCCACATTCCCAACAACCAGGTGCTGGCGCGCTTGCCGGAAGCAGTCGCGCAGATGTCGGAACCGATGGTCAGCCAGGACGCGGTCGCGTTTTACCTGCTTTCCGAACAGGTCTCGAAAAGCGTCAAGGTGGTGCAAAGCGGGCAAGGCGCCGATGAAGTTTTTGGCGGCTATTACTGGTACCCGAAGATGCACGCGGAAAAACACGGCACACCACTGGAGCGTTTCAGCCAGCATTATTTCGACCGCGACCATGCCGAGTATCTGGATACCGTGAACCCGGCGCTGCACGGGCTGGATCACACCGCATATACCGTTTCGGCGCGGCTGACCGAACCGGATGCGGACAGTTTCATCGATCAGGTGTTGCGCATGGACACCACCATGCTGATTACCGATGACCCGGTAAAACGCGTCGACAACATGACCATGGCCTGGGGACTGGAAGCGCGCGTGCCCTTCCTGGATCACGAGTTGGTTGAACTTGCGGCGCGTATGCCGCCGGAACTCAAGCTGGCCTCCGGCGGCAAACATATCCTGAAAACCATCTCGCGCGGCCTGTTGCCGGATGCGGTGATTGACCGGAAAAAGGGCTATTTCCCGATGCCGGCGCTGAAGTACGTGCGTGGCGAGTTTTACGACTTCATGGCCGACATCCTCAATTCACAAGCCTGCCGCAACCGCAACCTGTTCCAGCGGCCGTATGTTGAAAAGCTCCTGGCCGAACCGGAACAGCACCACACGCGCATCCAGGGCAGCAAGTTGTGGCACCTGGCATTGCTGGAGTTCTGGCTGCAAATGCACGTCGATCAGGCCTGAACCACCGCATGCTCAGCCTGGCGCAGCAAACACAACTCCAACGCCTGCGCTGGACGGCATTCATTGTCGTTGGCCTGGCCTTCGTACTGTCCTTCTTCCACCGCTTCGCGCCGGCCGCCATCGCCAGCGACCTGCAAGCCGCGTTCCAGATTCACTCCGCCGCGCTGGGCGGCCTCGCTGCGACCTACTTCTACGTTTACACGCTGATGCAGATTCCCACCGGCATCCTGGCCGACACGCTGGGGCCGCGTCGCATCGTCGCCGCCGGCGGCATCATGGCCGGCGTGGGTTCCTTGCTGTTTGGCCTGGCCGACAGCTTCAGCCTGGCCACGATCGGTCGCCTGCTGGTCGGCCTGGGCGTTTCCGTCACCTTCATCGCGCTGCTGAAACTCAACGCCGCCTGGTTCAACGAACGTCATTTCGGCACGCTCACCGGCCTCACCATCCTGCTTGGCAATCTCGGCGCCGTGCTGGCGGCATCGCCCCTGGCCTGGGCGCTGGGCTATGTCAGCTGGCGCGATGTGTTTGTCGTCGTGGGCCTGTTTTCCTTGCTCCTGGCCGGCCTGGCCGGGTGGCTGGTGCGTGACAACCCGGTCCATGTCGGGCTGCCCAGCCTGCGTGAAATGGACGGCAAGTCTGCGCATCCGGCGCACGACGGGCATTGGTATGACGGCCTGTTGCAGGTTGCCGGCAATCGCGCTACCTGGCCGGGTTTCTTTGTCAACATCGGCATTTCCGGCACCTTGTTCGCTTTTGCCGGACTCTGGGCAGTGCCTTTCCTGACCCAGGGCCACGGCTGGGACCGCACCGAAGCGACCGCGCATACCTCGATTCTGCTGGCGGCATTCGCCGTTGGCGCCTTTTTCATCGGCACGCTTTCGGATCGATTGGGCCGCCGCAAACCCGTCGTCATCGTGACTTGCGGGCTCTATCTGGTCAGCTGGTTGCCATTGCTGCTCGGCTGGGAGTTGCGTCCTGGCTGGAGCCATGCCCTGTTCTTCAGCATGGGCCTCGGCGCCGCCGGCTTCACGCTGACCTGGGCCTGCGCCAAGGAAGTGAATCGGCATGCGCTGTCCGGTATGGCAACCAGCCTGGTCAACACTGGCGCCTTCCTCGGCGCGGCGATCCTGCAACCGCTGGTCGGCTGGGCGATCGACCGTGCGGCAGGCGGCGCCGGCCTGACACTGGCATTGCCACACTATCAGGTCGGCATCAGCGTGTTGTTCGGCTTTGCCCTGTTCGGCTGGCTGGCCAGTTTTGCCTTGCGCGAGACGAACTGTCGTTACGTCACGGATACCGCTTAAGCAGAAATCTCGCCGCCCAGTTCCAGCACGCCAGCCTGCAGACGAGCGAACGCGGCATCCAGCAGTTCGGCCTGGCCTTTGACGCCGAGATCGATTTCATAACGAAACCGCTGCTCCGGATCAATGCGCGGCAGGCTGAAGACGTGAATCCCCGGATATTCCGCTTCCACCACTTCCATCAGCGGCGTCAGCGTGCCTTCATTCAGGCCGCGCACGATCATGCCGCGCTCGGTTTCGGCGCCCACGCCGAACAAAGCCCGGTAATGCGTATCCAGCACCCATTCGATCATCGGCCAGGCCATGACCGGAAAGCCAGGCACAAAATGATGCTGTTGCAGGCTGAAGCCGGGAATCCGGTTGTACGGGTTGGGAATCAGCTCAGCGCCTTTCGGCAGTTCGCCCATGCGCAAACGCTCAGGCGTCAACGGCTGATTGATCTCGACCATGTGCTGCGCAATCAGATCGCGCGCGCCGGGATGCAATTCCAGCGGCACCTCCAGCGCGGCGGCGGCGGATTGGCGGGTATGGTCATCCGGCGTCGCACCGATACCGCCGCAACTGAACACGATGTCGTCGCTGGCAAAAGAATGGCGCAACGCCGAGATCAGTCGCGGGCGATCGTCACCCAGATACTGCACCCAGGATAGTTTCAAACCCCGCGCGGCAAGCAGTTCGCGCACCTTGGCAAAATGCTTGTCCTGACGTTTGCCGGAGAGAATTTCGTCGCCGATGACGATGAGTCCGAAAGCCATGTCTTTCTCCAATATTCAAGCCGTTATCATCGCGCTATTTGATTTCAAGGAGCAGCCCATGAGTGCTGAACTGGTGTGCTGGAAGTGCGGCGCCAGCCTGAAAGCGTTGCCATTGCCGTTGGGCCGCCGCGCCGAATGCCTGGCCTGCGGCGCGGAACTGCACGTCTGCCGACTATGCCGCCATTACGACACCGGTAAAGCGAAACAATGTCGTGAACTGGCGGCGGATGAGGTGAAAAACAAGACTAAAGCCAACTTCTGCGACTGGTTTCAGCCCAGAAGCAACGCCTACGCATCAACTGCATCAACCGGCTCGGCTTCATCGAATCCGCTCGACAGCTTGTTTGGGGGTGGTGCAACAGCCAAACCACAAGCGGATTCCCGCAGCGAGTTGGACAAACTGTTCGGTAATGACTGAGAACTCAAGACTGAGCCGAACCCGGTTTTACTGCTGCGGTATCCGAATTTCGCGTTCGCCGTAGCGACCTTCATTGGCGCGCGAGTGGCAGGCAATGCAGTTGGCCAGCGTGCCGATTTTCTTGCGCTTCCAGATGCTCGGCCGCACCTCGTCGTGCATGTATTTGAAATAGCCGGTTTCGGTAATGCGCTGCGGCGCTGTGTTCGTCGGAATCGCGCCATGGATGCGGCGCATCCTCATTGTGGCCTGGGCGCTGTCGGCTGCCAGACTTTCCAGCGCTTTCAGAATTTCCAGCTGTTGCGGGTCGGCCAGGCTGGCGTCCTCGCCAAAATGATTCTCCAATTCGCCCATCATCTTGCGCCATGAACGCGCCGGCAACAGCCCGGGCGCATAGGCGGTATGGCAACTGCCGCATTCGTTGACATAGGTCTTGCCGGTCGGCATCGGGAAGATGGCCTCATCATTCGCCGGCGCCTGGGCGATCAGCAACGTCGTACCGCCCACCGCAAGGATCAAGGTGAGCAGATTTTTCCAGGTGATGCCAGATGCGGTATTCATGTGGTCCTCACTTGATCGAAATCATGTAAGCGGTGAAATCGGCTTTTTCCTGAGCGCTGCAAGCCCGCCCAAGCACGTCGTTGCAGTTGCGCTTGAACCACTTTTCCACCTTCGCCGGATCGGTAAAGCGATCCTTCTGGGCAACCGGTGCCAGCGGATCGATCACCTTGTTGGTCTTCACATGCGAACCCACCGCTTTCGCATTGTCGGTATGGCAGGCGGTACAGGAATCCGCATTCTTGCCGCCGCTGAACTTGCTTCTGAACAACTTCTCGCCGCGCGCAGCATTCGCAGGACCGGCTTGCGCAACCAGGTTGTCAAGAATCTGTTGCGGTGTTTCAGCCTGCGCCGTTCCCCCGATCATCCCTACGGCCAACATCAACAACAGCACACGTTTGATCATTCTTTTTCCTTTCGATACTGATAACCGCTGACCATCGCCTGCGCCAGCGGCACGCCGTGATTAACCTCATGCAGGATCAACGCGGCAATGTGCAATATGACAAATCCGAGCACGAATTCTTCCAGCACATCATGTGGCGTCTTGAACCAGTCCTTCATCACCACATCGTGACCCAGCCAGGTCACCAGCGGCCCACTGCCTTGCTCGATCGCGGCCAGCGCCAGGCCGGTCAACGCCATCACCAGGACAATCAGGTAAAACAAAATATAGGCAGCGGAAGCCAGGGGATGGTGACCAAAGCCCTCCGGCTCGGTGAACCACTGTCGCGAACGCAACGCTTGCCACCATTCGCGGCCATGGCACATGGCGCCAAGTCGGGCATGCGGCGGGCCGTTCAGCCCCCAGGTCAAGCGCGCGACCAGACCGATGATCAGGGCATAACCGGCCCAGACGTGAAAACGCCAGAGTGCCGAAGCCTCTGGCGTCAATTCAATCCAGTCCGCAACCTGGGCGCTGATCAACAGCAAAAAGATCGCGAAACCGTTCCAGGCATGAATGCTGCGCAAGATCGGGTCATAGACCTTTTCCCGGCTCAGCAGCATCCGGGCCATGACGGTCAGTTACTTGGCGGCAGGCGCGTCGTCATCGCCCTTGATGGTGATCAGGGAAGAAGTGAAAGCCGGCTTGCCAAGCGACTGGTAGTAAGCGGAGATGTCTTCGATTTCCTTCTCGTCGAAGAAGGCCGTCGACATGTTCATCATCGGGTGCAGGATCTTGCCGGTCTTGTACTTCATCGTCTTCACCGTCAGCTTGTCGGCATTACGGCCAGCCAGTTGCAGGGTGTAGAAAATGCCGGGGTAGGTATCGCTGCCGTGGCAAGCGATGCAAGCGGTGGCTTTCTGCTTGCCAACAACCGGATCACCCGCCAGAACCGGGGTGGAAACGACAAAAGTGGACAACGCGGCAGCGGTCAAAGCGAGGTTCAGAACTTTCAAGGGATTCTCCTAAGGTGATTAAATGTACAGGACAAAGCATGGATAAACATATGGTTTTGATAATGTTCTAATTTTCTTATATTGTCAATATTGCCAATATAATCTGGTAGATACGTTTATTTTGCGTTGCTGATTTCCCACAGAATATAGTGGACAAACGGTGATGTACCGTTTGTCATCAAAGCGCCATGCAGAGGTACTTGGTCTCCAGATAGGCCTCGATTCCCGCCGCGCCGCCTTCGCGTCCGAGGCCGGATTGCTTGACCCCGCCAAAGGGCGCGACCTCAGTCGAAATCACCCCTGCGTTGACCCCGACCATGCCGTATTCCAGCGCCTCGGCGACGCGCCAGGTGCGCGCCATATCGCGACTGTAAAAATACGCGGCCAAGCCGAATTCGGTGTCATTTGCCAACCGGATCGCTTCGGCTTCGGTCTGGAACCGAATCACCGGCGCCACCGGACCAAAGGTCTCGTCACGACAGATCTGCATGCTGGCATCGACATTCGCCAACACCGTCGGCTGAAAAAAACTGCCGCCCAATTCATGCCGAGCGCCGCCACAAGCGACCCGTGCGCCCTGCGCGACGGCGTCCCGGATATGGCGTTCCACCTTTTCCACCGCCGCCAGGTTGACCAATGGGCCTTGCTCGACCCCCACATCCAGGCCGTTGCCCACATTGAGCTGGCTGACCGCCAGCGCCAACTTGTCAACAAAAGCATCATGAATGCCGGCCTGCGCCAGCAAGCGATTGGCACAGACGCAGGTCTGGCCGGCGTTGCGATACTTCGAGGCCAGTGCGCCTTCGACCGCCGCGTCGAGGTCGGCGTCATCGAACACGATGAACGGCGCATTGCCGCCCAATTCGAGTGAAACGCTCTTCAACGTGCCGGCGCAGGCGGCCATCAAGCGCTTGCCGGTTTCTGTCGAACCGGTGAAGGAGAGTTTGCGCACGCGCGGATCGCGGGTCAGTGCATCGCCGATCAATTCCGCATCACCAGTCAGCACATTCAATACACCCGCCGGCATACCGGCCTGTTCGGCCAGATCGGCCAATGCCAGCGCGGTAAACGGTGTTTTCGATGCCGGTTTGGCCAGCAGCGTGCATCCGGCTGCCAGCGCCGCGCCGGCCTTGCGGGTGAGCATCGCGGCAGGAAAATTCCACGGCGTGATGAGCGCCGCGACGCCAATTGGCTGTTTCAGCGTGACGATGCGCCGCCCCTGCCAGGGCGAAGGAATCACCTCGCCATAAACCCGCTTGGCTTCCTCGGCGAACCACTCCAGAAAGCCGGCGGCATACACCACCTCGCCGCGCGCCTCAGCCAGCGGTTTGCCCTGTTCCAACGTGATGATGCGAGCCAGATCGTCGACATGCTGCAACATCAAGCCATGCCAACGGCGCAGGATGGCGGCGCGCTCCTTCGCCAGCAAACCACGCCAGGCCGGTAAAGCGGCATCGGCGACGGCAATCGCCCTGTCAACTGTGGCACGGCTCAGCTTGGGAACCTTGCCCAAGGTCTCGCCGGTAGCGGGATTGATAACCGAAAACTCGGCCTCATCGGCAATCCATTCGCCGCCGACATAAGCGCATTGACGGAACAACTCGGGCCGCGACAACTGCTTCATTTCACTTCCCCCAAGGTTTGCAGACTTTCCGCCGCAATTTCACGCACTTCAGCGTTCTCATCCTGCAGTCTGGCCAGCAACCATGGTTGTGCTTCAGCCGTCTGCGTCAAACTCAACAAGTGGCTGGCATCGGCGCGAACGCGCGCATCTTCATGCTGGGTCAATTCCCCCAGATCGGCGACCAGCTGGCGCAAGGCCGGCTGACCAGCGAATTCCTCGAACACCACGCCAACACCCAGCTTCACATTCAGGCTGGCTTCAGGATTGGCGACGATCGGCAACAGCGCCGCCAAACGCGCCGGCTCGGCCTGAATCAATTGCAGCACTTGCGCCAGATCGGCCTGTTTGAGGAGATCGTGAAAGGCATCGCTGATGCCGTCCGCCGACACTGCCCGGCGCGCCCAAATCTCCAGCTCGGCCGGACTTCTTGCACCGGTCAATTGAAACAACCCCATCCGCAGCCACGGCACCGAACGCACGCCCAAGGCTTGCGCCGACTCGGGATGGCTTTCGATATTGATTGCTTCCAGCCGGCCGATCAGGCCGCGCTTCAACAAATCGGCCAAGCCTGACAACACGGTGGGGCAATGTGGGCATTGGCTGGCAATAAACAGTAATGCATCAGGTGATTGAGGCGTGGACATGACTGGTGCGAAAGCAAAGGGATGGTTAGGCTAGCGCATCCCCCGTTCGCTTTGGAAGGAAACATCAATGACCGAGATCGACCTGTTCAGCCCGCTGCAAATGGGCCCCAACCTGCTGCAAAACCGCATGGTGATGGCGCCGTTGACGCGCAACCGCTCAACTCCCGAAGGCATCCCGCATGCGCTCAATGTCGAGTATTACCGGCAACGCGCCAGCGCCGGACTGATCCTGACCGAAGCCACCTGCATCGCGCCGGAAGCCGTCGGTTATCCGCTTACGCCGGGAATCTGGAACAGTGCCCAGGTCGCCGGTTGGCAAAAAGTGACCGAAGCAGTGCATGCCGAAGGCGGCAAGATTTTCTGCCAGCTCTGGCACGTCGGCCGCATTTCACATCCTGATCTGCAACCGAACGGCCAACTTCCGGTGGCGCCCTCCGCCATCAAACCGGC
>JFJP01039088.1_pt1 | contig 14921 bp, 11 predicted proteins | sample 431651 | NCBI WGS metagenome assembly JFJP01 (sample SAMN02602958, study PRJNA72255) | Microbial mat metagenome, whole genome shotgun sequencing project. | biome: fresh water; feature: sink hole; material: water; isolation source: purple microbial (photo- and chemosynthetic) mats found in...
TTTCAGGTGGTATGGGCATACGTACCAGCGAATTCTATTTGGATTTCGCTTATGCCAGTGGTGTTTCGAACGAAGCATATTACATGTATGTCCCTGAAATGACAAACGGTTCAATAAACAAATCGAAACTCAGCAATCTTATAATGACGGTTGGTTTTAGGTTTTAGGTTATTGGTTTCAGGGGAAACCTTACTGCCTACCAATGAAAAGGCCGTTTCGAAGCAGAAGCGGCCTTTTCATTTTTACAAGCTTGCAAATCTTTACTCAATCAGGGAAGAAGACAATACCTTGCCAGCTTCCGGGCCCATATTGAATATCAAATCCAATATGCTCAAGTTCGGAATAAACCCGTGGGCCTGCAGAAACACCTGGGAATATTCAATAACCCGAAACCCGATGTCGGAGTTAAACTCTGATTTGGGGTGAACCACCATACGAAGATCTTCTATATCCCCTGTATCCCCTGGAAATAAAAATGAGCTGGTTAAAGTTGGCTTAACCGGCAGACTTAGAATTTTTAAAACATCATTGTTAAGACTGATGCAGAAATCAATGAGGAATTCAGGCTCCTTTCGGTAATAGGGTTCGAAAACATCCTGGTAATACTCAAAATATGGAGAGGAGTTGTATGCCGACACAATCCCTTTCCAATGTAATCTCCGCCAATCGGTATCGTAATCAATCCGGGCGTCCTGAACCTTCAAGCGTTTACCCTTTTCATGCTTAACAGGTATCACCAGGCTCAGCTTCCCATTCGCACCATAGATATCGCATCGGTTACGATAAGTTTGCTTCTGGTAACTGTCGCTTTGCTCAATCATTATCTCCCCACCTTGAAAATACCGGCAGTATAATTGGATGGGACCGAGATAGGTCAAAGGCAACAAGATTCTTTTTTTTACTGACATCAGGCAGATTTTCGGGAAGCCCAACAGATGGTTTTGCAGCCTTTAAGCCTATTCAGCAGCGTCGACAATCTTGAAGAACCTGTTCCAACGGATACTTTTGGGGAAACTCTGCTCCTTTTCTGTTGACAGCCAAATGAATTTGGGCTTTCCGATAACGTGATCTTCCGGCACAAGTCCCCAGAAACGGGAGTCGGCCGAACGGTGACGATTATCTCCCATCATAAAATAATAATCCATTTGAAAAGTGTATTCTGTAGCTATTTCGCCATTGATAAATATGCTTCCATCTTTAACACTGAGTGTGTTTCCTTCATATGCTTCGATAACTCTGTCGAAAAAGGGAAGGTTTTCAACGGTAAGAGCAACTGTTACCCCTTTCTTTGGAATCCAGATTGGGCCAAACTGGTCAACACTCCAGGAAAATTGCTGACTGTTCGGATAAATCTGGTAATCCGGATTGCTATAAATTTGTCTTTCCACCTTTATGATATTAGAAATATCTTTCTTGATTTGTTCGGCAGTGCTTTTGTTCAAGGGCAGATAGTATTTGGGATTGTTCTGAATGCCAAGGTATTCCTCACTAATTCCATATTTGGACATCACTCTTGGGTTCAGCGGCTGACCATTAGTCTGCACAAGATATTCGTACTGTATGCCAATAAAATCAGGTTGTGGCTCTCCGTTTACATAAACATCCCCATTACGAACTTCCAGGCTATCACCGGCAATGGCAACGCATCTTTTGATATAGTTATCCCTGCGATCAATGGGTCGGTAAACAATTTCGAAATTACGGGAACTCTCAACTGCTTTTCTGGCTTGGCTAATATAAGAATCCCATGACCTGAGGGGAGCTTTTGCATAGTTATCCTGCGATTTTGCTCCCATAGCATATTCTCTAAGGATCGAATAGTAACTACGGGCCGATTGCTCAACAACCACTGTATCCCCGGCAGGGAAATTAAAAACAACAATGTCATTACGTTTCACCTGGCCAAATCCTGCAAGTCGTTTATAGGGGAGTTTAATCCATGTAAGGTAGGATTCCTTGTTAACGATGGGCAGACGGTTCTGTGTGAAGGGAAAGGCAATCGGGGTATTGGGGACCCTTGGGCCGTATGACATCTTGCTAACGTAAAGATGGTCGCCCACCAACATGGTGCTTTCCATGGAGGGAGTGGGGATTTTGTAATTCTGGAAGAAATAGATATTTATTAGCGTTACGGCCACCACTGCAAAGATTAGTGCGTCGAGCCATTCAATAAATGCGTTGTTTTTTTCATTTCGCTTTTTCCAAAAAGTCCAATTAACTTTTTTGGTAACATACAAATCGAAGATGATTCCCAAACCTATTAAATACCAGTAGTTTCCTAGCCAGATAACAAATGCAAGGTAAAGAACTGCTGTTAAACCAAACCGGAAATACTTGTGCTTACGAAATTCAAACATGACGAAGGGTTTTTATTTTATGGATTTAAACATTCTTTTAAGACGGATTCCGAGGATGCCTTTTTCGGCATCAAGGGAGAACCAAATAGCTACAGCCTTTCCGACGAGATGGTCTTCCGGAACAAAACCCCAAAAGCGGGAATCGGCCGAGTTATGACGATTATCACCCATTACGAAGAAGAAGTCCATTTTAAATGTGTACGAGCTGGCTAATTTACCATTAATGTAGATATTATCGCCCTGCAATACCAGCTTATTTTTTTCATACACCTCAATTATCCTCCGATACAACGGAAGATTGTCGATATTTATTTTAACCGTCATTCCTTTTCCCGGCACTACCACAGGACCAAAATCGTCAGCAGACCAAAGAGATTGTGTGGAATGGGGGAAGATTTCGGTGTTTTTAAAAGACAAGACCGTTTCCAGGTATCTTGTAATATTCTCAACATCTTTATGTTTACTTAAATATTCCGCGTTTTCCCGGGTTAAATTCATGATATAGGTGGAAGTATAATAATTGTATTTCAGCTGACCTTCCTTAAGTCCCAGTTTGCTGACTATTTCCTTGTCGAGTTCGATGTTTTTCGTCTTCACATAATAGTTGAACTGTTGATCAGGAAGTTCCTCTAATTTTTGACCGTTCACAACAACCAGCGAGGACACAATTGTAATGGTATCCCCGGGAAGCCCAATACATCTTTTAATATAGTTGTCTCGTTTATCCACGGGATGGGAAACAAATGAGAACCGCGACTGAAGATAGTCCCGTCCAAACTGCCGGATGAGAGAATAATAGTTCTGACCCGGATACTGCACTATTACCGTATCGCCTTCCGGAAAATTAAATACGATGACATCGTTTCTCTCAACCTTCGAAAAGCCTTTCAATCGTTTATAGGGAAGGTTAATGAGTTTGGAATAACAAAGCTTGCCTCCGGGAAGCATCCCCGGGAGAAAAGGAATCGATAGCGGAGTATTGGGCAACTTTGGCCCATAGGCCAGTTTGCTTACAAAAAGATAATCGCCAACCATCAAAGATTTCTCCATCGAGGGAGTCGGAATCTTGTAAGCTTCAATAAAAAGGGTTCTGATGCCCAGGGTGATGAACAAGGCAATGAGAATGGCAAAGGTAATATCACAAATATTTCTAACAGCAGTTGGTAAGTTGATCTTTTTTAAAAGAGGAATATGAAGGTTGGACGTAAAAAAAAGCAAAAAGATGAAAACATTCCCGACAAGCAACCAATAATACCTGAACCACAAGCATAAAAGTGAAAATGCCGTGACGGAAAGAATAAAAAGCAGTATGGATTCAAAAGAATGCTTTTTCATTTGAGTTATAGTCCCATGACATTTCTCATGGTATAAATTCCTTTTTTCCCATTTATGTATTCGGCAGCAATAACGGCTCCCAAGGCAAATCCCTTCCTTGATTTGGCATAATGTTTCAGGGAGATATAATCCACATCGGATTCATAAATAACATCATGGATACCGTTGATATCCCCTTCGCGGATGGCTTTAACGGCAATGTCGTCGTGTGAGCCATTTCCGTAGAGACTCCAAGCATTTTTCCGATCAAGTCGGGAGATGATCTGTTCAGCAATTGTAATGGCCGTTCCGCTGGGGGCATCGAGTTTTTGAGTGTGGTGGGTCTCCTCCATCCTGACATCGTACTGTGGAAAACCATTCATGATTCCTGCAAGGTATTCATTTACAGCAAAAAGTATATTAACGCCAATGCTGAAGTTTGAGGAATGGAACAAAGCCTGGTTTTTCTCCTTGCATATTTCGGAGATCCGTAGCAAATCTTTGTTCCAACCGGTAGTACCGCACACAATGGGAATACCGGCATCAAAACAGGCAAGAATATTGGCTACTGCAGATGAAGGTGTGGAAAAATCAATTACCACATCAAGCTTTTGAAGGTTCTCTGAAGTAAGCTCGTTTTGGTTGCTGATATCTATAACAAGACCAATAGAATGTCCGCGGCTCAGGGCAACCCTTTCGATTTCCCGGCCCATTTTCCCATAACCCAGTAAGGCAAGTTTCATGTTTGAATAAATTTTTGTGGAAGGTTAAAAGTACTACAAATATGATTTATTTACGAACAAATGGAAGGTAAATCGATTCTCCCCTGAAAAAGGGTTTCCCCAAACTTTGAGATTTAACTTGCTGCAAAGGAATCCAGAAACCAATATGCTGCAAACAAAAATGAGTGCCCTTTTGAGACACTCATTTTTTAGGTATTTCGGTAAAACTATGCCTGGGCTTGTTTTACGATTTCAGCAAAGGCTTGAGGGCTGTTCATTGCCATATCTGCGAGTGCTTTTCTGCTCAGAACGATATCCTTTTTATGCAGAAGTCCGATAAATTGCGAATACGATAAGCCATATTCGCGGACACCTGCATTGATACGCTGGATCCAGAGTTGTCTGAAATGTGCTTTCTTGGTTTTCCTGTCCCTGTAAGCGTACGCCATACTGTTATCCAGTGCGTTCTTCGCTACAGTCCAGACGTTTTTCCTTCTTCCGAAGTAACCCTTGGTCTGGTTTAAGACTTTTTTTCTTCTGGCTCTTGAGGCTACAGAATTTGTTGCTCTTGGCATTTTTCTTCTTTTTTAGAGTGAAAAGCGTTCCGTTCTTTTTTTTAGGAAACTTGAGAGCTCTACACTCGGGTTAAAACTAAATTTATTTCATTGCGAGGAGGGCCTTAACGTTATTCAGATCGGATTTGTGTACCGTTCCAAAATACGTCAGATTCCTTTTTCTTTTCGTTGATTTCTTGGTCAGAATGTGACTTTTGAAAGCATGCTTCCTCTTGATCTTTCCGGTTCCAGTAAGAGTAAACCTCTTTTTAGCTCCCGGATTGGTTTTCATCTTGGGCATCTGTTCTACAATTTATGATAATTAATTACTATTAAAAACTTAACCTTCTAAGCTAAAGCTTCAAAGGACAAGCTATTTTTTCTTCTTGGCTACCTTTGGCTTTGCGCTAAGTAGCATTGTCATTCTTTTCCCTTCAAGTTTGGGAAGGGATTCCACCTTACCATCTTCCTCCAAGTCCTGCGCAAAGCGAAGCAAAAGTATCTCTCCTTTTTCTTTATACAGGATGGTTCGGCCTTTAAAGAATACATATGCCTTTACCTTGGCTCCTTCTTCGAGGAACTTTTGGGCATGTTTGAGCTTAAAGTTATAATCATGTTCATCCGTGTTGGGTCCAAACCTGATTTCCTTAACCACAACTTTGGTGGTTTTGGCTTTAATCTCTTTTTGTTTCTTCTTTTGCTGATAAAGAAACTTCTGGAAATCGACAATTTTACAAACTGGCGGATCAGCCGTGGGGGAAATCTCCACAAGATCCAATTCCAGTTCTGCTGCAAGTTTAAGTGCATCAGGGACTGAAAACAACCCAGGTTCGCTAACATTATCGCCTACCAGACGAATTGTTTTTGCCCGGATCTGTTCATTGATCCGGAAATTCTGTTGATCTTTTGATGGCTGTGGTCTTACACCGCCACGCCTGTACAATGGACCTGCTATGGTGAAATCCTCCTTATTTAGTTAATACCTGGTTACTTATGTTCAATAGCTTCAAGCTGTTTTTTTACTTCATTCTCAATAAAACTCACGAAATCTTCGGTTTTCATGCTTCCCTGATCACCCTCTCCCTGCTTTCTGACGGCCACTGTGTTGCTTTCCATCTCCTTTTCACCGACTACCAGAAGGTATGGAATTCGCTTTAACTCGTTATCCCTGATCTTCTTACCTATCTTTTCGTTCCTCAAATCAATCAGAGTGCGAATATCGGAATTATTTAGAAAATCTGAAACTTTTTGTGCATATTCCTCATATTTTTCGCTAATAGGCAGAACCACAGCCTGATCGGGGGTTAGCCAAAGCGGGAATTTACCGCCGGTATGCTCAATCAGTACTGCCACAAATCGCTCCATTGAGCCGAAAGGTGCCCGGTGAATCATAACGGGACGGTGTTTCTGATTGTCGGCACCGGTATATTCCAGTTCAAATCGTTCCGGAAGATTGTAATCTACCTGAATCGTGCCTAATTGCCACTTTCTGCCAATGGCGTCGCGAACCATAAAATCGAGTTTGGGACCATAAAAAGCGGCTTCTCCCAACACTGTCACTGTTTTCAGCCCTTTCTCGGCTGATGCCTCAATAATAGCGCTTTCAGCTTTTTCCCAGTTTTCATCGCTACCAATGTACTTGTTTTTGTCGTTGGGATCGCGAAGGGAAATCTGTGCAGTATAATCGTTGAAATCCAAAGCTTTGAAAATATACAACACGATGTCGATAACCTTGGTAAACTCTTCTTTCAATTGGTCGGGTCTGCAGAAGATGTGTGCATCATCCTGGGTAAAACCCCTTACCCTTGTAAGACCGTGAAGCTCGCCGCTTTGCTCGTAGCGGTATACTGTTCCGAACTCGGCATAACGAATAGGCAGATCGCGGTAAGAGTGTTGTTTTGAGTTGTAAATTTCGCAATGGTGGGGACAGTTCATCGGTTTCAGCAGAAACTCCTCGCCCTCCTGGGGAGTGTGAATCGGCTGAAAGCTGTCTTTGCCGTATTTTGCATAGTGACCCGAAGTCACATATAGTTCTTTTTGCCCAATGTGGGGAGTTATCACAGGCTCATAGCCATATTTACGCTGGATTTTCTTGAGGAAGTTCTCAAGTCTCTCGCGCAATTGGGCACCTTTTGGCAGCCATAGCGGCAAACCGGCTCCTACCTTTTGCGAAAAGGTAAAAAGTTCGAGTTCCTTCCCTACTTTCCTGTGATCTCTTTCTTTAGCCTGCTCAAGCATTACGAGGTAATCGTCGAGCATTTTCTGCTTTGGAAATGTAATACCGTAGATCCTGGTAAGTTGCCTGCGTTTTTCATCACCTCTCCAGTATGCGCCGGCAATGCTCAGTAATTTAATTGCCTTGATTTGAGAAGTATCGGGCAAGTGTGGCCCGCGACAAAGATCGGTAAAATCCCCCTGCGTATAGAAGGAAATTGTTCCGTCCTCAAGGTCAGATATCAGTTCTGTTTTATATTCGTCTCCTTTTTTGGAGAAAAAGTCAAGTGCTTCCGCTTTGGTTACAAGACTACGCTTATATACTTCGGCTGCCGATGCAAATTCCTTCATCTTGGCCTCAACCTTTGCGAGATCGGCTTCAGTTATTTGTTTGCCTTCACCAGGATCAACATCGTAATAAAACCCATTTTCTATGGCAGGTCCTATTCCGAATTTAATACCTGGAAAAACAGACTGTAAGGCTTGTGCCATAAGGTGGGCAGAGGAATGCCAGAACGCGTGTTTACCTTCCGCATCATCGAATTTATGAAGCTTTAGATCGGCATCCGTCTCAATGGATCTGGTAGCATCCCATATCTCCCCATTAACAGTTGCGGCAACCACTTCACGGGCAAGACTGTTGCTAAGGCTCTTTGCGATATCAAGTGCCGTCACCCCCTTCTCAAACTCTCTTACCGATTTATCAGGAAATGTTATTCTAATCATGATCTGTTCATTCATTTTTAAAACAATTTGCAAAAGTATGGAAAATACTTGGTTATTTAAATATTTCATGCGATAAATTTGATATTAAATTGTTGCTATCAATTGATTTGGCTTTGCATTGAAAAACGTTTTTCAAGATGCCAATACTATAATTGTGAAGCGAAAGCAAATAGCATGACTACACAATTATGTTAACTCTGATTAACATTTTTCAGATATATTTGTTACCTTTGGTAAACATATTTATATCTTTTTAAAAAGTAATTATGGAAATACTTATTGAAAAGCATTTGCAGCGGCTTCTTAATGTTGAGTTAGGTTTTCAACGCAGCCTGACTAAGGAGATTGACTGGAGCAGTCGGTTGATTGCTATCAAAGGTGCGCGGGGTACAGGTAAAACGACTTTACTTCTTCAGCGCATAAAAGAAATATATGGGGACTCGACTATTGCACTTTATGCCTCTCTCGATAATATATGGTTTGCCGATAACCGCATTTATAATATGGCGGACCGGTTTTACAAATCTGGAGGTAAATACCTTTTTCTGGATGAGGTACATAAATATCCGCGCTGGGTGCAGGAGATCAAAAATATCTATGATGATTTTCCAGATCTTAACCTCGTATTTACAGGTTCCTCATTGCTGGAAATATTGAATGCGCGCGCAGACCTTAGTCGCAGGGCAGTGGTTTATAAAATGCAGGGGCTTTCTTTTAGGGAATTCCTTGAAATGGAGACAGGTCAACAGTTTCCAACATTTTCACTTGATGATGTTTTTTCCAATCACATTAAACTTGCGGCAGAGGTAGTTTCAAAACTAAAACCCTTGCAGTACTTCGATCAGTATCTCCGGCAAGGTTATTTTCCATTTTACAGGGAGGGCAAAGCATTGTATCATCAAAGGGTGGAAGAAGTATTGTCGATGATACTGGAAATTGAGTTGCCTCTTATGCGGGGAATCGATGTGCATTATGTCTCAAAGCTTAAGCAATTGTTGCAGGTTCTGGCCGGATCGGTTCCTTTTGTGCCAAACATCAGCAAAATCAGCGAGCGAACTGGTATTGCCAGGCTAACCCTGCTTAAGTACCTTGTGAATCTTGAAGAAGCAGGGATACTTAAACTATTGTATCGGGATTCATCCGGGCTTACAAGGCTTCAGAAACCAGACAAACTCTACCTCGAAAATCCTAATTATATCTATACTTTAGTTCCCGACATGGTAAATAAGGGAAGTTTGAGAGAAACCTTTCTTGTGAACCAGCTCAGATATAAACACAAGGTTGAATATACCGAACCGGGCGATATAATTGTAAACCGGAATCAAACCATTGAAGTAGGCGGTAAGCAAAAGACAAGGCGTCAGATTGCCAATGTGCAAGCCGCATGGATCGCTGCTGACGAAATTGAGTTTGGCAGTGGAAATAAGATCCCGCTTTGGTTGTTTGGGTTTTTGTATTAACTGTTATAATACTAAAGTTAAAAGCAATTCTTTCGTTTTCCTTTAAGATCATATCGGAGAACCTTCTCTACCAATAATGCATTGGCGCAATAATGGATATAATTCCGGACTGTATCCACTCCGGGGGAATCCAAAAAGAAACCGGGAGCATTTCCGCATCCCGGTTTCGTGGTGCATGGTTTAGTTATCTGGTTTTTACCATTTTGATGGTTTTCATAGCAAGCTTTTTGCTCGTTTTTTCTTCCGCTAATACTGTGCAATAATAAATGCCACTTTCGTAGTGAGAAGCCTCCCATGTTGCTTCCCAGTTTCCCGGCTTCACCATTTCATTCATGAGGATTTCAATTTCATTTCCCACAACATCGTATATCTTCATGATGACCCGGCACTCAACCGGCAGACAATAAATGATAGAAGTCGACTCGTTAAATGGATTCGGGTGATTTGGGTGTAAACGGAAACCCTCAAGATTGCCGGGTAATTCTACACCCGTTAAATCCTGACAAACATCTCCTATGCCGTCCAAATTCTCATCCTTCTGATCGGCATTCATTGCTTTCATGCAATTATCAACAGAATTGAGAATCCCATCCCCATCAACGTCCTCGTCGCAGGCATCTCCCTTGCCGTCGGAATCCATATCTGCCTGATCCGGATTATGCGACCATGGGCAATTGTCGGCATTGTTGATAATCCCATCCTTGTCTGTGTCTTCTATTGGGAGAGGAGTTGGATCATCAGCGATCACAAACGACCAGCTAACAGGATCAGAAAGCAGGTTCCCGTACATGTCCTCAACACCCGACAATTTCACATTGAAGGTATCTCCTTCAAATGAGCCTGGAGTGAGGTCAGGGATTATGGTGATGTAGTCTCCGCTACATCCCATGAATGCTGTAACCACTTGGTTCTTAGAAAGATTTGTTACCACGAGATGGGATGGGGCGAATTTTAGACAGTTCACATTCTCGTCGAATAAAGCCATGATCATATCCCCGGTTTCAAGGATAAGGTCGGAGGGTTCCGGCAGGCCAAACAAGTACGGAGCAAGCCTGTCGATTTCTCCTTTTCTGGTTTCAGAATACTGAATTCCAGCGTTGCACTCAAGCAAAGCCCTGATATCGTAGGCTCCATCGCCAAACTGATCGAGCAACAGGGTGCTTTCAGTAAACGATGGCCCAAGGTTGACCTTGTCGATATACGAAATGGTTTGCCAGTTATTGGTGCCGGCAGGTGCCAGTTGAAGCTTGATGAAATCCAGCAAGTCCCTGTCATAGTTATCGATTCTGATCTTAAGCCTGTTTTTATTTGCAGCCGAAATACTCCAGTTTTCCGTGGGAAGAGCTAATCGCACTGTGCTGCAAGGGCTTTTGAAGCGAACATCCAGATACACGGAATCAGCTATTGCAGGATCGCCGCATCTGGAAACGAGTGTAAACAGTAGGTTTTCATAGTCGAAGGCTTCCGGTCCTCTTCGAACCGTAACCGTAGCTTCCTTCACGCTGCCAGCAATCACATAATAGGGTATTGGTATCCCGCCCTGAACCTGGCTTCCTCCTGCCGTGATTATTGCACCATCGGGATTACTGCCCTGATCGAAATACAGATTGTAAATCATATCCTCATCGCTTTGGCTGGTATTGCCCAATGTAAGGTGGAAGACAGCCATCCCGTTGGGATCATCCACATGATCCACATAAATATCAGAAGAAAGACTCACTCCTTCCCTTGGCTGGGTGCCGGGTTCCCATGGACATGAGCTTGCCCCGCTGACCGTTTTAAACATTGGGGTGCCATAAACCTCATCCCCAAGGATATCCACACTGAAATAATCGCTCCCGTCGTTATCGTTCAAAACGAATCCTGTTTTCCGCGCTTCCATCTGCGTTACGTCAGCCCCTACCCCAAACTCCGTTCTGACTTTTATCTCAACTCCGCCGCTCACACCAACACCTCCGATTTCGATTCCTGCCTCAGCAGCAACACTGGCGTCGATATACATCGAGAATGCCAATGCTGTTGACTTTCTTGTGGCAACTTCCTGGAAAGCTTCATAACTGGATCCTGAACTGAAAGAACGGTTTTCAATAAACTTGCCCTGCATCTTCAGGTCATCATTCAGCTTGAGGGTCTGCTGCCATACATCGATCTGATCGCTGTATATTTTTGCAGAGTCGTTTTTATTCAGGGTATAAAAGTTCCTGAGATAGGTAAGCTGTGGTATTAATACATTCCTGATGTGACTGTCGGTGTAGATGAATGTTGTTGCAAATCCGGTTACGCCCATGCTGAGCGAAACCGATTTATCGACCGAGCAGGTTGAGGGGTCATAAGCGATAACGTCGGTAAGTGCATACATTAGGTTAAGAGCCGATCCTGCAAAAACATCACCGGCTTCCCCTGTTATCTGAGGGTTCCCCGAGGTTGAGAACCTTTCACCGTTGGATATGGAAAGAGTAAACTCATCCTGTCGGGAAATGGATGCGCCAATTTCGAGGGATCCCCTTACACTTCCCCATATTTCTGTTTCAAAAGTTACTCCAAACCCGGATTCGAATTTCATACCAGCTTTGACCTCAGCCCAGGTTTTCAAGCTTCCGCTTACCAATGCCGATAAGCGCATGGCTGTTTCGGTGGTTGTGCTTTCTTCGAGATATGAATAGGAAGCATCCCCTGGCGGGTCGCGAAGGATCATAAAGGGAATTTCGGGGGAAACAGTGGTAAATGTCTGTTCCCGAGGCCTGTTACCCACTACCAAAACGTCTAGTGATTTAAGCGTGGATTCAGAGCCAATTGTTGCAATAAAGGTAAGATTCTTGAGATAAGGATCGAAAAGGTTTGGCTCCCCAGGAATGAACGAGTACTCCCCCTTACCTCCCTCGATATAAACCGTGTCGACTCTCTCTGTCTCATTACCTGCATGATTTTGTACAATTACATAACCATTGTTGGCCAAACAACTGTTTTCCCCAAAAATCTCCCTCACCTCAAATTCGAGATTATATTTATATCCCTGCCCGATAACCGGTATATCATCGTAATTACCGCACCCGTATTCAGGGAAGCCTGTTATCAAAAGATCAGGAGCTGAACGATATATCAAATCTATGCTAGCGTTTCCAAAGCTCAGATCCACCTTGGAAGTAGGGAAATACATAACAACGGAAGAGTTTTCAACATCGGGGTTTGTAGAGAAAAATTCCAGGATGCTAAGCTCGTATTCCCTTGCCGGAAGCCTTATTTCGAAGTAGCCGGTAAGGGTATCGGTCATGATAATGGTGTCGTAACAATATATTCCATCTGAACCTGATGTGATGTTCAATTTTGCTCTGCCAATAAACAGGTTACAGGAGGCATTGACGTGCCCACTTAGTTTAAAGCAAGTGGTATCAATGAAGGTGGTTAGAATAGTGTCCGAACTGACAAGGTGTTTTAACTGTGGGGGAGTAAACCCGTGCCCCTCCAGCACCGGTTTGATTGTGTAATTATCGATTTGTCCAACTGAGAATGCAAAAACCCCGTTTTCATCCGTAAGGCCTTCCGGAGTGCTTCGGTCGTTAATATAAATATCGACATTGCTGACGGGGCATTCTCCCCGGTTTCCCGGCTGAATGACTCTTCCCTCAACAGTGAATGCGGAGGTATCGGTAAAAACGATTCCATCGAGCCATGGGGCATCCTTGTATAGTGTTGGCTCTTCATAAACGGGGTCGAAGCCATGGTCGAACCTTGAAGGAACAACCCTGAATTTTGACTGCAGGTAATAATAAATATTCCTGATTTCAAAAGTTCCGGCGGTGTCGGTTAGAGCGCAATAGGTGGTTGTGGTATCTTGAGGAACCTCATCCAGACGCGTGGCGCAGACTTTAATATTTTTCACCCCCTGTCCTGTCGGCGAAAGCACTTTGCCTTTGATACGGCCATTGGGAAGTAATTTACCCCATGCTGTATCAGGAAAAAAGCCTTCTTCAGGATATGGTCTCAGGATATATCGGTACATGTATCCCGGGAGAAGTGAAGAGCTCTCATCGGGGTAGTTATTCGAAGAATTGTCGATCTGCACAGGGATCGTAGTTGTTTTGTCATTTGCTTCATCGTAGCGGTCGATCTTATAAAAGGTTAAACTGCTTCCACTTTTCCCGGGAATACCTTTAAGGCTGCTCCAGTTAAGATTGATAGCTGAAGGTTGGTCGTCCGATGCCTTAAGGTTCATTCCAAAAGTGGTTCCCAAAACAGAAACCCCGGCTGAAATATGTGTGTAAGCCTCATTATCCGGCCAAATTGTGGATATGGTGTAGGTATGGGACTCGGCTGGTCCGACGAGCATATCAGAATAGGTTCTCTGCCCGTTGAAGACTTTAGCGATCTCAAGACCATCCCGTAAGATAATATATCCGTGTTCAGCATCCGGGATATCGGTAGTTTTATCCCAGGAAAGGTCGATACGGTAATCATACTTCGCTTGAGAAGCAATGGGAGAAATTGGCGGCCTGATATGGGAAGTCCAATAGTAGCTATTTCCGTTACTGTGCCAGTTGGCACCACAATTGGAAAGACATCCAAAAATAAAATAATTATGTCCTCCTCCCTCATAGCAGATATTGTTGTAGGTTCCTGAGCGCCCTGGGCCTATACCAACTCTGCAGCCATATGCAGAATATGTTGCACCCGGAAACACACCCGGCCAATATGCTGTTCCATCAATAGTTAAAAGCACATTGTAATGGCCATTGCTACAATCGCACTGGAAATAAAACCCTGACCATTTGAAATACATATAGTAATCGCTGTAATAGCTGCCGTTCCAACAGTCGGCGTAACTATACGCAGCCTGTGCTGATTTCTTGCCGAAAGTTACGGAATCGGGACGGTAGGGTTCATTAGGCAGGGGCGTGGCCGGTTCCTGAGCAATCACCGATGAAGAGAAAAAAAGGAGAGAACAAAGAATTAGTTGAAACAAAGTTGTGCGCGAAAATCGCGGGTTTAAGGAAATTTTGTTCATTCGGAAAAGATTTTTGAGATAGAAATAACAAGGAGAATTTGAATCCAGCGCAAGATTCAAGGATAAGAGGATAAAGGAGATTTCATTGTTTCACATGGGCTGTGAGCCTTAAAATCAGCATGCGAAACAGTTCAACTGGAGTCGAAACCTATCTGTTAATAAAATAACGCTATTCTGAGGATTTAAACAAAGCTTTTGACAAAAAGTAATTTTCTTTACGTAGACCGACCCCCAACCCTGCTTTAAAAAAACAGCATTGTTATAAGTCATTATCTTAATTCGAACAATATTTTATATTAATTGCTTTCGACGATACGAGCTATTGCAAATATTCCCTGAACAACATTTTTCTTGTTTTTGTATAAAGATGCATTAAAAGAAACTTTTATGATTGCGCCATATTTCGAAACCAAAGACAATGAATAATTCTTAACCTGCTTTTGGGAAAAAGTTTGTTCGACGCCCATTTCGGCGAGTTTTTTATTTTCAAAAAAATCTGAAAACTTAGATCCAATTATGCTTTCGCGGCTAAAACTTAAATTGACAACAACAGCCTCATTTATATCAGTTAT
>JFJP01038978.1_pt1 | contig 14920 bp, 13 predicted proteins | sample 431651 | NCBI WGS metagenome assembly JFJP01 (sample SAMN02602958, study PRJNA72255) | Microbial mat metagenome, whole genome shotgun sequencing project. | biome: fresh water; feature: sink hole; material: water; isolation source: purple microbial (photo- and chemosynthetic) mats found in...
GGCAACTCGTGGGAGTTCAAATCTCCCCTTCGGCACCATAAACTTAAAAAAGCCACGGGCAGACATTGTTCGTGGTTTTTTTATTTGATCGGGATTAAACTATTAAGATGACCAAAAATGATAGAAGAAATTGTTTTAAGTGTGAATTCTTCTATGTAACTTGGGATTCACAACATCCTAACGGATGCAAGGCTTTGGGATTTAAAACCAAGTCATTGCCCAGTGTTGTGGTTTTCCAGTCATCGGGAAAACCCTGTGAGTATCATAAAGAAAAAACAGCCAGGATGCCGGATTCACCTTGAATTATTTATTTCCTTGTTTATATTAGTCTATTATGAAAGATAACAATGAAATCAGATCGCAAGATTCTCAAAAAATAGAAAAAGAACTGGGCGAATTTCTGAACAAAAAATTTGGCGGGACAGTAAAAATAATCTCCCCTTCAGCTCTTCCCCATCAGGATGCGCTTTCAGGGAACTCTGCCTTTAGAGGGAAAAAAGCCCTTCTCAATTTTAACATAAAACCTCAGGAACTGATTGCCTATCTCGATCAATACGTTGTCAGACAAGAGACCGCCAAATCGGTTCTGGCCACCAAAATATGCACTCATTTTAACCGGATACGGCATTCACAGATTACAGGAGAAGGTTTATCCAAAATTACCGGCAATATAAAATCCAATATCCTGATGTTTGGCCCAACAGGGATTGGAAAGACATACCTGATTAAGCTTATTGCCAAAAAGATCGGAGTGCCGTTTGTCAAAGCTGATGCAACAAAATTTTCTGAAACAGGGTATGTCGGTGGTGATGTTGAAGATTTGATCCGGGACCTTGTAAAAGAAGCCAATGATGATATTGAACTTGCAGAATGCGGTATTGTTTATATCGATGAAATTGATAAAATTGCCGCAAGCCCCAATGTTATCGGAGCACAGGTATCCCGAACAGGTGTTCAGAGAGCCCTTTTAAAACCCATGGAAGAAACAGATGTTGATCTGAAAGTTCCCCATGACCCGGTCTCCATGATGCAGGAACTTGAAGCCTATCAACGAACCGGTAAAAGAAACCGGCGGCGAGTTAACACTGCAAATATCCTTTTTATTGTCAGTGGTGCATTTTCCGGGCTTTCCGAGGTTATTAGACGAAGGCTTTCAAAACAGACCATCGGATTTGGTTCAAACCTCATCAACTCACAGAAAAACGAAGATCTTCTCAGGCAGACCAAGGCCGAAGATCTGGTTGAATTTGGTTTTGAATCGGAATTCATTGGGCGTCTTCCTGTTCGGTGTATCCTTGACCCCTTAAGCGAAGAAGACCTTTATGCTATTCTGAAAATGCCCAACAATCCCGTTATCTTGAGCAAAAGGCTTGATTTCAGCGCTTATGGGATCAAGATTGTTTTCAGTGATGATGCTTTAAAAATTTTTGCGAGCAAGGCATATAAAGAAAATACAGGCGCCCGTGGTCTTGTTAGTGTTGTTGAAGAAGCATTGCTCGATTTTGAAGAAAAACTTCCTTCCCAGGATATTCCAAGATTTGCAGTCACTAATGAACTTTTGGAAGACCCTAAAAAAAATGTACTGGATCTGTTGTCAAAAAAAAATGCGCTGAATTGGAACGCCGAATATGAAAAGGTCTTTCTTGATCATAAAAATTATATTCTAACATATCTGACAAACAACTGGAAAACATTTTCCCTCAAGCATGGGCTGACCCTTTCAGAAATCCGGTGCCATATGGTGGCCCAATATTTTTGTAACAATGTCATGGAAATTGAAGATGCCGTAAAAAAAATCAAAGGCTTCCATGACTCTGTTAAAGAGATTGAACTTGAAATATCCAAAAGCTACAACCTGAATATCGTTTTTGAAGAAGATGCCATTGATTTTCTCATCGAACAATTCATCAATCATAATGCAACAAGTGAGGAAATATTATCAAACATTTATTCCACCTATTATGACGGATTCAATCTTATACGTGAAAAAACAGGAAAAAACAGATTTTTCCTATCAAAAAATGCGTTAACAGATCATAAAACCTTTCTCAACGACCTTATCAGAAAAGAGATAAAATGATTGGAATTTCAAAACTTTATTGTGCAACCGTAGAACCCTCGGATGTATTACGATATTCAAGACATTCAGGCCAACTGCCTTCTAATCTGTTACAGTTCTCAAAAGATAAAAAGCCGGTTGTTGTCTGGAACATGACCCAACGATGCAATCTTAAATGTGTCCACTGTTATGCCCGATCAGAAGACATTTCATATGATAATGAACTGACCCATGAACAAAGCCTTGCCATGATCGATGACCTTGCCGATTTTGGGGTACCGGTGCTTCTGTTTTCCGGAGGAGAGCCCCTGACCCACCCAAGGCTTGTGGAATATGCGCAATATGCGGTCAAAAAAGGGATGAGGGCCGTCATTTCCACCAATGGCACCCTTATTACCAAAGAAAAAGCAAAAATACTGAAAGAGATCGGCCTGTCCTATGTCGGCATCAGCCTTGACGGTCTTGAAGAAACCCATGATCTTTTCAGAGGGGTTAAGGGCTCCTATCAAAAAGCCTTGGCAGCCATTGAAAACTGCAAGGAAGCGGGCATCAAAGTGGGCTTAAGATTCACCATCAATAAAAGAAATGTAAAAGACATTCCCGGTATTTTTAATCTTCTGGAAGAAAAAAATATCCCCAGGGCCTGTTTCTATCACTTGGTCTATTCCGGGAGAGGCTCGGAAATTGCTAAAGAAGACCTCTCCCACAAGGAAACAAGAAAGGTTCTTGATCTGATCATGGACAGAACCCGGGATCTCCATGACCGCTTACTGCCCAAAGAAATCCTGACGGTTGATAATCATGCGGACGGGCCCTATGTCTATCAACGTCTTTTAAATGAGAACCCTGAAAGGGCTGCCGAAGTTCTTGAACTTCTGGAAATGAATGAAGGCAATAATTCAGGCCGGGGGATCGGTTGTATCTCCTGGGATGGAGAGGTCCACCCGGATCAGTTCTGGCGGGAAAAAAGCCTTGGGAATATCAAAAACAAACCTTTCTCACAGATCTGGACGGATCAGGACAATGAATTTCTGATGAAACTGAAAGACAAGAAAAAACATGTCAAAGGCCGGTGTGCAGAGTGCCAATGGCTGGATATCTGTGCCGGAAACTTCAGGGCCAGGGCGGAATCAGTTGCCAATGATCCCTGGGATAGCGATCCTGCCTGCTACCTGACCGATGAAGAAATCAAAAAGGAGAAATCTTAATGCTTTTCCCTGATTACCGCGGACGTCGATTAAGAGCCACCCATAATTTCCGAAGAATGATCCGGGAAACAAAACTTTCCCGGGATGACCTGATTCTCCCCCTATTCGCCATTGAAGGTAAATCCGTTAAAAAACCCATTGAATCCATGCCCGGACATTTCCAACTCTCCTGCGATCATATTGTGACCATGGCAAAAGATGCCCGTGATGCAGGAATTCCTGCCATTATTCTCTTTGGGGTCCCGGATAAGAAAGACCCTCTGGCTACCCGTGCCTATGCTTCTGACTCCATTGTTCAGAAAGCCGTTCGGGCCGTCAAAGAAAAAGTGCCGGAGATTACCGTAATTACCGATGTCTGCCTTTGCGGATATACAGATCATGGCCATTGCGGGTGTGTTGAAAACGGCATCATTGACAATGATGCCTCCCTTGATCTTCTTGCCAAAACAGCGCTGTCCCATGTGAAGGCAGGAGCAGACATGGTGGCGCCTTCGGATATGATGGACGGGAGAGTGGCTGAAATCAGACAGGCCCTTGATGAGGAAGGATTCTCTCACATCCCCATCATGTCCTATGCTGTAAAATACAGTTCAGCCTTTTACGGACCTTTTCGGCAGGCGGCCGAATCTGCGCCCCAATTCGGGGATAGAAAAACCTATCAGATGGACCCGGCAAATTCCAATGAAGCCATCAGAGAAGCCACCATGGATATTGAAGAAGGCGCTGATATTATCATGGTCAAACCTGCCCTCTCCTATCTTGATATTATTTACCGGTTAAAAACAGAAATCGATCTTCCCATCGCAGCCTATAATGTGAGCGGTGAATACTCGATCATGAAGGCCGGGGAAATGATGGGTTGGGTCAATGCCAGGGATATGATCATGGAAACCCTTTTATCCATTAAAAGAGCTGGGGCCGACCTTATCCTGACCTATTCCGCCCTTGATGTTGCCCGGGAGTTGAAAGACTGATGAGCCATTCTCATTCTCATGGACAGGGAACGCTCCCCCCTTCCGCCGCCAATACCAATACCCTTCGGCTGGTCGCCTGGGAAACCACGCGGCGGTGCAATTTGGCCTGCAAACACTGCCGGGCCGTGGCTGAAGACCACCCCTATGACAACGAACTGGATACCAAAGCGTCATTCAAACTGCTGGAGCAAATCCGGGAAGTTGGAAAACCAATCATCATCCTGACCGGCGGAGAACCGCTGCTACGTCATGATATATTTGATATTGCCGCCTTTGGAACAAAATTAGGGCTTCGCATGGTCATGGCCCCCAACGGTACGCTGATCACAACAGAAACTGCCAGCAAAATGAAAGAATCCGGTATCAAACGGATCAGCATCAGCCTTGATGGTTCATCTCCTGAAACCCATGATGCTTTTCGAGGGATTCAACACGCTTATGAAAAATCCATTCAGGGTATCAAGATTGCCAAAGATGCAGGCATCGAATTTCAGATTAACACCACTATTACAAAATCAAATCTGAGTGAGATCCCGAAAATCCTGAAACTGGCTGAAGACTTAGGTGCCGTGGCCCATCATATTTTTCTGTTGGTCCCCACAGGTCGCGGGAAATACATTCTCGACGGTGAAATCAATGCACAGGAATATGAAGAGACTTTAAACTGGTTCTATGATCAAAGAGAAAAAGTAAAACTTCAGCTTAAGGCCACCTGTGCCCCGCATTATTACAGGATTCTGCGCCAACGCTCAAAAAAAGACGGGAAAAAAGTGACCTTTGAAACCCATGGGCTGGATGCCGTTACAAGAGGGTGTCTTGCCGGAACCGGTTTTTGTTTTATTTCCCATGTCGGCCGGGTCCAGACCTGTGGATTCCTGGATATAGAATGTGGGAATATCACCCGGCAGGCTTTTAAAGATGTCTGGGAAAACTCCCATGTTTTCAATCAGCTCCGAAACCTTGACAATCTTGAAAGCAAATGCGGGATCTGCGAATTTAAAAGGGTCTGCGGCGGTTGCCGGGCACGAGCCTATGAGGCTACCGGAAATTATCTTGCACAAGAACCCCTGTGCTCATATCAGCCTGAAAAATAAATTGGCATCAAATGGAATTGAGCATCAGTGTAATAGGCCTGTCCTCTTCTGAATCTCCCATAAACCTAACCGGACCTGGCCGCCTGTATCTGTCCTGATGGGATTCAGCTGCCAGCCATTCTTCTCTTAAGGCCTTAAATACTAGGAATGCATTAGAATTTGCATCGACAAGCGTTTTTTCTATAACCAGTTGCATCTTTCCGTTTCTTTCCTCAAGATGCATCAGCTTTGCTATGGGAATCCCGATGGGTTCCCATTTGTCAAATTTTTTTTCAAGGTTCCTGATAGCAGCCATTTGACCGGTTGCACCATTAGCGATCAGGTGAAATGCTATCATTCCAAGATTATAACTGTAATTGCAGTCAAAATGGGTAGGGTCTGACCCCCGACCGTCATATCCATAAAAATGCGTCTGGGTTTTAAACTTGGGCTCTGATTTTTTATATATTGTTATAATTGGTGCGGGCAAAGGCTCATCCTGTGAAATCAAATCGTGACTGACCAGAGCTTGTTTCATTGTTTTCAAAGAAATTATGGACTCTTTAATAATCAGGCAGGCTCCATCCGGATTTTTAAATATGGCCCTGGCATATTTGTCCGGAATCATATTTGCATTTTCCATCAGGGATTTAAAATACGAGTGCTCAATCCCGATTTTATATTTGCCCTGCTCCTTCAGGACATTTAAATATTCCTTAACCATATCCATGACGATTTTTTCTGTTTTGACCTGGGAAAACTGAAAATTGCCATGGGTATCCCTCTCAACCAGGAGGCCCTCCTGAAAAAATAGAGGCAGCTGGTTGAAGAGATCATCATCCCGCAGATTCCAGATCGGGAATTGACCTTTATCCGCCATTCCCCGGGCCAATCGTCTCAAATATTCCAGTTTGTCTGCCAGGGCAGGAAAAGAGGAATGAAAATCATTATCATGGATATAATTGTAGTCAGCAATGATCTTATTGAGCTTGATAATAAATACCTGAATTTCGTTAATAAATTCAAGAATCCCTTCAGGTAAAATGATAACACCGTAATTTTTACCAATGGCTGCACGTCTGACAATGACATCACAAATAAGCCTTGATAAATGTCGAAGGGTCATACCATATGCATTATAATCAACTGTTCCTTTTTCTTTTGCCTTTTCGATTCGCTTCTGATCTGTGTAATCTGCCAGTTCCTCACCGATAAGTGAAAGATTAGCATGTGTCTGAAACGCACACTCCAGAGTCAAATGACTCGCCACCCTGCCCATGACTTTACAAATATGCCAGTATTTGATATCTGAACCTGCGTCAGTAGTCAGATTGCTGATGTTCTGTGAAAAAGCCCTTGCCGCCGTATGAAATCCAAAGGATATGGCGCATAGCATCTCACCATCATTGGTTTTTACCTGGATATCTCCGTCAATGGTCTTTGGAACTCCAATGACTTTTATCCCGCTGCCTTTGAAGTACTGGGCAAGGAATGCGGCATTGGTATTTGAATCATCTCCTCCAATCACAACCAGAGCATCCAGTTTAAGTTCCATACATGTTTTTAGGGCTGCTTCCATTTTATGTTTAGAATCAATTTTTGTTCTTCCGGTTTTGATCATGGAGAACCCCCCCATATTTCTGTATGCATCCACAAGGCTGTTTGTGATTTCAACCTGTTTGGATTCAAGAAGCCCGTCCGGCCCGAAAAGAAATCCATAGAGTCTGGAATCAGGATTATACTTTTTCATTTCATCGAATAACCCTGAAATGACATTATGTCCACCAGGCGCAGAGCCGCCTGAAAAAAACACACCGATATTCCGGCGTATGGAAAAACTTGCCTTTGCGCTTTCTGATTTATCTTCACCTGGAACGATGAACTGGACATGATTGTTTACAATGTCCGAAAGAGCTTTCTCAGCCTCTTGGTTCACACCGAACTTAAATTCCGGAGCATCTTTGAGACTGGTATACCGGGTAGAAAATATTTTAATTTTCTTTGGAGAAAATGCTCTTCTTTCAATTGTTTCTGTATTCACATCGGAAGTAACATGGATTGTTTTAGGATGATTCAGTAAAGATTCAAGTGATTTAATATTCAAAGATTCCATATCTGCTCCTGTCGTCATTAAATCAGTTCACAATAACCTGGTTTCTTCCTTTTGCCTTGGCCTGGTAAACAGCAATATCCGCACGTTCAAAAATTTGTAGATGGTTTTTATCCCCTTCTCTTGCCTGGGAAACACCGACACTTACGGTCACCTTGACCTTATCTTTCTTGTAAAGAAATTCTATTTTTTCTATGGTCTGCCGAATTTTTTCAGCAACTTCCTTGCCCCCGTTGAGATCTGTTTCCGGCATAATGACAACAAATTCTTCACCTCCATACCTTGCCAGCATGTCATTCTTCCTTAGCAGAGGAAGGGTTCTCTTTATGATTTCCTGAAGGCATTTATCACCAATGGCATGGCCATATTGATCATTTATCAGCTTAAATTTATCAGCATCAATCAAGAGAAGTGAAAAACCGGTTCCATATCTGGAAAATCTTTCCATTTCATCTTCGATTTTTTTGTCATAAGCCCGTCTGTTAAACGCCCCCGTTAACTGATCCTGATTCAATTTCTTTTCAAGCTCTTCTGAATATCGGGTGGCCTCATCCAGTTCCTGTTTCAATTTAGCAAAACCGGATTTAAAAGATTGCCTGCTTTTTTCGGCAACATCCCTTATGGCCTTGTCTTTTGACTGTTTTTTCTGTAAAGCGTTTTCTATGGATACAAGTCTTTCCGATACTTCTATCTTTAACATATCCAAACTGGATGCCACATCTGAAGTCTGTTTCAATCTTTTCATCTCAGCATCCAGAACAGATTCAAAACGATCATTGGTTTGAAACATGGAATCTGCTTGCTGATAACTGGCAGAAAGGTTGGATTCTATATCCAGAATTTTCCCGACCACCTCTTGAACAAAAGCATTGACTTTTCCCCTGTCCTGATTGGTATCTGAAATATAGACAAAAATCAGACTGAATACACTTTCACGGATTTCACTGATATCAGCAGTATCTTCTGCAGTTTTAATTCTTGCAGTAATATTATCCAGTTTCCCGGTATATTTTTCATCGAGATTAGAACGAAGATTATTGACAACATCATGGTAACTCAGTTTGTATTCATCAATAAAAGAGAGGGGGAATCCTTTTTTAAATGCTGAAAAAAGCCCTTTTTTCTGTTTTGATCCCGGCAGAATGAATCCTTCTTTGAGAACGGCGGTTTTCAATTGTTCAAGGATATACGCGATCCTGCCCTCAGACTCTCCTTTTTTAAGTGCCTGGCTGAGGTCTTTACAGGTAATAGAGAATAAGTCCTCTCCAGTTGCAACGGTATCAATAATGACAGGAAAAGATTTACGATACATCTGATTCATTTTTTCAAACCGTTCTTCGACCGTATCCAACTCTTTTAATAAACTATCCTTCTGGGACTGGAGTTTTTTTACCTGCTCCTGAAGTGCAGATATTCTTTCGTCTGTGGGAGAACTCATAAATGCGTCCTTTTTTGCTATATTCAATTTCTTTATATTTTTATCCGCTTTACAAGCCAAGACAAAGATATCTCTGCCTTATATAACCCGCTAAAGGCAGAGGAAAGCACCTATCTGTTCCAAAACATGCCGAAAAGCATAATGAACAGCTATACAAAGGGAATAAGGTTGTTCTTGTTCATTCTCAGGGAGAGCTTACTCCACTATTTCAAGGATAACTCTTTTTTGTTCTTTTGCAGATGCACATGATAAAATGGTTCGCATGGCCTGGGCCGTTCTACCTTTTTTACCAATAACTTTTCCAAGATCTTCCTTTGCAACCCTTAGTTCGAGGACCAGGGTCTGCTGGGCTTTGATTTCCGTTACTTCAACCTGATCGGAATGATCCACCAGTGCTTGAGCGATGTACTTAATCAAGTCTTTCATAATCTGTTCTCCTTTTTACCTGTCAGATGGTAGAAGAAATATAATACGAGCTACAACAAGTATTGTCTTAACTGTTGAATCTCCTGGTAAATCAACCCGGAAAAATATCAGTCAGAATATCACAGCGAATAATAATCTCAAGCACTATTTACTAATTTTATTAATGTGAATTCCCTGATCCCTATTTTTTTACTTCTGATCCTCATCCGGTTCGGCCCAGACGATATGGTCCTTGTTGATAAAAAGAGCTTTATGCCTGATAGGGGTATCCATATGAACAAGGTGGACCGTGACATTGTATATTATCAAAAAAGGCTCCCTGTAGTTTGCGACAAGATCGCTAAGCCTGTCATACCCATGATCCCGGTTGATATTTATCTGTCCATTGATCATGGTCCCGTCCGTGAGCCTTAACCGGATAATCCGATCTTTTACTTCTTTATCTTTTTCAACTTTTTTACCCATATTCTCCCCCATTATTGACGGCAATCTTAATGTAAAGCTTTAATCCGTAAAAACAGATATGTCAAATATGATTTCTCCATTTTGTCCCATTTTGCTTGACATAAAAAAGAAATTAATTATGTTAGGTCACATGTTTTGTTTTTGTAATGGAACATTTTATTTTCATAACATAGTGAAATATTATTTTTTATAAGAGTAAAATAAAGGAACACTGAAGTGGTTACAAAAATAGTATCATCTGCAGCGGAACGAAAAATGCTGTCAGATGCAGGATATGCTGATCCGGCAATCGACTATTATATTGAAAAAAAATATATGGGGCATATCGAAAATGCTGACCAGGTATCTGAAAACATTGGCTCCTGTGGAGATACCATGAAAATTTATCTTAAAATTGATGACAGGACAATAATCAAGGATGTCCGTTATGAAATCACCGGTTGCGCCGGGGCGATTTCCGCTGCAATGGCAGCTGTAGACCTAATCAAAGGAAAAACCATTGACGAAGCACTGAAAATAAATGATGGCGATGTTTTTAAAATACTTGAAAATATCCCTGAAAAAAAGCATCATTGTATACAACTTGCCGTCAAAACTATGCACAAGGGAATTTTGGATTATAAAGACAAAAAGTCTTTGTAAGAAAAAAATTCTCTAAGATAGGCGGCGGGTTCATAGAATTTTTCATGAAAAAGGGGGGAATCCATTCTCAGTTTTCTGAAGAAAATATTATTCTGTTCAGCCTGCCTCGTTCTTATATTGTCTTGCGGTTGCAGCTCCTCAGGCCAATTCCAGATCAAGAACCTGGCCAAAACGGATATTGATGAAGTCTCTGAAATTCATATGCAGCAAGTCACTTTTCTTTTAAGGAATCTAACCGAAAAACTGTATAAAAAAAATCCGGCCGAATTAAAAAAGAATATTGATCAGACCATTGAATCCCGCCTGAACCGAATTTTTAGCTGTCCACCTGATAAAAACATGATTGAACTTGGTAATAAAGACGGTTCGGATGCCATTTTGCTCGGATTTGAGCCGGAGTATAAAGGAGACAGGGTTTTTGCAATGATGTATGGGTTATATACCATGATCCATAAGTCCTATAATTCCAAATGCGAGCTTTTCATACCAGACTCTTTGAATGAACAAGCCCTCTATAACAGCGCAAAAAATATTGAAATCTTTGTCTGGCGCTTGAATACAAGACTGAAAGAAGACGGACACCCATTGATCCTTACCAACAGCCTTGAAGGTGAAGCAAGAAACTTGAGTTATGAGCGTATTTTCGGAAAACTCATCAGTCTTCAGGACACCATGGCATTAATTGTGTCCAGGAAAACCGGGAGGATAATCAAAGAGGTGGTCTTGTTTACAGGCATGGCCTTTCTTCCCATTGGTTTGTAACCTTTTAGCGGGACTGCGTTTTTCTAAACCGCTTCAACTGGCCTTCATAATATTCCTTTTTTTCTTCTGACTGATTTAAAGCTTCCAGGGCAGCCTCTATAGCACCGTTTATGTTATTATTGGCAAATAGCGCTTCAGCATAAGTATCAAGAATAAACGCTTCTCTTTGCCTTCTCAATGCTCTTTCAGCATATTCCAGAGCTTTTTTACTGTTCCTGTACACTTCTTCAGGACAAGTGGAAAAAAGCCAGGACAAGTTATTGAGTGCATGGATATTCAAAGGATCAATCCTCAGGACATTTTCATATGAGTCAATAGCCCTTTCATAGTTTGACTGGCCGTAATAATAATCGCCAACAAGGGTATAAAGATCTGAATTTGATGGGTCTACTTCCAGATGCCGAAAAAGAATTCTTTCTGCGATGAAATTATCAAACCTTTCTTTTGCCGCCCCAGAGCTGATGGAATATCCTGCACTGAATAGGAAAACTATCCCGATTAGATAGGCTGCCATCATTTTTCTAACCTTTGAATGATGGGATCGTATCAAAGACGGATCTTTTTCACATCTTTCCAGAAAATTGATCCGCTGACCAATACTGAAATGATGCCAGTTGGGTTTATCCATGGCCTGCCGAGAATAAGAGGCGATTTTATGGAATGTCGAAATAAGGGATGATGCATCTTTTGTAAACTGATAAACATGAAGATCTGCCTCACGCTCAAAATTTCTCATGAAAAAGCCGAATATAAACCTGAAATACAGAATAAAGGCCCCGATCAGGGAGATGCTGATCATTATCGGGTGAGCGGTAGCCCTCTCGACTCCGATCCATGCAAACATTTTATAGGCGGGCTCCACAAGATACAATAACAGCATCGCCGGTTCAAAAAAAACATAATTGCAGGCCATGAAACCTGCAAATAACAAAAGGTAAAAAATCATATGATATTTCTGAATATGGCCGATTTCATGCACCATAACGGCATCGAGCTCTTCATCAGACAATGCATTCATCAATGCCGGTGTAACCAAGAGATACCGAAATCTACCGATAAAACCCATGACACCGGCCGTCATCATATTTCCGCCAAACAGCTCCCATTTTAAAATATCGGAATATGTCATCCCTGCTTTTTTACAGATGCTTTCGATTCTCGATCGCGTATATCCGGGCGCTAACGGCTTGCAGTTCCAGATCCTCTTGATGAAAAACGGTCCGAAAACTGCAATGGCAACTAAAAAAAACACAATAAATCCGATTTCGCCGGCTGGTGTTTTTAAGAAATCATTCAATGGCGGCCAGGGCAGCAGGTTCAGCAAATCGGCTGCCATCGACAGACAGAACCAGGGCAGAAGAGCTGGAAGAGAAAAAGAGATATTGGACAGGATATAGTCCTTTTTGGATACACTCCCAGCAAAATATCTGTTTTGTATAGGATAGGCTGCATTCCAGATCACAACAAGATACAAAAGATATAAACCAAGAAAAAGAATAGCCTTGAACGTCGGCAGTACCTCAAAAAAACGGATTCCGGAAAAAAAATGTGGGAGTTTAAAGCCATAAATATTAACAGCAAACAAAATTAATGCGGACACGGATAGACAGGATATTCTTTTTTGAATCAGATGATCAAGGTTCTCATAGGAGGGTCTTTCAGCGGCAAATCGGAGAAGCCGTCTAAAAATGAGTTGGCAGACCCCGATAAAAGCGACGCTGATCAAAAAGGCGTTAAGAAGCAATGTTTTATCAAGCCCTTGTGTATTCTTTAATAACTCGGAGGTTGTGTATATGACAAGCGCAACAAGGAAATACAATAAATTGGAAAACATCTAAACCATCCCTCCGGCAGCAAAGGAATTCAATATAATCCAGGTTTTCACATCAAATGTGATCTCGTTGTCATTGAGCAATTCAAGGGCTTCTTCCTGTGATACCATTATCACTTCAATATCTTCCGATGCTTCATTGAACTGATTTGAGGCATCGCCTTCACATTCAACATATAAAAGGCAGATGGATTCATCGGTCATTCCGGAAGATGAAAAAACCGCCGGGCTTTTTTTTATCACCTGTACTACGGTTAGCCCGGTTTCTTCAAAAAGTTCTCTTTTCCCTGCTTCTTCAACAGACTCGGCCTTATCTATAAGGCCTGCAGGGAATCCATACTGATAACCGCCAAGAACCACTCGGAATTCTTTTATCAGCACGAGTTTATTCTTGAGCTTGTGATAAGGCACAATGACAACGGCATCCGGCAGAACATGTCCCTGCTCAATCGGATTTGATGCTGCTGATCGCGACGCAAAAACCCATTGTTTATCGCTGCTTACCCTGTCTTCATAATTGACTGAAAAAAGATTGAGGTGTTTCTGGTCTGTTATTTTTTTTACATTCTTAATTTTCATTTCAGCTCCTTGATAGACAATAACCACACAAGGGCAAAATACTATCCAAAATCTAATATTTTTACAATGGAAGAAACTTAAGAATTGCGTTTACGCCGGATTGATATACATGAGATGACGGAAAACCAGCCAGAAATGACAAGCACTTCCCAAAAGGACAAACATGTGCCAGATTTCGTGAAAACCTAATATCCCTGGGAAAGGATTGGGTTTTTTTAAGGCGTAAACAATAGCCCCGACGCTGTAAAAAAAACCGCCTGCCGCGAGCCAGAAAAGAGTTGCTGGAGTTACGGTTTTGATAAGCGGATAGATGGCGATCACGCATAACCATCCCATGAAAAGATAAATCAGAGTGGAAATCCATCTCGGTACATTCATGGAAAATATTTTCAAACAAATCCCGATAACCGCTATTCCCCATACCATACCAAAAATGCTCCATCCCCAGGCCCCGCGGAGCGGAACAAGACAAATAGGAGTATATGAGCCAGCAATAAGAAGAAAAATCGTGATATGGTCAATTCTGCGGAAAATAAGAATGGCTTTGTCGGATAATTTCAGCCCGTGATAGAGAAAGCTTGAAGTGTACATCAATACCAGTGTGGTTCCGAAAACAGCAAACGAAACCACATGCCAGGCATCGGCACGAATAGCGGCAAACACAACCAGAAGCGTCAGGCCAACGACAGATGCCAGCGCTCCAGCCATATGGGAAATGGCATTAACCGGTTCCCTGAATATTTTTGCACATGACATCATGAAAGTTTTATAAAGGTTATTTCCTTTTATGGATACAACCTTGTTCCGATATTACATTTCTTTTACCTGAACAACAATCATAAAATAATGCATATTCCGATAAACTTCTTGAAAAAAAATGCTGATGTGGTAATAGAAGCAAATAACTAAGAATTATAAGAGCAGGGATGGATCAAAAAAAAATCCTTCCCAAACCAATTAACTTTAACTGATGAAGGGGAGTTCTATGAAATTATTAAAAGTATTTGCAGTTTGTATCACTGTTCTGGCACTCGGCTCATTTGCCGTGGCAGGAACACTTCAGGATGTAAAAGCCAAAGGATTTATCCAGGTAGGCGTCAACGGAGAGCTTTTTGGTTTTGGAAAACCCGATGATAAAGGTGTCTGGAAAGGCCTTGATGTTGATTGTGCCAGAGCTCTCTCAGCAGCTATTTTTGGAGATCCCGACAAATTAAAATACACAACATTGACAGCTAAAACGAGATTTACAGCATTGCAGTCAGGTGAAATTGATGCCCTTTTCAGAAATGCCACACAGACATTGGGCCGGGATACGGAACTGGGTCTTGATTTCTCCATGGTCAATTATTATGA
>JFJP01042782.1_pt1 | contig 14920 bp, 14 predicted proteins | sample 431651 | NCBI WGS metagenome assembly JFJP01 (sample SAMN02602958, study PRJNA72255) | Microbial mat metagenome, whole genome shotgun sequencing project. | biome: fresh water; feature: sink hole; material: water; isolation source: purple microbial (photo- and chemosynthetic) mats found in...
AGTCTTATGTCAGAGAATTATCAGGGGCAAAGCCAGGTCCCAAGGAAATTGAGCTGATTAAACTATTACGTAAGTTCTCATATACTGTGACTGAAGCTGCTGTAAATTATAGTCCGGCTTTAATCGCCAATTATTGTTATGATCTGTCAAAGGAGTATAACCAGTTTTATCATGAGTTCAGTATACTCGGTGAGGATGACGAGGATAAGAGAAATTTTCGTCTTATTCTGTCAAAAGTTACCAGCGAGATCTTGTACGATGGAATGTGGCTACTGGGGATTGAAATGCCGGATAGGATGTAGTTGAAATTGCCCCCCAACCCCCCTAAAGGGGGGCTAATTAACTGCTAATAAGGTATATTCACCTTATCTGCAATTTAGTCCCCCTTTAGGGGGATGTCCCGCGGAGGCGGGACAGGGGGCGAAAAAAGATAGTTAATAATTTATTTGCAAACCATATGTTCGAAAATCTGAGTGACAGGCTGGAGAAATCCTTTAAACTTCTTAAAGGGCAGGGGAGGATCTCTGAAATAAATATTGCTGAAACACTTAAGGAGGTTAGACGGGCACTGCTCGACGCCGATGTTAATTTCAAAATCGCAAAGCAATTTACCGACACTGTAAAGCAGAAAGCTCTTGGTCAGGAGGTTCTTAAGTCAGTCAACCCATCGCAGATGATGGTGAAAATTGTTCATGATGAACTTGTTGAACTGATGGGTGGCGATAAGAGCGACATTAACATCAAAATTAATCCTTCAATAATTCTTATTGCAGGTCTTCAGGGTTCAGGGAAAACAACATTCAGCGGCAAGCTTGCAAAACTTGTTAAAACCAAAAGGGGCAAAAATCCGATACTTGTAGCCTGCGACGTTTACAGACCGGCAGCAATTGAGCAGTTAAAAATTATAGGTACACAAATTGATGTCCCTGTATATTCCGAAGACGGGAATCTTAATCCGGTTTTAATCGCAAAGAATGCTGTGAGGGAGGCTAAGAAGCTGGGTCACGATCTGATAATTATAGATACTGCAGGACGTCTTGCTATTGATGAGGAGATGATGAAAGAGATAGCTTCAGTAAAGGATGCTGTTTCTCCTCATGAAATCCTTTTCGTAGTTGATTCAATGACAGGACAGGACGCTGTAAATACCGCAAAGGAGTTTAACGACAGGCTCGATTTTGATGGAGTCGTTCTAACCAAACTTGATGGTGATACGCGCGGCGGGGCGGCACTGTCAATTAAGTCAGTGGTTAACAAACCAATTAAGTTTGTCAGCTCAGGGGAGAAAATGGATGCAATTGATATCTTTTACCCTGCAAGGATGGCTGACAGAATTCTTGGAATGGGTGATATTGTATCTCTTGTTGAAAAGGCACAGGAGCAATTCGATTCCGAAGAGGCACGTAAACTTCAAAAGAGAATAGCCAAAGACCAGTTTGACTTTAATGATTTCATAGCCCAGATCCAACAGATAAAGAAAATGGGAAATGTGAAAGATCTTATGGCCATGATACCAGGAGTGGGAAAAGCAGTCAAAGATCTTGACATAGATGATAATGCCTTCAAGGGAATTGAAGCAATAATCAGAAGCATGACGCCTGAGGAGAGGGTAAATCCTGTTGTTCTTAATGGGAGCAGACGCAAAAGAATCGCCTCCGGCAGCGGAACCAGCGTACAGGAAGTGAATAAACTGCTCAAGCAGTTTGACGAGACAAGGAAAATGATGAAAATGATGACTAAAAGTGGAAACGTTGCCAAGCTTATGGGCAAGAAATAAACTGCTATATGTACAATATCATCGACGGTAAGAAAATTGCATCAGATATTAAAAGAGAAATTGCTGCTGAAGTTGAAAAACTGAAGATTGCTGGGGGAAAGATACCCCATCTGGCAGCTATTCTGGTTGGAAATAATGGTTCCAGTGAATCCTATGTTGCTTATAAGATTAAGGACTGTGAGGAAGTCGGCTTTAAATCAACACTTATCAGGTTTAGCAATGATGTCTCTGAGGAAGTGCTGCTTGCTAAAATTGATGACCTTAATAAGGACAAAGACATTGACGGATTTATTGTGCAGCTGCCTTTGCCGGCACATATATCAGAAAACAAAGTAGTTGAATCAATAGATCCGGCAAAAGATGCCGATGGTTTCCATCCTGTAAACATTGGCAGGATGGTTATAGGTCTGCCGGGCTATCTGCCTGCAACGCCATACGGAATAATGGAACTGATTAAACGATACAATATTGAAACATCAGGTAAGAATTGTGTGGTAATTGGCCGCAGCAATATTGTGGGACGACCGGTAAGCATACTACTTTCACAAAAGGGAGTTGATGCCACTGTTTCAGTTGTACACAGCCGGACAAAAAATCTGAAAAGCATTGTCAGCCAGGCCGATATCATTATTGCTGCAATTGGATCACCATTATTTGTAACTGCCGATATGGTAAAAATTGGTGCTGTGGTTATTGATGTCGGTACTACAAGAGTTGAGTCTGCATCTGCTAGATCGGGTTTTAAGCTTACGGGAGATGTGGATTATGAAAACGTGGCACCGAAATGTTCCTATATAACCCCGGTTCCCGGTGGGGTTGGTCCGATGACAAGGGTATCTCTGCTGCGGAATACTCTTCTCGCTGCAAAAAGCAGATAAGGATATTGATTTTTCTTTATACTATTTCGTAGGAAATGTATATCCCATAAAATACAGATCATATCCCCCTTTACCGCCAGGGCGGTTTGATGAAAACATAAGGAAGTTGTTTTTAAAATCGGGGTGATTGCCTATTAAAGGTCTGTATTCATCATAAGCGGAATTTATCCGGGGGCCAAAATTCTCAGGAAAGCTCCAATTCCCATTTCTGAAAACTGAGAAATACAGATCATATCCTCCCAGTCCGCCCGGTCTGTTTGAAGTAAAAATCAGGATCTTCTTAAACACCATCGGGCATTTATCATCACTTGTAGTATTTACACTATCAACCTGGGTTGAAGCGGAAAAATCCAAATTAAACCATTTAGATGGCTCTGTACTTGCAGGAATGCTTTGCAGATAAATATCAAAGTCACCGTTTCTGGTTGAGCAGAAATATACAGAATCCTGTTTGGAATCTATAGAAAAGTATGCATCATCTGATGATGAATTTAAGATCTTAACAGGAAACGGACCTTCAATGTCAGGGAGAATATCACTTGAGAATACCGGTCTGTTTCTGCAATAGGTCAGATCCAGATTGCCAGCTCCGTTTACTGATGACAATAGGAAATATTCATATCCGTCATAAGAGCTGTAAAACCGATAAGGGCCAAAATCATTAAACGGGGTCTGCGCTTTTTTTATGAGTTTATCAGAGAATGGATCAGTTGTCATTTGCGAAGCCATTCCAAAGGCACCTGTTGTCTGGTCAAAAATAAATGATATGGCTGCCTGTTCAAGGTCAAACTGGCCGCCTGCACTCTTTCTGTTGCTTGAAAATATAACTGTTGACATACCTGATAATTGGTACACATCAGTATTGTAATCATCGTATGCTGTATTTAGTTCCTCCAATATAGCTAGAGTATCAGGAAATTCTCCCGTCGGAAATTTTATTGGATTTTCAGTTTTTTTGCAGAATGAAAATGAAACTGAAATAAGTAGCAACAATAACACCGAAAATATATTAAAGCCAGATGAACTTTTTTTCATGGATGTATTTATTTGAATTATGTAGCTGCAAATATATTAATATAAAATGAAAAACCGGGAGGGTGCCCGGTTCTTCGAAGGTAGAATTTAGGTTAATTCTAGGGTAAATATGGTATATTATTTAAGCGTATTAATAGTTTACAGATAATAGATGAATTTTCCTTCTTTCAGGTTGCGTCATATCGTCAAAAAAAATGAGATAATAATTAACAGATTATATAGTGTTGTTTTTCAGTTGTTTGTAAAATATTTAAAATGTTGATAATTGACTCTTTAACTAAACAGCTTTAATAAAATTAGTGTTAATTTTGCGTTTATATTTTTGTAGGCTATGGAAGAGGACAAGTATGGGTTTTCCTATGAGGAGGAGGTAAAGCAGGCGGTCCAGAAGTTTGAGAAAATGAGAAAAAATAATGAGAATTATTTTTTTGATGTAATTGAATTTGAGACAATTATAGATTACTACATTGAATGCAATAATGCATCAAATGCATATGATGCAGCTACACTTGCTTCGGAGCAGCACCCCAATTCAGTCTCGCTCCAATTGAGGAAAGCACGGGTTCTTCTGGATAAGGGCAGGGCAGTAGAGGCTCTCAGGTTGCTTAAGAAGCTTGAAAGCATTGAGCCGGGTAATCATGAGATTTATATAGCAAAAGGTACAGCTCTTGGCATTCTGGGAGATATTCAGGGTGCAAAAAAAATGTTTGATTTTTCACTTACCCTCGACTCTGAGGATTTTGAAAACATTCTTTTTGCCATAACAAGTGTGCTGCAAAACCTTAACTACTATGAGCACATGATACCTTACATGGTAAGACTCGTGGAACTTGAGCCTGAATTCAAAGCTCATTTATACGATCTGGCATATGCTTATGAAAAATCAGGAGATTATGAAAACAGCATCAAATATTATCTGATTTATCTCGAGGAAGAACCATTTTCAGATTCAGCCTGGTATAACCTTGGCATTATTTACAATAAGCAGGAGAAGTACGATAAGGCAATGGAAGCATACGATTATGCACTTGCAATAAATTCACAGAACACTTTTGCTCTTTTCAACAAAGGGAACATTCTTAGTAATATTGAACGGTTTGGGGAGGCAATACCTGTATATCATGAATATCTGGAGAATGAACCTGATAATTATGAGGCAATGACTTATCTGGCAGAGTGTTATGAAAAAACCGGAGAAATGACACTGGCCAGGAAATACTATCAGGAAGCCATCGAACTTGCACCCGATTATGCTGATCCCTGGTTTGGCCTTGGAATAATATCATTAAATACCGGCAACACAGACGATAGTCTGATATATTTTCACAAGGCCGTAAGGCTCGATGATGAGAATCCTGAAATATGGTATCTGCTTGGGAAAGCTCACTATTCAAAAGGCGAGAAAAAAGCAGCTCTGAGATGTTTCAGGGAGGCCCTGAAACTCGATGCATATTATGATGAAGTATGGAGCGATCTGGGGAACCTGATTATCAATGATAATCTGGCTGAAAAGGCGCTCCCGTATCTCGAGCATGCTTATAAGGTAACCGGCGATCTTCCCGGGATTAACTACCTTCTGAGTGCAGTTTATCTTCATTCAGGCAAAAATGAAAAGGCTTATAAGCATCTTTCAATAGCCCTTGATCTCGATAAAGAGTTATTTGATGATTTTGCAAATATATTCCCTGCAACACTTTTCACCAGGAAAATCAAAAAACTTATTGACGGCATTAATTCTGTAAAATAAAAAGTTTAAAATAACCAGTCTGATATGAAAAATCTTCTTCCTTATATGCCGGAAAGGCCTTCAAAGCCAAGAAAATCAGGATTAACAATGGTTATGGATAAAGGACTTAGCATAAGGGAAGCCGAAGATTTCATGTCTGTTGGAAGCGAATATACCGACTATGTTAAGCTGGGATTCGGAACATCACTCATTACACCAGGGTTTGAAAAGAAAATTTCGATTTATAAAAAAGCAGGTGCCGTTCCGTATTTTGGAGGAACACTTTTTGAAGCATTCATTATAAGGAATATGTTCAGGGAATTTGTTGAATTTCTTGATAAGCATGAAATTGACCTTGTCGAAGTATCTGACGGATCGTACGATATTGACCATAACCTTAAGCTGGAATATATAAGCAAACTTGCTAAAAGGGGAACTGTGATCTCTGAAGTAGGCTCGAAGAAGAAAGATGTTGTATATACTCCCGAACAGTGGGTAGCTATGATGAAAGCAGAACTCAATGCAGGCTCTGTAAAGGTTATTGCAGAAGCGCGTGAATCGGGTACAACCGGTATTTACAACGAGGATGGTTCAATCAACAGCAAAATAATAAGTGGTATTTCTGAACATGTGAAACTTGAAAATGTAATCTGGGAGGCCCCTTTGAAATCTCAGCAGGCATGGTTCATTAAACATTTCGGCGCCAATGTTAACCTGGGAAATATTGCCCCCAATGAAATTATCCCACTTGAAACCCTTCGCCTTGGTCTCCGTGGTGATACTTTTTTCCAGTTCCTTCCCGATAATCTTAAGCAGTAATTTTTGTCAGAATGAGGAAATTTGGCCTCATCGGATATCCCCTTGGACACTCTTTCTCTAAGAAATACTTTACAGAGAAGTTTCATAATGAGCATATTACTGATTGCTCTTATGATAATTACCCTCTGACAAGCCTGAGTCAACTGGCTGGACTGATTACAAATGAGCCGGAACTGACAGGACTGAATGTTACAATCCCTTACAAATCTGGGGTTATAAAATTTCTTGATCAGATCTCACCGGAGGCTGAAGAGATTGGCGCTGTTAATGTTTTAACAATTAAGCGTTTGAATGATAAGATCTCTATTTGTGGGCATAATAGCGATGTTAACGGTATCCATGATTCACTTTTGCCATTTATTAAACCTGAAATCAAAAATGCACTTGTTCTGGGTACAGGAGGGAGCTCCAGGGCTGTTTGTTTTCTGACATAAATCAGTCATTACTGGATAATACCGGTATTATAATCAATACAACACCATTGGGAATGTTCCCTGATATTGATTCCAAACCTGATATCAATTACGATTTGCTCACAGAAAAACATATATTATTTGATCTGGTTTATAACCCGGAACTTACTTCTTTTCTCAGAATGGGGAAGGATAGGGGATGTACAACTATCAGCGGACTAAAAATGCTCCATTCGCAGGCCGAAAAAGCATGGGAAATCTGGAATAACTGCTATTCGCTCATAGTCCTTCTGGCGCCTTTTCTTCTTATCCAGTAGCGGGGATCGCAATTTGTACATTCCTGTTTCCAGTAGCCGGGAGTAATTAATGCTCCTTCTCTGGTCTTAAGTTGTTTTTCATATACTGCAAATACAGGGTTGAAGACCAGATCAGTTACTCCAATGGTGTATTTAGGCTCAGCACCCGGAACCTCCGATGGTTCCTGCATCTCTTTTACTTCGAGGTTATTGAATCCCAGGAGGTCGCTTAAAAAAGCAACCCGCTCAAGTGAAGCACCTGTTTCAACGATCGTGCAGCGCACTCCGTCTATCTCCCCAACAATATGTTTTGCATTATTCAGAGCCATATTCTTAAATCTTTATCAATTTTCAATTCCATGTTCAAGCTTTGCCAGCCGAAGCTTTAGCGAAGGCTGGGTTCCATGTTCAAGGTTCCATGTTCAATGTTGCAGTACTTTTTCTTCTGTTCTTCCTCAAACCTCACTCCTCACTTCTTGCCCTATGCCCTGCACCCTGCACCCTGCACCTTGCACCTTGCATCCAATATTATACCCCGAAACTAAGATTCTTAATTACCTCAAAAATAATACTTGCAAAGCCTGTGATTACAATACCGGCAACACATAAACCCAATGCAAAGCGGGTTGGAAAATCACTTCTGAATTTTTCAATCGGGTTGTCGCTTTTATTGATGAACATCGCCTTAACCACAAGAAGATAGTAGTATAATGATATAATTGTATTTAGCACAGCTATAAGTACAAGCAGGTAGAATCCCTTTTCTGCTGCTGCTGTAAACAGAAAAAATTTACCGAAGAATCCTGCTACAGGAGGAATGCCTGCCAGTGAGAATAATGCAAGAGTCATAATCAGGCTTAAAGCGGGATTGGTATGGTACAAGCCATTATAATCATCCATGTTTTCTTTCCCTGTTGCATTTGAAATTGCAGTTACAACTCCAAAGGCTCCCAGATTTGAAAAGATATAAACAAGGATATAGTAAATTACTGAGGCCATTCCAAGCTGATTTCCCCCAATTAGTCCCAGCATAATATAACCCGCCTGTGAAATTGATGAGAATGCCAGAAATCGTTTAAGGTTTTGCTGACGGATTGCAAAAAGGTTACCAACGGTCATTGTGAGTATTGCTGTCACATAGATCGTTTTCTGCCATGTTGCAATTATTACCGGGAATACTGTAAACAAAAGTATCATAAAGATGAATACAGCAGCTCCCTTTGAGATTACTGAGAGATATGAAGTAATGTTGATTGGTGAACCTTCGTAGACATCAGCTGCCCACAGATGGAAAGGGACGATTGAGATTTTGAACGCCATTCCTGCAAAGAAGAATATAAAACCAAGAATCTGCAGATTATCATTTACAAACAATGCGGCAACTTCGCTGAAATAGAGGGTTCCGGTTGTCCCGTAAATCATTGAAAGTCCGTACAGGAGAATTCCTGATGAAAGTGCTGAGGACAGAATTAATTTAATACCGGCTTCAGCAGATTTGTTTTTGTAACGGTCAAAAGCTGCAAGTGCCGCAATGGGTATAGTTGCAAGTTCAATTCCAATATAGAACATGAGGAAATGGCCAGCTGAGATCATATAGTTCATCCCGATAAGAGTTGAAATGAGCAGAATAAAATACTCACTTATTCTGTCAGAATTCTCACTTTTATTTAGCCATGTCAAAGACTGGATAAGAACAAGGAACACTCCAACATTCAGGATATTCTTCATTAACAGGGTTATCCCGGTGGAAACATACATTCCGCCAAAAAGAGTTCCTGTTGTGGATGGCAAGAATCCGGCTGCAGTGATTAAGCCAAAAATAATTACAGAAAAAATACTTATGCTTCTTTTCTTTGCGGGATTACCGAATATCTCAGCCATCAATATTAAAAGAGCTGCAGCTATCAGCAGCACTTCATGCCGCATTATTAAAAAGGTTCCTAGGCTCATATTATATAATTATCCAAATCATTTAAAACACTAAAATCAGAATGGGTTAAGTGCAATAATTTTGTTTACAATTGGCTGCAGGCTAATTCCTATCATATTTGATAACCAGAGAGGAGCCATACCTATTGCAGCAACAGAGAAGATAAGAGTTACAACCGATATTTTTTCAAACCATTTTGCATCAGGGAGATGCTCATGATGCTCATTAGTTGTAGGACCGAGAAGGAGTATTGCAACAACCCGTAATATATAAACAGCAGTAATTACAATCGACGATACTGCAACTATTGTCACTATCCTGTAAAAGAGTTCAGGATGCTGGAAGGCACCAACAAAAACAGTCATTTCAGCAACGAATCCGCTCAGACCCGGAAGTCCGAGTGAAGCAAGTCCTGCAATAACATAACAAACAGACAGGAAAGGAATTACCTTCATCAATCCGCCCATTTCGTTGATCATTCTTGTATGAGTTCTGCCATATATCATACCTATCAGAGCAAAGAAGAGTGCTGTCATTAAACCATGCGAAATCATCTGAAGTATTGCACCATCCATTGCAGTTTTATTCATCATTAATACTGCAAAAAGAACAAGTCCGCAATGGCTGACTGAAGAATAAGCATTGATGTACTTAAGGTCCTTCTGGGCAATAGCTCCAAAGGCTCCGTAAACTACACTTATTGAAGTAAGTATAATAAAGATCCATGATAATTCCTGGGCAGCCTGAGGCATCAGGAAGATAGCAACTCTGAATGCACCATAACCTCCAAGTTTCATCAGAACACCTGCGTGAAGCATTGAAACAGCCGTAGGAGCGGAGGCATGACCATCAGGCGACCAGGTATGGAATGGGAATAATGCGCCAAGAACTCCGAAGCCGATAAAAGTTAATGGGAAGAATATTCTCTGGGCCCCAACAGGCATTGATATTTTTGAAATCTCAAGTATGTTAAAAGTAAGCGGACCTCCATCCGGTGCAGAATTGAAATATATTCCGAGAAGACCTAAAAGGAGCAGGGCTGAACCTCCCATAAGCATCAGGGTAAGTTTCATTGCCGAATATTCTTTTGGACCGGTCCCCCAGATCCCGATTAATAAATACATCGGTATAACAGCGAGTTCATAAAACAGGAACATTGTAAAGAGATCGATCGAAATAAAGAAACCGAATACCCCGGTGGCCAGAAGAATGAGAGAAATAAAGAACTCTTTTGTAAGATATTCAACTTCCCATGATGCAAAAATTCCCGCAAAAACTACAATTGATGTAAGACCTATCATCGCCACTGATATCCCATCAACTCCAATGGCATAATGAATATTAAGGCTTTTAAACCAGAGGTAGTCCTTTACAAAAAGCATCTCGTCGAGATTTCCTGCTTTTCGTGCCGTAAGGTAAAGATATACAAGAACTGCCGCAAGAATCAGTTGAAGTCCCATTCCAAATGCCGATACAAGGCGTACCTGACGGGTATCTTTGAGAAGGAGAATACCAGTAATTGTTAAGACCGGAATTACTACAAATAGTGTTAAAATATCCATAATTTAATCTCTTTATCTTGATAATCAATTATTTCCACAAATAGACAAATAGTATTACAAGCAGAACTACTCCGGTTATGAATACGAAAGCGTATTTCTGGATCTGTCCCGACTGAAATGCTCTTATTTTATAAGATACACCCTGTGTTACAAATGCAATTCCATTCATTGTAGCATCAACCACATGTCTGTCGAACCATGCAACTGGCTCAGATATATATCTGAATATGATCTTTTTAGTCACAAAAAGATAAACTTCATCCATATAGAATTTATTATATGCCCATTTGTAGCTATACTTAAATGTAGCAGCCAGTTTATCGGGTATTGCTGTTTCTTTTTTATACATTATAAATGCGATTCCAATTCCAAGAATGCCTATAAGAACCGATGGAATTGCTACAATCAGCTCAAGTTCGGTTTCGAAACCCTTACCGTCTGATGTTACAAGTTCATTGAAAGGTATAAAGCCAGTGAATACAGATCCTATTGCCAGGATTATCAGCGGTATTGTCATTGTTGCTGGAGCTTCATGCGGAGTATGGTGATAATGAGTCTCTTTTCCCCAGAAGATGCTGAAGTATAATCTGAACATGTAGAACGCTGTTAATCCGGCAACTGCAAATTCAACAGCAAACAGGAGTTTATTATGATGAAGTGCCGCAGCCAGTATTTCATCTTTACTGAAGAATCCGGAGAATGGTGGTATCCCAGCAATTGTAAGACAAGCTATAAGGAATGTCATATGTGTTATAGGAAGATATTTCCGAAGACCTCCCATTTCAGTCATATAGTTACTGTGAACAGCATGGATTATTGCGCCGGCGGCAAGGAATAATAGAGCTTTGAACAATGCATGAGTAAATAGATGGAACATTGAAGCCATGTATCCTAGCCCATCATGTCCTCCATAGCCAGAAACACCAAGAGCAAGCATCATATATCCGATTTGCGACATTGTTGAATACGCAAGAACCCTTTTGATGTCAGTTTGTGTACACGCGATCAATGCTGCAAAAAGAGATGAAAAAGCTCCGACATAGGCAACAACACTTAATGCCACCGGAGCAACCAGAGCATAAATAGGGAACATTCTTGCTACCAGGTATACTCCTGCAACAACCATAGTTGCTGCGTGAATAAGTGCCGATACAGGGGTTGGACCTTCCATGGCATCAGGAAGCCATATGTGGAATGGGAACATTGCTGATTTACCAACACCTCCCATGAAAACAAAAATCATCGACCATGTCATCACTGAAAGTCCGAGGAATGCAATTCCGCCACCCTGTGCTATTGCTGAGCCTGCGGGATCTGTAAGTGATATAAAATCAAATGTTTTGGTATTGAATGAAAGGATAAGAATTCCTATTAGAAAACCGAGATCTGCAAACCGTGTTACAATGAACGCTTTCTTTGAGGCTCGTACAGCCGAAGGTTTTTGATAATAGAATCCAATCAGAAGGAATGATGATACCCCTACAAGTTCCCAGAAAATATACATCTGGAATATATTAGTGGCAAGAACTAATCCCAGCATGGAGAAACTGAAAAGAGAAAGAAACGAAAAGAATCTTTCAAACCCTTTTTCGCCTTTCATGTATCCCAGACTGTAAATATGAACCATAAATGATACAGTGGTAACTACAACCAGCATCATAACAGAAATCGGATCAAGCAGTATTCCCATATCTACATGAAGCTTATCGGTAAACTGAAGCCATGTTGTATTAAACGCAGTTATTTTTTGGTAAGCATCCTCTATCTTTTCAGTTGTGAAAAAATATTTGTACGCAGTAACATATGAAAGTACTGTAATTATTCCCAGTCCGAAGGTTCCAATAATCCCCGATGACTTTGGAAAATACTTATGCCCCGCCAGTCCCAGAAACAGGAACATAATAAAGGGAAGAACAAGGATCCAGATTGTATAGCTGAAATTTATCATATTTTGAATTTCCTTATGGTTGTAATAATCAGTATTTCATTTCGTTAACGTCTTCAACATTAATTGTTGTAAACCTTCTGTAAATGTTTATTATTATTGAAATTGCAACAGCAGCTTCTGCCGCTGCAACAGCTATCACAAAGATGCTGAAGAACATTCCATCCATTTTATGCGGATACAGGTACCTGTTAAAAGCCAGAAAATTAATATTCACTGAGTTTAAAATAAGCTCAACAGACATTAACATTGTAATTAGGTTACGTCGTGTAAGAAAACCATACACACCTGCAAAAAACATTATGGTTGCAAGTACCAGAAAATATTGAATCGGTATTCCTGAGATCATATTATTTCTTATTATAAGTTGGTGATTTGGTTATAGTTGGGCTTGATTTCTTGGCAATTACAATTGCACCTATCATTGCTGCAAGAAGCAAAACTGATATTACCTCAAAAGGAAGTATATATCCATCGCTTTCCATTGACAGGAGACTTTTTCCAATAAGTCTCATATCAACTTCTTTCGCAGCTTCAGTTGTTGCAGAAAATTTATAGTCCAGAATCGTTATAATGGACAGAATAGCGCCTGTTATCGCAGCAATAGCTGAAAAGATATTCTTCTTCCAGCCAAGCGATTCAAACTTCTGGCTGATATGACTTGTAAGAAGTACTGAGAAGATGATCAGAACCACAATTCCCCCGGCATACAGAGTCAGCTGAATAGCTGCAAGAAACTGGTAATTCAGCATAAAATAGAGGCCTGAGGTAGATACCAGCACAAAGAGAAGATAAACTGCAGCCCTTAATATTTTACCACTTGTAACTGTCAGAATTGAAAAGACAATTATCATTGAGGCAAACAGAATAAACATTAACTGATTAGCGGTCATTACTCAACTCCTTTCATTAATTGTGAACCTGGTTTATTTAAAGTTTTAATCAACAGAGCCCTGTTAAAAACAGCGTGTTCAAATTTCTGCGAAAATGCGAGAGCATTAGATGGGCAGGTCTTTACACATAATCCGCAGAAGGTGCACATTCCAAGTCTGTAGATATGTTTATCGATAATTCTTTTCTTCTTTCCGTCTTCAGTTACAATTGATTTTGAAATAATTTCAATTGTTCCATTCGGACAATTAATCTCACATATTCCGCATCCGGTGCATTTATGCTCATTTTTCTCATTATGCGGCATAACAACTTCACCCTTGAAACGGTCGAACATAACAAGATCCTTCCTGTTATTGGGGTATTTCTGGGTCACAATTTTGCCCGGACTGAAAAAGTAACCTGCAGTCACCCTCATCCCTTTCAACAACGACCAGAGACCCGTAAAAATGTCGCTTAAATATTCAATTATACTTCTCATTCAGAGATATATATTTATAATTTACAATTATTAAAAATGCCAGCCCATTAGTACTATTAAAGCCATAAGTAATACATTTACCAGATTGATTGGTAAAAGGTACTTCCATTCCAGAGTAAGCAGCTGGTCGATCCTGAGTCTGGGGAATGTCCATTTGTACAGCATCATTATCCAGATTACAAAGAATGTTTTTCCAAAGAACCATACAATAGGAGGGATAAAATCCATAACACGGTTAAAACCTTCCCAGCTTCCAATATGAAATGGCATCCAGCCTCCAAGGAATAATGTGGTGGCTATAGAAGCTATGATGAACATATTTATGTATTCGGCCAGGTAGAAAAAGGCAAATCTTATTCCTGAGTATTCTGTGTGATATCCTGCAGTGAGTTCCGACTCTGCTTCAGCCAGGTCGAAAGGACCCCTGTTTGTTTCAGCAGTTCCTGCAATTAGGTATATTACAAAAGCTATTAAAGCGGGGATATGTCCTTTGAAAATAAACCATCCATCTCTCTGTGCTTCAACAATTACTGAGAGCTGCATCGATCCTGCAAGTATAACAATTGTAATTAATGCCAGGCCAACAGATAATTCATAACTCACAATCTGTGCTCCGCTTCTCATGGCACCGATAAGTGAGTATTTGCTGTTGCTCGACCAGCCTGCCAGCAGGACACCTACAACACTCATCGAAGAAACTGCCAGTATATAGAATATACCGATGTTGAAGTCAATTGCAAGCATTCCGGCTCCGAACGGAATAGCTGCTATTGCCATAAAATTGACAATAATAACTATGTATGGAGCAAGATTAAACAGAAAACCGTCGGCATTCTTTATCGGTATAAGTTCCTTGAAGAGCAGTTTGACAAGGTCAGCAACAGTCTGAAACATACCAAAAGGTCCTATCCTGTTAGGGCCAAGCCTGTTCTGAATAAATGCACATACTTTTCTTTCGGCATAAACAAGGAAAAGTCCGATTACTGCATATAACAACAGAAATAATACTCCAACAATAACCATCTCGGTTACAACTGTCCAGAATGGCGACATTGAACCTTTAAGCCATTGGTCAACAGCTCCTGTCACCAGCGAAAAATCATAAATGAATTTCCACCAGGGTTCTGTTAGTGAATTCAAAGAATTTGCAGCAGCAAAATTAAGTAG
>JFJP01006369.1_pt1 | contig 14918 bp, 17 predicted proteins | sample 431651 | NCBI WGS metagenome assembly JFJP01 (sample SAMN02602958, study PRJNA72255) | Microbial mat metagenome, whole genome shotgun sequencing project. | biome: fresh water; feature: sink hole; material: water; isolation source: purple microbial (photo- and chemosynthetic) mats found in...
CCTATTTATATGACCAGGGGCACTACACGGATGCGACCGGGCTGACCCATCTGCGCGATTTTTTCAACGAGCGCTTCAAGGGCCAGCGCAGCGTCAGCTGGGGTCAACAGGCGGCACAGCTCGAATTGGCCGAAGCCCTGCACTGCGGCCTGCTGGGTCTGGACAAGCTGGAGCAATCATGAAACAGCCACCACGACAATTAAGCACCCAACTGGCGGTGATCGGCTCGGGCATGGCCGGTTTTTCTGCATCGATTTTTGCGCTTAACCGCCACATTGGCACCACCCAACTTGGCAACACCGGCGCACTGGCTTACACCACGGGTTACCTGGATTTGCTGGGCATGGAAGGGACCACGTCGGTGGTTGACACCCCCTGGCAGGCGTTGGAAAGGCTGGCCCGTAACGAGCCAATGCACCCGCTGTGCCGGGTAGCACCCAGCGATATTCGTCAGGCGTTTGTCGAGTTCACCGCATTCTTGGGTGAATTTGGCGTCGGTTACACCGCGCCTGGTGAGCGCAACCTCAGTGCCCTGAGTCCCATTGGCACTCTCAAACCAACGCTGTGTGTACCGCAGACGATGGCGACTGGCCCGGCCGCGCTGGCAATCGGCGCTGAGTGTGTAATGGTCGATGTCCATGGACTCAAAGGCTTTAGTGGGGTAGAGCTGGTGGCCAACCTGCGTGCACACTGGCCCGCATTGCGCACCCAACGCATCGTATTCCCCGACATGGCACAGGGCGAGGTCTATCCCGAGGTGATGGCGCGCGCACTCGAAGTGCCCGCCACCCGTGTGCGACTGGCCGAGTTGCTCAAGGCTGCGGCGGGTGACGCGCCAGTGATCGGTCTGCCCGCCATCTTGGGTATGCACCAACCCGATCAGGTGCACGCGGACCTGCAGCGACTGACGGGTTTGCAACTATTTGAGATTCCAACCATGCCGCCGTCGGTCGCGGGTTTGCGCCTGCGCGAATTGTTTGAGCAGGCGTTGCCGCGCAAGGGGGCCACCCTGATCCCGCAGCAGAAGGTGACATCGCTGCGCCTGCAAGACGATGGCGCCACGCTGGCGCTGAAAGACAGCTATGGCGAGATTGAAGTCAAGGCGCAGGCCGTGATTCTGGCCACCGGGCGCTTGCTCAGCGGCGGGCTCGTGGCCCACCCCAAGGGCATTCGTGAGCATCTGCTGAACTTGCCAGTGGTGCAGCCGGCCAGCCGGGCTGACTGGTATTGTGAGAGTTACACCGATCCGCGTGGTCACCCGATCAATCGCGCCGGCATCGAGGTCGATGCCTTGGGCCGTCCGTTGGGCAGTGACGGTGCGTGTTACCACCCACGCCTGTTTGCGGCGGGTGCACTGCTGGCCCACCACGACTGGATTCGCAGCCGCAGTGGCGCAGGCGTGGCACTGGCCTCGGCCTGGCAAGCGGTGCAGGGGGTGGCGCGTTTGCTGGGCATCGACTGCGGTCGTATCCAGTCGTGACCGACACAAGGTCCGGCACACGCAGTGCGCAGCATGCCGTGGCACTGAGGCGCTGTCAGACAGTTTGATTAGACTCTGCGCTTTTCATTCCAAGGCAGGGGTTTGAACCTTGCCCAACTATCATGAGTGAGCGCATTGCATTCATCGGCGGGGGCAACATGGCCAGCGCCATCATCGGAGGCCTGATCCAGCAAGGCGCAGCCCAGCAGCAGTTTATCGTGGTTGAACCTGCCGAGACAGCGCGGGCCGCGCTGCACAGCCAGTTTGGCATTCAAGCCCTGGCGCAGGCCGATGCCAGCCTCACGCAAGCCGCACTGGTGGTGTGGGCGGTCAAGCCACAAACCTTCTGTGACGCCGCGCGAGCCTGTGCCGCGCACACTGTCGGGGCCTTGCACCTGAGCGTGGCCGCCGGCATTCGCAGCGACAGCATGGCGCAGTGGCTGGGCACCGAGCGCATTGTGCGCGCCATGCCCAACACACCGGCACTGATCGGCCTGGGTGTCAGCGGCCTGTTTGCCCGTGCTGCGGTGACAGCCGCCGACCGGCAGACGGTCGAGCGCATCATGGCCACCACCGGACAGTTTCTGTGGCTGCCCAGCGAAGATCAGCTCGATGCCGTCACTGCACTGTCCGGCTCGGGCCCGGCTTATGTGTTTTATTTCATCGAGGCCATGACCACCGCCGGCACTGAAATGGGTCTGAGCCGTGAGCAAGCGCAGCAGTTGGCCGTAGGCACTTTTGTCGGCGCCAGCACGCTGGCCGAACGCTCCAGCGACCCGCCGCAAGTGCTGCGCCAACGCGTCACATCCAAGGGCGGCACCACCCATGCGGCCATCACCGAGCTGGAAAACAACGATGTGCGCGCCATCTTCATCGACGCCATCTACGCTGCGCGTGAACGCGCCCGCGCGCTGGGCGATGAGTTTGGACGCCCGGCATGAACCACCCCATCCTTGAGAACGTCCACCCCATGCCTGACAACCCGGCAACACCCGCAGAACAGGGCGCGTTGCTGCAAGCGGCGCGCCTGGCACGCCGCCAAGCCTATGCACCCTACTCTGGCTACCATGTCGGAGCAGCGGTGCTGGATGAAGCCGGGCGCATCCATGCCGGGTGCAATGTCGAAAACGCTGCCTACCCCGAAGGCCTGTGCGCAGAGGCGGCGGCGCTGGCCGCCATGGTGCTGGCCGGTGGGCGCCATGCACAAGCCGTGGTGGTGGTCGGTGAAGGCGGCAAAAACAAGAGCGCCTGGACCACACCCTGCGGGGGCTGCAGGCAAAAACTGCGCGAATTCGCCAGCCCGACGCTGCCGATTGCCTGCGCCAATGACGAGGCGAGCGGCCCTGTCTTCACGCTGGCACAACTGCTGCCTGAGAGCTTTGGCCCCGAGCATCTGCCCTCTGCAGTCCACCCCACGCCGGAGCACCGATGAACGCCCTCGACACCCTGCGCCAGCGCGCCGGCCAGCACGCCCCCCCGCGTATCGCCGTCATCCTGGGCTCGGGCTGGGGTGGGCTGAGCAGCCATCTGCAGCAGCCGATCGCCCTGCCCTACGCTGACCTGCCGGGCTTTCCGCAGCCGGGGGTGGCCGGCCACAGTGGCACTTTGTGGCTGGGGCAGTTGGGGCGTCACTCGGTCGCGGTGCTGGCCGGACGCCAGCACGGCTATGAAACCGGTGCAGTGGACGGCATGGCGGTGCCGCTGCAGGTGCTGCAGCAAGCCGGTTGCCATACCCTGGTGCAAACCAATGCCGCCGGCAGCCTGCGTGCCGACCTGCCTGCGCAAAGCCTGATGCTGCTGGCCGACCACCTGAATCTGCCACAGCGCTCACCGCTGATTGGTGTGGCTGACAACAGCCGCTTCGTCAACATGGTCGATGCCTACGATCCCGCGCTGCGCACCCATGCCAAGCGCGTCGCCCAAGCCGCCGGCATCAGCCTGAGCGAGGGTGTGTACGCCTGGTTTCTCGGCCCGCAATTTGAGACACCGGCCGAAATCCGCATGGCGCAACGGCTGGGTGCCGATGCGGTGGGCATGAGCACCGTGCCTGAGACCATTCTGGCGCGCCATCTGGGCTTGCGCGTGCTGGCGCTGTCGCTCATCACCAACCTGGGCGCCGGTCTGTCAGCCGAGCCGCTGAGCCATGCCCACACCCTGGCGCAGGCGGCCGATGCCAGCGCGCGCGCCAGCGGCCTGCTGGCCGAGATCATTGCCCGTCTGGACTGAAACCTCTTTTTTTTGAGACTGAAGCAACTTTGCCATGACCTCGACCGCCCCCTCTGCAACCGACTCGCTGCGCCCAGGTGCGCAGATCGCGCTGGCCTGTCTGGACCTAACCCTGCTAAACGATCACGACACCGCCGCCGATGTGACGCGCCTGTGCCAGCGTGCTCAGACCCGGTTTGGGCCGGTGGCGGCCGTCTGTGTCTGGCCGCACTTTGTGGCGCAGGCACGCGCTGCCCTGCCCGCGCCCATCGCGGTGGCGGCGGTGGCCAACTTTCCGCATGGCAGCAGTGATGTCGGCGCCGCCGTACAAGACGCACAGCAGATCGTGCAAGCTGGCGGCAACGAGGTGGACCTGGTGCTGCCCTGGCGCGCCCTGCAGTCGGGCAACGACGCGGCGGTGCTGCAGCTTCTGACCGCGGTGCGGCAAGCCTGCCCCGGGGCCCGACTCAAGGTGATCCTGGAAACCGGCGCGCTGCAAACACCCGCGCTGATTGGGCGCGCCTGCGCACTGGCGCTGCAGGCAGGCGCTGACTTTTTGAAAACCAGCACCGGCAAAACCCCCATCAGCGCCACGCCAGAGGCGGCTGCGCTGATGCTACAGGCGATCGCGCAGGGTCATCATCATCACGTGGGTTTTAAGGCGTCAGGCGGCATTCGAACTGCGCAGGATGCTATGGTTTATGAAGCGTTGGTGGCCCAATATCTGGGCTCGCAGGCCTTGCAGCCGAAGCGTTTTCGCATTGGTGCAAGCAGCCTGCTCGACGATCTGGAGGCGCTGTTGGGCCAGACCCGCGCCACCCCGCAAGCGCCCGGGTCGTACTAGTTGACCGGAGTGACAAGGTGCTGGCACAAGAAATCATCCGTATCAAACGCGACGGCCTGGCGCTGTCGCCCGAGCACCTGACCGACTTTGTGCGCGGCCTGGTCGATGGCCGCTGGAGCGAGGGGCAGGCCGCCGCACTGGCGATGGCCTTGTTTTTGCGCGGCATGTCGCGCGACGAGACGGTGGCGCTGACGCGCGCCATGACGCAATCGGGCCGGGTGCTGGACTGGTCGGCAGCCAACCTGCACGGTCCCATTCTGGACAAACATTCCAGCGGTGGTGTCGGCGACAAGGTCAGCCTGATGCTGGCGCCAATCGTGGCCGCCTGCGGGGGCGTGGTGCCGATGATCTCGGGACGCGGCCTGGGTCACACTGGTGGCACGCTGGACAAACTGGGCGCCATTCCTGGTTACCAGGCCACGCCTGATCTGGCCACCCTGCAGCGTGCCCTGCAAAGCGCAGGCTGCGCCATCATCGGCCAGACCGATGACCTGGCCCCGGCCGACCGGCGCTTGTACGCCATCCGCGATGTGACGGCCACGGTCGAGTCGGTGCCTTTGATCACCGCCAGCATCCTGTCCAAGAAGCTCGCCGCCGGCCTGCAAGGTCTGGTGATGGACATCAAGGTAGGCAATGGCGCATTTGCCGACACGCTGGCCATGGCACAGGCCCTGGCGCAGTCGCTGGTGCAGGTGGCTGGCGGCGCCGGACTGCCCACCACTGCCTGGCTGACCGACATGAACCAGGTGCTGGGCCGCACCTGTGGCAATGCGCTGGAGGTGCTGGAAGCGATCGACTTCCTGCGCGGCCAAAGCACCGAGCCACGCCAGCGCGAAGTCACCCGCTGCCTGTGTGCCGAACTGCTGCAGATGGGCGGCCTGGCCATTGATGCCACCGAGGCGCTACAAAAAGTAGATCACGTTGTGCAGAATGGACGGGCGCTGGAGCAGTTTTCTCGTATGGTGGCAGCATTGGGCGGGCCGACCGATCTGGTCGAGCGGCCCCAGCACTACCTGCCCGCAGCGCCAGTGCAGGTGCCGGTGCTGGCACCACGCAGCGGCTGGATCACCGGCATGGCCACGCGCGACATCGGCCTGGCAGTGGTCGAGCTCGGTGGTGGACGGCGCCGCGCCAGCGACAACATCGACCCGCGCGTGGGCTTTTCAGACTGGCTGCCGGTTGGCCAGCCAGTGCAGGCCGGCCAGACACTGGCCCTGCTGCACGGCGCCAACCAAAGCGAGGCGCGGCGCATTGCCCACCAGGTGGCAACGCGGGTGCACATCGGCGACGCGCCGCTTGAGGCCACGCCGCTGCTGCTGCAACGTGTGACTGCCGACAGCTTGACCCCAGCGGCCTGACCGCTGCACCGCCAGTCAACCTGGGTTTAACCTAGATTCCTCAGTTGGACGCGCCCGAGTGGGCCGCTGGCGGCGCGTCTGGGAAGACGTGACGACGCGGCGGGCTCCTGCCCGCAAGAAGGAGCAACGCCCCCAGGCGCGTTGTCAGTGGCTCAATCGTGTGCGTAGCGCTGTCACCCACTGGGTGATCTTGATCGAAGCCAGAATAGTCAATGGCCATAAGCACCTATTGAAGAGAACAAGCGGTCAACTGAGGAATCTGGGTTTAACACGCCTCACCGATGAGCCGCCGCCTGCTGCAGCACCTTGGTAGCCCACTGGTTCAGGCTGGTGCCAGGACACGCAGCATCAGCTTTCCGCTGGCCGGAGCTTGCGGCGCCTTGCCGATCTTGGCGCATGTATCCAGGTAGTCGTCAACCGCCTCGTGAAAGGCGGTGCGCAGATCAGCCACCGTGTCAGCGTGAAAGCCCACCACATCGGTGATACCCACCAGCCGCCCCACAAACAGGCCGTCGGAATCGCTGTATTCAATGCGGGCCGTTTGGCCCTTGTATGTCATGGCGCTCATGGCGTGACTCCAATCAGTTTCAAAAATGTCTGGGCATCGGCCACCTGGTAGGGCTTGGCCTCTTTGGCCGGGTGTGGCCGGTGGAAGGTGCCCACATGCTGCCCCAGCACAAACCGCACACGCAACCCACTGCCTTCAACCACTGTGCAGCCACCCCATCACGCTTCGTCATTGCGACACATCGCTCGAACCGGACACCCGGTGTTGCTGCTGACGTCGCACCAGGGTGCGCGTTGACGGTGGCTGGGGCGGACGCTGGCGCGGCAGCAAGCCGTGCAGGCTGCGCGGACTGGCACGCGCACCGCTGGCCAGATAGTCAGCCAGCAGCGTCTGGCGCACCGGCGTCCAGCCCCACACCGGCCCCAACACATCGGCCAAGGCATCCAGCAGTTGCTCGGGGCTGAGGTCGTGACCACGGCCCAACTGCCGCCACAGTTGATCAGACAGCGCCATGAAGCGCCAAAACGCCGAGCCACTGCTGAGCCGTGCCGGATCCAGGTCGCCTGCCCGGTCGAGCCCGGCCCCTGCGTCAAGCCCAGCCACCCTGGTCAGACGGGTGGCATCGGTCAATGGGCTAGGCACAGTGCCCAACAGCAGCGCCAGGGTGCGTGCAAAACGCCCCGAGTTGGCCAGCAGATCCCAAAAACGCGCCATGCGGACAAATCGCTGCACGCTGGCGTCGTCCAGCACGGCGGTGCTCTGCACGGTGTAGGGCGGCTGCGCGTCATACACCATGGCGTGCTCGGGCCCGAGCCGGGTCAGCGGTGTGCCACGCAGGCGTTTGAGCAGACCCAACTGGATTTCATGGGGGTTTAGCGCCAGCAAACGGTCAAACCCGGCGGCAAAGCTCTCCAGGGTCTCGCCTGGCAGGCCAAATATCAGGTCCACATGTAAATGGGCCTGGGTCTGGGTGCGCAGCCAGCGCAGATTGGACTCGGTGGCCGCGTTGTCCTGGCGCCGGTCGATGCGCCGCTGCACCGCCGGGTTGAAAGTTTGCACCCCCACCTCAAGCTGCACCACCCCTGGGGCAAACTGCGACAGCACGGCGCGCAGCCGCTCGGGCAAACGGTCTGGCACCAGTTCAAAATGCAGCGACCAGCCCGGCGCTGACGCCGCCTGCGCAACACCGGCAGCCGCACCCGGTTGCGCCAGAAAAAACTGCAGGATCGCCAGCGCGTGCTCCATCTTCAGATTGAAGGTACGGTCCACAAACTTGAAACTGCGCGCGCCACGCTGCACCAGGGCGTGCAGCGCCGCCAGCACCCGCTCGGGCGCAAAGGCCCAGGCACTGGCGTCGAGCGCACTCAGGCAAAACGCACAGCGAAACGGACACCCGCGCGAAGCCTCCAGGTAGAGTTGGCGATGCGCCAGGTCGGCATCAGTGAACTCGTCATACGGCAGTTCGATCTCGTGCAAAGGTGGCTGCACACCCACCAGCAGCTTGTCCGGCGCGGGGTCGGTGGGTGCTGCATCCAACAACTGGCGGCACAGGCGGGCGAAGCTGACATCGCCCCAGCCGGTGATGACATGGTCGGCCAGCGCGGTGATGGGCTGCGCCTGCCACTCATGGCTGACCTCAGGGCCACCGAGCACCACGCGAAGGTCCGCTCGCGCCTGACGCAGGGCGCGCACCAGTGCGGTGCTGGCTGCCACGTTCCAGATGTAAACCCCTAAGCCAATGATCTGCGTGCGCCCAGGGCACACTGGCCCCAACACCTGCAACAGGTCGGCCAATACCTCGGGCAAGGGTCGCGCCAGGGTGTACTCGCACAGCCGCGCCTGCGCACGCAAGCCCGCGCCGCCATGCCGGTCCAGGTTGGCCAGCAGGTAGCGCAGGCCCAGGCTGGCGTGGATGTAGCGCGCGTTCAGGGTGCACAGCACCACGCGGGGCGGCAATGGATTCATGACATTTTTAGCCTCTGGCGCATACTGGTATTGCGCTGACAGCTATGATTTTTGAATGTTCACAGCAGCCATACCGCAGCCACTGGGTGCTCAGTCGCTGGCGCCGGGCTGGCCGTCGAGGTACAGCCAGCGCCCATCAACACGCACGAAGCGGCTGATTTCATGCAGGCGCACCGCGCGCCCCTGCTCGCGGTAGCGCGCCACAAACTCGACCACACCCGCCTCGGCTGACGCCTGGCTGTGGCGCACCTCCAGGCCCAGCCAGGTGACCGGACTCATGTCCTGCAGATCGCCTGGCGCGGTCGATGGATGCCAGGTGGCCTGCAAATAGTCGGGCAAGCGCAGCACATAGGCACTGTAACGCGAGCGCATCAAGGCCTCAGGCGTGGGCGCATGCGCGCCCTGCGCAAGTCCGGCGTGCCACTGGCCACAGCATGCGCCGTAACGCAGGCCGCTGCCGCAGGGGCAGTCGTCAATGGGGACTTTTTTACGTGCTCTGTTCATGCCCCCGGATGGTACTGCCAGGGGCAACGGGTGGGCAAAAGTCTGGCCGATGCTCAGGCCTGTTCCATCTGGCTGATGACGAAGGGCACTGGATTGCGCATGGTGTTGGCCACCGGCGAGTAGAAACTGGCGTGCGCGATGATGTCGTCAAACTGCTCGCGCGTGGCATCGCCCTCGATCAGCACCTTGACGCGGATTTGCTGAAAGCCCATTTGCGGCGGCTGCATCTCGGCACCCCCAGCACCCCAAGCACCCGGGTTGCCGATGTCGGCCTCAAGAAATATCTCCAGCCGCGACAGGCGCACATTGCGAATGGTGGACACCGCGGTGATGCCCACGCCCAAACAACCGCCCAGCGCCGACAACACAATCTCACCCGGCGCCGGCGCCTTGTCTTCACCAAACAGGTGCGGTGGCTCATCGACCACCACCGGGTTGTGCAGGCCCACATAGCTCCACGAGCGGAACTGCCCGTGCATCACGGTGTGAACCATGTTGGTGCCGCGGCGCGCCGGGTTGGCGCGGCCGGCTTCGGCAAATTTGGCCAGGCCGTCACGGTCGATCGGGCGCAGATAGGTCTTGGTGGTGGTGGTCATAGCGAGCTCCGGGGCAATGGGTCAGTCAATGGGGACGGTACAAGGGTCGTTGTTGGGCAAGCAAGGCGATCAGTACGTCTTGTAGGGCAGGAATTTGCCCGACATGGTGATGCTGACGCGGTCACCCATCGGGTTGGGCTCACGCTGCAAGTCCATCTTGAAATCAATGGCCGACATGATGCCGTCGCCAAACTCTTCGTGGATCAGCTCCTTGAACGTGGTGCCATAGACGCTGATCAGCTCATAAAAGCGGTAGATCAGCGGGTCGGTCGGCACCGCCGTCGGCAGCGAGCCCTTGTAGGGCACCACTTGCAGCAGCTTGACTGCCTGCGGGCTCAGATCGAAGGTCTCGCCCAAAATTGTTGCCTGCTCGGCGGTGAAGGTCATCTGGCCCAGACAGCCAGCGGTGACCCATTCTTTGGAAAGGCCGATCTTGCTGGCCACATCGGCCCATTTGATGCCTTTGTTGACTTTGGCGGCGATGATCAGTTCGGTGACATCGTTGCGGTTCATGTGAATTCTCCTGGTTGAAAAAGGGGGGGTGGATGCGTGGGTATCAGGGTTCAGCGGCGGGTGTTACAGGTTGACCACCTGCTTCAGGTGCGGTGTTTTTTTTTCCAGCGGCAGCGGCATGACGGCCGCACCTTCGCCCTCCAGGCCGGGGCGCACCAGCGGCGGATTGCGCGCATCGTGGACGCCGCCGGCGCTGGCGCCAGCGTAAGCCTTGGAGCGATTGACCAAAAAGTCAACCAGGTGGTTGCGAATGCGGTAGTACTGCGGGTTGTGGTGAATCTCAGCGCGGGTACGGCTGCGTGGCATGGTGATTTCAACAATCTCGGCCACCTTGGCCAAGGGGCCGTTGCTCATCAGAATGACCTTGTCTGCCAGCAAGATCGCCTCATCCACATCGTGTGTAATCATGAAAACGGTCTGGTGCGTGGCCTGCACGATGCGCAGCAGCTCGTCCTGTATCGTGCCGCGCGTCAAGGCGTCCAGCGCGCCAAAGGGCTCATCGAGCAGCAGCATCTTGGGCTGGATGGCAAAGGCGCGTGCAATGCCCACGCGCTGCTTCATGCCACCCGACAGCTCGGCTGGCTTCTTATGGATGGCATGCCCCAACCCCACCATGGTCAGATACTCGGTGCAGTGCGCCTCAATCTTGGCGCGTGACCACTTGGGCCAGCGCGACTTGACGGCAAAGGCCACATTGGCCAGCACGCTCAGCCAGGGCATCAGCGCGTGACTTTGAAACACCACGCCTCGGTCCAGGCTGGGACCGCGCACCTCGCGGCCGTCCATGATGACGACACCGTCACTGGCTTCTTCGAGTCCGGCCAGCACATTCAGGATGGTGGTCTTGCCGCAACCCGAGTGGCCGATGATGCAGACAAACTCGCCTTTGTCGATGCCAAAGTGAATGTCCTCGAACACCGGCTGGTTCGGGCTGCCGGCGCTGCCCGGATAGACCTTGGCCAGCCCTTCAACGCTCAGAAAATGGGAGCTCATGGCGCTTTACTCGCGGTAGGTGACGGCTTTTTGCAAGACGCCAAAAATTTGGTCCAGAAACATGCCCACCAGCCCGATCATGACAATGGCAAAGATCACATTGGGCAGCGCCAGGTTGTTCCACTCGTTCCAGACGAAGTAGCCGATGCCAGTGCCGCCCACCAGCATTTCGGCCGCCACGATCACCAGCCAGGCGATGCCCATCGAGATGCGCATGCCCGTCAGGATGGTTGGCGCGGCCGCCGGCAGAATCACCAGAAAAGCCTTGCGCAGCGGTGACACCTCGAGCGTGCGCGCCACATTGATCCAGTCCTTGCGCACCGACGCCACGCCAAAGGCGGTGTTGATCAGCATCGGCCACAGCGAGCAGATGAAGATCACGAAGATGCCCGACACATCAGCGTCTTTCAGCGTGTACAGCGCCAATGGCATCCAGGCCAAAGGCGAGATCGGCTTCAAAATCTGGATAAAGGGGTTGAGTGCCAGCATCAAGAGCGGCGACATCCCCACTGCAAAGCCCAAGGGCAAGGCCACCAGCACGGCAAGAAAGAAACCCAAGCCCACGCGCGCCAGCGAATGCGCGATCTGAATACCAATGCCTTTGTCATTGGGACCCTTGTCGTAGAACGGGTCTGACAGATAGGTAACAAAAGCCTTCGCCACTTGCGTGGGAGGAGGCAGGCCGCTGCTGGTCTTTTCAGCCCCCTTGCCCATCAGGGCGGCGTATTCGGCATCGGCCACCGCCGTGGCCTCGCTTTTTTTCGGCTGTGTGGCGAGCGACCAGATGCCAATCAGGGTCATCAACAGCAGCAGAGAGATCAGCGCGGCCTTGACAGTCATTGAGTTGAGCAGTCGCATGTCTCAGACCTTCTGGATGGCGAAGCTGGCTGCATAGTCCTTGGCCTTGGCCGGATCAAACTCCTTGCCCATCACTTTGAACTTTTTCAGGCTGTCTTTGGGCGGGCTCATGCCCAGGTCGGTCATGTGCTTGCGTGCGTCGGTCAGCAGGTACACCTTCTCGGCAATGTCCTTGTAGTTGACTTCGCCCTTCACATAGCCCCAGCGCTTCATCTGCGACAGGATCCAGTAGGCCATCGAGTACCAGGGGAAGGGGTCGTAATCGACACGGTTTGGCACGCTTAGCACATTGCCCAGACCGTCGGCAAACTTGCCGGTCAGCACTTGCTCCAGCACGATCTTGGGCTGGTTGAGGTAATTGGCCGGGGCCAGCACCTCAGCCATCACGGAGCGGTTCTTCGGGTCGCGCGCCATCGCCGCCGACTTCAGGATGGCACGGTACAAGGCGGCAAAGCTGTTCGGGTTTTGCTTGATGAACTCGGTCGGAATGGCAAACGAGCAGCAGGGGTGGCCGTCCCAGATGTCGCGCGACAGGATATGGATGAAGCCCAGTTCGTCATACACCGCACGCTGGTTGATCGGGTCCGGGCCCAGAAAACCGTCGATGTTGCCGGCGCGCAGGTTGGCCACCATCTCGGGCGGCGCCACAACGCGCAGTTGCACATCGGTGTCGGGGTTGATACCGTGCTCGGCCAGGTAGTAGCGCAACAGCAGGTTGTGGATCGAAAATTCGAACGGAATGGCAAACTTGAAGCCTTTCCAGTTCTTCGGGTCACGGTTGTTTTTGTGTTTATTGGCCAGAATGATGGCTTGGCCATTGATGTTCTGGATCGTCATCACGTTGGTGGGGGCCGCATTGGAGCCAACGCCCATCGAAATGGCCAGCGGCATCGGCGCCAGCATGTGCGCGGCGTCGTATTCCTTGTTCAACACCTTGTCACGCACCAGCGCCCAGCCGGCGGTCTTGACCATGGTGACGTTAAGACCCTCTTTCTGGTAAAAACCCAGCGGGTCCGCCATGATCAGCGGGCTGGCGCAGGTGATCGGGATGAAACCGACCTTGAGGTCTTTTTTCTCCAGACTGCCCTTCTCTTGCGCCATCGCCTCCAGCGCGCCAAACGGAATCAGCGTCGAAATGGCAGCCCAGGCCGCACTGCTGCCGACCGCGCTCAGAAACCGGCGACGTTCGCCGTCATTGGGAAACAAAGCGCGCATCACGGTGGTCTCGATCACCCGCTTGTTCAGCGCCTGCTCCTGCGCCAGTTCGTGCTCAGCCTGGCTGCTGTGTTGACCACAACTGCAGGACTGCAAGGCAACATGGGGGTCAAAGGGATTGCTCAGGGACATGATGTTCTCCGGTAAGAGGTGGGGATCTTGGTGCAGTGCAGCATTCGTGCCAGCCGAGCTAAGCCGGCTAGTCCGTCAGCGCTTCGAAGTCGGCCTTGGTCACGCCGCAATCCGGGCAGTACCAGTCATCCGGGATGTCGGCGAAGTCGGTGCCGGGGGCCACGCCGTGCTCCGGGTCACCTTGGACCGGGTCGTAAATCCAGTTGCAGACCTTGCAGATCCAGCGCGTGGTTTGTTTGCAATGGGACATGATGGCCGGTGCTCCGTGTCAGACTCAGGCTGGGGCGCAGGTGGCTGGCGCTTCAAGCTGCGCAATCTTGGCGCGCAGATGCTTGGTGGCCGGCGTCACCACGGCGATGAAATAGGCCTCACGCAGGCGGCGCTGGGCCGGGCTCTTTTGCAGATAGCCCTTGGCACCCATGTGCAACATGGCCGAGTTGGCCGCTTTCAACGCGTATTCGCCGCCCGCCAGTCGCAGCTTGAGGATGTCGAGCATGCTGACGCTGGGCAGATTCTTTTGATAGGTGTCGGCCAGGGCATAGGTGCTGGCGCGCGCCTCCGTCAGCACCGCCTCGATCACGTCAGCCTGGTCGTCCAGATACTGGTTGACATGGCTATGGGTGCGATTGGACTGCTTCATCATCGCCACACAATCATCGATCAGGCCCAAGCCCATGCCCATCTGCGCCAGCACCATGGCCGGCATGATGCGCGCGGTGTAAGCTGCCGACTCACCCGGGTGCGACAACACCATGGCGTTGGGGATGAAGGTGTCCTTGAAGTGGCAGGCCAGGGTGCGGGTGCCGTCGATGGCAACAAAGTGCGCGCAATCGACCAGCTTGAAGTTGGGTTGCGAGCAGTCCACCAACACATAGACCAGGCCATTGTTGCCCTTGGGCTCGCCTTCCACCGGGCAACCGGTGGTGAAGAAGTGCTTGGCTCCCAGGTTGGACACCCAGGGCAGCACGCCATTGATCAGGTAACCCCCCTCAACACGCCGTGCCGACAGGCGGTACTCTTCCACCTCATGGCTGGACTTGATGGTGTTGGACAGGCCGGTACCCACCAGTTGCTCGCCACTGGCGATCAAAGGCAAGAATTTTTGCTTGACGCTCTCGTTGGTGGACAACTCGATGTAGCGCGCACACGCGGTTTGCGCCCAGACCAGAAAGCCGGTGGACAGACAAACCTTGGAGACTTCTTCCATGACCTGGATGACATGCTTGAGCCCGAGGCCGTTGCCCCCATACTCTGGCAGCATCGCGCCGCGAAAGCCACCGGCCTGCCCCAACTCACGCAAGAACTGTTCCGGGTACTCCGACTTCAGGTCGATGTCGATGACCTTTCCCGTGAGTTTTTCGGCGACCAACTTTTTCACCAGCGCTATGCTTTGCGCCGATTCGTTCAACTGGCGGGTGAACTCCTGCCCGGTGGCGCAGGTGCTGGCTTCGAGAACAGTTTCCATGACGATCTCCTGAAAGGTGGGCTGAGCAAAGGGTCAAACTGACAACCTTAAAGCAAATCCCATGCCAATTCAATAAACCGTTATATATCAATAGGTTATCATGTACTCTCGCAAGATTTCAGACAATAGGTACACTATTTGTTAACATTTTGTCAAGATTGGCAGAGGCACAGCAGCGCAGCTTTGTGCCCGCTCGAAGCCGCCCGACCTGACTCAAGACAAGTTCAACCGCAATCGCTCGATGCGGTAGTTCAGTTGGCGCAACGTCAGACCCAGTTGCTG
>JFJP01027288.1_pt1 | contig 14917 bp, 13 predicted proteins | sample 431651 | NCBI WGS metagenome assembly JFJP01 (sample SAMN02602958, study PRJNA72255) | Microbial mat metagenome, whole genome shotgun sequencing project. | biome: fresh water; feature: sink hole; material: water; isolation source: purple microbial (photo- and chemosynthetic) mats found in...
CCTCTTAAAATTCCAATAAAAAGTAGAGAAAAAAGTAATATCTCAATTAATTATATCTAATTTATTTTTTTAATTTTCTATTTTTATTTTTAAAAAGTTTGGCAAACTTATCTGCTAAAAACAAACAAAAAAAAATTTTTAATTCTACAAATGCGGACACCATCCAATAAACATTTCCTTAAGACATTCAGGATTCTTACTATTTTCAATCAAAAAATCGACTCCAACATCAATAGACGGATACCTCACCAATTCAATTCTATCTTTGATTGATCTAAAAATTTGTTCAGGATTGAACCTCCAAATTCCTTTTTGTGTTTTGGAATCAGGAGTATTATATTCAATTAATGGATCAGAAATAAAAGTATCCAAAGTTCCCAGAATATCTTCTGTATGTTTTTTAAAAACTTTGAAAATCATAACAAAATATAATTTATATAATCCCCAGCTTTTAAAAACCCCAAGAGCAGATTCCATGTTTTTCGTGAGTCTAAATTCAACAATTTCAGGAACAGCCAAGTCTTTTCCTTTTTGGAAAATGCAATCGAAATCAATGCAAATAAGTTGACCGTTTTCAGTATTGAGCAAGATATTATCAGCATGTCTATCTCCAAGCCCAATAATATATCCCAAAGCTGACCAAAAGGCCAAACTTTTAGTATAATTCATCAAAGCTTGATACCATAAATGAACTCCTTTGTATTTTTTGAGAAAATACTCATCTAATAATGAAGGTAGTTTTGAAACGAAACTCCATGCTTGAGGAGGAAAAGTATCCGATCTATTGTTTTCAGGAGGATATTTCGTCAGTATTTGTCTGATGTTTACCATGAGTTTTTTTTCAGAATATGCTGTATCGAGAATAGACCGAATTGTTGATGTGCTTTCACACCATTCTATTAAAGAATAACGACTTGTTAATGGTATAATGCTATAAGTGTTTATATCAATATTCCTTTTGGAGGTGCTTGAAGCAGATTGTAATAGAAAAATTGCATAATTTATAAAATCCATAGTTCGGCTTTCCTTTCGAACATCTCCTTTTGGTTCTCTTTTTATCAAAAATATTCGTGAAGACCCATCTGAACATTTGAAGCTTATTTTTAAAGGTCTTTCTTTTGATGAAAGAATAACATATGATTTTTCAAGCCCAATTATTTGTATAGGATTTGGGTTATAGGGATTATAGTCAATTGCTATAGACCTATCATTCTCATCATGAGAGATCGGCAGCTTTGGGAATAAATTGGTTTTGGAAGGAAGGATGAGTCTTTCTGGAATATTTAAGTTTTTGGAGAAAACATTCGTAGTTGTGGTGTCATCTCTTGCGTTAACTGATTTGATCAACTCTAAAAGAGAAGAATAAAATTTGTCCATTTTCGTAAAATATTTGATTTTATTTGTATCTTTTATTTTTTGAAAGATTTTGAGGGCGATGTCTCTTTTGCTTAATTTTGAGGAAGAGAATTTGTCAAAAGCTTGATTATTTTGTGGTCCAAAATCAAAATATTGAAGAGGGAAAATCCACCAAACACTCTTTTTTCAAAAAAATATAATAAAAAATCAATCGATTTTAAATTTAAGATTTTACTTGTTCAGGAAAATTTAATACAATCCTTGCAAGAGCAGAATAGACAATATCAGTAAAAAGCTCATTTGAATGATGGATTCTGCTCACCAATAATTGTGTTACGAAGACAAGTTTGTAAGCATCAATATCTGTTAAAATTGATTGCAAGATATCAAGAGCTATTGAAAAGATTTATTTTTTAATTGTTATTGTCAAAATGAATAAAAAAAGCAAAACTTTTTTTTGTTTCCTCGTTTCTTGAAAGAATGCCCTGAAAAAAATCAGAAGAAATTCGAATAATTCTCGATAAAGATTGTCTTTATAAAACAAAGTTTAAAAAATAAAACATAAAAACTGACATGAGAAATTTATCGCCTTTTTTGATCGCTTGGCCATAAAATCTTAAGATATTTTCAAGATCTTCTATTTTTGGCTTTGGGAACGTATCATCAAGCAATTTTGCATAATTAAAATAAACTTCTTCGTTTAATTCTCCCATCCTTTAAAAAGAAAAAACTAATTTAAATATTATATTTAATTTAGACTCTTTCAAAAATCCATGAAAAATTGTAATAACATGCTGTTTCGAATAAAATCCACTTTTCAAATAATATTTAAAAAGCTTTAATCTGCATTTTATATTAGCTTTGTTTGTTTTGCTTAAAACTTTTATCGCTTCCATATAATTACCCGATTTAAATTCAATTTTTGCCTTCCACACAAAAAAAGCTCCTGGATTTTTAATTTTTTTAGAAATTTTTTCGAGGCATATGCAATAATATTTAGCTCGAGCTAATTCTTTTGAAATATATGTATATTTCAATAGTTTAAATAGATATTTTGCATAAGAAAACTCGAAGATTTCACAATTTTCCGATAAAATAAAGGTCAAATATTTAAAAATATTTAGAATGAGATATTGATCATTAAAAGGCAAATCTAATTTTTTTAGTTTTATGAAAATATTCTCCATTACTTTTTCAATCATGGCAATTGAATTTTTATCTTTAAAAAACGAGGAATTTATCTTAAAAGAAGGGTTCTTCTGAAAATCGTTGACAATGCAATTATTTTTGAAATATTCACTTTTGAGACGATTATCTGTGATAATATCAGAAATATTATTAAAGTTTATCTTGAATTCAGTTGAGAGATTTTGAAGAAATTGCAAGTTTTTAATGAATTCAAGGATAATATACAAGATTTCCAGATCATTAAGGACTTGTGCCTTGACAAAATCATTATAATTGGCTTGATGTTTATCATTCGAAGAAACAATATGCAATGCAACAACTAATTAAAACAAAATTTAATTAATAATATTTTGAAGGTTTTTGCTTCGTTTCAAAGTAATAAATAGGTTATCAGCCATTCCTTTATTGATAAGAAATTCATCATAATCCTTGCTTTTGTTAAAGAGAAGAATGTGATACAATAAAGCGTTTATCAAAGTATATGTGATATTTTGTTTATAGTAAAGATTAAAATGATGGTTCATTATTAATTCAGAGGTGTTTCGGGCTAATGTGGGATTCTCCCATTCTGTTAAATCATTAAAGATGGCTTTATCCATAATAGTTGTCTCTTCTGTAACATTAACGCTACCAGGAACTTTTAATTTCGACATGATGTTTTGAAAATCAAGAAATTTAAAGTCTTCATTTAGATATTTATAGAACTTTTTTTGTTTAGAAATGTATATTTAACAAAATATTTATTCTACTTTGAAAAGTCTTGAATAATGAGTAAAAATTTCAGCCCTTTCTTCAGGATTGTCTTCAAGCTCAACATCAGTAACTATTCTCAATCTTTGTTGAATAAATTTCTCTAAATGGTAAATTGCTAATTTATATTCTCCTGTGCTTTATTTTTATTTTATAAGAATTATTATTTCAGATAAAGTTCAGTTTTGCCTTTCAAACGCATTGATCAGAGATTTAGGATCCAAATATGTTTTAAAACTCTCGTAACTCAGCAAAAATTTATTCTTTTCGAAACTTTTTGTATTCATTAAATCTTTTTCAAACCAATCGTCAATAATATTTATCGCATGAATCATGACTTTCTTATGAGAGATGTGTCCTGATTCAAAGATTCTATTAATTTCATCAGCTAAACCTTGCCATTTTTGTTCAGCGTTAAAAGTAATATAATGATAAATAATCAAAGGTAAAAGAAGCCCTAAAAAATCTGGGTCTAATTTAAAAACATCAAGACATGCTTCAAAAATTGTTTTGCTTTATAAGAAATTTTTATTGTGAATTCTATTAAATTTTCAAAAAAAATACTATTCTTTAGGAGTTGCTCTTGAAATTTTTGAAACAATTTGTATGAGATTCGGTTCAGAATTGGTAGAATATGTGCTTTCTTCCTCGATATTCTTACTATTTTTTATTAATTCGAAAAGAGAAACATCTTTGCTTATAATTTTCCGGAAAAACTCATAGCAATTATATAAGATTTGGATATCAGTTTCCAAAGAAATCATATTGCTTTTTAAATAATCCTAAAAATCTTTTTCATTTTCCTATTAAAACCATTAATTATACATAAATCTTCTTCGATAAATCAAAAGCAGACAGATTTTTGTCAAAGCAAATTTCCTCTTCTGACTGAATATATGGCAAATTTGATTGCGAGAATGCTCCGATAATCCCGAAACATTCCAATAATAAGGTAGTTTTTTCCAAATGCAGCAAATTATTATTTGTAAATCTCTCTTTTAAAGACAATCGTTTAAAATCTTTCGCATTTGAAACTCTCATCAAACCAGTAAAAACAGCTTTCATTTGCTCCATTGTAAAAAAGTCTTTATCCTCATAAATTTTCAGAAGTGTGCTCTTGAGGAAAAAAAGGATAAGCACTAATTTTTCAGGGAAATACTGATTTTCACACATAAGTTTTAATAAACTTTCTAAATTATTCGGTTTTTTATTTGCTTCGATACTAAAAGCCTTTATAAATAAGTTCTTTAAATTTTGATCATCGAAGATTATTTCTAAATAGAAATTCTCCTTAAGAAATAAAAGAGGCTGATCTATTATTTGTAAGATTTTAGTAATAATGAAAATGATCTTGTTTTTGGCTTCTAAAATGATTGATTTTTCTTGAACTGATTTAAAATTTCTTTGGAAAACTTCTAAAAAACTGCAAAGCAAAAACAAATAGTTTTTAGAATGATCATTGAAATTTTTCTTAGTCACAAACAATCGTTCAAAAGCAAATTGAATGTAATTTATTATCAATAAGCAAAGCGCTCCATTATGAAAAAAAAGTGTGATTTTTGCCAATCTCCAGAAAAGTAAATCGATAGAAAACGCAAAGTTTTGTAAATTTCCTGAAGGAGAATCTTGTGAAAAGAAAACATGTAACATTTTTAATAAATGAAGGGCTATCTTCAGAAAAGCCAGTTCATTGTTCTCTTTCTTTAACAATTTGAAAAGCCTGTCAAGAAATTGTCCTTGATTCGATAAATTGAAAGCTATGAGAAATTCAATGAAAGGGTTCTCATTGATGCAGATCTCTGAAAAACTCTCGATTTTTTGAAAAGCTTTCATATAATCATTTTGTAGAAAATAATACAATATTTTCTTGTTTTTTTTTGACAATATCCTGTTAATAACCTCTTGTTGTTTGCAAATAGCTTCCAAAGGTAAAGAGAAAAGAACCTGTATTTCTTGAAAGAAATCATAGTTTTCAACAGTGTTTTGCATCATGGCATTCAAAAAATGTTTCCATTGTTCCAAAAGCTCAATTTTTTTATTCACAAGGCATTTATAAAATAAATAATTTAAATCTCCTGTTTTTTTCAAAATTGTTAGACATTTTGTTGTGTTCACTATCGAAGAATCCCTTTGAAATAACTGCAATGTCAATAAACTGTTCAATTTCTTAAAGAAATCAGGGTCGTCTTTTGATAAATTGTAGAGCTTTTTTGAGATTATATCATTTACCATAAGATTATTGATATCAAAAGTTATTATGCCGGTATAGGTTTTCTTGCTTTCTGAGAAAAGATCTAATTTGCGAGAAAAAAACCAATTTTCATGAGAATCCTCTGAAGGAAAAATCCAGAAATTCTCAAGAAATTTCGTTAGTTTATAAGGGTTTTGGAAATAGTTTTCTGCGAAAATTGTGTAAATTTTACTTAAAATTACAAGATTAGTATGATAATTGAAGAAATTAAATGAATTACCTAGGAAATAATGAAAGCAAATCAAAGAAACCTATCGAATATTTTGATATTAAAGATGAGATAATGCTGAGTTTATAGGAAAAAGCTATTCCAGGATTGGAAAGAGTTTCACAATAATGCATATAGGAATCATCCAAAAAAGTCTCAAAGTTCATTATAAATAATATTTTTTTTTTTTTTTTTTATTTTTAAATCGCTTTTTTTGCAAAAAAAATAGCTAATTTCTTTAATAATTCAATTTTTTCCTTCATTTCAAAGCTTTCATCAGATATTCACAACAATTTTCAGCAGTTTTCATCTCAGCAATAAATGCCTCCATTCCATAGAAATAATTCATATCTGTTTTAAAAACTGTTTCTAAATCAAACCATTCCCAATCTGTATGCTTATCAGGTTCCATATTTAACACTTTCTGAGACTCTGGATACCAACAGCAAAAGAAAAAGTCCACATAATGATAATTCTTCTCTTTTTTAACGATATTTTTGAAAAATAAATAACGAAAATCATTTTTTGAAAGAGAAAGATTAGTTTCTTCGAGTAATTCTCTTCGACAACAATCTTCCAATTCTTCGAATCTTTCAACATGTCCTCCTGGTGTTGCCATGGTGTTCTGATCTTTCAACCTCTTTGATAAGAGAATTTGTTTTTTATTGTTAAAAACTAAAATTGATAAGCCAACACCAGGTGTTTTATCCATTTCTTCTTTATTTTTTTAATTTTTTATTAAAATTTGAATTTTTTTTTTTTTTTTGTAAACTGGAAAATATTTGTTTAAATGTTTCATAAGGATTCTCTCCCAAAAGTCGAAGAGACTCAAATAACCCCTGCTGATTATGAAATATTAAAAAATGATCCCAAAAAACTAATTCCCTTTATAGTTTCCAAAAAATCCTCTGCTAAATTTTTAGCAATCTTCGAAAATTCTCTGCTTTACATCCCCAAGCACAAAAACCCCCGGACAAAAGACTGGAAAATCCAGGCTGAAAAACTCTCAATGAATGAGGTTTTTTCCAATATAAAGGATTCCTATATATTGATTAAAAATTTTTAAAGCTTTTGAAAAAATTCGGATCTCTCCCTGCGACTTCTCAATTTCTCAGGAAAATCTTGAAAAAGAAGCTGATTTCTTATGAAAACGTTGGTTATTTTTATAGAGAAGAAGTACATAAAATTCAAAAAATCTAACTATCCTTTAATATAAAACAGTTATGGCTCGTTGCTTCAGACGCTCGTTATTCTATTGAATCCAATAAAACCTACTATCAAAACCTCAAGGATAATTTCGAAGAATCCCTGCAGCCTTTCGCAAATCTAATCGAAATAGTTGATTTCTTCCTAAAACTCTTTTAAAAAAAAAAAATAGGATCTTTCACGAACTAATGAAAAATTCCTTACAGAGCCTGAAACCGTTTCCAAATGCCGATCAGTTCTTTCCTGTTACGCAAAGCGAAATCCAGATATCGGCTACTGCCAAGGGCTGAATTTCCTTGTCTGGGAGCTCAGTCGTCGTCGATTTACTGAAGAAGTTCTTCACAAAACTTATTAAAAACTCTTCATTTTTAACTTTAAGGAAGTCTTTTGGTTTTTCAGTATGTTATTAGAAAATATCCTGCCTATTGACTATTATTCGAGCATGATCGGGGTAATGGTGGACCAGCGTATTTTCAATGATTTAATCGATGAATGCCTTCCAAAGATCTCTGCTAAATTCAAAGAACTGAGCTTTGATACTTCGCTTTTCTCAATTCAATGGTTCGTCTGCATTTTCTGCAAGAACCTTCATACTGCATTAATCGATATTGTACTCGATAATATCGTAATTCAAGGGTCATTAATTCTCTTTAAAATCGGTCTGGTGATTTTGAAAATCCTTGAAAACGATATTCTAAAAGCACGAGATTTCCGTAGATTTTAATATAAAACACGTTAAAACATTTCATATAGCTGCTCTTTTAACTCTTATTGAAACAAAATCAAAAGAAATGAGAGATGAACTGTATTTCCAGCAGAAAATCAATGAGGTGCACCTCTCAAGGAAGATCCTTGAGCTTTGTCGCAGTTTTTATAGGACAAATATGGAGGAAAAGCAATTCACATTGATGCGAGACAATAATTATTCGCGTAAATTTCGTAATCTGAACCATGTTCATCAGAAAAAACTGCACGAAACGAAGAATACCTGTGATCCACAATCACTTGTTTGTAAAACACTGATTGAATTTAACCAGACATTTAAAACGAACTATTCCTCCTTTGTTTTTAGACAAAACCCCATGCTTGTTTATATAATTCCTGACTATTTCCAAAGCGATTTCATAGCAGAAAATGGAAATAAACTGATAGATTTCTTGAAAAGCCAGAATTTATATCAAGATTTTCAAAAAAACACACTTTTAATAGGGAGACATCATCATATTTGTAAAGAACCTGCTGATTATACGAGTCCTTTTAGCCCTTATAGCCCTTTCACACCAGTAGATTTCTCAAAAATACATAGCTTTAATGATAAATTCAATGAATATAACCAAGAACAAAAAAACCAGAGCTTTTTGAAAGGTTATTTGAAGAAATCAGTTATAGAAACGAGAAAAAGCATCGGGAAAAAACAAGAGCCTTTAAGGAATTTAAGAGGAAATCGCATGATTTCGCATTGTAAAACAATGGAAATTGACGATGTTTCTTCTTTAGAAAACCCCCCAATTCATTTGAATTTGAAGCTTAGTATGGATAGTTTCGAAGAAAGTCCTACACTTCAGTCTTTTTCGAACTCCGCTTTGCATTTTTATTCACAAAACGAAATTCCCTTTAGAAAAAACAAAGAAAAAAAGGAGAAATTCGGCTCAGCCGAACTGAATTTCAAAAAGAAAAAGGCTGAAAATGTGATAGAAGAAGTGAAAAACGAAGAAAAAATCGATGTTTATTTAAAACATTTCGATGAAATTAATGAACAAATCGAGGAAAATGGCTATAAAATGGAGCCTAGAACCTCGATGTTTCTTTTACAAGCCAAAGGAGTTTATAATAACATTAATGAAGACATTGTGGATAAATACATAAAAGACATAGAAAAATCAGATTGCATAAATTTCACACATGGATTCTTCATTGAAAGAAGCAAGGTTTAATATATGAGTTTATTTGAAATTTTTCATGTTTTTTTCTTAAGTTCTTTTAAAAAAGCCTTAAAATGAGAAAAAACTCCTTTAAAAAAACAATTTTCTTCTTATTGTAAATAATATAATTCTCTATTATAAAAGGTTTTACACATAATTACAGTTAAAAATCATTTAAAATACACATAATATTGTAATTAAAATACTGTTTATACTAAATTAAAGAATTCCAGGTTTTCTTCCATAGTGTCTGTTTCTTTTCCTTCATTAGTTTTCTCGCCTTCTTCCCATTTAGCCTGATTTCCAAAGCAAATTTCTCTGAATTTCTCAGAATCACCTCTTATCATATCTAAATTATCAGGCCAAAAACTGTCTTTTTTCCTCATTTCCTCACTTGAATTTGAATGCATAATCATCAGATTTAAGGGATTTTTGGCTTCTAATTCATTCATATAAGGAAATAACTGATTTTCTTGATAAAAACCCGTGAAATCCATGTTATCTCTGCTGATAAACTCAGTGTTTTCTAGGGTTTTTGGCAGAGAATGATTGGAAACCAGCATTAAAGGGTTCTTATTGTTTTTGAAAGAGAATTCATATCTTTGTTTCAAATTGCATAAAGTGCTTAAAATAAGCGATTTATTACAACTTTCTTTAAAAGAGAGCTTTTTGCTTGAAATCTTATGTTCTCTTGCTATAAGGCTTAAAAAGCGATTTTTGACATTATGTTGTGTTCTTCCAGGGAAATCATGAGCGATTTTGATCCATTTCCTATTGTGAATTACGGCGTTTTCTAATAGAAGAATGTCTTCTTCATCAGTCCATACAGTTTTATTGAGATGAGGACTCAAATGATTGAACCATCGTTCTTTACAATGTTTTCCCAATTTGGTGTTTTTGCTTTGATGATTGAATTTCATTGCAATTCTCGACCATTTAGCAAGGGATTTGAATGAAATTGGCTCTAAAAGAGAAGGCTCGTCTTCATGGATGATTTCCATTAGAATGTAATCATCTTTTAGAGTCCAGGAATTGTGGAATTCGCAAGGCTTATGTGTTAATGAAATCCATTTGTATTTCAAAGACTCAGGAGATGTTGAAGGAAGAAACTCAGATATTTCCAACCATTCATTGTCGGAATATTGGTCTGGATGAAGGTTTTTCAGGGCTTTTACGCAGGATAAAAGGAAAATAAGCACTGATAGATGCTTTTGGTTCCAATATTTGAGGATTTTGTCAGTGTTTTTTAATGATTTTCTAAGAAAAATCAATATAATTTTAATTAAAATTTTTATAAAAATTGTGATTTTTCAAATAAAATTAATAAAAATCCGAAAATAAAAGGAATTTGAAAAGACTTTAAAAATAAAAAATAAACTAACCTTTGATACATAAAACTGTTAAAACGCTCTTTTATCTCCTTTCTGGAAGGGATTTCTTTGTTGAGACCCTTGCCAGCTTTGATTTGTGAGGATAAAGCAAGGAAATCCTTTTGAAAATCCACTGAATTGTTGAATATGTGATCAACAAAGGACAAAAAGTCGAATGGAGTTTCTTTTTTCATTGAAAATTCGAGTGAATTATTTGAAGAAATCATGTGTTTTTTGAATATAATTTTTTTTTATTATAATTTTCAGCTTTATACCTTTAAAATACCTTATAAAGATTCATTTTTTTATCAACAAATGAACTGCTTTTTACAATATTTTAATTATTTTGAATTCAAAAAGCAATATTATCAATTCTGACGCATTTTCTCGATATTTATTTTAACGATTTGCCAATTTTTACTAATTTTTACTGAAATCCTTTCGAAAAACCCCATATTTTTTTCTTTCTAAAGCACTTCTTTCTTTCTTAAAAAACCCGAATTTTATCGTATTTTCCCTTGTAATTTAAATAAAAAAGAGAAAAAATGGATTTTATTGATATCGAAATTTCTTCTGATATTGAAATAACCCTTTATTTCCAGAAAGTCTATTCAAATGAGCTTCTCGATCTTCTTTCTAAGAAATCCCCCGAACTTTTCTACGATTTCACCATAAAGTAACACAAATTACTTCTTTTTATCTCTAAAAAGCAAAAAGTCTCACAGACTTTTTCAATGAATTCCCGAATTATTTCCCTATTTTCTTTACAAAGCCTTTAATTTTCTTACAAGTTCTGAAGAAATCTCTATTAGACTCTCAAAAGGCCGTTTTTTCCTTGTATTTCCCCTTTTTTCCTTTAAAAACCCTTTAAGTTTTCCTTTAGAATCCCCCAACAATCTGAAGGAATTTCTTTGGATTCATATGGAAAAAATCCCTTATTGTTCAGATATTTATAAGCAAAATATCAGTGAAATCGATGAAAGTTCTCTTGATAGAATCGTGATAGTAAATTCCACGATAATTCGAGTAGGAACTCGTCATTCTCTCGAAAAGCAGAAACTCTTCAAATGTTCTGAATGCCAAGCCCAATACCTCTGTATCGCTGATCCTGAGACCTATAATAAGCTAGAAATCCCTTACAAATGCTCGAATTCTATCGCGAAAACCAAAAAAAACAACATGATCACTGTTTTATTCGAACAAATGAAGAAAAAGAAGGAAAATACGGGAAATTCTGATAAAAATGAGAAGGGGAAATTCTTTCAAAAAGACAAAAAATCGCTTCAAAGTTGTAATAATAAGAAATTCGAGCCAGTTGAAAATAGTCAATTATGGGTGGATTACCAAGAAATCAAGATACAAGAGACCTTTCGCACCATAAAGCCCGGTTGTATTCCAAAGACCATGTCAGTTATTTTAGAAGGAGCCTTTGTTGATCGTTTCAAGCCAGGTGACGATATAATTCTAACTGGCATTTTAATCAAAAGATGGAAGAAAATCGTGAATGAAACACGGCCAGACATCACAATGTGCATTCTCGCTAACGAAATCCTTTTGAAAAACTGCGAGAAAACCAAGGAAAATCTAGCTTTTTTAAAAGAAAGCCAAAATCTCCTGACGTTCGAAGAGGAATTCGAGTTAAATTGGCTTGAAAATCAAGGGAATTTACCTCAGGAATTACAGTATCGTAACGATATAATCCAGAGTATTTGTCCACAAATTTACGGGAAATTCGATATAAAACTGGCAATTCTTTTAACAATCATAGGAGGAGTGACCAGAACGATCAATAATACCAGAGTTCGTGGTCAATGTCACCTTTTACTGATAGGAGAGCCCGGTACTGGTAAGTCTCAAATGTTGAAATTTGTTCAGAAACTCAGTAATAGAGCAGTTTTTACCAATGGTATCGGGAGTTCTTCAGCTGGTTTAACAGTGTCTTTTGTAAGGGAAGGGAGTGAATGGATGATAGAAGCTGGTGCTTTAGTGCTTTCTGATATGGGAGTCTGTTGTATAGATGAGTTTAATCTGATAAAAGCCGGAGATTATGTCGCGATACATGAAGCAATGGAGCAACAGACGATAAGTGCTGCAAAGGCTGGTTTGACTGTAAAGGTCAATGCAAGAACCACGATAATTGCGGCTTGCAACCCAGTTACCAATGGACAAAGGTATAATCCTGAGGCCAATTTATCACAAAATACAGCTTTATCCACACCGTTAATCAGCAGATTTGATCTCATTTTCGTCATTATTGATCAGGTAAATGCAGGAATTGATCAGAAAAACTGCGATTTTATACTAGGGAAATTTGAAGGAAAAAGGGAAGAAGAAAGACAAGTGAACCAATCGTGGGATTGTGATAAATTGAAGAAATATGTGAAGGTTATTCAGCAGAAATTCGAACCGAATCTCTGCGAAAAAGCACAGAAACTGTTAACACAGTACTATTATAACCATTTAAGGAAAATTGAAGTACAAGGTTTTGAAAGGATTTAGGTGATTTTTCTAAAGGATTTTTTAGGGAAAACCACGATAAGAGCACTGGAAAGCCTTGTGAGACTGTCACAAGCACATGCGAGATTGATGTTTAGGGATAGAGTAGAGGTTTTTGATGCGATTTGCGTGATTTCGCTGATGGAAAGTGCGTTTTTCACTGGTTTAGTGGAGAATTGTAATCTAGCGGACTATATTTTGCTTGATGAAGGAAATTATGCGTAAAATAAATTTATTGATAAATTTATTGAAAAATTCAAGGTTTTTGAAAGAAAAGATCGAGGAGAAATTTGACATAAATTAACGAAATTCCTTAAATATTTCAATTTTTTCAAAAAAAACACATAATTTTTCAATTTTTCATAATTTTTTTTATTTAATTCTTTACGATCTGGCTCTGTCCCAAGCCTCCCTTTATCTTCCTGATCTTCTGTTTATAAAGCTTTCTATTCCAATAAACATCAGTCCAGTCCTCTCTTCCGAGCACACCCTTCCTAACGATCCAAATGATCACAAAAAGTGCATGTTCTAGCACAAATACGATAGCAACTAGATATTTCACAATATCTTCTCTTGTTCCAAAGCCTAAAAAGCTGATTAATTGATCACTTGAGAATGAAAAGAGGAAGATATTCGTGATAACGCTTACTAAAGTCATGATATTCAATACAGACTTCCAGCTTCCGATATTCTTGGCTCTTAGAGGTAAAGGTCTCCTATATAGGTTAAATATCTTATATCTATCAGAATAACTTTCAATAAAATGAAAGGAAAATATGAATAAAGGGGCTAAAGGAGTCGCTGATGCGAAAAGCGTCACATAGCCAAAATTTATGATAACTTCTAAATAATCATCAAAGGCTTCATAGCGATTCATGCTTAATTCCCTGGTTTTTGATCCACGATATTCCTGAAGAGATTCTTCAGGAGTTTCATCAGATTTTTTAGGGGTTTTATCAAGGTTTTTCTCTTTGGATTTTCTTTGGATTAACGGTATCACAGTCTCAATGATCACTCTTCTGAATTCATCTATCGTGAATAAAGCCAAAAGGGCCTTTTTCAAGCCTGCGATATCGAGTCTAATAAAGCCAATATAGGTGAAATCAGTGAAAGTATAGAACATTTCGAACATAAATCGCTTTACAATAAGCGAGTTCTCATAATCGAGATAATTCTTATGATATTCATGTCTCGAGGTCCATTCACTGACATTTTTGTTCAATTTGTTCATAATTGAGAGAATAATGACATGAAGTATCGTAGGTAATAGGATTTTACTGGTGTTTTTATCGAAAATCCCTTCAGAATTCGCTAGATCGCTGAGGCTTTTCACATAGATATGCGTGTGTTCTGGGATGACAAATCCCCTTAAATTCAAAGAAAGCATAAGTACGATAAACGTGAGAAATAGGATCGGAAGACTCATTAAAATCGACAGGAAATATCGGAAATATCGTTTATAATTCGGGTAATATCGCTCACTTAAGCCAGAAACATCATTAATTCTCTCATGAAAACAGTCCAGTGAATCAGAAAGAGCCTCATGAGTTTCGAAGCTTTTTCCAAAGCATTTCCATGAAAACGCAATTTTTTGTTCTTTTTTCTCCCAAAAGACCAGGAATAAATTCCCCCAAATTATGATAAAAATGCTATAAAAGGATTCATAAGGAGAGCTTGTGACTGATTTATTGAGGATATAGTTCAATAAATAGACTAAAAGGCCTAGGATAACCGGAGCTAGTAGCCAGGTTTGTAGATAAGTGAGAAATTGGAAATAAATACTGATATGTTCCCCGAAATATCTCTTTATATAATTATCATTGTAATAATTTGACTGATGGACTTTTTGATCGTAATCATGTAAAGGCGTTAAATCTAATAGGAATTTCTTTTGACGATACTTCTCAACAAGATTCTGAACATTTTCATCGTTATTTTCGCTGATTTCCATCTTATTTAGCATGTAATGAACAAGACGTATCTGCTCTTGCGGCTCGAAGAGCGTATGGGCTATTAGCTCGTAATCATCTAAAGCGATGTTTGGTTTCAGGAATTTATGACGAATTCTGTATTTAAAACAGGAGGAATTCTCTAATTTAGTGATAATTGGATCGAGATTTTCACGTCTTTTGAGAAAAAAATAGTATTTATCCTTGTTTAAACTTGAGAT
>JFJP01036520.1_pt1 | contig 14917 bp, 3 predicted proteins | sample 431651 | NCBI WGS metagenome assembly JFJP01 (sample SAMN02602958, study PRJNA72255) | Microbial mat metagenome, whole genome shotgun sequencing project. | biome: fresh water; feature: sink hole; material: water; isolation source: purple microbial (photo- and chemosynthetic) mats found in...
TCAATGCGATGCGCTGTCCGCGTGCGATCGACCGCAGTGCGTGGGAGACGACATCGGCAGGTGATTTTCCGTCGACCACCCGCTCGCGGGCACCGTTCGAGGCAACCTGCGCGAATTCGGTGTCGACCGGGCCGGGGCAGACGGTGGAGACGAAGATGCCCCGGTCGGCAAGCTCGGCGGCGAGGGCGACGCTGAAGTTGAGCACGTAGGCCTTGGTGGCCCCGTACACCGCGAAGTTTCCGAGCGGAATGAAACCTGCAAGGCTTGCCACGTTGATGATGAGCGAACCGTCGGCCATATAGGGCAGTACCGAATAACACAAACCCGTCAGCGAGTATACGTTGAGGTCGATCATGTCGAGCTGGCGTTCGAGGCCGGTTTCCGCGAAGGTGCCGTAGGTGCCGAATCCGGCGTTGTTGACGAGGGTGTCTATGATGAAGCCGCCGTCGACCGAGGCCTCCCGCTCTTCCTTGAGGAGGGCGGTGAACCGGGCGAGTCCTTCGTCGCCGCCGAGGTCGATACCGACGGTGCGCGGCACGGGATGGCGCCCGGGATGCCGGACGGCGGCATCGGCTGCAAGGGTTTGAGCGACTTCCGCGAGCCTGTCCGGCCTGCGGGCCAAAAGCCATATCTCGTCGGCGTTCCGTTCGCGGGCGAGCTGCAGGGCGAATTCGCGGCCGAGACCCGAACTGGCGCCGGTAACAATTATTATCCGTTTCATGCAGCCAGTGTACCTTTCTTGTGCCGTTTCGGCTATTCATTTTGACAGAAACTCCAAAAGTACCATATACTGTCTGTTGTGCGTACATGCCGGTTTCCCCTCCTCATTACGTCCTTCCTCGCGGTTATGCTTTGCTGCGGATGCGCACTGTCCGACGCGAACAGCGGAGGAGAACCGGTACGGAACGGCTGTTTTTCGATGGACGGCAGAAGCGGACCCGTGGATCTTGTCGGCACCTGGGCGTTCTGGCCCGGCAATTTCATATATCCGGTTATCGGTCCGTCAAGCTTTGCGCGTTTCGAGCAGTTTCCGGCATCCTGGACAACCTACCGGCCGGAAGAGTTCGATGCGCATGGATACGCTTCCTACGCGCTGACCATCACCGGCCTCGATTCCGCGCAGCTCTATGCCTTCCGTTTTCCAGCTTACAACTGCGCCGTACGGTATTTTATCGACGGCAGGGAATTGTATTCCCAGGGGAAACCCGCCTCCAACGCGGCGAACGAAGAGCCGTTGTGGGACAGCGTGCTCGTACCGCTGCCGGAAAACGGGCGGCGGGAACTGACACTCGTCATGCATCTTTCAAACTTCAATGACCTGTTTCCCGCGGCAACCGCCCCGATCGTGTTCGGCACCTACGACACCATGAGCGTCGCAACCGCACTGAAGCGCATCCTTCTGATAATTCCCTTCGGTGCCATCCTGGCCATGGGCGCGTATTTTTTGTCGCTTTTCGTATTCCAGAAGGAAGAATATTCGAGCTTTTGGCTCGGTCTTCTGTGCATCGTGTTTGCCCTGCGTATCGTCTGCTACGACGAATACATACTCCTCGACATCCTGCCTGCCGTTTCTCCCGTCCTCCTGTTCCGGCTGGGCTATCTGACCTTTTCGCTCGCCGTTGCCGGTTTTTGCGGCTTCGTGCGTTCGCAGTATCCCGGAATCGCGGAAAAACGCATGATCGTTCCGCTGACCGTCGGCGCACTTTTCTATGCGCTCCTTAACATGACGACCCCAATCCGTTTTTTTTCGGCTTTCCTTGTTCCCTTTCAGCTGTTCAGCCTGGCAGGCTCTTCCTATGTGCTGTATGTCATCTTCCGCGCCGCGATCACGAAGAAAGACGGAGCCTGGTTTTTCCTTGCGGGCTTTTTCGTGTTTTTCATCATCATCATCCACGACATCCTCCTCGCGAACCGTCTGGTCAAGGGTGTGTTTCTTGCCCATTTCGGCATTCTCGGGATTATCGGCGCAATGGGGCTGATCATAGTGCGGCAGTTCAGCCGCGCGTTCACCGGGGTCGAAGTCCTTGCGAACAACCTAGAGCGCATAAATGTCTCGCTCGTGCGTTTCGTGCCGAACCAATTCCTGAACATTCTCGGAAAAAAATCTATAACCGGCATCCGCCTCGGCGACAACGTGCGGAAGGACATGTGCGTCATGTTTATTTCGCTCGGGGTCGAAATGCCGCTCGAGGGAAGTGCGGCACGGCTCGGAATGCTTGAAATGTTCAACAATACCCTGCAGCTCGTAAATCCGCTTATCCAGAAATACGGTGGCTTTGTCGACAAGTACCTGACCGAAGGGGTTATGGCGCTGTTTCCGGACGATCCGGAAGCGGTGGTCCGGTGCGCCCTCGAGCTGGAACGGGTGCTTTCTGCCTGCAATGCGGAGCGCGAAGCGGAGAAGCGGCCCTGGATCCTGTTCGCCGCCGGCATCCACCGGGGTTCGCTGATGCTGGGAACCATCGGCGAGGACGAGCGGATGGACGGTACGGTCATATCCGACGTAGTAAATGTGTCGAGCCGCCTCCGTAAATATGCGGTTTCGCAGCGCATTCCGGTCATCGTCAGCGCGGATGTGGCTGTGCCCCTGACGGAACTGCCGGTCTGTCCGTGCATGCTGGTGCCCCATGGCGAGGTGCGACTGCAGGGCAAGGATGTGCCTGTCGCCGTCTACGAAGCGAGATCCCGGTGAAAGACACAACCTCCGCCAAAAAAATAGTTGCCGCCGCCGTCCCCTTCCTGCTGCTCCTGCTGGTCATCGCCCTCGTCATGTATTCTAATCCGATTTACGACCGGAAGGTGACCGTCCTTGTGAATCCAGTGGCGGGGAAGGCTGATCTGTCGGCCTCGCGCGACGGCATTTCACAGCTGCAGGGTGAATGGTCCTTTTACTGGAAACAATTCCTGTACCGCAATATGCCGCCGGCTTCAGGGCCTGCGCCTGCATTTGCCGTCCTGCCGGGGTCCTGGAACGGGGCGGGTATCGTCGAGCCGTTCGGCTATGCCACGTACGGACTCGAAGTGTCGGGTCTCGATCCCGGAAAGGTGTACGGTTTCCGGGTCGGGCATACCCTTTCTGCGTTCCGCATCGTCATCAACGGCCAGACTGTGCGCCTGGTCGGCAGGCCGGGCGAAACTGAAGGTTCGGAAATACCCGCATGGAATTCGGTGGTTGCGCGCTTTCGGCCCCGGTCGGACGGAACTGCCGAAATGATGCTTCAGATTTCGAACCATCAGGACCGTTTCGGCGGCAGCAACGCCTCCCTGTATCTTGGGGAAGCCTCTCTGATGCACAAAATGGAAGACAGCCAGCGTTTGACCGAGGGGCTGGTATTTTCGCTCCTGTCCATCATGGGCATCTTCTTTCTGGCGCTCTTCCTGTTCCGGACGAAGGAGCTGCCGTTCCTGTGGTTTGCGTCCATCTGCCTGCTCGTCGGCTTCCGCACCCTCTGTTACGACGGGTTTGTCCTTCTGGATCTGTTTCCGCGGCTTCCCTGGCAGGTATTCATGCGGATGGGATACCTCACCTTTTCGCTGGCCATGATCGCCTTTATCGGCTTTTTGGGGAGCATCTTTCCGACGCTGGTCAGAAAATCCCATTTTGCGGTCGTCGCCGCAGTTTTCGGCCTGTACAGCCTGATTGTCGTGTTCGCACCGACCTTTGTCTCGGCAAGCATGCTCCTGTATGTGCAGCTAATGGCCCTTGCAGTCGTTTTTTACGGCCTGTTCATGATAATCCGGGCTTGTTTGCTGCGCCTCGAAAGCGGTCTCTGGCTTCTAGCCGGCTTTTCGTTCGCCATCGTTTCCTTTGTGTACGATATGCTGGTTTCGATGTGGATCATTTCCGGTCTGAGCCTCAGCCACCTGGGGATGAGCATCTGCCTGTTCTGCCTCGCGCTGATGGTCATCGAGCGCTATTCCTCCTCGTTTCGCAAGGCACGGATCATGACCGGCGAGCTGCAGGTAATCAATACCTCGTTGCGCCGCTTCGTTCCGGGGGAATTCCTGTCGTTTCTCGGGAAAGACTCGATTTCCGATGTCATGCCCGGCGACCATGTAGAGGCGGAAATGGCGATCATGTCGGCGGATATCCGTTCGTTCACCACCCTGGCCGAAAAAATGCTGCCGGACGAGGTCTTTTCCTTCCTGAACGAGTATCTCCAGCTGGTAGGACCGATAGTCCGCGCGAACGGCGGCTTTATCGCCAAGTATGAGGGCGACGGCTTCTATGCGCTCTTTCCGCTCGGTGCCGAGGCTGCGGTGCGGTGCGCGGTGCAGATACAGAGCGCACTGACGGGACGGAACCGCAATTTCCCGGAAAAAACACCCGTCAGCGTCGGGATCGGCATCGACGCGGGCATGCTGACCCTGGGCACCATCGGGGACGAAAACCGCATGGACGGGGCTTTCGTTTCGCACTGCGTCTCCTGTGCCGGCAAGCTCGAGTCCTGCACGAAACTGTACCGGTCGCGGATTCTGATCAGCGGTCAGCGGGGCCGTGTTTTCGGGGCTCTCAGACCCGGTTTCCTGGTACCTTCGGCCCGTCGACCGCATCGAGGTGGGTACAACTCCCTCTTTTCTCTTCGAGGTCTACAACAATGACGAAGAGACGGTGCGGGATCTCAAGTGGAAGACACAGAGCGACCTCGAACACGCAGTATATGCGTACTTTGCCGGACAGCACGAGGAATCCCGGGCTTTTCTCACCCGTGTCCTGCTTGCCTTCCCCGATGATTCCGTCGCCCGTTGGTATGCCGACCGGCTGCAATTGTAAATTTGTTCAAATAACACACTTTGTACTTGTCTAAACCCTTATTTCTTCCGATACTGGAGATAATGGAGAGATATCTCCGGAAAGGGTTTGTACATGAAAAAAATATGCCTGATCGGTATCCTTTCGCTGTTCGCTGTGGCGGGCCTTTTTTCCTTCGGCAAGAAGGATACGGTCGACACACGCTCGCAATCGCTGGACAGCTGGCTGGAAACTGTCGACATCAGCGGCAGGGAGAGCGGCAAGTACAACATTCTGGTGACTGCCGAGGACCTTGCGGGCAACCAGGCCCTGAACGGCCCTTTCAACATGTTCATCGACCCCGCATCGGACCTGCCGGTTGCCCGGACTACAAATCCCCTGAATCAGATGCGCGTTCCCGGAAACCTGAATATTGTGGGTACCTGCATCGATGATGACGCCGTCGAGTATGTCGAAATCGTGCTCGACGGCTCCGATACGCCGGTTCGCGCGCAGGGCAGGGAATTCTGGTCGTACTATCTCGACACGAACGGTCTTGCGGAGGGCACACACACCATTTCGGTGTACGGCGTCGACGTGCTCGGTGTGGCCGGGAAACCCTATACCGTAACCTGGAATCTCGACCGGAGCCGTCCGGAGACTGCAGTGCAGAACATAACCATGGGATCGCTCGTTTCGGGCAAATTCGTCCTGTCCGGCTCGGTTTCGGACGGCAACGGCATCAAGCGGCTTTCCTATTCCCTTGACGGCGGTGCTACATTCAATCCCATACCGCTCGAGATCAAAAAACAGAAAAAGGGTGAAACTGAAACGATTCCCGCATCCTTCAAGCTCACGATCGATTCCGCGAAGATGGCGGACGGCCCGTCGGTGTGCTGGTTCAAGGCCGAGGACGGACAGGGCTCCGAGGGTATCTATACCTTCCTTTATTTTGTGGACAATACGAAACCGTCGGTAAAATTCATTTCTCCCGATACAGCCGAATCCGTGAACGGTATTTTTTCCGTTTCCGGCATGGCCGAAGACACGATAGGAATCGCGACGCTTTCCTGGCGCAGCGGCAAGGATACCGGCACGTTCGGGCTGATCAAGGGAAATCCCTACTGGATCAAGGAATTCGACCTGCGCGGCCAGACCGCCAAATCGTTCGAGGTTGAAATCACGGCAACAGACATCGCTGGAAACCGGACGGTCGTTACCCGGAAAATTCCGGTGGACCTCCTCTCCGACCTGCCCGTGCTGACCGTACAGTCTCCCGCGGTAAACGGCGTGATTTCAGGCGAAGTATGGCTCGGCGGTTTTGCCAAGGATGACGACGGAATTGCCGAAATCCGCTATTCGCTCGACAAGGGCGCCGCCGTGACGCTCGGGTCGAAGGGCGAGCTCGGTGTCGGCATTGAAGCGCCGTCAGCGGGAAAACATGTACTGGAACTGTGGGCTGTCGACCTGAACGGCGTCCGGGGCCCGTCGGTACTGGTGCCCTTTACGGCGACCGGTTCGCCTCCCGAGATACGGATCGAGCCCGTTACGGCCGTCAACGCGGAAATAAGCAACGAGGCGGGCGTCGTCCTTTCGGCAACCGTTGCCTCGAGTGCCGGGCTCAAGTCGCTCCGCTATACGGTAACGGGCTTGCCGGACCGGACCGTTGCGGTCAAACAGGGAGCCGCGTCTGCCGTGCTGAAAATACCGGTGACGCCCGATTTTCCGTTCGGCATGGTTTCCCTGGGGATAACCGCCGTCGACGTACATGACCGGGAAATCCGGAAAAAGCTTGATTTTTACGTCACCAATATGGGTATCCCGCGGGATGCCCGTCCTGAATTTTCCGACGATACCCTTTCTGCCTCGGGTGAAGTGGCCATCGCGGCAACCGGCAAGACGCCCGCGGGTACGGGTACTGCGAAGGTTACGATCGACCGGGTGCTTCCCGAGGACCGTCCGTTTGAACACGGCATGACGGTAACCCTCGCGAAGGATTCCGCTGTCGCCCTCGCCATCGAGTCGCCGGTCGCGGTTACGGGCATTTCCTGGACTGTGTCGGGCGGGCTCCCGCTCAAGGCCGCGGCGGTAAAAACGGGCGAGGGCGTGTACCGCGCTCTCCTGCCGCTCAATCCGAAGCTTCCTGCCGACTGGGCAAAGCTCGAGGCTACCGTGACATTCAAGGACCTTTCGACCCTGTCCGTGTCGGGAGTTGCCTGCCTTGTCAGGCCCATTCCCGCATCCGGTGTGTACGACGACGAACAGTTTGTGTGGGGCACGACAGAACCGGACGAAGCGGGCCGTTTCCGGCTTTTTGACGGCGGTACCGTTTCGGGTCTCTACAACGGAAAGCCCGACCTTTCGGCCGCGCGCGTATCCTTCGAAAAGCCCGTAGACGGCCTTTCCGCGGAACTTTCAGGCAATACCCTGACGGTATCCGGAACGAAGGACGGCGAGTATCCGGACGTCGGTCTCGTGATCACCGATACGGCAGGAAATACGTTTACGGTGCCTCCCGTAACATTCATCGTGGATTCAAGCGCTCCCTCGCTCACCGTGGACACGACGGAGCGTCCCCTGTACCTTCAGGGCGAATTGCCGGTAAAGGGAGCGGCCACCGACGATCGCGGGATTGCACGCGTCGAATATTCGTTCGACGACGGCGCATCCTGGACCGCTTTCTCCTCGGCATCATTCACTCAGAAAATCGATATTGCATCCTTCGGTGACGGACTCGTGACCTTCCGTGCACGTGCGGTCGACCTGGCCGAACGGACTACGGAGACCGTACGGGTATTCATCAAAGATACGGCGGCACCGGAGGTTGAAGTCCTCGTTCCCGCACCAGGCGATGTCGTCAACGGCGAAACTTCGATCGGCTTCCGCCTGGCCGACGCAAGCCCCGTAGTCTCGGCAGAATACCGCGCCCCCGGCGACCGGACCGCGAAGGACAACACCGTCTGGCTTCCCTTCGATCTTTCTTCCCTTGCGAACACTCTCGTCGGCACGGCCGAAAAACCGATCGCGGCCGACATGGAATTCCGTTTTACAGATGCGGCCGGAAACAGCAACATGCTGAACTCGTATCTTTTTTCGATCGACGCGAACGCCGATCTTCCCCTCGTCGAGATCCACGTGCCGGCCGAGAACGAAGTGCTCCGCAAGGATTTCGTCATTTCTGGCGTCGTGTACGACGACGACCAACCCGCGAAAATCTGGTACCGAATCGACAACGGCGCGCTTGCCGAGACCGGCATCGACAACAGTTTTCTCATCCCGGTCGAACTGAAAAGTCTTTCGGACAACGAACACACGATCACCCTGTACGCCGAGGACATCCACGGCGTGCGCGGACCCGAAGTGGTGCGCAGCATCCGCGTGTCCCTCGAGGAACCAAGGGCCGAGGTCCGTTCGCCCGGATTCGAGATGACGAACCGCGACATGATCGACGTGCGAGGCGCTGCCTCGGACAAAAACGGAATTTCGAGGGTGGAAGTTTCGTTCGACAACGGCAACTCCTGGAACCTCGCCGACGGTGCGGAAGACTGGTCGTACCGGCTCGATTCGCGCGTCATCCAGGACGGCACGCATGTGGTTTTCGTCCGGGTGTACGACAAGTACGAAACGACCGGACTATACTCGAGCCTCATCAACATAGACAATACGGCCCCGTCGATCAGGCTCGAACTCCCGCTTGACGGCAGCAGAAGCAGCGGCGTCCTTTTCATTTCCGGTCAGACGCTCGACAACATCGGCCTTGACAAGGTTTCGGCGAAGATCAGCAACATTGAATTGAAACAACCTGCCGTGCCTGCCGCGCTCGCGGAAATTCCGTTCGAGAACGAGCTGATCATTTCCCGCGGTCTGGACATCAATGCCCTTGCCGAGGGTTTCTACAATCTGGAAGTCCGCGGCTTCGACAAGGCCGGCAACATAACGCGCATTTCGCGCAACTTCGAAGTATACCGCGGCGCGGACCGCAATCGCATCGAATTCCTGTATCCGCTGAACGGCGAAAAAGCGCAGGGACTGTTCAACCTGTACGGCCGGGTCGTTTCCGAAGATCCGGTTCAGAATCTCCTGCTCTACATCGACGAGGCGGAGACGTCGGTAACGGAACTTACTCCGGCGGGTTATTTCAAATTTACCGTGACGCCCGAAATGATCGCCGACGGCATGCACCGCATAAATGTGCGGGCCCTCGTTTCCGGCGACAAAATAATAACTTCGGAAGAGCATACGGTCCTCTATACCGCAAACGGTCCATGGATAACGGTCGACAACCTTGCCATGGGAGACTTTGCGATAGACCGTCCCTGGCTCGGAGGTTCGACCGGTTATTCGTTTACCGAAGAGGAAGTGGTCGCGCTCAAGGCGAAGGATACGACGAAGGAAGCACGTCGCATTCTCGAAGCGAAGTCGCTGGCGAAAGTCGAGATCAGCTTCGACAACGGCAAGACGTTCGTACAGACAGAATCCGGAAAAAAATGGCGCTATCGCCTCGAGACCGGCGACCTTGCCGAAGGCTACCATTTTCTGGTGGTGCGCTCGACCATGAAAAACGGCGAGATCGCCGTGACCCGTTCCATCGTGCAAATCGACAAGACCGTACCGCAGATCAGGCTGATCTCGCCCGGAGAAGGCGGCCGCTACAATAACGAGCTCGTGTTCTCCGGCCTCAGTTCCGACGACGTCGCGCTCGAGTCCGTCGTGTTCTCGCTCCGCTCGGGCGACAAATCGGCGTACGCCGTTCCCGCATTCATCCAGGGCCTGTACCTCGACTGGCATTTCTGGGGAGCCACTCTCTACGACCTGGGTTTCGGGCTCACCTTCTTTGACGACAACGTAAAGCTGCAGGCGCAGTTCGGCCAGTTTACCGAGGAGCAGCGCGCCCTTTTCACCACGGACGGCATGCGTTACGGCGGAAACGTCTCGGGCGTAAAACTTCTCGCGAACATCGCCTCTGTGCCGATGGAGTATTTCTTCGGCCCCGACTTCTCCTGGCTTTCGGCCACCGGCGCCGTGGGCGCGAATTTTTCGTATTTTTCCGAAACCCAGAGCGGCAAGGGCCAGATACTCTCGGCCATCCTGACCCAGCTCGAATTCCCCCGCATCACCATACCCAAGCGGGACGTGTTCAGTACCTTCTCGCTCTATACCGAACTGCAACTGTGGTTTATTCCGACCGACGTCGACTCGTCGGAAGTCAATATCAACTCCATCGTACCGCACCTCACCGGCGGTATCCGTGCCAATATTTTTTAAGGAAGGCAGACCATGAAACAGATCAAAGCCAGCCTCGCGGGATTCCTCCTCTTTGTGCTCGTCGCATCGGGATCGTTCCTCACCTCTCCGTAGACACCAAACCGCCGACGGTGAGCATAGAGTATCCGCCGGTAAATCCCATAAGTAAAATCCGCGGCGACTTTGTAGTGGCGGGAACGGGCAACGACGAGACCGCACTGCAGAGCGTGGTGGTCACTTTGACGAATACGTCGGGAAACACAGTGTTTACGGGCAATGCGGTTCTTGACCCGACCCTGAAAACCTGGGAAATACAGATTGAAAACAGCAGGACGATTGACGCAGGAACCGGAGAATTGTCGGCACCGCGTTTTGCCGACGGCGAGTACCGGATTACCGCGATTGCGACCGACACAGCAAACCGGCAGACTTCGGCCGACGCAACGTATATCCTCGACAATACCGCGCCTCTTGTCGTCGTAACACGTCCGGGCAGCAACGGGACGGAATCGGCCGATGAATACGGCAATGAGCTCGAATTTTCGGGTACACTCTGGGATTTGAACAAGTGCAGCGTGGCGCAACTCGATTTCTTCAAAAATGACGGCACGGCGATTCCCGGGTCGTCCTTCATCGCGACAAACGTACCGCAGGACTGGAGAATCAATGTTTCAGGAACATCCCTCAGTACATTGATAGATGCCATGGCAGATTCAAATATTGCCGAATCGTTTTATTATACAATGACCGCCCGTGACGATGCTTATTCCTACACCGATCCCGATGTTGCAGGTGCCACCGACGCGACGGGAAACACTTCGCGTCATGTCTACAATTACTCCGACATCAGCAATCAGCTTGACGTCGGGGAGGGGTATCCCACGACGGAAAACCTGTCCCGGCTCGACAACGATGTCGTAACTTCTCTCGGGTCCCTTGATTTCACCGAACTGAAAGCACTGCGCATGAGTTCTTCCGCGGTAAGCACGACCGTTTCGGGCAACTTCTCGCTCGACCCGAACAATGACCAGCCTGTTGTGTCGGTGGACAGTTTTGACTACTTTTCTACCATTGCCAACGGTTATACGGCGAACAGCATCGCAGCTCTTTCTTCGCTCCGCATTACCATAAAGCAGGCGCCGACAAACCGGTCGATCCTGTATACCGCGCCGAACCAGATTACCGTGACATTAACCGAAAAAGACGTTGTGGGTTCGGACGTGACGACTACGATTGATCCATCCGAAGTCACCTCGAGCGGATCCCTTGTTTTTTTCAACTATATCGTCAACAAAATGAGCGGTTCTTACAGCATCAAGGTAACGGCGCAGGACCAGAACGGAAAATTCGCGCGTGACGAGGAATACGCTTTTTCGATAAATGACGGAGCTCCGTATATCAAGTCGGTTCTGCCTGTGACGGGAAAGGTATATCCCGATGGCGGAAATATCGAAGTGACCGTTCACGGGTTTGACGCTTCCAGTACTGCAACGCTCTTGCGGGACGGCAGTATTTCCGCCGGGCTGCCCACATCCACTGCATATGACGCCGACCTCGGCGGCTTCGATCTCTATTGGGATTTGTCCCTTCCGGCAGCTTCCGACGGCTTGACGGTCATCTATACGTTCCAGATAAATGACGGTTCCTATGATTCCGGACTCGCCACCAGAAGCTATAAATCGGACACTACTCCACCGGTACTGACCGCACTTTTAAAACCGGTTCTCGGCAGCGGCTCGCTCAATCCCTTGACACATGTTGTCGACGGCGGCGAATATGTGACGGCAGAAAACGGCATCCAGCTGCAGGCGTACGGCGATTCGCCGAATACTCCCGACGGCGACGCCCCCGATCTCGATGCGGCTTATTTTTGCTACACGCTCGTCGATGCCGCTCCAGCCGACGACGATCCCCGCTGGAAGAGCGCGACACTCTCCTACAACAGTGTGGACAATGCGGATATGAAGATAACGGGCGATCTGCTGTTGAAGGACGGTTCCGACATTGCCGCCGAAGGCGATTATTATATCTGGTACCGCCTCGCGGACGACACGAGAACTTTCGGGCCGACAACACGGTTCATGCATGTTTCCGTCGACAAGACATCTCCGCAGGCGACAGTGACTGTCGGAGGGACTGCAGAAGGTGATGTCGATACGGTGGACGGCACGACCGAGCTTCGCGAAACAGATTTCATCCTGTCCGGCACCTGCGACGACGCTGCGGTCACGGCCGCGCGCAAGGCTTCCTCGGTAGCCTTGACCCGGAGCAAGAACGGGGCGGCGGCCGTGCCTTTGACCCTGACGACGGGCGGCGCCCTTGCGGGTGTCTGGACCTACAGCCAGAGCGTCGACGAAGGCGGTAACGGCGACGACGGATTGTATGTATATACTTTGACTGTCGTGGATGCCTTCGGAAAAACAACCGTTACGTCGAAGACTGTCCGCATCGATACGACTCCTCCGGTATTGGCCGTTACGGCACCGGGGAGCGGAGAATCCTTCGTGACCGCGACAGCGACGCTCTCGGGTACCGCCACCGATACCGGCAGCGGTGTCGATCCGGCGACGCTCGAATACAGCCTGAACGGGGGCGCATTGACAGCGTTGACTCTGACCGGAACGAGCTGGACGGTGAGCAATGCGACGCTCGGCGTGAATGAAGGGCCGCAAACCCTGTATGTAACCGGAAAAGACAAGTTGGCGAACGGGTTTACCTCCGGGACCGTGACCTTCTACTACGACGTCGCATTGCCGACGTTTACGGAAACGACGGTAAATACGATAGACACGCAGTTCATGAATACGGGAACGCTGTTGTTCGGCGGAGCGGTTTCGGACAGCAATCTCTCGGCGAATCCGGTGCTTAGCCTTCGGGTCAACGGTACCGGCGCGGGAACGATTCCGTATGTCTACGGAAGCCCCTGGAGCTATGGTTTCGATTCAACTGCACGGGCGGAAGGACCGTATTCCCTCATCCTCACCGCGACGGATGCGGCAAATAAAACCGTAAGCCTGACGCGGATGATCGTGGTGGACAAGACGGTTCCGACGGTCGTTCTTTCGACAGGTCTGGGCGATTGGCAGAGAAGCACGAGCGTCGTGATATCGGGAACGGCGGCGGATAGTGCGGGAACGGCTAACAGCGGAATCGCTAAGGTACAATTTTCGCTGGACGGAACGAATTGGTCCGATCTGAACGGAACGACCGGTTGGAGCGGTACGGTGACGACGTTTGCCGAAAGCGCGGTAAATACACTGTACTTGAAATCCGTTGACAGGGCGGGTAATGAAAGTGCGGTCACGGGGCCCGTAACGGTGAAAGTCGACGCGACGGCACCGGTATTGACGGAGACGGTACCGGTCACGGCGACGAAGACGAATGCAGCCCTGAATTTCAGCGGAAGCATTTCCGACAATCTTGGTCTCAGCGCAACGGCGCCATTGACGGTAACACGAAAGAAAAACGGGACGGCGCTTTCGTCTGTGAGCGTAACACCTGTGGCCGGAGTCTGGAGTTATACACAGGCAGCGGATACTGCGGGACATACTGATGACGGATTGTGGGAACTGGTCTTTGCGGCGCTGGATGCGTCCGGACTGCAGACGACAATAACCAAATCCTTCAGGATAGACACGACGGCCCCGACGGTATCGATAACGAATCCCGCGACAAACGAAGCATCTTCGACAACTTCGTACACGATAAAGGGAACGGCGAGCGACTCGGGCGGTGTCGGTTTCGACGGAACGGACGACGTGCTGTACAGTCTTGACTCCACGGACGGCAGCGACGGAACATGGACGGCGTTTGTACCTACAACGGAATGGGACGGCTACAACTGGACCAAGGGAATAACAATAGCTGCGCCCGAGGGTACGAAGGCGCTGTACGTGCGGGCCGCGGATTCACTCGGTAACACCAAGGTCGCCGGCGTCGCCTATTATTATGACGTTGCTCCGCCGGTTCTTTCCGAGACATTGGTAAGTACAATCGATACCCAGTACCGGAGGACAGATCTTGATTTCGGAGGCAAAGCAAGCGACACGAATGCCCTTTCAAGTTTGACGGTCTCGATAAATGGCGGCGCATCGAGCGTGATACCGGTTGATCTTGACGGGGCGGACAACGACCCCGGTACCCTCGCGGACAACAATGCCTGGACCTATACCTTTGACGCCGACGCATCGGTCGATGGAGCCTATTCTCTGATTTTTACCGCCACGGATGCGGCTGCCAAGACAACGAGCGTTACCCGGACGGTATTTATTGACAAAACACTTCCACAAGTCACGGTCAGCACGGCACTTGCCGGATGGATAGGCACCTCCTCCCTTTCCATCGCCGGTACTGCTACGGATACAGGCGGCAGCGGAGTGGTCCTGGTCGAGTATTCCCTTAATGCCGCCGATTATTATTCATTGTCGGGAACTACCGCCTGGAACGGCTCCATCCCGTTCGTCACGGGCGTAAATTTAATTTCATTCCGCGCGCGGGATGCCGCGCAGAATTACTCCCCCGTCACGACAGAGACCGTGTATGTCGACCTGCTGAATCCGGTAGTTTCCGTAACCACACCGGCTTCCTTGGTCCGCGTCAATGGAACAACCGGGCTTGCTACTGTATACAACGCGAACGATGCTACCGGCAGCGGAATTGCCTCCATCAAACTTAAAATCGATTCGACGGATTTTGCTGCGCCTGACCAGACCGTAGACTATGTTTCAACTTCGCTTATAACCGGTAACGAGTACAAGATACTCTCGTACGGTGACACGACCTTTATCGGCAAGGGTGCGGCCAGCAATACCGTCGGAACCGTTTTTACCGCGTCCGCTTCGATATCCCTGGGAACAAGCCGCGCGCTGTTGATTCCGGCATCCTACACGGCAACCCTTTCTGCTGCGACCTTGCTCGCGCTTGCCGACAACCAGCAGTACA
>JFJP01038979.1_pt1 | contig 14917 bp, 17 predicted proteins | sample 431651 | NCBI WGS metagenome assembly JFJP01 (sample SAMN02602958, study PRJNA72255) | Microbial mat metagenome, whole genome shotgun sequencing project. | biome: fresh water; feature: sink hole; material: water; isolation source: purple microbial (photo- and chemosynthetic) mats found in...
GGCATCTCAAAACATGCGGGGTTTTGGTGGTTTTTTGACATTTTTAATTATCTTTAAACTTTACAACGGCGGATTGGAACGCTGGGCGGAATTCCCGCACAAAACGTAGCCAAAGACCGTTGGGTGTAATGCCATTTTTTGAACGAGAATGGAATGTGTGCGAATAAAAAGTTATCTTTGTATAAAAAATAAATATGGAATCAATTAGAATCGAAATATTAAATCCAACTGCAAGGAAATTGTTGAAAAATCTTGCCGACTTGAAGCTTATAAAAATCTCAGATTCATCTGACAGGAAAAATGAATTTAAAAAGCTACTTGACAGATTAAGAGCTAAATCAGAAAGAATTCCATCACTTGAAGAAATTACTGAAGAAGTTGAAGCTGTTAGGAAAGCTAGGTATGAAAAAGAAAAATAGAATAATATTTGACACAAATATTTGGATTAGCTTTTTAATTTCTAAGTCGCTTGGTGACCTTGACAAGCTAATTTTAAATGGAAAAATTGTTTTGCTTTTTAGCCATGAATCAATGACTGAATTTATTGACGTAACTAGTAGAGAAAAACTCAAACCATTTTTCAAAGAAGAAGACATTGCATCTTTAATTGACCTAATTGAAGAATATGGTGAAATTGTGACAGTTAAAAGCAATGTTCAGGTTTGTCGAGACAAGAAAGATAACTTTTTGTTAGCACTTGCTAAGGACGGGAAAGCTGACTACCTTGTTTCTGGAGACAAAGACTTATTAGTTCTTGAATCATTTGAAAAGACAAAAATAGTGAGTTTGACAAGCTTTCGTGAAACTTATAACTAAATGGCACATACACCCAACAGCGCTTCGCATTTTATGCGGGTTGAAGGAATACTCGAACATTTTTACTATTTTTAAACTTTATTAACGGCGGATAGCTATGTAGGGCGAAAACCCGCACAAAACACAAGCGCAACCGTTGGGTATAATTGCATTACAGCGAAAAACAATGACGCTTTTCCAAACTTTTTTGACATTTGTTTCCTTTTAAGGAAATATTTTGTATCTTTGTGAAAAAACTAAATGATTAAGTATTCAATAGTCTTTTTGGAAATTGCAAAAGAGTTCTTAGACGAACTTGACAGTAAAACACGAGAAAAAGTATTTTTTAATATTTGGAAATCTAAAGAAGTAAATGACCCTGAATTATTTAAAAAATTATCTGGCGAAATATGGGAATTCAGAACAAAATACTTGACAAGGCAAATTAGACTATTAGCATTTTGGGACAAAGATGACTCAAAAGCAACATTGGTTGTTGCTACTCACGGTTTCATTAAGAAAACAAAAAAGACACCTAAGAATGAAATTGACAGAGCAGAGCAAATTAGAAAAGACTATTTTAAACTTAAAAACCAAAAGAAATGAAAAAATATACATTAGAAGAATTGACTGACCAGTACATTGGGGAAAAAGGTTCAAAAAAGAGAGAACAATTCGAATTTGAATTGAAACTTGACATCATGGGTGAAATGATTAAAAAGACTAGAAAAGAACAACATTTGACCCAAGAACAATTGGGAGAATTGGTTGGTGTGCAGAAAGCGCAAATCTCGAAGATTGAAACAAATGCAAAAGATGTTAGGTTTTCAACAATTTTGAAAGTTTTTGACGCATTGAAAGCTAAAGTGAAAATGACTATTGAATTTAACCAAGATACAAATTTGGAAATAGCTTAGGACTTTGCAACTATACCCAACAGCGCATCAAATTTTATGCGGGTTGAAGGAATACTCAAACATTTTTACTTCTTTTAACTTTCTTAACAGGGGAAAGTGAAACAGGGCGAAATCCCGCACAAAATTTAAGCGCAACCGTTAGGGCGCATATTCTGTTTGAAGGGCAGAATCTAATATTGAAGATTATAACATTAATTAGTATTGACAGGTATTCTTTTAAATTATTTTCATAGGTAAAAATGGCTAAATTATTTCAACTTGATCATTTGTTTATTTGGACTGACAAAGACGCACCTGAAATTGAAATATTTAGGAAAAATGGATTTACAAGTATAATCTCTGGAAATCATTTTAAACAAGGAACATCAGGAAAGTACATATTCTTTCTAAATTTTTATATTGAGCTTTTGAGTATTTCTGATAGTGTTGAAGCATATAAAAATATTGAAACTTTTGGTTGTAATTATATTGAACGCTCAAATTGGAAATTAAACAATTCATCACCTTTTGGACTGGGTATTAAAATGAAACCATTTAATAAAAACAATATTTTATTTGATTACACTGAATATAAAGCAATTTGGATGAGAGGAACTGGATTGCTAATGGCTGATAATAATAAGAATTTGTTTGATCCTCTTGTTTTTGTGCTTTATCCAAATATGGAATTTCCATGTTATAATTCTATTGATGATTTGTTAATAGATGATAAACCTGATGACTTTAAAAATAATCATATCCATGAAAATGGAATAAAATCATTGACATCCTATAAAATCTATGTAAACTCCGAAGTTGAGAAATCTAAAATATTTGACTCTTTATTTAATAATGGAATTGAAATATTGAAAAGTAATGAAAATATGGTTGAATTAGGTTTTGATAATGAAATTAATAATAAAAAAATTGATTTTAGACCAATTCTACCATTGATAATAAAATACTAAATGGAAAGAAATCATACGCGCCCTAACAGCGCTTCAAAAAAATGCGGGGTGAAGTGGTTTTCGAACATTTTTACTATTTTTAAACTTTATTAACGGCGGACTGGAAACTGGGGCGAAAACCCGCACTTTTTTTAAGCGCAACCGTTAGCGTTAAGTGGTAGCTAGAACAGAGAGTTATGAAGATAAATTAAAAAAAATGAATATCTTTGTCTAAGTATGAATAAGAAGGAACTTTTAAATAAAATTAGATTAGCAATTCATCAGCATGATACTGATGCTGAAATTTATTTATATGGCTCCAGAGCACGTGGAGATAATAGAAAAAATTCTGACTGGGATGTTCTTATTTTAGTGGATGAAAATAAAATTACAAACCGAATAGAAGACAGATTTAGAGATTCTTTGTATGATTTTGAATTAGAAACTGGACAAATTATTTCCGTTTTAATATATCCAAAGCTCTATTGGAATAATAAATTGAAGCACTCTCCTCTATATAAGAATGTAACTCACGAAGGTATTCGTTTATGACCAAAGAAGATTATATCAATTATAGACTAGACAGAGCTTACGAAGCATTAGAAGACGCTAAACTCTTAGCAGAAAATGGCAGATGGAATACTGCAATTAATAGACTTTATTACGCTTCATTTTATGCCGTTATTGCTTTGTTGATAAAAAATGGCATTGAGACACGGACTCATGACGGAGTAAGAACTCAATTCGGTTTACTGTTTGTAAAGACGGGTAAAATAGACAAAAAGTTTGGGAAATTATTTTCAAAACTATTTGACTACAGGTTGAAGGGTGACTATGGAGATTTATTTGACTTCGACAAAGATATTGTAGAACCACTTTTTGAAGAAGTGGAAGTATTGATTAATACAATTAAAGCTGAATTATAAGCTACCCCCAAACGCTAACAGCGGCTCTAAAAAAATGCGGGGTGAAGTGGTTCTCGAACTTTTTTACTACTTTTAAACTTTATTAACGGTGGAAAGGAAACTAGGGCGAAAACCCGCACTTTTCTAAGCCGCGACCGCTAGCGTTCATGGTCATAGATCCACAATGGATTGCGAATTTGAAAAAAAATCGTATCTTTGAATTCATGGATGAGAAAATTGAAAATATTGAAAATCTTGTAAAGTACTGGAAAGAATCATCTGATCATGATTACTTGACTATGCAAAACCTCTTAAATTCAAGAGATTATAGTTGGGCATTATTTTTAGGTCACTTGGTTATTGAAAAACTTTTAAAAGCACTTTACGTAAAGACCCAGAAAAAACACGCAATATTTACGCATGACTTATTAAGATTATCTTCAAATTGTGGACTGACTCTATCGGAAGAATTTGAAGAATGGTTAGATGAAATCTCAACTTTTAATCTAAATGCTCGTTACGACAATTATAAGCAAGATTTCCACAAACTTTGCACTAATGAATTTACAACTGGTTGGATTCAAAGAATTGAAAAAATTAGGAAATGGTTAATCCAAGAATTATAGAAACGGTTAGAAACTACCTTATGGTTATTCCTGAAGACTTTGGGATAAGAAAGGTATATCTATTTGGTTCTTTCGCTAAAGGTAACGAAAGGGAAGAAAGCGATATTGACGTTGCCATAATTCTCAAAAATATGTCCGATTTTTTTTTAACACAAAGACAATTAATGAAACTTAGAAGAAAAATTGACTTAAGAATTGAACCACACCCGATAAATGAAAAGGATTTTAATGTAATGAATCCTTTTGCCTATGAAATCCAGAAAACAGGAATTGAGATTAGTTTTGACGTTTAACCACGAAACGCTAACAGCACTTCACATTTTATGCGGGTTGAAGGAATACTCGAACATTTTTACTACTTTTAAACTTTATTAACGAGGGAAACTGAAACAGGGCGAAAACCCTCACCTTTTCCAAGGTCAACCGTTATGTGTTATTATTTTTGGCAGATTACTTAATTTCAAATTATAAATTTGCTTTCGTTATAACCTTTTTAGCATTATTAACAATAATTAAAAAACACTATTTTAAATGAAAAAACTTGCTTTTAATACGCTTACTATTTTGACAATATTTTTAATAAGTGGATGTGCTTCATCATATAGGAATATTAATCCGCCAAGCATTAATTATTACGCTCATGATTTAAGAGACGGAATAAGTTTTTCATATAAATATAATGTTCTTAAAGAAAAGGGTAATAGAAAGTATGCTAAGAAAGAAGATAGAAAAAGTATTAAATTAGTAGCGGTTAAAATTACAAATTATACAGATACTATTATTAGCATTGGACAAAACATTACTTTCAATTCCAGGTACAAGCAATTAACGCCATTGGAACCAATATTAATAAAAAAACAATTAAGACAATCGGCTCCTTCATACTTATTATATTTGTTAATGGCTCCATTAAAGCTATATGTTACAAATGAAAATTCAGTCAAAACATATTCTATTGGCTATATTATTAGTCCAATCCTCACTTTAGGAAACTTATTATTTGCAGCCGATGCAAACTCTGATTTCTACAAAGAATTAAATGAATATAATTTGCTAAATAGAAATATAAATAAGGGTGAAACAGTATACGGTCTTATTGGAATAAATAATGCAGATGATTACCCTATTACAATTAAGAGAATTTACAGCCCAAATGAAAATCGACAAAGATCAAACACTCAACAAATAATTGATGAACAGTTATTTAAAAACTCAGAATATCAGATCATTGAATTAAAAGAAAATTTATATAAAACTGATACAAATACTTCATTTCAAACATACTATAATAAAATATTAAGTCTAGCTAATAACATTAAGTTTGTAAATGCAGAATTAGTTCAAGAAGAATATTCAAATGGGAATATTAAATCAATTGGAATAAAAGCTAAACATAAACTTGATAATTCAACAGATGATCTTTATTCAAATAGTGCATCTTTATATAAAATTGGAACATGGAAATATTTTCATGAAAATGGGCAATTATGGATTCTTGTTGATTATGATTTAACTGAAAATAAAATTGGACGATATATTGAATATGATAATCTAGGAAATATTTTAAAAGAATCTTATTACAAATAAAAATAAAATAACCATGCACAATATGAGAAGAGAAATAACTTCATTAGAATTATTCTGTGCAGTACAATCAAATTAACACTAATTTTTTCTAACCCACTTTTACATGTTTTTTTAATCATTTAAAAAATAACAGTATCTAATTCAAAAATTATTTCTATTTTTGTACCGAAAAACAAAAATAGTACAAAAGGTATAAATAATGCAAATCGATCAAACAAAAGAAACCATTGTAACAGTTGCCAACAAGCTGTTTAGTCGTTTTGGGTTTCAAAAAACATCAATGGACGAAATTGCAAAAACAGCACGAAAGGCAAAAGGATCCTTGTATTATCACTTTGCAAGCAAAGAAGATTTGTTTAAAGAAGTGATAAAAAGGGAAATGATAACTATTCAGGAACAGTTAATTGCTGTTGTAAATAATGCTGAGCTAAATGCAATAGGAAAGCTTAAGAGTTACCTTATTCTTCGAATGGAACTGATTAATAAAGCTGCCAATTATCACGAAACTCTTAAAGAAGACTTTTATCTGCATTACAGGTTTATTGATGATGTAAGAAGGGAAGCCGATAAATGGGAAATGGATAATTTGCGAGTTATTCTGATGCAAGGAATGAACGAAGGATATTTCGATAAGAATATGAACCTTGAGGTTTTACTCGAAATATTGATAATGATTCTAAAAGGATTAGAGATTCCATTCTTTTTACAAGATAAATATTCAAAATACTCAACCTATTTTGATGATCTTATTGGAATATTAATAAAAGGATTAGCAAAATAATTTTTTTGATCGCGAACTGACTATAAAACAAATAAGGTACAAACAGATTTAAATTCTTAAAATGGAAAAATTAGCAAAAGCAATTATAAAATTCCGATGGTTAATTGTAATTACAGTTCTGGTGTTAACTATCTTCTTTGGTTACCAAATGAGAAACTTAACTATCAATTCAGATATTTTCAGTTCATTGCCCGATAGCGATCCTGCTGCATCGCTTTATAAACAAATAGGTGAGGAGTTTGGTGGCAATAATATGGGCCTTATTGTACTGGAAACCAAAAATATTTATACCAAAGAAGTACTTGAAAATATACAACAGATTACCGATACATTGCGCGTTATTCAGGGTGTATCTACAGTTACCAGTCTTACCAATATTATTGATATAAAAAGTACCGAAGAAGGAATTGAAGTGGGTAAATTAGTTGATGAATATAATTTGCCTCAAACTCAGGAAGAATTAGACAGTCTGAAAAAGTACATTTTATCGAAAGATCTTTATAAAGGCTCTATTGTTTCGGAAGATGGAACTTCAACTGTCATCGTTTTTACTTTGTTTCAGGATGTTGATAATAAGAGTGTTGCAAATGAAATAAGAACCAAAGTTCTTGCTCTGAATTTGCCTGAAACACTTCATTTTGGTGGTATGCCCATGATGCTTGATGATATTTCGAATTTAATCCTTTCAGATATTGTTTGGCTTATTCCCATTGTTTTTATAATTATAGCACTCGTATTATTCCTTAGTTTTAGGTCCCTGAAAGGGGTTGTACTACCATTAATGAATACCGGTATTGCAATTATCTGGACACTTGGAATTCTTGTAATGGCAGGATATGAGCTAACTATAATCTCGAATATAATTCCAGTTGTATTACTCGCTGTTGGTAGTGCATATACAATACATGTTTTAAATAGTATTAACCAAAATAAAATAGCCGATAAGAAACAAGCATTAATCAGTGCTCTTGTATATATAATTATACCGGTTTTTCTTGCAGCTGCTACAACTGCAATAGGTTTTCTTTCATTTATATTTGGTTCATATCTTACCATGATTAGAGATTTTGGAATTTTTACTGCCATAGGAACAGTTATCGCATTAATTTTATCTATATTTTTTGTTCCTGCCCTTATTTCGGCATTCTCAATGTATAATAAAACGTTGGAAACCGATCAAGAGGAAAACCCTGGTATTTTATCACGTTTAATTCTAAAACCATTGGTAACTCTGCTTTTTAAACATCCAAAATATATTTTTACTACATGGATTGTTTTTATAGCTCTAAGTATCGGAGGTACATTCTTAATAAAAATAAGTGTAAATATTGCCGATTATTTCAAAAAAGATAACGAAACGAGAATCTCCGAAGATATACTGCAGCAAAAATTTGGTGGTTCGGCACCCATATTTGTTCTTTTCGAAGGTGATATGCAAAGCCCCGAGGTGTTGGAAACAATGATAAGAACCGAGAAATTCATGAAAGAAGATACATTTATCAATTTTACTCAATCGGTTGCCGATCTTGTTGAGCAGATGAATGATGCTATGGGTGAAGGTAAAAAAATACCCGACGAAAGAGCTAAAATAGAGCAACTCTGGTTTTTGCTCGATGGTCAGGATATTATGCCGCAAATAGTTTCAGAAAATCTGGATCGGGGAATAATTCAATCAAGGTTTGGTTCTTCTAAAAGCGAAGATATCAATAAATATCTTGAAAAGATGAACTCTTTTATTCAGGAAAATTCAACCGAAGAATGTAAAATAACCCTGACCGGAATGACATCGGTATATATTAAAATAAACGATAGTCTGGTTAATAGTTTGTACAGCAGTTTAACAATAGCTGTAATCCTTGTTATTCTAATTGTTGGAGTTATTTTAAAGTCGCTATCAAAAGGTCTTTATGCTGCAGTGCCCATTATTGCCACCATTTTTCTTTTGTTTGGTTGTATGGGAGTATTTGGTATTCCGCTCGATATTGCAACGGTACTTGTTGGAAGCATCGTTCTGGGTATTGGTGTTGACTATTCGATACATGTTATTTCGGGATTTAATTATTATATGAAGGAAAATAGCAACGACCTTGCTCTTGCTATTGAAAAAACAATTTTGTCAAGTGGTAAGGCTGTAATCATTAATGTATTGTCTGTTGCTGCAGGCTTTTTAGTACTAATTTTTTCTCAACTGGTTCCATTGCAGCATTTCGGAATACTAATTGCAATCTGTATGATAGGTTCAGGAACCGGAGCCCTTACATTATTGCCGGTAATATTGATTTTGGTAAACAGAAAACGTAAAATAATCGCAAAATAAATAACAAATAAAATTTAATACAATGAAACGTAAAATCACAATAGCGCTTTTAGTCGCTTTAATGGTATCAGGTAACATTTTTACTGCCAAAGCACAAGATGCAAACGACATTTTGAAAAAAATGGACAATGTTATGTATTCGCCAAAAGACATGACTGGTAAAAATAAAATCATATTAATTGATAAAACGGGGAAAGAAGAAATGCGCGAAGCAACCATTCAGCAAAAAGGAAACAATAAACGTATGTTTCGTTTTACATCACCGGCTTCGCAGGCAGGAATCGCTGTTTTGTCGTTACCCGATGATGTAATGTATTTGTATTTACCCGCTTTTGGTAAAGAACGCAGAATTGCAACAAGTGCCAAGAATCAGAATTTTGCCGGTACCGATTTTTCATACGATGATATGGAATCAAAACCTTTTGCCGAAAAATATACTCCTAAACTCATTAAAGAGGAAGGTGATATTTATACATTAGAATTGACACCAATAGGGAAATCTGAATATTCGAAAGTAATAATGGGTGTACACAAAACAAATTATTTTCCTGTTTCAACCGAAATATATGACAAAGGCAATAACAAAGTTAAACAAGCGAAATACACCTTTAAAAAAGTTGGTATTTATTGGAATGCCGAGGAAATTGAAATGACCGATTTGAAGAAAAATCACAAAACTAAAATGCAGATGTCCGAAATTAAGTACGACTCAGGATTAAGTGATGATGATTTTACTGTTAGAAAACTTAAACAATAAAAAAATGGCAACTCCTTGTTTGATTGCAGTTGTTATCAAAGATTGTCAGGCTGAGCCTGTCGAAGCCATATTCAACCAAACTAAAAAAGTTCTCTATAATAGATGATTAAACACACAATCAAATAACAGGTTACATTAATTAAAAAACTAAATAATTAAATCAAAATGGTATGAAACATTTATATCACATATTAATAATTATAGTGCTTTTATCATCATTTGAACTGGCTAAAGCACAAGACGAACTAAAATTGAATATTTCAGGCGATTTGCTTACCGACCAACGTTTTTTACTTAATACCGATAACGATTGGGCATGGAACGAAAACCGCCTGACCCTAAAATTCGATAAGAAAATAACCAATAATTCAAAATTTTATAGCGAAATATGGTTGCGAAATATGGGTTTGCCAAATATGGCTCATATGAGCGATTTGTATAACAAGGGAATAATAGATCCTTACAATTTAGAAATCAGGGAGCTTTATATTCAATTGTATGGTTTTCTTTTCGATAATTTGGATATAACCATTGGGCGTCAGCGCATTGTATGGGGAACAGCTGATAAGTTAAATCCTACCGATAATCTCAATCCATTGGATTTAGAAGATATTCTGGATTTTGGTCGCCGCCGAGGATCTGATGCCATTAATCTTACTTATTATTTAAACAACGATTTCTCGTTGCAAGGTATTTACATTCCTTTTTTCCAACCTGCAAATTTACCCGTTGGTATTTTTGCCAATGCATTATTTCCTGAGTTGGAATTGCAAGAAGGAATGACTTTAATTGGTTTTTCAGATTCTTTGGTAACTCCTAGATATAATTTAGCCGAAAGTTCAACCGCTGGTTTAAAGTTTAAAGGTTTTGTTAAGGGTGTCGATTTTTCATTAAGCTATGTTTGGGGATACGATGGATTGCCATACTCGTCAAGAAATATAATTATACCCGTGGACATGTTCGGTGGAATAAAAATAAATTCTCAACTTTCATTTGTTCGAACACATATTTTTGGAGTCGATTTGGCAACAAGTATTGCAGGTATTGGCGTTTGGGCCGAAGCAGCATTATTTAAGCCCGAAAAAGATGTAATCATGGTTAATGATTATTCTGCATTTTATCCGATGTCTCCTGAGCCAGTTACAATAGATTCATTACTTTTAAATAAATCAAAACCATACCTTAAATTTATTGTTGGCGGTGATTATAATTTTGCCGATGGTTCTTATTTCAACTTACAATACATGCATGGCTTTATTCACGAAAGAGGAAATAAGGAATTGAACGATTATTTCTTTATGCGATACGAAAAGAAATTCTTTAACGAAAAACTAAGATTCGCTCCAATTGGCGGAGGATTTATTGTTACCGACTGGGCTGATCTAAAAAATAATTATGCTATTGCTTACATCCCCGAATTAGGTTATAAAGCTACCGATGATGCTGAATTAATCTTATCAGCCTCAATTTTTGATGGCAAAGGAGATAATTTATTTGCTCAGTTGAAAGACTTTAATATGTTTATGTTTAAACTGAAATATAGTTTCTAAATACAATCACACAATATCAAGCTCCTGCTGCGAAAAGTTTCACCTATAAAGACCAACTGTTGCAGCAGGAGCTTGATATTTTCTATTGATAATAACATAAAATATTTTATTTCTAGAGCAGAATAAAAAATAGATTGTTCTAAATAAATATATGTTCCTATTTTTGTGAAATGGAAAATCTCAAACAAACAGTTGACAAAAGAACAAGAAAATCACTAAGCAGGGGTACCCGGATTTATCGAATTTCATATGGAATCGCAATACTTATAATTGGAGTAATATTGATTGTTAAGAACGGTTTTGCGTTAACTCATGGATCATCTATTCTTGGAGAAGGAGCTATTATTATTGGATTTTTTTCGATTATTTATGGAGTAATTGGGAAAAACCTAACCAGCCAAAGAATCCAGATTTATATGGATGAGAAATGCATTAGAATAAAGAAACCTTTCGAAAGAGAATTATTAATAAAATTAGAATCAATTACTTATTTAAAGGCACTACCTTTTAAACTGGAAATATGCTATGATGATTTTGCAAAGACCTATGATTTCTCATACTTAACAGAAAAGGAATTCGAGAAAATCAAAGAAAAGATAGTTGAATACTGCTCGAAGAAGAATATTGATATAGAATAACAACATTGTAGTAAATTAATCGAAAATATATGCTCATACTGAGAATTATAAGAATATTTTACTACTTTACATCTTTTTATCAGTAGAATCTTAACCGCAACTAATTCTATTATCGCAACCAAAAAAATTAAACGCAAACCTATTTACGAAAAAACTACACATGAAACTACATAAAATTTAAATAGCATGATTTTAACAAGTAATAAGCTTAAGGAGATGTATGATTCTCACTATTCAGATGATACGGAAGAATGGCGGAGAATAGGTGCCTATGGAAAAGTCGAGAACATAATTGAATTGGCCAGGGGTTTAAATCCCAATAAACTTATTGACATTGGTGCAGGCGATGGAAACATTCTTTCAATCTTAAGTGAAAAGAAATTTTGTTTAGACATGACAGCCGTTGAAATTTCAAATAGCGCAATTGACCAAATTAAAAAAAAGAATATAGAAGGGCTTAAATTAATCAAACAGTTTAATGGATATGATTTACCTTTTAAAGACAAAGAGTTTGATCTGGCAATTTGTTCCCATGTAATTGAACATGTTGAACATCCAAGAAAACTTTTAAGCGAAATTAGAAGAATATCTAAAATGCAACTATTTGAAGTCCCTATTGATTTTTCTTTCAGAGTTGATAAGAAATTCAACCATTTCAATTCGTATGGTCATATAAACATTTTTACTCCAGCACTATTTAATTTTCTTTTATATTCAGTTGGATATGAAATAGTAAAAAATAAATATGCATTATATAGAAAGGATGTTATAGATTTTCAAAATAGGCAATTCTCTTTTAAATATTTAACAATTGTAATTAAAAGATTAATTTGGAAATCAATTCCAATACTGATGAGAATAAAACCAAACACCTATGCAGTATTAACTAAATAGTGCCTAAACAAAACCAGATAAATTAAGGTTACTACTATTAGGTCACTTTTTATGCTGTAACTGTTGGTTAAAATTTTAGACAAAATCAATTGTACGAGACGATTTGGCTTTTACCTAATTGACTTTTCTTTCCTTCCTTTTTTGTTGCTATTTCGCAAAGAAATCTTCAAAGAAATCTCAATAAAAAATTAAACAAGTCCGGTTTTCTTTCTCAATAAATAAGTTTTATAGTATAAAATATGTTAATTTGTATTACAACAGGTTGGGAAATAACGTAATTTTTTATGAAGGTATTAAGGCTTTATTTTTCATTTTTTCTTTTAATATTGAGCGTATCAGCATATCCAAAAGCCCAATTTAAATCTGATAGCTTAATAAGTCTATTGCAAATTAAGAGCGACTCCAACAGAATTCCGATATTATTATCACTGAGTTGGGATATGAGGAATTCAATACCCGAAAGATCAATTGAATACGGCCTGGAGGCTATCGATTTATCAACTAAATTTAAGGATTACGAAAACCTTGCCAAAGCACATAGTTTTATTGGTGTAGCCTATAGAGTTATGGGCAACTATTCAAAATCTATCGATTATTATTATAAAGGACTTGAGATTGCAAAACAATATGGTGTAGTCGAACAAGAAGGTTTTGCATACCTCAACCTGGCAAATCTTCATATATACCAGGAGCACTATTCTATCGCAAACGAAAACATTAAAAAAGCTAAAGTTATTGCAGAAAAAACAGGCAACAAAGAAATGCTTGCTTATGTTTATGTCTATTATGGAAGTGTTCTTCAATTTACTGGGGAATTAAACAAAGCCATGGAATTTTATAGTAAAGCACTAGGATTAAGGAAGGAAACCCAACATATCCCCGGACAGGCAGCCTGCTATAAACATATAGGCGATATTTATTTTGAAAAAGGAGAGTTTTCATCAGCCATTGAAAATTACGATAAATCCGTTGGCAAATTTGATAAAATAATAAACATAAATCTGTATGCTGAAATCCTTATAAAAAAATCGACAATACTTCTTAATGAAAACAAATTAAAACAAGCATTTGAACTGGCTAACCAAGGTTTAAATATGGCAAATCAGATTGGTGCAAAACTAGTTGCTCGGGATGCTTTACAGGTCTTAGCAACTATTTCAAAAAAAACAAAAGATTTCAAAGCTGCATCAGGCTATTTACAAAAGGTTATTGAATATAACGATACCCTTTTTAATCAAAAGTTATCTGAAAAGATATTTTCTGTTGAATATCAACTTGAAAAGCAATTACGTGAAAGTAAAATAGAATTATTAAACAAGGATTATGCAATTAAAGAGCTCGAGGTTAAACGCATCAGAATTTTTAATGCTGCTTTATCGGTAATTTTGGGAATGCTTGCAATTATTTTTATAGGCGTACTCCTACTGCTTAAGATCAGAAGAAAAAGAACATATTTGCTTGAAAAACAAAATCAAGAAATAATCGACCAAAGAAATAGTATTGAACAAAAAAATAAGCGGTTGAATGAAGCCAATGAAAAATTTGCCCATTCTGAATATAATCTTAAAAAACTGATTAAAACCAAAGACAAGTTATTTTCTATTATTGCACACGACCTTCGTGGCCCTTTTGTAGGACTGGTAGGACTAACTTCTATTCTTGAAAAGAAAGCACTGAAATTTAGCCCTGAAGAAGTATCAAAGTATGCTTTTCTTATTAATGATTCGTCGCTAAAACTATTAACTCTTATTGATAATCTTTTACATTGGTCAAGAAGCCAAACAGGTAAACTTAAACTTGTTCCCAAATCCCTATCAGTAAAAAATCTCGTTGATGATGTACTTACTATCATGAAAACTCAAGCGGATGCAAAGAATATTCAATTGCAAAATGATGTACCAGAAAACTCGACCATTTTTGCCGATTATGATAGTATGGCTACAGTTATCAGAAATCTGGTTTCAAACGCAATTAAATTTACTAACAGCAGTGGATTAATCACTCTAAGCGGTGCCAAAAACTTCGATAATACAGATATTATGGTTTCTGATACAGGAATTGGAATTAATCCTAATGATTTAAGCAAGATCTTTAAAATAGAAGAAAACTTTACTACAAAAGGAACCAACCAAGAGGGAGGAACGGGTTTAGGGCTAATTATTTGCAAAGAATTTGTTGAGAAAAATGGTGGCTCAATAATAGTTAGCAGTAATCCCGGTTTAGG
>JFJP01042727.1_pt1 | contig 14917 bp, 14 predicted proteins | sample 431651 | NCBI WGS metagenome assembly JFJP01 (sample SAMN02602958, study PRJNA72255) | Microbial mat metagenome, whole genome shotgun sequencing project. | biome: fresh water; feature: sink hole; material: water; isolation source: purple microbial (photo- and chemosynthetic) mats found in...
TTTTAGTAACCTAAATCTTTTAAGTCTTTTTACTGTTTTAAATCTTCTTACTCTTTTTACTCTTTTAAGTCTTTTTAGTAACCTAAATCTTCTTACTCTTCTTACTCTTTTTACTCTTTTTACTCTTTTAAGTCTTTAACTTCTCTTTTAAGTTATTTTTTGTCATCTACTTTTGCCCTCTTTTTAAGAGGCAAAAGTTTTAAAAAATGTATAAGGAATTATTATTTTTTCTTTTATTTTTTATTATTTTTAAAACAAACAAATTAATAAAATTAAAAAATTTAAAAAACTTAAACTTTTAAAAACTTAAATCTTTTTTAGAGAGATTCCTTGTAATAATTAAAACAAGGTAACTAAAAATCTTTTATCTTAAAAGATTTAAGTTTTTATTTTTTTAATTTTAAGTTCTTAGTTTGTCTTAAAAATAATAAAAAATAAAATATTTCGCTATGTTAATATTTTTAATTAACAAGGATTTGAAAAAGGTTAGCCTAGAAACCAAACCTCAGATTACTCTGAACGAAACATACTTCGTCTCTAAATTTTTCACACAAAAATATTCAAGCAAGACAACGGCATTTGTAACACCTCACGGTGTTACTCTTTAATTCGCTCACATTAACCTTCTTGTGATACTAAAAAAGTGGTTTATAACTTTTATTAAGAGTTATTCTTTTTTAGTATCACTTGGAGAGTGGGCTAATGTCGGACTGGTGTAAAATTGCAATCCAAAACTTATTATGAACCACATTTTCCTATGTGGATCTTTTAATCATACAAAAAATTATTAATAAACATTTTTTACAAATTTTATTCTAACAAAAAATAAAATAGTTGTTTTAACAGATAAAACAGTTGTAAAACTACTTGTTTTACTCGCGGTATTTTATTTGTCTTACTAGCGGTATTTTATTAATTTGTTATTTGTTTATTTGTTTGTTTGTTTATTAATAACTTAAATTAAGATATTTTGCGATTGGTTTAGGCACCATAAATTGTTTTTAGAGGAATATATTTCTGATAACACAAGAATAAACAAAAAAATAAAAAAACCTTTCATTTCTAACTTTAACACAAAAGGTAATAAATGAATTTAATTTTTTTAATTCTAAGATGTGATTTATTTCTTGTGATACTACATCAATACAATTTTGTTTATAAGTAATAAGTTTATAAACAAAACCATAACAACATTATTTCTCTCCGAGTCCTCGTGATACAACAACTTAATGAAAAACCTCTATTACTCGAAAATAATTGTGTAGTATTTTGTTTGATTAACTGATTAAAAAATGTTTTTTTTAATTAATAATTTAATTTATTAATTTCATTTTGTAATCAATTATATCAAATAAAGTATTTAAAGTATTTAAAGTTTTAAACTTAATACCTTATTTGATATAATTTTTTGTGGTGGTTGTGTGTTTAAAGTGTTAAAAGTATTTAATCTATCAAGTATTACTAAATCGTCATTTTTAGAAAAAACATTAGGATTTTTTAAAGTTTTTTTGATTTTTTTTAAAAAACTTTTTTATGTATAAAGTATTTAATCTATCAAGTATTTAATAAAGTATTTAATCTATCAAGTATTTAATAAAGTATTTAATCTATCAAGTATTTAATAAAGTATTTAATCTATGTAAATTTACAAAGTATTTAATCTATGTAAATTTTAACGGTATGTTATGGGAATCTGTTTTAACAAAAATAATTTTTAATTTTTTTATCTTTAATCTTATTTTAATCTTAAAATTAAAAATTCAGTGAAACAAAGTTATTAACAAAGTAAGAAACAAATAATAAATATTGTAATATTTTTTATTTATATTTGCTTCACTGAATTTTTAAAAACCTTTAACCTTAACCTTTTATAAATGATAAAAAAAGTATTTAATTTTTATTTTATTTTAATAAATTTTTTAATCAACTCATTAAATCATTAACTCATTAACTAACCAACTTTTATGGTTGGTTAGTTTCAGAAATGTTAAAGTTTTTAACTTTAACCTGAATTTAATTATTAAAATTATTAATATTAATAAATATAAGCTACTTTAACTTGTTGCCCGTTGTATTGACCAGTAGCATCAGGAACAAGTGTTAATGTTGTGCCAGAAGCAGAACAAGAAACCAAATCGATTGTTCCGTCAGGATTTTGAACTTGACCAAATCCCATAAATATTGTCCCATCTTTTGGTGCATATGTTAAAACTGCTGTATCACCTGTTAGTGTAACAACATCATTTATTATATGGAATGTTGATGCTGTTGTAGCAAAATTATCAACATAAGTCTTAATGACTCCTCTTGTTGATAATTTTTCTTGATCTTTTGTCCAATCTGCATCGTAGCTTATGTGTCCTTGTCTTAAAAGATCAGGAGATTCTGAATTATCTATTTTATCAATTTCATTAAGTGTTATTGAAGCTTTTGCTATATCTGAATTCAAAATCAACATATCGCCAGCATTGACTTCAAGACTAGTTGTTCCGTCATTAACAAAACCGTTACCAGTTATTTTAAAGAAATCACCTTTTGAATACCCATTGACTGCTGAATACATATCAAGTGGTGCGACAACACTAGTTCTTAAATTAATAACATCGCCATTTGTTACAAAAGTTAGAGTTCCTCTATAAAGTAATCCTGAACTCATACCATCAATTAATTCTTTAAGGACTTTACCTTGATTAGCTGATAATGGAACACTTGGAGAAGTTGATAACAAATTATCAATTATATCTACTGTATTGACCTTCTCGTTAAATTTACTTTTAAGAGCATTTGCTCCCATATATTTATCATTAAAAGAAGGTGTTCCATCAATTGTAGTAAAATCTTGAACTAAATCATTTACACGATGAACTCTTGCTGCTAATTCAGTTCCTAGTTCTTTAACTGCTATTTGTCTGATTTTTAAAAGTGCCATACTAACCCTTTAATTTTTTATTAATTTATTAAAACAATACTAATCAACTATTATGGAGGTAACCAGACTAAATTTATTTAATCATTAAGAAAAGATTAAGAATTAAGATTAAGTTAGTTTTTAGGTTTTAAGTTTTTAGGTTTAGTTAAGATAAGTTTAAGTTACTTAATTCTGTTTTACTTAGTTACTTGGTTGTTTTTGAGTTACTTAAAAACAAAAAACCAAAAACTTACCTAAAAGGATTTACTAATATCCTTATAACCTAAAACTCAAAACTACGAGTTTATTTAATCAACGATAAATTTTTATTCTTTTGTTTTTATTCCTTTTTATACTTTTTGATACTTTTTATAAAAAAATAAAAAATAAAAAAATATTTATTTGATTCCTTTTCCTTTTCCTTTTCCTTGTTTTATTTTTTATTTTTTTATTTTTTATTCTTTTTTTCTTTAAATCTCTTTAATTTAAGTTCCTTCTAAGTAAAGATATGTTATAATACAGTATCAAGTATCAAAACAAAAGGAAGACAAGATGAAAGAGATAACAAGAACAAGAGAAGTTAAAGTTTCAAGAAAAAATTATAAAACACATATTGAAATTTTAAGTAACAAATTTAATCTAGGTAGAGAGAATGTTATTTATTATGCAAAAAATCATAATTTATCTGAAAATATGACAAAAAGATTGTTGAAAAAATGGGACGATGATTATATGCAATTTTGTATGAATATTAATGAATACAATTCTTAAATCATAACCTTACTTTAAAGTGGGATTTAAACCGTTTTAAACCGTTTTAAACAAAGGTTTTTAAGTAATTGATAAATATATCAATTTAGTTAAAAGATACGACACAAGTTGATTGTGTGAATATGTGATTAAAGATAAGAAATCAAAACCAAAAGGATAAAAAATGATAGATAAAAATACTAATACTAATACTAATAAGAATACTACTAACAATATTAGTAACCAAGATAAATTTTTAATAAAAAATATTCTTAATAAAATTGATAATTTGGTTTATACAGACAAAACTCATAAAACAGATTTAGGTTGTAATCAAAATTATCTTAGTATTAATCAAATTTTAAGAAATGTTAATCCAAGAAATGATGGTATTAAACAAAGTTCTGAAACTTTGAATTCTGAAACTGTGAATACTAAACAAGTTGATTTTATGGATTTAAAGAATACTAATAAAACACATAATGATATTGAGGAATATATTAAAAGAAAAATTTTTCAAGAAATAGGTGAGATAAAAGATGTTTTACATACTGATTTTATACAAATGGAACTAACACTAATAAGTCCAATAACCAATGAAGTCCTTGAAGTGTTAAAAATGAATAAAACACAATTTGATACACTTTATTCACTAGATACTGAAAAGGATAAGATTAAACAATTTTATAAAATAAAAATAATTGAAAATGAAGTTGGTTACATTAATGCAAAATCTGAATACAATTTAAAAAGAAGACGATCTAATGAAATAAGAAATGAAGTCTATAATCTGTTATCAAAAGATAATTCAAAAAAGATAATGGATGTGTTAAAAACATTATCAATAAAATTCCCTGAATTATTAAAAAATATTTCAAGACAAGATTTGTTTGATTTAGAAAATGAGTTAAGAGAAATTTTATAATTTCATTATTTCATTATTTCAAATTATGAAATAAAAATTAAAATTGTAAAATCTAAATTAAAATTAAATTAAAATTAAATCAAAATAATCAAGGAATTCAAACTTGATTATTTTGTTTGATTTGATTAATTGATTAATTGAGTAATTGAAAATTGAGTAATTGAATAATGAGTATTTAGTTATTGAGTATTTAGTTATTGAGTATTTAGTTATTGAGTATTTAGTTTGTTAGTATTGAGTATGTAGTATGTAGGTTATTGAGTTGATTAATTGATTAATTGATTAATTGATTGATTGATTGAATATTTAGTTTTTAAGTATTGAGTTACTCATATTCAATTATGATTAAGTAAAATTTTAGTCAAAAACTAATGCTATTCCTATGCTTAAAAATAAATAAGTTTTATTCTTGTTTTTGTTATTGTTTTTGTTAAAATAAAACAAGCATAGGAATAGCATTGGAATTTAACCTATTTTTTACTTAATCATAATTGAATATGAGTAACTGATATTAATTGATTTTTTTATGGTTATGATTAGTTTTAATATTTTTTTATTTTAATATTTTTCTTTAAACTTTTATCTTTTATCTTTTTTCTTTAAATTAAAGGTTGAATTAAATCACTATAAACCGTTTTAAACTAATAATATTTTTATTCAAATAAATATATATTAATTTTAATTTCATTAGTTTAAAACGGTTTATAACAGTTTATAGTTTAGTTTAAATTGATTTAAAAATTGATTTAAAATTCAAAACAAAAAAGTTTATTAATTCTGAAATAAAGAAATAAAGAATTAAAGAAAAAATAAATTAGAAATGATATTTATTTCTTTATTAATTGTTTAAAACAACTTAACTAAAACAAACAAAAGTAAAACAAAAGTAAAAAACAAGAATTCAAGTTTTTATTTATTGAGTTACTCATATTCAATTATGATTAAGTAAAATTTTAATAAAAAACTAATGCTATTCCTATGCTAAAAAATAAACTAACTACTTTTATTAAAACTAAAATACTAAAACTACAAAAACTAATAAATTAAAGAGTATAAAAATTTTATGAATTCTTTTTTCTGAAATAAAATACTTTTGATTTTTTTACTTGAATTCAATTAAAAATAAGTTGTTAGTCTTAATATTTTAGTTGTTACTTAGAATTTAGTTTTAGAATTTAGTTAAAGTATTTTAAAGTATTGATTTTAAATACTGTTTATTAAAATTGATTGATTAATTGATTATTCAAATTTCAGTATTCATAATTCATAATTCATAATTCAGAATTAAAAAAGTTATCATATAAAAAGTAATCAAGGTAAGTTGATTTGATTAATCAATTATTGAGTAATCAATTTTCAAATTAGAAATTTCAAATATTGATTTAAGTATTGAGTTACTCATATTCAATTATGATTAAGTAAAATTTTAGTCAAAAACTTATGCTATTCCTATGCTTGTTTTATTTTTTATTTTTTTATTTTTTTCTTTAAATTTCTTTAATTTAAGTAACTTTTAAGTAAAGATATTGTATAATACTTGTATCAAAACAAAAGGAAGATAATGGAAGATATAACAAGAATACAGAGAATAACTCATAATGTTAATTTAGATAAAAAACCTAATATAGGTAGTTTGTTTATTGATAACCAAAAGCAAGAGTATGTTTTGATTTATGATATTAATTTAGTAAAACAATCAGTAAATGATTATTTAAAAATGTATTCTGTTTGTGCATTAAACCAAATGAGTTTAGAAACAAAAATTTTAACAATAGTTTTTGCAAAAGATCCTAAAACAGGATTTAATATTTCAGATGATTATATTTTTTCTTTAAAAGACTTTTTTTGTAATGAAGAGTTATTTTCTGAATTCAAAATTAATCAAAATCAAGACTAGTCTCTTATTAATTGAATTGAATTTTTGAATAATTGTTTTATTGAATTATTGAATTATTGAATTGAATAATTTAAAAAATTAATTTATTAGTTTTTTATTTTATTAATTTATTGGTTTATTAATTTATTAATTTATTAGTTTTTTATTTTATTAATTTATTGGTTTATTGGTTATTAAAAAAGTTATTGAATAAAAGTTGTTTTAATTGAATAATTGAATAATTGAATATTGAGATTTGAGTATTGAGTTACTCATATTCAATTATGATTAAGTAAAATTCTGATTAAGTTCAAGGTATTATTCCTATGCTTAAAATAAAAGGTTTAAAAAGTTTTAAAAAGTTTTGTTTTTATCCTCATTTTAAGCTTAGTCTAAGTAAGAATATAGTATAATTAGTTATCAAAACAAAGAAGGGGACAAAATGAAAGAGTTACAATGCACCAAAATAGAAACAAATAACCCAAGTCCAAGATACTTCCATTCTTGTTGTTCAATAAATGATAAAATGTATATTTTTGGTGGTGTTAGTAAATCTTCTTATTTAAATGAATTATGGGTTTATGATCCATCAAGTAATACTTGGGAAGAAAAAAATCCATCAAACAGACCAAGCAAAAGGTATGGTCATACAGCACAAGTAATAAATAACAAAATGTATATTTTTGGTGGTTATGGTGGTGTTTATTTTGATGGTTACTTAAATAATGTTTGGGTATATGACCCAGAAAATAATACTTGGGAAGAAAAAACATCATCAACACCAATTGGTAAATTAGGACATTCAGCTTGTGCAATAAATAACAAAATGTATATTTTTGGTGGTTATGGTTATGATGATATGTATTCTTTAAATGTTTTATGGGAATACGACCCAGAAAATAATACTTGGGAAGAAAAAAATCCATCAACTAAACCAAAACCAAGATACCAACATTCTTGTTGTTCAATAAATGATAAAATGTATATTTTTGGTGGTTATGGTGGTGGTTATTTTGATGGTTACTTAAATAATGTTTGGGTATATGACCCAGAAAAAAATACTTGGGAAGAAAAAACATCAAATAATCCAAATAATCCAAATAAACCAAATAAACCAAGTTCAAGATTCCTACATTCTTGTTGTTCAATAAATGATAAAATGTATGTTTTTGGTGGAAGTGATATTAATTTCTTAAATGACTTATGGGAGTATGACCCAGAAAAAAATACTTGGGAACAATTATTGAGTCCATTAAGTCCAAGATACTCTCATACAGCACAAGTAATAAATGATAAAATGTATGTATTTGGTGGTAACAATGGTAATGATGGATCTTCTAGTTTAAATGAATTATGGGAATTAAAATAATTATTTTAGTTTTTAGTTTTAGTTAAAGTATTGAGTTTTAAGTATTTCAGAATTCAGTATTTAGTATTCAGTATTTAGGTTATTGAGTTAATTGATTAATTGAATATTTAGTTTTTAAGTATTCAGTTACTCATATTCAATTATGATTAAGTAAAATTATGATTAAGTTCAAGGTATTATTCCTATGCTTAAAATAAAAGGTTCAAGTTTAAAGTGTTTTAAGAATAAAAAGTTTTTAAATAAATTATTAAATTACTTTAATTTAAGTTCTTTTTAAGTAAAAATATAGTATAATTAGTTATCAAAAGAAAAGGAAGACAAGATGAAAGAGTCAAAATGCACCAAAATAGAAACAACTAAACCAAGTCCAAGAAACAACCATTCTTGTTGTTCAATAAATGATAAAATGTATGTTTTTGGTGGTATTAGTAATACTGTTTATTTAAATGATTTATGGGTTTATGATCCATCAAGTAATACTTGGGAAGAAAAAAATCCATCAAATAAACCAAGTCCAAGATATATACATTCAGCAGTTAATTTAATACTTCTTATTCAAATGACTTATGGGTATATGACCCAGAAAATAATACTTGGGAAGAAAAAACACCAATTACTAAACTTAAACCAAATATTAGAAGCGGACATTCAGCACAGGTAATAAATAACAAAATGTTTATTTTTGGTGGTTGTTATAATACTTCTTATTCAAATGACTTATGGGAGTATGACCCAGAAAATAATACTTGGGAAGAAAAAACACCAATTACTAAACCAAGTATAAGAGGGTATCATACAGCACAAGTAATAAATGATAAAATGTATATTTTTGGTGGTTATAATGATAGTTTTTATTTAAAGGACTTCTTATGGGAATACGATCCAATCACTAATACTTGGTCAGAAAAAACACAAATTACTAAACCAAGATTAAGACACACCCATTCAGCTTGTGTAATAAATAACAAAATGTATATTTTTGGTGGTTATAATGATAGTTCTTGTTTAAATGATTTATGGGAGTATGATCCATTAACAAATGTTTGGTTACAAAAAGCACAAACTACTAAACCAAGTGCAAGAAACAGGCATTCATCAGTTGCAATAAATAACAAAATGTATATTTTTGGTGGTTGGAATGGGACTAGGTTTAATGACTTATGGGAGAAAGATCCATCAAATAATTCTTGGTCAGAAAAATCATAATCAACACCAAAATGACTTATTGAGAATTATACTAATTATTTTAGTTTTAATTTTAGTTTTAGATTTTAAGTATTGAGTTTATTCAATTATGATTAAGAAAAATTATTATTAAGTTCAAGGTATTATTCCTATGCTTAAAATAAAAGGTTCAAGTTTTAAGTGTTAAATGTTAAGTGTTTTAAGAATAAAAAGTTTTTAAAGTTTTTAAAGTTTTTAAAAAAATTACTTTAATTTAAGTTACTTTTAAGTAAAAGTATTGTATAATACAGTATCAAAACAAAGAAGGGGACAAAATGAAAGAGTCAAAATGCACCAAAATAGAAACAACTAAACCAAGTGCAAGATACGATCATTCAGTTTGTGAAATAAACAACAAAATGTATGTTTTTGGTGGTTATGGTGATGGTTCTTTAAGCGAATTATGGGTTTATGATCCATCAAGTAATACTTGGGAAGAAAAAAATCCATCAAATAAACCAAGTCCAAGATATATACATTCAGCAGTTAATTGGTAAGAACAGTAATGAATATTTAAATGACTTATGGGAATACGATCCATTAACAAATACTTGGGAAGAAAAAAATCCATCAAATAAACCAAGTCCAAGATACTATCATACAGCACAAGTAATAAATGATAAAATGTATGTTTTTGGTGGTCAAAATAATAGTTCTTCTTTTTTAAATGATTTATGGGTTTATGACACAGAAAAAAATACTTGGGAAGAAAAAACACCAGTTACTAAACCAAATATAAGAAGCGGACAATCAACACAAACAATAAATAATAAAATGTATGTTTTTGGTGGTTATGATAAAAAAAATTTCTTTGATGACTTATGGGTATATGACCCAGAAAATAATACTTGGGAAGAAAAAACACCAATTAGTAATAAATGATAAAATGTATGTTTTTGGTGGTTATAATGATACTAATTTATTAAATGATATGTATATTTTTGGTGGTTATAATGATAATAAGTTATTAAATGATTTGTGGGAATACAACCCAGAAAATAATACTTGGGAAGAAAAAACACCAATTACTAAACCAAGTCCAAGATACGATCATTCAGTTTGTGAAATAAACAACAAAATGTATGTTTTTGGTGGTTATGGTGATGGTTATTTAAATGACTTATGGGAATACAACCCAGAAAAAAATACTTGGGAAGAAAAAACACAAAATACTAAACCAAAAAACGAAGGGGATAAAATGGATACTATCACAATAAACAACCAAGAATACAAAATAGGAGATTATGTTTTTGTAGAAGAAATTAAAAATGATTATTTATATAGTGATAATCAAGAAATACAAAAAAATTCTGATTTAAAAACAAAAATATCTAAAAAATGTATTTATGGTATTAAAGAGCAATTTGGTCATATAACTATTAAAGTTCTAAATACAGGCGATAAATCAATTTTCTTTAAAAGTATTTCGCCAAAACAAATTAAAGGAATTTTTACCCCAAAAAGAAGAGTTAAAGAAATGAATTCAAAATTTAATTCAAAAACAGATAATGAATAATTGAATAATTGAAAAATGATTAATTTTTTATTAATATAAATCAAGAGTTCAAAAGTTTTTACAAAGTTTTTACAAACTTTTTACAAAGTTTAAGACCACAAAAGAAGGATAAAAATGATATTAAATGATAATCACTATATATGGGTTGAAAAATACAGAGCCCAAACATTAGATGATGTTATTATTCCTGAAAGCATAAGGAATCAATTCAAGAATTATGTTGATAAAAATGAGATACCAAATTTAGGATTATTTTCATCAATCCCAGGGACTGGTAAAACCACATTAGCAGGTGCATTATTAAAAGACTTGAATGCAGATAAAATATGGATAAATGCTTCAAAAGATAACGGTATTGATATTTTAAGAAACAAAATTTCAGGTTTTGCTAGTAGTATTTCATTAACTGATAGTATTAAAATTGTAGTTTGTGATGAAGCAGATTATATTACTGGGGCTTCACAAGCAGCATTTAGAGGAGATCTTGAAATATATAGTAAAAGTTGTAGATTTATTTTTACTGCTAATTATACAGAAAAAATTATAGAACCTTTATTAAACAGATTAGTTATTTTTGATTTAGATGATATTTATCAAAAATACAAAAAAGAATTAGGATCTCAAATATATAAAAGGTTGTGTTTTATTTTAGAAAATGAAGGAATAGAATACTCAAAAAACAGTATTCAAGAAATAATTACAACTTATTATCCAAGTATCAGACAAATGATTATGGTTTTACAAGGTTCAATAATTGATAACAAAATATCAATTGATAGATTGAAATCAAAAAATACTAATGAGCTTTTTATTAATTTAACAAAAAGTATTAAAGAAAAAAATTTTTCTGAAATGAGAAAAATAGTTGAAGAATTGTCAGTGCCTGATATGTATATGAATTATTTGTTTAAGAATTTAAATACACATTTTGAGGTTCAATTACACCCAATTATTATTCTTTTGTTAGCTAAACATCAAGAAATGAGCAAAAATGCAAAATTTCCAAATATTACATTAACAGCTTTATGTGTTGAAATAATGAAGGTTATTTAAGGTTATTTAAGACTTAAAATTTCTTTAAATTTTCTTAAATTTCTTTAACTTTATAAGAAGGAACTAAAATAGATGATTTATTAAATGAATACGAGGAATTTGTTTCAGATTTGAGTATTACTAATCTTAGTAACAAACTTATTCAACTCCCTTATATTATAATAAAATTTCAGAAAAAAATATTTTTATTAAGAAAAAAAATTAAAGACACTTCATTGGAGATAGATAAAATTTATCAAAAAAAATATCTTTATTATAAAAATGATTTTAATTTTACATTAAAAGATTCTGAAATCAAAAATTTTATTGAAAGAGATGTTGATATATTAGAAAAAAGGAAGGATTTAGACAAAGTAGAAGTAGCATACGAGAATTTAATGGATATTATTAAATCACTTGATAATGTTAGATGGACGATAAAAAGTATTATAGATAATGAAAAATTCAAAGCAGGGATAATATAATGACAAACACAGAAAACACAGTTCAAACACAAAACACAGAAAACACAGTTCAAACAGAATACTGTTTTAAGGTTGAAAACAAAAATAAAAATAAAAATAAAATACCAGTTTTAAACAATTTATTAGGTTTAATGAATTTATCACAAAATGAAATCAATTTTTTTAATTCTCTTCAAGAAATGGTTTATGAAATATCAAATACCCACCCATTAGGATTCAGTGAGTTAGTTGATAACAATATTAGTTTAAGTATTAATTTAGTATTTGATAACAACAGTGGTCAATATTTATTGCAAAACTTAGAACAAGAAAAAAACAAAATAAAAAGGTTTTTGTTAGAAACTTTATTTTTTAATTTCTTAGATAAAAAAATAGAGTCATCTGATACAAAAGATAAATTTTATTATTCAATGTTTTTTGGACCAAAAAATTATGCTTCTGAATTCGAGGAATTGTTATTTTGTGATTGTATAAAAAATGACATAAATAATTATTTTCAAAATATTTATGAAACAATTTTTGAAACAATAAAAGATTATTGTTTATGATTTAAGATTTAAAAGATTTAAGATTTTTAAATTTATTAAATGAATTTAAAACACAAACAAACACACAAAAAACAAAAACAAAAAATTATTTGAAGGTTAGGAATGAGAAAAATTCCCAGTCAAGAAAAAACAAAAAAGTTATCCACAAAGTCAAACCAAAATATTGAGTTCCAAACTTTTTTAGATGATTTTCAGGATAAAAATTCACACCCAGATAACACAGTTAAAACAGATAACACAGTTAAAACAGAAATAATACTTAAAACACCAAAAACCAACATAATTGATATTTCAGAATTCTTACATTCTGAAATGGGCGATTATGCTAGTTATGATAATATAAGAAAAATAGCATCCGTTATTGATGGTCAAAAAAATAGTTCAAGAAAAATACTTTATACTGTTATTGAAAAAAATATTAATAAAGAAGTTAAAGTTGATTTTTTAGCAAATATTTCTGCTGGTTATTCTGGGTATTTACACGGTGCAACTAATTTATGTGGTGTTATTATAAATATGGCTCAAAGTTTTGTAGGGACTAATAATTTACCATTATTATATCCAGCTGGTAATTTTGGTTCAAGATTGATTAAGGAAGCATCAGCACCAAGATATATTTATACACATCAACAAAAATATCTTTATCAATTATTCTTAAATGAAGATTATAAAATACTGGAACCACAAATTTTTGAAGATGAGAAAATAGAACCAAAATATTTTTTACCAATCCTTCCTTTAATATGTATAAATGGATCGATGGGTGCAATATCAACAGGATTTGCTCAAAACATATTACCAAGAAGTTATGAAACAATAAAAAATTATATTATTAAAAAACTTGATAACATAAACACAGATGATGATTTGCTTCCTTGTTTTAATAATTTTAAAGGTGAGATTAAAAAAGTTGATACTAATAAATTTGAAATTTTTGGAAAATTTGAAAAAATTTATACTAAACGAGGGACTAAAATTTTAATAACAGAAATACCTTTAATGTATGATTTATCATCTTATAAAGCTGTTTTATACAAATTAAGAGAAAAAGGTTTAATCAAAGATTTTGTTGATTTATGTGATAACAAAATTGAATTCGAGGTCTCAATTGATACCAAAATTTTAGAAAATTTAGAAACTCAAAACGACCAAACCGACAAAAACGATCAAACCGATCAAGGTTTATATGAGTTTTTAAAATTAATTCAAAAAGAAACTGAAAATTATACTTGCATAGATGAGAATAATAAAATTATTCAATTCAAAAGTATTAAACAAGTTCTTGATTATTTTATTGAATTCAGATTAAAAAAATACAAAGAGAGAAAAGAGTATTTATTAAATGATTTAAAAAATGATATAAGAATTCAAGAGTCTAAAATGAATTTTATTTTAGGAGTATTGACAGATAAAATAAATATAAAAAATGATAAAAAATCAATAACAAAAGATATTATTAATTTTACTAACCTTGCTAACCTTAATCCTATTGAGAAAACAGAGAAAGCAGAGAAAACCGAGAAAACAGAAAATTCAGGTAACTTACTTGAAAATCTTTTAACTGAAATAAAAAATTTAAATACAAATAAAGATATTTCAAAAATTGATGACTCGTATGATTATTTGCTTAGAATGTCAATTTTTTCATTAACTTATGAAAAGGTTAAGGAGTTAATTCAAGATATTAAAAAAAGTAAATCACAAATAAAAAAATTAAATCTTTTAACAGAAAAGGAATTATGGATAACTGATATTAATAATTTTGAAAAAACTAATTTTGAAAAAACTAATTTTGAAAAAAATTAATAAAAAATTTAAATAAAAAATAATAAAAAATAATAAAAAATATTTTAAAGGATATTAATGTTTTTATCATCAAGAAAACAGTTTAATGATTTGAAATCAAATCAACCAAAATCAAATAGTAAAAATGATTTAAGAAATTTAAGAAATTTAAGAAATGTAATCAAAACAAAGGAGACTTATTTGGAACCGTTAAATTTTTATGATTTTTGGGATTATGTTGTAAAAAATATTAATGACTCAAAATGGATTTAGATAAATTCTTAAAAGAAGATAAAAGTATTAAAAACAGTGATTATCAAAATTCAGATGAGGATTATGATAATGAGGCTAATGAGTATTATAATTATGGTAATGAATATAATTTTTATGATGATAATTTAGATATTTACGATGAGGACGATGAGGACGATTCTGATATTGATAACAATGGTTATAATGGTGTTGAAAAAAATTATTATGTTTTTAGAAATTTTAATTA
>JFJP01034790.1_pt1 | contig 14913 bp, 13 predicted proteins | sample 431651 | NCBI WGS metagenome assembly JFJP01 (sample SAMN02602958, study PRJNA72255) | Microbial mat metagenome, whole genome shotgun sequencing project. | biome: fresh water; feature: sink hole; material: water; isolation source: purple microbial (photo- and chemosynthetic) mats found in...
CTGCTTGTTCTCCAGGGCCGCCGGTATTGCCGTTGCCGCCGGTAGTACCAGTGGCGCCGGTATTGCCGGCGACGCCGGTATTGCCGGCGACGCCGGTATTTCCGGCGATGAACCAGTTCGCAGCCGTCGCACCTGGCTGGGTCTGGACAGGCACAGCCGACGTATCGGTTTTGGCGCCAAGTCCCGGCAGCAGGAGGTCGAGTATCCGTTCCTCGGTGCGCCGCTCGGCGTCATCCTTTACACGCGCCGACATCTCCTCCATCACCATGCGGTAGCCGGCGGCCATCAGGTCGCGGACCATCGACTCGACATCGCGGCCGACATACCCGACCTCGGTGTACTTGGTCGCCTCAACCTTGATGAAGGGCGCGCCGCACAGTTTGGCCAGACGGCGGGCTATCTCGGTCTTTCCAACGCCAGTCGGTCCTATCATCAGGATGTTTTTAGGCGCTATCTCCTCGCGTGCGGCCTCTGGAAGCAGTTTTCGTCGCAAACGGTTGCGGAGAGCGATGGCGACAGCGCGTTTGGCCTTGTTCTGGCCGATGATGTACCGGTCGAGTTCTTCGACTACATGTTTTGGCGTGAATACCGCGAAGTCTTCGGTCACGGGAGTTCCTCCACAAGGATCTTCTCGTTGGTGTAAATGCATATTCCTGCGGCAATTCCGAGGCTGCGCCTGGCTATCTCCGCGGCCGAGAGCGTGCTTGTCTCAAGATAGGCGAGCGCCGCGGCGTACGCGTAATTGCCGCCAGACCCTATCGCGATCGCGTCGCCGGCGGGCTCGATGACATCACCGGTGCCGGACAAGAGCAGGGTCTTTTCCTTGTCTGCGACCAAAAGGAGGGCTTCCAGACGCCTTAGAAGCTTGTCGGTCCTCCAGTCCTTGGCCAATTCCACAGCCGCACGGGTAAGGTCGCCCCTGTACTCCTTGACCTTGGCTTCGAAATGCTCGAGCAAAGTAAAAGCATCAGCGGTAGCACCGGCAAAACCCGTGAGGACGGTACCGTCGTATATTGTCCGTACTTTGCGTGCGTTGTTTTTCATGACCGTTTCGCCCATGGTAACCTGGCCGTCACCGGCCATCGCAACCTTGCCGTCACGGCGAACCGCTATGATCGTCGTGCTTCGTATCCTGCTCATCGAGTCTTCCCTTCGGCTGCAACGATTGTGCGAACCGTTCGCCCTGCGTGTGGATGCGCTCCGTCGTACACAGCCCGCAGGCGGGCCATGTCAACGTGCGTATAAATCTGTGTGGTCGAGATATTTTCGTGTCCGAGGAGAGCCTGGACAACACGGATGTCGGCACCATGACCGACAAGATGCGTCGCAAAACTGTGTCTGAAGCCGTGGGGCGACAAACTTTTACCCGAGCCGGATCGTGCAAAACTGCGCTCTATGACCAGCGCTATGCCGCGGGAACTCAAGGGACCGCCCTTCGCATTGAGGAACAGCGTCGTCGCCGGCTTGGCTGCGTCGAGGCGCGCCAGCCTGTACGGCAACCAGCAGCGTATCGCGTCGACCGCCGGTTCCGACAGAAACACGGTGCGGTCTTTGGATCCCTTCCCGGTTACCCGGGCGCGCCCTGTTTCCAGACTGACATTTGACAGGAGCAAGCCAGACAGCTCCGACACGCGGCACCCGGTGCTGTAAAGAGTTTCGAGGATTGCCTTGTCGCGTGCGCCCGCAAAACCGGCATCAGGCGCGCTGTCAATAAATTCAGCCATCTCGGTTTCGAACATGAAGGCCGGAAGGGTCCTGGCAGCAGGAAGCGATTCAACATCCTTGGCAGGATTGACTAGCGCCTTCCCGAAGCGTACCAGATACCGGTAAAAGCCTTTTACCGCCGACAAAGCCCTGTTGATGGAGCTGGAGGCATACCCGGCTTTGACGAGCCCGGCGACAAAGGCGCTGACATCGTCTGACTGTGCCGTCTCTACACTGCACCCCGACAAGAGGCATGACGCTTCGAACAGGCGCAGGTCGTCCCGGTACGCATCAATAGTCCGCGGAGACAGCGAACGTATCGCCTCGAGGTACGCGAGGTAGGACTCAGTCGTGCCGGACATGGTCTTCTTCCTGACTGTGCAGATAGTCGCAGGCTGGGTTGATGCACGCCTTGAACGAACCGCGCTTCTTGTCGAATTTCTCCACGAGGAACCATCCGCACTTTGGGCAGTTGCTGGAACTTGGCTTGAAGTAGGTGATGAACTCGCATGCAGGGTAGTTCGAGCAGCCATAAAATTCACGGCCCCGGCCTTTGGCCTTGCGGCGGGCAACAATTTCTCCGTTGCATTCAGGCCGGGGGCAACGCGCGAGGGGGATGGACTTGGTATTTTTGCATTCCGGGAAACCGGTACATGCAAGGAAGAAGCCGAAGCGCCCTAGTTTCTTGACCATAGGCTTGCCGCATTTTTCACAGACACTATCAGTCGGCTCGTCGAGCCTCCCCTTGAACGATTCAAGGCTGACCATGATTTCGTCGACACGCTTCCGGAATGGCACGTAGAACCGCTCCATTGCCGCAACCCAGTCCTGCTTCGACTCTTCAACCTCGTCAAGAAGTGATTCCATGCCGGCGGTAAAGTCGACATTGACTACATCGGGGAAAGAAAGCACGAGAATCTCGTTTATCGTGCGGCCAAGTGTGGTCGGAACAAGCTGGCGGTTCTCCCTGGTGACGTAATACCGCTCGAGCAGTACGGAGATGATGGGCGCATACGTGGAAGGACGACCAATACCCTTCTCTTCAAGGATCTTGATGATTGAGGCATCGGTAAACCGGGCAGACCCCTGGGTAAAATGCTGCTCTGGCCTGTAGCCTTCCAGTTTCAGCTCTTCTCCGATGTGCATCTCGGGCAACACTGTTTCCTTGTCTTCCTTGGTTGCCAGGAGCTTGATGACCTTGTAAAAGCCCTTCTCGACAAGACGTGACGCATTGGCTCTGAACAGGGCATCTCCGGCCATCACATCGAGAGCAGTGGAACGTTGCCGCGCCGGGCTCATCTGGCTGGCCACGAAACATTCCCAGATAATTCCGTAGAGCTTCTGCTGGTCCTTGTTAAGATATTCCTTGATCGAGTCGGGAGCATAGGCGACGACGGTAGGCCTTATCGCTTCGTGGGCATCCTGAGCCTTTTTGTCGGTCGCATAGACCACAGCCTCGGGAGGGAGTTCGGCGGGATACTTCTCGCCTATGAACTTGCGGACTTCGGCAAGAGCGAGATCGGAAATACGCACAGAGTCGGTGCGCATATAGGTGATCAAGCCGATGCGTGTCGATCCGATATTGATGCCTTCATATAATTGCTGGGCGATCTGCATAGTCTTCTTGCTCGTGAAGCCAAGCCTGTTGGCTGCGGTCTGCTGCAGTTTCGAGGTGGTGAAAGGCGGCTTTGGCCTGACGATCCGTTCGGTTTCACGCATATCGGACACTGTGCAGGGAGCGCCGGAAATCGCGTCAGTGACACGCTTGACCTCAGCCTCGGTCTTGAGGGCGGCTTTCAGGCCTTTGAACTCGACAAGCTCGCCGGAGAAGGAATGGCGGCCTTTCCTGAAATCAGATTCGAGGCTCCAGTATTCCTCGGGGATGAACGATTCCACCTCCGCTTCCCTCTCGCATATCAGTCTGAGGGCCACCGATTGCACACGGCCGGCGGAGAGTCCGTTCTTTACCTTTTTCCAGAGCAAAGGCGATAGATGGTATCCTACCAGGCGGTCCAGAACCCTGCGTGCCTTCTGCGCATTTACCTTGTCTTCGTCGAGCGCGTGGGGCTGCTTGACCGCATCGCGGATCGCTTGCGGAGTAATCTCGTTGAATACGATCCTCTTTATATCGAGCCCTTCGTTTTTCTGCGAGATGGCGCCTCTGATATGGTAGGAGATCGCTTCCCCTTCCCGGTCATTATCAGAAGCCAGCAACACTGCCTTGCTCTTCTTCGCAGCTTTCAACAATTCCTTGAGCAGTTTCGCCTTGCCCCTGATCGTCAGGTATTCGGGGGTAAATCCGTGATCAACGTCAACGCCAAGCCTGCTCTTGGGCAAGTCGATAAGATGTCCCATCGAAGCCAGCACCACATAGGAACCGCCCAGATATTTTTCAATCGTCTTCGCCTTGGCTGGCGACTCTACAATCACCAGCGTCGGTTTTGTGACGATTTTCAAGGTCTTTGCGGCTTTTTTCCTTGTTGCTCCGGCCTTTTCGATTGCCATCGTCATGTTCTCCTGGTTGTTGATCTGGCGGAGGTCGCCCGGGTCCGGACACGGGAAAGATGCCTGACCCTGCACCGCATACGGCGCCGCTGTATGCCGATCGCGGGCCTTCGTGCCGACATTCCGAGTCCCCCGCGCCAATCCTCGACGATATCGTCGAAAGCAGCGAGCGTCAGCGCTCCATCGGCTGCGAGTGCATCGGAACCAGCCGACCGTATGCCTCCCATGCAGGCAGCAGCAACATACACGTCCCGGCCTTCCTCGAGGGCGAACGAGGCGCTGATCAGCGCGCCCGAGGCACCAGGAGCCTCGACGACGATGGTCGAGCGGCACAGACCGGCGAGTATCCTGTTGCGCTCGGGGAAGGTCCAGCGCGATGGAGGTATTCCCGGCGGGTATTCGGAGAGCACGCCGCCGCCCGCCGCCACCATCCGCATAGCCAGCTCTTTGTTCGACGAAGGGTACACGGCGTCGATTCCCCGGCCGAGCACGGCAAAGGTCCTGCCGCCGCCCATGAGCGCACCCCGATGTGCAGCCGCGTCGATCCCGCGGGCCAGGCCTGAAATGACCTGCACCCCGGCGAGAGCGGCTTGCTTGCCTAGTTCCGAAGCAGCCTCGATGCCGCGGCCGGTAGGGTACCGGGTTCCCACTATGGCAACCGCCGGACGATCCTGGTCGGGGAGATTGCCGCGCACGTATACCATGAAGGGCGGCCGCGAGGTTTCCCGTAGAATCGCGGGGTATCCGGGATCGAAGTATGAAAAAGCCGAACCGCCGGTCTTGCCCAGAAAAGCCGCATCGAGTTCCGCAAGCGCAATCCAGCCTTCGGGATCCCATGCGTCTTCGACAATCCTTCGCTGGATCATATATTCCGCTTCCACCCGGCGCAGGCCCCGTATGGAGCGCGAACCCAGTCTGTCCGCAAGGCGTATTTTTTCACGGGCGGACAGAATCCGCATCCGGGCGACTGCCATGTATCTGGCCGGATCATGCTCACTCGCCATACAATTCCTTCAGTATCGCCTGCTTGTTCTCGTTGGCTTGTCTTTTCACATCTTCAAGGGTCGTAGTCTTGATCACTTTGTCGTATGCATCGACGGCTTCCTGGCCTCTTCCTGCTCCGTACAGAGACCGTGCGTACAAAGACATTGCCTCGATATTCCTGGTATCGATCGAGAGGTACTTCTCCAGCAGCGGGATTGCCGATGCATGGTCTTCGTATTCAAACGCGTACAACGAAGCGAGCCCCATCATCGACCGTGTATTCCTGTCATCGAGTTCGAGGGATTTGAGGTACGCCGACTTTGCCGTGTCGAGCCACTCGATCCTGGTGGCGCCGCGAAGTTCCGCAGCTGCACTGTTGGACAGATACGCGGCGGACCTGCCGGCCAGATAGTACAAGCCGGTGTTGTCCGGATAGAAACGTATCGCCTTGAGTGACGCGTCATACGCTTCGCCGTACATGCCCATCTGCGCGTACTTGGTGGATAGCATGCGCCAGTACATGGCGATCTTTTCCATCGCCTTGAAAGTGCTTTCCACTTCGTCGCTATACTTTGCGATACCCTGCTTCAGCTCGCTGATTGTTGAAGGCGGGGTATTCTTCTTGACCCTCGCTTCGATATCGAGCATATCGTGGAGCAATCCGCTCGTGTCATTGCAGGACGACAGAACCACGACAATGGCACATAGCACCGAACAATACACAATCGAACGTTTCATGCGTGTTGCCTCCTGGCATCAGGTACGTCCACGTGAGCACCGGCGCCTGATCCAGCTGTGCCAGTTTTCGATCGCGGGAAGTACGCCTCATGAGCCAAGGCAAGATCATCGGCATCCACATGCGTGTATATCTGGGTCGTCGAGATATCCGCATGCCCGAGCAACTCCTGCACTGTCCGAAGATCCGCCCCCCCGGCGAGCAGGTGGGTCGCGAACGAATGGCGCAACGAGTGGACCTTGCCACCGATACCGCTTGCGATGCGCAGTTCCGAAAAACGCTTCCAGACACCCTTCCTCGATATGCCCTTCCCCGCCCTGTTGAGGAACACGCGCTCGCTTCTGCGGCCCTTCTCGAGCGATGGCCTGCCCTCCGCCAGGTAGCGTTCGAGCCAGTCCAAGGCGTCTTTCCCGAAAGGCAGGATCCTTTCCTTGCGTCTTTTACCTATCACCCTGATGAACCGCTCCTTCAGGTACAGCGAGTCAAAGCTCAGCGCCGCGGCTTCTGAAATCCTGAGCCCGCACGAGTAGATCAGTTCGAACAAGGCACGGTCCCGGAGACCTCCCGGAGTCCTGATGTCGATAGCACCCAGCATCAGGTTTACATCCTGCTGACGGATAACATCAGGCAGGCTCTTCACCTGCCGCGGACTTTCGAGCAACTCGGTGGGATCGTCGGTACGGAGCCCTTCGAGACGGAGAAACTTGTAAAACCCCCGGATGCTCGAAATGATCCTTGCAATAGTCCTTGGACCGAGTCCCGAAGCGCGCCTGTGCGCCAGGTATTCCAGGATTTCGTCAACTTTGGCGGACTCAAGCTCAACTCCGCGGCCGGACAGCCAGGACGAAAGAGCCCTCGCTTCGCGTATATAGGCTTCCACGGTCAGAGGCGAACGCCGTCTTGCCGTGAGGAGCCATGTACCGTACCGCTCTATCGAGTCCCGCTGACGCACCGGACTACACCCCGTTCCGCTCTGCAGCCGTCCTACGCTCCCTGATGACCGTTGGAATGTCGAGTTCATCGGGTTCATTGCGGCCCATTAGATATCCTTTGCCCTTTGGCTCGGTAATCGTACGCCACTCGGCGGTCGACAGGAATTCGTCGATGTCCCGCGTCGTTTCCTTGTGAGCGGGGGCGCTGATGGCTTTCGGCCGGATCGACCTGTCAAAGCCGGTCGCGATAACCGTGACGCTCACTTCGTCCTGCATGGCGGGATCATGGACGATACCGGCGATGATCAGCGCCTCGGGATCGGCGTTCCGTGTGATGATGCCGACGATTTCCTCGTATTCGGTGAGGGTGAAACTCTCGCCCCCGGTGATGTTGATCAGGACATTCCTGGCACCGTCGATGCGGGCATCCTCGAGCAGGGGGTTCGACACCGCTTTCTCGGCCGCCTCGACCGCCCTGTTGTCGCCGCGCGCCGAACCAATGCCCATGATCGCATCGCCCTGGCCTATCATCACGGTGCTTACATCGGCAAAATCAATATTGATTTCGCCGGCCACAGTGATGAGGTCGGATATTCCCTGCACACCCTGGCGGAGCACATCGTCGGCAAGCTTGAACGCATCGCGGATCGGGGTCCGTTTCTCGACGATCTTCAGCAGATGCTGGTTGGGGATCACGATGAGTGTATCGACGGCTTGCCTGAGCTTCTCGATGCCCTCTTCCGCGAGCCGCATCTTTACCCTGCCTTCAAATTCGAAGGGCTTGGTGACGACGGCTACGGTGAGCGCACCGAGCTCCTTGGCCACCTGTGCGATGATCGGCGCCGAGCCTGTACCAGTACCGCCGCCCATGCCGGCAGTGATGAACACCATGTTGGCGCCGCGGAGGGCATCCGCTATCGCGGCTTTGTCCTCCATGGCGGCTTTTTCGCCTATTTCCGGTTTGCCGCCGGCTCCGAGGCCGTGGGTCACCTTGGCACCGAGGCCGAGGTGAACCTCGGCATCCGAGCGTTTGAGCGCCTGCAAGTCTGTATTCGCAACGATGAACTCGACGTTGCCGAGTCCCGCTTCGATCATCCGGTTGACGGCGTTCGAGCCCCCGCCGCCGGCGCCGATAACCTTGATGATGGTGGTGGTACCTTCCAATGCGTCGTCCGCTTCATGGCCAAGCCCACGATCGCGGGTCCGCTCCGGAACTGCACGTTCGTCACGCGCGCCATCGGCTTCATGTTCAGCACGACGGAACGCTCCTACCTCGTCAACTACCCGCAGAGTCATGATCCCCTCCCATACACAAACCTTATTCATGGCGGCCATGGGTGTGTCAGCACCCTGGCTGCTGTAAATCCCTAGAAAAACTCCCTGAGCCACTCTCCGAAGCGACCTAATCGCGTATTCACTCCAGCCTTGGATTTAGATGCTGCCGCTGCCGTCTTCTCGCCGGCCTTCGGACTGTCTCCCGCTTCCGGAGCTCCGCCCATCCTTTCCGCTCCAAGCAGCACCAGACCGACAGCGGTCGAGTACGCAGGATTCCTGTACGCATCCACAAGCCCTCCGAGCGATGCAGGCGCGCCTGTGCGGACCGGTACTCCGAACACTTCGTAGGCGAGTTCCACCACACCCGGCATCAACGCTCCGCCGCCTGTCAGTACTACGCCGCCTTTGACGAGGCGCCAGTATCCCGGCTGCTCGACTTTTTCGCGTACGAGGCGAAAAATCTCTTCCATCCGCGGCTGTATGACGCTGGCTACCCGCGCCCTTGAAATCTCCTGGGGCGCCCTTCCGCCCACTCCAGGCACCACGATGCTTTCACCGGCTTCCACGTGCTGAAGGTAACAGGATCCTGACTCACGCTTGATCTTCTCGGCCCCATCCATAGGCACGTTCAACACTATCGACAGGTCGTTGGTCACCTGGGCTCCACCGGCTCCAACGCTGGCGCTGAAATACGGAGCGCCGTCAGCGTACATGAGCACATCGGTAGTACCGCCGCCGAGGTCGACGAGCAGGCAGCCGAGCTCCTTCTCGTCAGCAGTGAGAACGGCACGCGAGGCTGCAAGGCTCTGCAGTATCAGCCCGTCGACCTTGAAACCTGCACGGTTGACGCACCTGACCAGGTTCTGCGCCGTTGTCACCGATCCGGTGATGATGTGCACCTCTGCCTCGAGCCGGACTCCTATCATGTCCAGGGGGTCTCGTATGCCCTTCTGGTCGTCTACTATGAAGGTCTGTGGAATCACGTGCAGCACTTCGCGGTCCATCGGGATGACGATTGCGCGGGCTGCTTCGACAACACGATCGATGTCCGACTGGCATATCTCGCGTCCTTTACCGGTAACCGCTACGACTCCGCGTGAATTGATACCCTCGACATTGGCACCGGCTACACCGACGAAGCATTCTTTTACCTCGCGGCCGGACATCAGTTCAGCCGCTTCTACGGCTTTTGTCACCGAAACCAGGGTAGCTTCAATGTTCACCACGACGCCCTTGCGCAATCCCGTACTCGGGGCGACGCCTGCACCGGTGATCTCGAGGACGCCGTTTTCATTGTACTCACCTATGACGGCGCAGGTCTTGGAAGTACCTATATCCAGACCCACTAACAAATTGTCACCCAGAAACGGCCTCCTTGGTCCTGTACACATAGGTGTCTGTACGCATATCAAGCTCGCGGATGGATGGAGCAAGCCCCTCGCTTTCGACGACATCCAGGACGAGCAGTATTGACTTCAGCAATCCGGCTTCGAGTACCGGTTTGACCCTGACGGGAACCCTGTAGCGCACCGGATAGATGAGCAGCTCGGCTGGCGAGCTCTGTTTTGTAACCAGACGCAGTTCAGAAATAGCCGCCAGGAGCGCCGGCTCTGTTTCACGGAGGGCAGCCAGAGATGCCATAATGTCCAGAAACGCACCATCGAGCCTGAGCCCGTACTGAATACCGTGGATCTCGAGTCCCGACAGAACGGGAAGCTCGCGCGCCCCCGCGTAGGCCGAAGCGGGAGCGAATACCACACCGCTTCCATCGACACAGTGAGCCTCGGTGCGGCCGCTTGCACCGCGGGCGTAGACCACAGCCAAAGGACTGCGTTCCACTATCGAAAGCCTGAGCTGGTTGGGAAAGACACGCACGGCAGTGGCCTCTGCGATCCGTGGGTGCTCGAGCACATTCCTGACCACTTCGTCGCAGTCGAGGCTGAACCAGTACGGTTTTTCCGGGAGACCTGTCCAGAAACGCAGTTCATCTGATTGTACGGTAACGGCGCCAAGCACTTCGAAGCGCGTTACTTCCATCGCAGGCACTATCAGCACATACAGAAGGGCTGCGAGAACCGTCAGCGAGAGGAAGGCCACAGCAGTCACCTTGAACATTTTAACGGGGACTTCGTAGCCGGTCCTGCCCGATGATGGAACCCGCTTGTGTCCCGGCCTGGCAGACCATGCATAATCCCGTTCAGCCATGATCAATTCAGACATTTGCAGCCGTCCTTGAAATGTTGAACAAGAGACCAGTCGTCAAAGCGACTGAAAGAAGCGACGAACCACCCGAAGAAAAAAGCGGCAAAGGAATCCCCGTCGCCGGGGCAAAACCCGAAGCGACCATCACGTTCATGAGAATCTGGATTGAAAGATAACAGGAAAGACCGAAGGCAAGATGAGCCCGGTATGAGTCCGCTGCATTGAAAGAAGCCCTGAAGGATCTCCAGAGGAAAAAGCCCCAAAGCATCGCGAAGAGGAAGACGCCAAGGAAACCGGTTTCTTCAGCCCATCCGGCGAATACAAAATCCGATTGCACTTCCGGGATACTCCGAATCTTCAAAGTTCCCTGGCCTATGCCCTTGCCCCATATTCCACCGGATGTGATCGCACGGATCGACGCGTTCACTTGGTAAGATAGATCGGCGGGGTCATACCCGGGGGCGAGAAAGCCGAGCACGCGCTTGAGCCGGTAGTCGCTTGTCAGCACCGACAACAACACCAAAGGTATGCCGACCGAGCCCGTCGCAATAAAAAACACGAATGGAACATCTGCTATCCAGAACATGACAACAGCGAGTGAAGCTATCAGCATCGCAGTTGAAAAATCATTCTGCATGATGACTATCACCACGCCAATCATCACCACCAGAAGTGGAGGGAAAATGCCATTGAGAATATCGCCCAGCTTCTCGGCTTTCTTGGAGAGAATGTGCGCGAGGTACAGCACGAGCACTGGTTTGAAAAGTTCGGAGGGCTGGAACATCAATCCTGCAAAACCAAACCACCTCGAAGCGCCATTCTTGGTAATGCCGATGAACGGCGCGAATGGCAGCACCAGCAGGACAAGGGAACCAATGACAATGGGACCCATGAAACCCGAAAGCGTCTCAAGAGGAACAAGCGCGGCCGACATGAATACTACGGCAGCCGGAATCAGCCATATCGACTGGCGGATGACGAAATGGGACGGTGCCTTGCCAATCGACAGCGCATAGCCGTATGACGCCGAAAACAGGCTCGACAATCCTATCCCGAGGAGCAGTATCAAGGCGCCAAGAAAAGCCGGGTCGCCCCCGATGCGCGCAAGGGGCTTGTCCATGGTAAATCCGGTATTCATGCGACGCTCCTACTGTATCTTGAGCGTGGACAGCGCGATGATCGCGAACAGTCCGCCCAGAATCCAGAACCGAGTCACCACCTTGGTTTCTTTCCAGCCGGAAAGTTCAAAATGGTGGTGAAGCGGAGCCATGCGGAACACCCGCTTGCCTTTTGTCGCCTTGAAGTACAAGACCTGGATCGCTACAGAGCCCTCCTCGAGTATGAATACCCCTCCAATAATGAAGAGCAGGATTTCCTTCTTGACTATAAGAGCCAGAACTGCAAGCACACCGCCCATGCTCAGGGAGCCTACATCACCCATGAATATTTCTGCGGGATGCGCATTGAACCACAGGAAACCAACACAGGCACCGAGCAGGGCCAGGCAGAATACGGTCAACTCGCCGGCGCCACGGATGAACGGGATGCCAAGGTATTCCGCCCAGTCAGGGCGCCCGGTCACGTACATCAGGATCGAAAGCGCTATCACTACCATGATGATCAATCCCGTTGCGAGGCCGTCCAGCCCATCGGAGAGATTGACTGCGTTGGACCAGCCGACTATGTACACGACAGCCAGCGGTATCCAGAAAATGCCGAGATCGACAACAGGGTTCTTGAAGAACGGAATGTATAGTTTTGTCGTCTCTGCGGAGGGGTCGAGATACAGCGCCATCACAGCCGCCAGTGCGACGGCAAATTGCCCGGCAAGCTTGGCCAGGGCTGAAAGACCATCAGAATTCTTCTTGCGGATCTTGAGCCAGTCGTCCATGAAGCCGACAGCTCCGAATCCAAGCAGGGAACCGATGCAGATCCAGGCATATTTATTCGACACATCGACCCATAGCAGCGTCGCGGACACGACTGCGGCCAGAATCAGCAGTCCGCCCATCGTCGGCGTACCGGTTTTCACTAGATGGCTTTGCGGCCCGTCAAGCCGGATCGACTGCCCGAGCTTGAACCTGCGGAGCCATTCGATAATCGTAGGGCCGAGCAGGAAGGCGACGAGCAACGCTGTAACCGCGGCGTATGCCGAACGGAAGGTCAGGTAGCGGAAGACGTTGAGAGGTGTAAAATATTTGACCAGCGGATAGATCCATTCAAGGAACATGATGGCCTCCGGTACCGGTCAGGCGCGCAGTCAGTCTGTCCAGTTCCATCGAACGGCTCGCTTTGACCAGAATCAGGTCGCCGCTCTTCGCCAGGGCGGTCATGGCAGCTTCCAGATCTTCGTACTGCTCGTAATGATGCATCAGGGAATGGGAGGGGGCAATCCGGGCGGCGGCGTAGGCAGTCCGCATTTCCTCACCATAGAACAAGATAGCGGCAGCTTTGGATGCCGCCGCAAGCGTGCCGATCCGTGCATGGGCGGCACCGCTTTCCGCACCTAGTTCCTTCATCGAACCGAGTACGTACACCCGTCTGGCGTCTGTTTCGAGTGCATCACAGAAGGCCAGGGCGGCGGTTACACTCTCCTCGTTGGCATTGTAGCAATCATCGACGACTGTATATTCGCCTCGCACTATTGACGTCCTGCCGGGCAGGGGAGAGACCGATTCGAGCCCGCCGGCGATGTCCTGCGCGCTTGCGCCGTACAACGATGCAATTCGCATCGCCCCGAGCGCATTCAGCAGATTATGCGCCCCGGGAATGCGCAAACGGACGTCAATTCCTTGATAGCGGACAGCCCAGCCATCGAATCCCAGATCGCGTGCACCTTCGAAGCCGTCGGTCGTACGAGGGCCATAGGTATACACCCGTCCCTGGATTCCGGACATCAGCACTTCGCGGAAATCATCCTCTTCCCAGATGACAAGCACCTGGTTTCCGGTGAAACGGGAGGCGATTTTCTTTTTTTCGTCTGCTATTGCCCGCCTCGTCCCGCCGAGTACACCGATATGGGCTGTACCGATATTGGTAACAAGGGCGTAACCAGGTTCGTATATCCGCGCAAGTATATCCATCTCGCCGGGGCGGTTGATGCCCATCTCGAAAACCGCGACTGTATGCCGGGGACGTATATGGAAGACGGAAGCCGGGAGACCGATATCCGAATTCAGGTTGCCGGGATTTTTAACCATTGAATTTGAACCGTCGAGCATCGCGGCCAGTAATTCCTTGGCTGTCGTCTTGCCCGACGATCCCGTGACACCGAATCTTTCAAGAGCCGGAAACCTCAAGCGCCAGGCCGTAGCCGCTTCCTGCAAAGACACAAGCGGATCGGGAACGGCGATGACGACGGCACCGGAACCAGCGAAAGCCGACTTGCCCTGGCTGTTCCACCATGCAGAAGAAACAAGTACGGAGCCCGCACCGGTATCGGAAGCCTTGCGGGCAAATCCATGCCCGTCGGTCCGTTCACCGGAGAGCGCGACGAAGAGAACCCCGGGACCGGCATTTCGCGAATCGGTCTCGACACGCTCGACTGGCGCATCTTGGCCGTTCACGATAGTGCCGCCGCAGGCGTCCGCAAACCATCGCGCGCTACAGGCTCCGCTCTCTTCAGCCATCCGGTCTCTCCAACCCGGGACCAACCCGGATACGCAAAGTGTTCCTGGGGTTCACCATACGGTACCCCTCAACGCCGGCCATCGAGCCATCGACCCGCGAACGGGACTTGGCGATGGCAATATCAGAGAGCAGGCGCCTGTTTTCCTCGATCCAATCGGCCTGCACAGATTCCAGCCGGCGCAATTCCAGGACAACAGCATGATACCGCGCCCCTTGGGCGGTCGCCGCAAACAGCATAAGAGGAATGGACACTATCATTGCTGCAAAGAGTATTCGCTTCACCGTATAGCCTTCCATGGCCAAACCTCTTCATCGCACCTGGCGCTCCGATTGAGCTCATGACAAGCCCCCGGCCGCCCTTGCAACCCTGAGCCGCGCGCTCCTGGACGCCGGATTGGCCGTGACTTCATCGTTGGACGACTCCACCGGCTTCCTGGTCAGTACGATGAGACCTCGTTCCGCCTCTCCTACTCCTATCGGCGATTCCATGCCTTCAATGAAGCCAACCCCGGTTGAAGGGTATTTCGACGCTGCCCTCTTCATGCTTCTGGCGCGGAACGCGAGCTTTACAATACGGTCTTCAAGAGAATGAAAGCTGATGCACCCCACCATGCCGCCGGGAGCAAGGCAGTCGATGGCTGCAGAAAGGCCACGTTCTATCCGTCCGAGTTCATCGTTCACCGCTATCCTGAGCGCCTGGAAGGTCCTGGTCGCGGCGTGCGTCCGCCCGTAACGCAGTTGCGGCGGCACCGTCCCGCGGACAATATCCGCGAGGCGGCCCGTCGACTCGATACGGGCAGCCTTTCGCTCCCTGACCACAGCCCTGGCGATCCTGTGGGCAAACGGCTCTTCACCGTACTCGGCAAGTATCCTGCCGAGTTCCCGCTCATCAAGATCGTTTACCAAGTCGGCAGCGGACCTCCCAGTTGAAGGATTCAGCCTCAT
>JFJP01002164.1_pt1 | contig 14909 bp, 18 predicted proteins | sample 431651 | NCBI WGS metagenome assembly JFJP01 (sample SAMN02602958, study PRJNA72255) | Microbial mat metagenome, whole genome shotgun sequencing project. | biome: fresh water; feature: sink hole; material: water; isolation source: purple microbial (photo- and chemosynthetic) mats found in...
CGTGACCGCATGAACAAGTATGGCCGTCCGCTGCTGGGTTGCACGATCAAGCCGAAGCTGGGTCTGTCCGCCAAGAACTACGGCCGTGCCGTTTACGAGTGTCTGCGTGGCGGTCTCGACTTCACCAAGGACGACGAGAACGTCAACAGCCAGCCGTTCATGCGTTGGCGTGACCGTTTTGCCTTCGTTCACGAAGCCACCCTGAAGGCCGAGCGCGAGACCGGCGAGCGCAAGGGCCACTACCTGAACGTCACCGCACCGACCCCGGAAGAAATGTACAAGCGGGCCGAGTTCGCCAAGGAAATCGGCGCACCAATCATCATGCACGACTACCTGACCGGCGGTCTGACGGCCAACACGGGCCTGGCCAACTGGTGTCGCGACAACGGCATGCTGCTGCACATCCACCGCGCCATGCACGCCGTTCTGGACCGCAACCCGCACCACGGTATTCACTTCCGCGTGCTGACCAAGGTGCTGCGTCTGTCCGGTGGCGACCACCTGCACTCCGGCACCGTCGTCGGCAAGCTGGAAGGCGACCGCGAAGCGACGCTGGGCTGGATCGACACCATGCGTGACAGCTTCATTCCGGAAGATCGTTCGCGCGGCCTGTTCTTTGATCAGGACTGGGGTTCCATGCCCGGCGTGATCCCGGTTGCTTCCGGTGGTATCCACGTCTGGCACATGCCGGCGCTGGTCTCCATCTTCGGCGATGACTCCGTGTTGCAGTTTGGTGGCGGCACGCTGGGCCACCCCTGGGGCAACGCGGCAGGTGCAGCCGCCAACCGCGTCGCGCTGGAAGCCTGTGTCGAAGCCCGCAACCAGGGCCGCGCCATCGAGAAGGAAGGCAAGGACATCCTGACCGCCGCCGCTTCGCACAGCCCGGAACTGAAGATCGCCATGGAAACCTGGAAAGAGATCAAGTTCGAGTTCGACACCGTCGACAAGCTGGACGTTGCCCACAAGTAATTCGTGAAACGTGAAGGGTGAAACGTGAGCGCGGTGCTCGCGCCCGTTTCCTCACTGCGCCAATCAATATCTGAAAGGAAAACATATGTCTGAAGTAATGGATTACAAAAGCCGCCTGAGCGACCCCGCCAGCCGCAAGTTCGAGACCTTCTCCTATCTGCCCGCGATGACCGCTGACAACATCAAGAAGCAGGTCGAGTACCTGGTGAAAAAAGGCTGGAACCCGGCGATCGAGCACACCGAGCCTGAGCACATGATGGACTCGTACTGGTACATGTGGAAATTGCCGATGTTCGGCGAAACCGACGTGGATCGCGTGCTGGCCGAAGCCGAAGCCTGCCGCAAGGCCAACCCCAACAACCACGTCCGCCTGATCGGCTACGACAACTTCTCGCAAAGCCAGGGCGCGGCCATGGTGATCTTCCGCGGCAAGACGGTTTAACCTGCGCGGCGGTCAGCAGTAACCTGCCCCCGCTGCGCGTGCCGCGTGGCGGGGGCTTTTTGCTTTCGAGCCGGGAGCCGAAAGTGGGGCATGTTGAAGTGGAATCTCATTCCCCGCTCCCGACTCTCTACTCACCCTTGATTGAGGTTTCAGCATGAGCAACATCGTCGATCAATATCGCATCACCCACGAACCCTATTACCGCCCCGTCGCCGACGAGGTCCCACCGGCTGCGGCAAGACCCGCTTCGTCGAGTACATGGCGTACAAGCTGGGCAAGCCGTTGATCACCGTGGCGTGTAACGAGGACATGACGGCCTCCGATCTGGTCGGCCGCTTCCTGCTCTCCGCCTCCGGCACCGAGTGGCAGGATGGCCCCCTGGCCATCGCTGCGCGTCATGGCGCGATCTGCTATCTGGACGAAGTCGTCGAAGCGCGCCAGGACACCACCGTGGTGATCCACCCACTGACCGACAACCGTCGCGTGCTGCCGCTGGAAAAGAAGGGCGAGTTGGTCAATGCCCACCCGGATTTCCAGATCGTGATCAGCTACAACCCGGGCTACCAGAGCCTGATGAAGGACTTGAAGCAGTCCACCAAACAGCGTTTCGGCGGCCTGGATTTCACCTATCCGGAACACGCCATCGAAACCGAGATCGTCGCGCACGAATCCGGCGTCGAAGCCGGGATTGCCGGCAAGCTGGTGTCCATCGCCGAACGTAGCCGCAACCTGAAAGGCCACGGCCTGGATGAAGGTCTGTCGACCCGCATGCTGATCTACGCCGGTTCGTTGATCGCCAAGGGCGTCAACCCGATGGCCGCCTGCCGTGTCGCGCTGGTACGCCCGATCACCGACGACCCGGACATGCGCGATGCGCTGGACGCAGCCGTGAGTACGTTCTTCTAGATTTCCGCGTAGGTTGGGCTGACGCAAGGAAGCCCAACGCATTCACTGCAATGTTGGGCTTTCTTACGTCAGCCCAACCTACCCAACTAGCCACTGGCCAATAATCATGTCCATTCAACTCACCGATTACGCCGAACTGCTGGAAGACCTGTCTCCCCACACCCGGCAGGCGCTGGAGGCCAACTGGCACGATGCCACCAAGGTGTTTTCGCCGCGCGGCCTGGACAACTATCTGAAGGGCGTTTCCGCGATTCGCGGTCTTGGGCGCGGCGATTCGCTGGTGGAAACCTGGATCGAGGAGGCACCCATGGTGGCCAAGGAAGTCGGCGAGGATGTCGTCGCCGATCTGGCCACCGCCGCGTTGATGCTGGCCTCGAAGACCTCCGGCGCCGTGATCGAGTTGCTGCTCGCCACCGCGCCCACTGCCGCCAATCGGCTGGGTGATGCCGAGCTGTTCCTGAAGTACCTGCAATTCCTCAACACGCTGATCGCGCAGGCGCCGCGCGGCGTGCGGCCGATGCTGGACAAGCTGGAAGTGCTGTTCCAGAACCTGACGTTGGGCGGCCTGCGCCGCTGGGCGCTGTGGGGTGCACACGCGCATCGCACCAATTACGAGGAGCAGATCAAGTACTTCAGCCTGGATTCGAAGGAATCGCTGGCGATGATGCAGAAGGAGCGCAAGGGCACGTTGCTGGTGGACGTGCAACGGCGCATCAACATGTATCTGCGCGCCCTTTGGGCACGGGACTTCTTCATGCGCCCGACCTCCGGCGACTTCGAAAGTCGCGAGGGCTATCGGCCGTATATCGCCGACTACCTGCTGCATGTGCCGGATGCGTTCGATGATTTCACGCCCGAAGGCGGCGAGGCGATTACCGGCCTGGAACTCTACCGCGCCACCGCCGCGCACTGCGCCGCGCACATCGTCGAAACCCAACAGCCGATCTCGGCCGAGGCGCTCAACCCGATGCAGATGGCGGTGATTTCCGTGATCGAAGACGCCCGCGTCGAAGCCCTGTCGATTCGCCGCTTCCCCGGCCTCAAGGCGATGTGGGCCAAGCTGCACACCGCCACCCCGGAGATGAACGCCAGCGTTGGCGATTACCTGAATCGCCTCGCCCGTGCGCTGCTCGACGAAACCTATCAGGACAACGACCCGTGGATTGCCGAAGCGCGCGTGCTGTTCGCCAACGCGCGGGATCGGCTGGACAGCAACCACACGTCGTGGGAAATCGGCGTCCAGTTGGCGCATCGCCTGAGTGAAAAGCGGATCGCCTTCAATCCGCGCACCGATCTGCTGACCGCGCCCTACCGCGACGACAACCGCTATTTCTGGGAATTCGAGGAGTTCGATTTCAACAAGGCCGCCGGTGCCGGCTACGAAAGCATCAAGCAGGTGCGCAAGTACGTCAGCGTCATGGAGATGGCCAACGAGATCGACGTCGAAACCGCCGGCGACGACGCCGAGGAAATCTGGGTACTGAGCACCGAACTGTTTCCCTACGAAAACATCGGCGACGAGAGCAACGGCAAGAGTTTCAACGAACTGGAAGGCAAGGAGCCCATCTCCGACCCGTTCCATTACTCGGAATGGGATTACCAGATCCAGCTCGAACGTCCGGCCTGGGCGACCGTGCTGGAAAAGCGCGCCAAGCAGGGCGAGGTGCAGCTGATCAACGACATCACCGCCGAGTACAAACGCGAAATCCACCGCATGAAGTTCCTGCTCGATGCCATGCAACCGCAAGGCGTGCAGCGCATCCGCAAGCTGGAAGACGGCGACGAGATCGACATCAACGCCGCCATCCAGAGTTTCATCGACATCCGCATGGGCAATCAGCCGGACCCGCGCATCATGATGCGGTCGGTCAGGAAAACCCGCGATTTCTCGATCCTGGTGTTGCTCGACCTGTCCGAGTCCACCAACGAAATCGTCCATGGCCAGGAGTATTCCGTGCTCGATCTGACCCGGCGCGCCTGCGTGCTGCTGTCCGATGCGATCAGCAAGGTGGGCGACCCGTTCGCCATCCACGGCTTCTGTTCCGACGGCCGCCACGACGTCGAGTATTTCCGATTCAAGGATTTCGACCAGCACTGGGACGATGAACCCAAGGCCAAACTGGCCGGCATGACCGGACAGCTCTCCACCCGCATGGGCGCGGCCATTCGCCACGCCGGCCATCATCTTCAGTTGCAACGATCGGCCAAGAAACTGCTGATCGTCATCACCGACGGCGAACCCGCCGACATCGATGTGCGCGACCCGCAATACCTGCGCATGGACACCAAGAAGGCCGTGGAAGAGGTCGCGAAAATCGGCGTCACTACCTATTGCATGAGTCTGGACCCGAGGGCGGATAATTACGTCTCTCGCATCTTCGGCCAGAAGAACTACATGGTCGTTGATCATGTGCAACGCCTGCCGGAAAAACTGCCGCTGCTCTACGCCGGCCTCACTCGTTAACCGCAACTACCATGCAAACCACTTACATCGGCTTCAATCAGGACCATCACGGCATCACCCAGCTTGGTCGCATCGTGCTCGATGGCCGCGTCTTCGGCTTCATCGCGGATACCGAAGACTGCACCGGCTGGGATCTCGGCCGCATGCAGTTGCTGATGGATAAAGTGCAACTCGAATGGGACAAATACGCCGGCCTGCCCAGCCGCCTGCCGACCGAACTGCAACAACGCCACACCGACATCTACGCCCGCGCCATGCAAACGGCGCGCGACAAGGGCTGGAACCCGGAACTGGGCGACGACGAATAAGCAAGTAGCGGTAAGGGGTAACGGCCCTCGGGGGCATGGACAGGCGCAACCGAGGTAGCCAGGAAGGAGCGCAGTGGAATTCGGGCTACCCAACAGCTTCTTCTCCCTGCGAAATCTTCCGCAAACATCGTAGGGAAACGCTTCGCATCCAGACCCATCGTTCTAAGACTCAGGGCGGAAACCGCAATCTGGAAAAATTCCGCCCCTGGGCGATCGCCGAACGTTCGACCTCGGTGGCGGAGGCGATCCAGCCCTTGTCTTCGAGAAACAGCAGCCAGGCCCGAGTGCTGATCTTGCGGCAATTGACCGGCAGCAGAAAACTGGCCCGGGCGATTTTGTGATCCTCGAACAGGAACACGCCGGTAGTGGCGGGCGAAGTGAGCGCCAGTTCGTGCATGGCTTCCTGGATGGCGATTTCGCCGAGGTTGGCCTTGTTTGGCGGGGTTACGCCCGAGACCTGGGCGGCACGGTAATGCTGGTAGGCGCGGGTAGCGACGATGGGCGTCGACTGCCGTTCCACCCATTGCCCGATCTTCTCGCTGGTGGGCGTGGCATTGCGCGTGACTTCGTGCAGCACCATGTCGACGATTTGCAACGGCCACCCCGGCTTGAGCAACAGGTCCAACGCGTCGGCATAGGCCAGGGTGATCAGCGGACCGGCATCGGGCAGCACGACCACCGCAGGGGGCGAGGCTGTGGTCATTCAGGCGGTCAGAGCGTTCAACACATCGACCATGCCCTGGGTGGTCGCATCGGCCAGACGCGGCATCGGCAGGTGGGCCTGGGCCATCAGGAGAAAGAGGTCTTCCTCGCTGTCGATGCCAAGCGTCGCCATGGCCGCCAGGTCGTCGAGCCGTCCCAGGGAGAAATCGATCAAGGTGCGGTAATTCTGGTTGCTGGAGGCTTCAGCAGACTCAAAGGTCTCGACCAGATACCTGAGCTCGGCGTTGAACAAGGCGTTGACCGAAGTGTCGGTTTTGGCGGCGATGATCTTGGCGCGCTTCAACAAATCCCGATCCACCGCCCCGGTGAAGTTGACTGTGGCCATGAAGTCTCCGTATCAATGAAACAAGGGTTTAAGTGTAACGCATGATTATGTGTATGAATCTTGCCCAGATTGGAAGGTCGTAAAGCAACTTCACAGGCGTATTTACAGGGGAACAACGGATGAAATGGCGGATAGGGAACGGCAACCGAAATCCAGATAAGTTGGAAGCGGTCATTCCCAAACGGCCGTCATCCCTTCTTCGCTCTTTTGTTGCCGGCCCTGGGTGCGGCGATCTGCAGGTGGGGCTGGCTCTCCTGCCAGATGCGCGCGCCGTCCTGAAGCAGGAAATCGAGAAAGCGGCGCGTGGTATGTGAAAGCTTCTTGCCCTTCAGATGCACCGCGTACCACTGGCGGTTGAGGGGAAAATGCTCGGCGTCCAGGATGGCCAGCAGGCCGGATTCGAGTTCGAGCGCCAGGTTGTGGCGTGACAGCACGGAAATACCGAGGCCGGCCATCACCGCCTGCTTGATCGCTTCGCTGCTGCCCAGTTCCATGTAGGTGTTGGCCGTGAGGCCATGCTGTGCAAACAACCGTGTGCGCGCCTGTCTGGTGCCGGAGCCGGGCTCGCGGGAGAGAAAGCGCTCCTCGGCGATGCGCGCCAACGGGATGTTTTTCTGCCCCACCAACGGGTGGTTGGGATGCGACACGACCACCAGCGGGTTGTCCAGGAAGAACTCGGCTTCCAGGTCCATGTTTTCCGGCACCGTGCCCATGATCACCAGATCATCCAGATTGCCGTCCAGGCGCTCCACCACGCGCGACTGGTTGGTGATGGTCAGGCGCGGCTCCACTGCCGGGTAGTCGCGCAGAAAGGCCCCCAGCAGATGCGGCATGAAGTATTTGGCGGTAGTGATTGCGGCCAGATTCAACGGGCCGCGAATGCCCTCCTCCAGCCCGGTCATGTCCTCGCCCAGCACCCGCATGCGCTCAAGCACGTCGCGGCTGGCTTCGAACAATTCCCGTCCCGCGTCGGTCAGGAACAGGCGCTTGCCCATGTGTTCCACCAGGGGCAGACCGACACTTTCTTCCAGACGCTTGATCTGGATGGAGACCGCAGGCTGGGTCAGGTGCAGTTCCTCCGCCACGCGGGTGAAGGATAGATGCGTGCCCAGGCTCTGGAACAGGCGCAGTTGGTGGAGAGTGACGTTGCGGAGTCGCATGAGCAGGCCTCATGAATAAACATTTGTATATGGATAACATAATAACAATTAACTTTTGTTTGTTGTTCGTCATCCCTAAAGTTCGGGGCGTCTGCTGCACCCAGTGCGGCGCAAAAGCAGCCCCCGAACCGAACAACCGCAAGAGGAAACATCATGCCAGAACAGACTATGAGCGATGCCTTGGCAGGCCTTAGCGGCCAGGAGCTGGCCCGCGCGAGACGAGCCATATTGTCCCAGACCGGCAAGAAAGGGCTCGGTCTGGTGACACGGCAAAGTGTCGCGGCAAGCCGGCGTTCGTCTCAAGCAACGTCGTCCGTTGCCGCGCCGGCAGCGGCGAATAACGCAACCCCGGCAACCCCAGCAACCCCACAGGCAGCCAATTCGATCCTTGCCACCGCCGCGCCGGAATGCGCGCCGGAGCCGGTTGCCGAGTCGGCAACCGAAACGGCCCTCGACATCGCCTGCACCCTGGTTGAAAGTGGTCCCGCAGCTGCGCAAGCCGTTGCAGCAGACAGTGAAACCGGCATGCGTGATTTCTGCCGTGAGCGGCGCAAGGCCATGTCCCAGTTTGGAAAAGCGGCGTTGCCGGCCAAATCACCGTCAAGCGGTTCATCCAACGCCGCCGGATTGAGCGGTCTGGCATTGGCCCGCAAGCGTCGTGCCGAGTTGAGCAGCAAGGGTCGCGGCAATGCCCCGGCCCCCAGACCCAGCGGTCGGGTGCGCCCGCCAGTGGAGGCGCCGGCCAAGGTTGAGACAGGAACCACGCTGTCCGGCCAGAGCGTCTCCGGCACCCAGGTGGAGCGGACCTCGCGCGTGACCGGCAACGAGCCGGGCACCTGTCGCACCATCACCGGCACCGAATATATCGGCAACGAGCAGTTCGACACCTTCTGTACCAGCAAGCCGGCACCCGCTCCGGCCAAGGTAGGGGCCAGCGCCACCAGCCGGGGCCAGATCGTGAGCGGCACCGAGGTGCGCCGCAGCGTCACGGTCACCGGCGGCGAGGCCGGCACCTGCAAGCCGGTTACCGGGACCGAATACCTGGGCAGTGAGAACTTTGCCGAATTCTGCGCAGGCAAGGGCATGACGGATCGCCCGGAAAAGGCGCCCATGGGCATGACGGCTCGCAAGGGCCTGGCCGTCTCCGGCAGCGATGAAGCCCGGGCGGTTTCCGTCACCGGCGCCGAAGCCGGGGCGAAGCGGGGGATCACCGGTTCGCAGTACAACGACGCCGGCATTTCCCGACTCACCATCAACGGCCCCAGCAAGGTGGCGCTGACCCATACGATTGCGGGTCGCCCCGTGTCCGGCATCGAAGTGGGCCGTTCCATCAAGGTCACCGGCGACGAAGCGGGCACCTGCCGCGCCATTTCCGGCACCGAATACCTGTCCACCGAACAGTTCCAGAGTGTCTGCCAGGCACGCCCGGAACCCGGTCCGGCCAAGGTGGGCGAGACGCCCACAGAGGCAGGTCAGCGCATCACCGGCAATCTGGTGGAACGCACCGGCAAGGTCACCGGCAACGAGCCCCGGGCCGAAGGGCGGATCACCGGTTCCCAGTATGAGAGAGGCGCTGCCCGTGGCGAGGCGCCGGCCAAGGTGCGGGAAGCGCGCACCCTGGCGGGTCGGCCCATGACCGGGGTGATGGCGGGCAGCAACTTCCCAAAGCTGTCGGGTGACGAGCACGGCGGGTGCCAGCGCGTCACCGGCATCGAACAGATGGGCCAGGCTGCCGCCTGCTTCAACGCACCCGAACCTATGCCTGCCGCCGCCAAGGTGGAAATCAGTCATACCCTGCAAGGCCGCGTCGTATCCGGCACGCCCATGGGACGAGTCGGTCGGGTGACCGGCGACGAGCCTGGCAGCCATCTGGCCATCAGCGGCACGCCCTATGCCGCCAGCGAGCAGCTTGGAGGCGGTTATCAGCACACTGCGGTGGCCGATTACCCCAACCCGATGCAGGCCCACCCCCGCTTTCAGCCCCGCAGCGAGCCAACAGCACGCCCCCGTGCCATGGCCATGAGCATGCGGGCTGCCGAACCCCGGCCGGAATCCTTCAGTGTCTCCTCTCCGGCGCGGGAATCCTTCGGTCGCATCACCGGTACCGGCTACGGCGGCGCCGGTCGCATCACCGGCCCGGTCAACATGGCCTCCGGCCTGGTGTCCGGCACCCCCGAGTTTCGCTACCGAGAAGAAAGCCACATCGGTTTTGGTCCCTTCCCGGCCCCTGCTGCCACGCCCGTTCAGGATGCGCCGGCACGCAGTATCACCGGCGAGGGCAGGGACGATGGCGCCCGCATCACCGGCGACGACTGGGCCCGCAGTGGCCGGGTCACCGGCACCGAGGGCCGCTGGGCCCAGGGCCGTAACGTCACCCTGCGCGGCGAGGGCCGGGGCATGGGCGCCAGCGCCTGGGCCAACAAAGGCATCGAAAAGCCGGAAGTACCCCTGGCCAAGGTCACGGGCAGCAGCGGCAACGCCGGCAAGGGCGCGCTGATCACCGTGTCCGGTGGCGCACGCGGCTAAGGAGCGGAAACAGTCATGAACACCCGCAACGCCTACACCCTCCGTGCCAGTGCTCAGCGCAGCCGGCATTCCGGTCGCGTCCAAGCCCAGGAGCATGGCCACGCCCATAACCACGCCCCTTATGGTCTGGGCACCCCGGCGGCCAGCCTTCAGTCACGACAGGCAGAAAATGCCGCCACGAGTGAACCGGCCCTGCGTCATCCCCTGGCCGACCGGGCCATGAACGCCCGTCTCGCCCATTGCGAGGATTCGGTGAAGGGGCGCTTTGATGCCATCGCCCCCACCTTGCGTACCCTGTCCGCCCTGCAACATCTGGAAGACTTTCCTGCCCGGGCCCAACAGATCGCACTGGCCGAGCTGGGCTTCCCACTGCCCGTCGGCATCCTGGAGGATGCCTGGGTGGCGGGCCTGGATATGAAAGCCCTGTACGCCCACTGCGCCTTCGACGCCCTCAAGGCGGCGGTGGACCAGTTCGCCCGGGACATCAAGGCGCAACTGGAAGTGGTGCAGGACACGCGCAACTTCTTCCTGGACTGCGGCTTCCACGCGGTGGACATCAGCCCCTGCGCCGACGGCCGCCTGAAGGGCCTCTCCCGTTACATCCTGCGCCTGCCCCTCACGTCCCTGACCCGTCGCAAGGCCTATGCCGGCGCCCTGTTCGACGTGGAAACCGATTTGCGCCACTGGGGCGCCACGGAACTGCGCCGTTTCCGGGAAGGGGTGCCCACCACGGCGGATGCCGGCACCCGCTATCTCAAGGTTGCGGTTTACCACACCAGTTCCTCCAACCCCTGCCACGAAGGCTGCGCTGCCCATGGCAGCAACGAGACAAAGGCCATCGAGGCCGCCCTGGAGCGCCTGAACCAGTTCCGCCAGGCGATCCAGAACGCCTACTGCTGCGGCGCCAACACCGACATCCTGCTGATCGGCGTGGACACCGACACCGATGCGATCAAGGTGCACATCCCAGACAGCAAGGGGACGCTTTCCGCATATCGCTTTGTGGACAACGCCGTTCTGTACCGAGACACCGCCAAGCTTTCCGGGGATGCCGCCCGGGCCGCCGTGTACGAGGCCATCCGCACCGCCAGCCGCAAGGACGGCTGGGGTGCCGGCCAGGGCGAGCCCCACGACGGCATGCGCCGGCTCATCGCCAACCTGCTGGTGAACAACTTCTCCCAGATCGAATACGTCAACGACCTCTACGACGGCCGCTATTCGGACATCGGCCACGCCGAACGCTACATCAGCGTGGGGGACGGCTTCGAGGAAGTGCAGATGCGGAACGTGGCCTATTACGCCCACCTGCACACCGTCGAGGAAGGCGCGGCGGACATGGACGTGGGCATCAAGATCTTCAAGGGCCTGAACGTCAAGCACGGCCTGCCCATCCCCGTGGCCATCCACTACCGCTATGACGCCAAGGTGCCCGGCGCCCGGGAGCGGGTGGCGACCAAGGCCCGCCGGGTGAGGGACGCCATCCATGCCCGCTACCCGGACCTGTCTGTCCAAGGCCTGCTGGCCTGCTGGCTGTCGGTGCAGGACCTGCCTACGGGCAGCCCGATCGAAAGCGTGGAGGACTGAGCGATGAAGATCATGCAAGTCGAGAAGACCCTGGTGTCCACCAACCGCATTGCCGATCTGGGCCACCGGCCCCTGCTGGTGGTGCGGGAGAAGGCGGGGGGCGGGCGCCAGGTGGCGGTCGATGCCATCGGCTGCATTCCCGGCGACTGGGTGATCTGCGTCGGGTCCTCCGCCGCCCGGGAAGCCGCCGGTAGCAAGGAGTTTCCGTCGGATCTGACCATCGTCGGAATCATCGACCACTGGCCTGCCGACGAGGGGAAAGCCTGATGGAAATCATGCAGGTGCGCTCCGAACTGGTGGCTACCCGCCGGGTGCCCGGTCTGCAGCTGATGTCGCTGCGGGTGCTGGAGGACGCAAAAGGCGGATTGAGCGTGGCCTGCGATCCGGTGGGCGTGCCGCCGGGCAAGTGGGTGTTCACCGTCAGCGGTTCCGCCGCCCGGATTGCAGCAGGCGATACCAAGGTCCTCACCGACCTGACCATCGCCGGAATCATCGATCAATGGGACCCGGACGCCTGAGGGGGTGTCTCTCTCGACCGGGGTTATCAACCAACACCCTTTTTCACTGATGTTTTTTTAAACCGTAAGGAGAACTGAAATGGCTGCTGTATCTGGAGTTGCACTTGGAATGATTGAAACCCGTGGCCTGGTGCCCGCCATCGAAGCGGCGGACGCCATGACCAAGGCCGCCGAAGTACGACTGGTGGGACGTGAATTTGTTGGCGGCGGCTACGTCACCGTCATGGTGCGCGGCGAGACGGGTGCCGTGAATGCCGCCGTCCGCGCTGGCGCAGACGCCTGCGAACGGGTCGGCGACGGTCTGGTGGCGGCCCACATCATCGCCCGCGTCCACTCTGAAGTTGAAGGCGTCCTGCCCCAGGCCGCCTGACTCATCCCAATCCTGAAGGAGAAACGAAATGGCTGAAGTAACTGGAATTGCCCTTGGAATGATCGAAACCCGTGGCCTGGTGCCCGCCATCGAAGCGGCGGACGCCATGACCAAGGCCGCCGAAGTGCGCCTGATCGGCCGCCAGTTCGTCGGTGGCGGCTACGTCACCGTACTGGTGCGCGGCGAGACCGGCGCGGTGAACGCGGCGGTGCGTGCCGGGGCCGATGCCTGTGAACGGGTGGGTGACGGCCTGGTGGCCGCCCACATCATCGCCCGCGTCCACTCTGAAGTTGAGGGCATCCTGCCCAAGGCGCCCAGCGCCTGACCCCTGGCCTGAGAGGCCGAATGACCTGATTTGAAGGAGAAGTGAAATGGCTGCTGTGACTGGAATTGCCCTTGGAATGATCGAAACCCGTGGCCTGGTGCCCGCCATTGAAGCGGCGGACGCCATGACCAAGGCCGCCGAAGTGCGCCTGGTAGGGCGTGAGTTTGTCGGTGGCGGCTACGTTACCGTCCTGGTGCGCGGCGAGACCGGCGCCGTGAATGCGGCGGTTCGTGCCGGTGCCGACGCCTGCGAGCGGGTCGGTGACGGCCTGGTGGCCGCCCACATCATCGCCCGCGTCCATTCCGAGGTGGAAGGCGTGCTGCCCGGCGCTCCGGGCGCTGCGGGCGGTGGCCGGGACGCCGAGGTCACCCGCAGCTGAGGACTGAGCCATGTATGCAAACCCCCGACTCGCCGGTTATCTGACCCAGGCCCTGGACCATGAATTTTCCGTGGTGCAGCAGTACCTGACCCAGGCCTGCCTGTGCGAACTCTGGGGCGAGGCGGGGCTGGCAGCCTACTTCCGCCGCGAGGCCAACGAGGAGCAAAGCCACGCGGCCAAGCTGATCTGCCACCTGCTCAGTCTGGGCCAGGCCCCCAACGGCACCCGGCTGCGGCCGGTGCGCCCCGGCCGGGACCTGCGCGAGATGTTGCTGCTGGATCGGGTGCTGGAAATGGACGCGGTGCTGCTCTACCAGGACGCCCTTCATTACGCCCAGCGTTGTCGGGATGACGGGGCGGCTGCCTTGTTCGCCGAGTTGTTGGCTGATGAGCAGGGCCACCTGGCGGAACTGGACCGCATGTTGGCCGATTTGGCCGAGAAGGGCTGCGACCCGGCCCGTTTTCTGGAGGAGGTCTGTCATGTCTGAAACCGCTCCCGCTGGCTGGCAGGTGCAAGCCAAGCCCCCGGTGATGACCCGCCGCTTCGATTTTCCCGACTACGCCGCCACCCGGGCCTTTCTGGATGGACTGACCAAACTGTCGGAAACGAGTGGCTACTACCCGGACCTGAACTTCGCCAAGACCCATGTCAGCGTCACGCTGGCGGCTCGGGACACGGCGCTGGGAAGCGACGAATACGCATTCGCCGAACAGGTGGATGCCCTGGCCGGCAACGGCTGAGGCATCCCATGACCTGCCAAGTCCTCGCCGTGGCGAGCCTGAAGGGAGGCTGTGGCAAGACCACCCTGGCGGTGAACCTTGCAGCGGGAATGATGGCAGGCATGGCGGCAGACACCGGTCGGCGCGGGCGCGTCGGGTTGGTTGACGCCGATCCCCAGGGCGCTCTGGCGCATTGGGCGGCCTGGCGGGGAAGCGGTGGCCCGGCAGTCTCCGGATTACCCGGTGTTCTGGCCGGCGGTACCGATCCGGTGGCGGTGATCGACCGGATGGCCAGCAACCATGGACATGTGGTGGTGGACTGTCCGCCCTCTCTGGACATGGCGGTGACCCGGCGAATCATGGAACGCGCCTGGGGCGTTCTCATCCCGGTGCTGCCCTCGCCTCTGGACTTGTGGGCCTGTGCGGAAACCGTCGTCGCTGTGCACCAGGCCAGAGAACGCAATCCGGGGCTCGCGGCCTGGCTGCTGATCAATCAGGCCGAACCCGCCAGCGCCCTGTCGCGGGCCATGACGCGGTCGATGGCCGGGTTGGAGGTGCCCGTTCTTGGCTGCATGGTACGGCGTCGAGCCGCGTTCCGAACCGCCATCCTGGAAGGGGTGAGCGTTTACCAGTTGGGTGCCCGTGGCCGTGATGCGGCACGGGAGATCGATCAAGTCATTGAAGAGGTAATGGGAACATGAGCAAACTCGAAGACAAACTCGCCGCCAGCATCAAGCCGGCCCAAAGCAAACCGGCCGCGCGGAAAACAGCCCCGGTGCGTAGCAAACCGAACCCGGAAAAAATACCGGCAGCCGTAACGGTTTCCCCGCCCAAGCCTGTCGCACAGGCGGCTCCAGTCGTGCAGACTGCCGCCCCGGAACCGCCTTCTCAGGTGCTGCACCCCCGCCGGGTCTGGCCGGACTGATCCGCCGCTTACCTTTTCAGCCCACCCGGGAGTGCCATGACTACAGCCGCCAAGGGATTCCTGCGCCGATTTTTCCCCTTCCTTGACTGGTTTCCCATGACTCGGGAAACCCTGCGGGGGGACTTGGTGGCGGGCGTCACCGTCACCCTTATCCTGGTTCCCCAGAGCATGGCCTATGCCCAGCTGGCGGGTCTGCCGGTGGTGTATGGCTTGTACGCGGCTTTCATCCCGGTGATCGTGGCCTCCCTGTGGGGCTCCCTGCGCCA
>JFJP01000050.1_pt1 | contig 14908 bp, 12 predicted proteins | sample 431651 | NCBI WGS metagenome assembly JFJP01 (sample SAMN02602958, study PRJNA72255) | Microbial mat metagenome, whole genome shotgun sequencing project. | biome: fresh water; feature: sink hole; material: water; isolation source: purple microbial (photo- and chemosynthetic) mats found in...
CCCCGCCCCGATGAGCCGCTCTCCGAAGAAGAACAGCGCCTCTTCAAGTTCGAGTAGGCCCCATGCGCATTCGAGGCTGGCTCTGGGCGCTCGCATTGGTGGGCATGACGATCTTCACCGGCTGGCAGTTGGTCAGCGGTCACGCCATTCAAACCGATCTGCTGGATATGCTCCCCGACACGGAGCGCAATCCCTTGGCCGAACAGGCCATCAAGTCCCTGGCCAAGACCACCGGCGAGCGCGCGGTGTTTTTGCTGCGGGCCGAGAGCCCCGACCAAACGAAGGCCGCCGCCCTAAAAATGGCCGATAGCCTCCAGAAATCCGGGGCCTTCCAGGATGTCACCGCCACCTTGCCGCCCATCGACCCTGGCATGGTGAGCCGCTTTTACACCCCCTTCGCGTGGCGCGTCGCGCCGCCTCCAGCCGATCTGACCGCTTCGCAGGAATCCCTGCAGGCTCGCATCGCTTCTCGACTCGTTTCCCCTCAAGGCAGCTTCTCCAGCCTTGGTGCGGGCGTGGACCCTCTGGGCAGCCTGGACGAATTCCTTTCGGTCCTGCCCCTGATGTCCTCCCGCCTGACGGTGGAAGATGATCTGCTGGTGATCTCAAGCCCCTCCGGTCCCTATGTCATGTTCACCGGCGGGCTGCGGGGCTCGGCCTTTGATCCCGAAGTTCAGAAACGGGTCCTCGTGGCCACCCGGAACGCCGAGAAGGAGCTCAAGAGCAACTTCCCCGGCGTGGAGATCCTGAAGACCGGCACGGTGTTCTACGCCTCCGATGCGCGCGAATCCGCCGAGACCGAGGTCAACCTCATCAGCACCAGTTCGATGCTCTGCATCTGCCTGCTCTTTTTCGCGGTGTTCCGCTCCCTGCGGCACTTGCTGCTGGGGATGCTGGGCGTGGTGGCGGGTTTCGTGGCGGCCACGGCGGTCTGCCTGCTGATCTACGGCAAGCTCTACCTGCTCACCATCGTGTGTGGCTCCAGCGTGATGGGCGTTTCCGTGGATTACACGGTTCACTACTTCGCCACCCACCTGGGCGCGGGCGAGAGCTGGGATCCCTTCGCGGCCCTGAAAAAAATTCTGCCCGGGCTCTGGATTGGCCTGCTGACGACCTTGCTGGGCTACGCGGCCCTGCTGGTGGCGCCCTTCCCCGGGCTGCGCCAGATCGCCGTATTTTCCATCGTGGGCCTCATTGCCTCCTTCCTGACCGTACTGTTCCTCCTTCCGGAATTGCTGCCCCGACCCATGCCGCCCCAGCCACGCTTCATGCGCACCCAGCGATGGATCTTGGACTGGGGCATCAAGCTCTCGCAGATGCGCGGGGCCCAGATCACCCTGATTGCCCTGACTCTGCTCCTGGGGTTATCCCTTTTCAAGCTGCGCGTCGATGACGCGGTGCAGGGCCTGATCCTGCCTTCCCGCACCCTGCGGGCCCAGGAATCGCGCATCAGCGAACTCACGGGACTTTCCAATTCCGGCATTTTCCTGCTGGTGGAAGGGGCCGATGAAGCCCAGGTGCTGGCGCGCGAAGAGGCTCTCCTCGAACGCCTAGCCAAGACGCCGAAGACCGCCGAGCAGGAAGGCTTCCAGGCCATTTCCACCTTCGTGCCCTCCCCCGCACAACAGGAAGCGAACTTGCGCCGCCACCGCGAACTGGCTCCCCAACTGCCCAAGGCCTTGGAAGCCTCCGGCTTCAAGCCCGCCATCGGAAAGGCCCTGATCGAGGGACTCGAGGCCTCGGCCAACCAGCCACTCACGATAGGCGCTTGGCTCCAGACCGACTTTGCCACACCGTTCCGCATGCTCTGGCTCGGGGCCACCCCCAAGGGCGCCGCCTCCGTGGTCTTTCCCATGGGAGCGCCCGATTCTCGAACCCTTGAGCAAGCCGTTCAGGGCCTCCCGGGAGTCAGCCTAGTGGACAAGGCCCGCAGCGTTTCGGGCCTGCTGGGGCAATATCGCCAAATCGCCATTTGGGCATTGATCGGAGCCATCGCGCTGGTCTGGATTCTCCTCGGCTACGCCTACGGCCTCCGCGTGGGCACCGTTATTCTGCTGCCTTCCCTGGGTGGCATTCTCCTAGCCTTGGCGGGCCTGGCCTTGGCCGGTATTCCCGTGACCCTGTTCAGCACCCTCGCCCTGATTCTGGTGTTGGGCTACGGCGTGGATTACCCCATCTTCATGCGCGAAGGCGGACAGGAAGATCCCACTTATTTCGTGGGCGTGCAGGTGGCGAGCCTCTGCACGCTAATTTCCTTTGGCCTGCTGTGCTTCAGTCATACGCCTGCCCTTCAGGGCTTTGGCCTGGCCGTGGCCCTGGGTGTGCTGGCCTCCACCGTTCTATCGATCCTCGCCTTGGCGCCCAAGGAGGCTGCATGAAGGTTCTTTGGCTGGCTCCTCTGGTGGCCCTTGCCCTGATCGGCTGCCGCAATCCGGCCAACGGTCCGCTCATGTTGGGGCGTGGCGTGCCTTTCGCGCTAAGGGCTCCCGCCGATGGACCGAAACTCTTCTCCACCCAGGAAGTGCGTTTTCACATGCCCGATGGCAGCGAAGAGCTGTTAGTGACCTCCGTGGAGAATGATGCCGAGCGCATGAGCATCGTGGCTTCAACGCCCATGGGCCAGACCCTTTTCACCATCCAGCTCAAACAAGGCGCCGTGCTCGTCGACAAACGAATTCCCTTGCCCCAGATGTTCGATCCCCGCCTACTACCCGCGCTGATTCAGTTGGCCAATTGGCCCCTGGAGGAACTGCGCAAGGGCCTCGAAGCCAATGCCACCCTTGATGAAAATGGCGAAGTGCGTGAATTGCGCCGCAAAGGGCGCACGGTTCTGACGTTGCGCCGGGAAGGGCAACCGCCCCTCTTCAAAAAAGTCACCTTGGATATTCCCTCCGCTTCCATTCGCGCCACCATCACCACGCTTGAAGATTGATGCCCATGACGACTGCGCCCTTTTATCTCTCCGCACTTGGTCTGGTGAATGCCCTGGGCCGAGGAAAAACCTCCGTAACCGAGGGGCTGTTCCGGGGCGACACCTCGGGACTGTTGCTGGAAAGCGGCTGGATTCCGGGCAAAGACGCTCGCGTGGGCCGTGTGCTCAGCGAACTGGCACCTCTCCCTTCGGCCTTCGGTATCGATGACAGCCGCAACGCTCGATTACTCCTGGCGGCGCTGGAAGAAATCCGGGATGAGATTGAAGCCGAGCTCGTGAAACACGGCCCCACCCGCATCGGCGTGGTGCTTGGCACCAGCACCTCGGGCATGGATTCGGGCGAAAAGGCCATGGCCCATCACATGGAGCACCAAGCCTTCCCCGATGCCTACCATTACTTCCAGCAGGAGATCGGCCGCCCTGCGCCCTTCCTGGCGGATTACCTGGGCCTGCGCGGCCCGGCCATCACCGTTTCGACGGCCTGCACGTCCAGTGGTCGCGCCATTGCCACGGCGCGAAATCTCATTCGCCTAGGCATCTGCGATGCCGTGATCACCGGCGGCGCGGACTCCCTGTGCAAGCTGACCCTCAATGGCTTCAAGGCCCTGGAAGCAACGTCCACCAACCTGACCAATCCCATGAGCCGCAACCGCGAGGGCATCAATATCGGCGAGGGGGCCGTGCTCTTCATTCTGCGAAGGGAAGAAGCCGAAGTGGCCTTGCTCGGGATAGGCGAAACCAGCGACGCTCACCATATCTCGGCGCCCGACCCCACGGGCCTTGGCGCGGAAAACGCCATGCGTATGGCCTTGGCGGATGCGGGCTTAAGCCCAGAGCAGATCGGCTACTTGAACATGCACGCCACGGCCACGCCCAAGAACGACGAAATGGAAAGCCGCGCCATCGCCGGAGTCTTTCCTCACGGCGTGCGCTGCAGCGGCACCAAACCTCTGACGGGGCACACGCTGGGCGCCGCGGCGGCTACGGAATTGGCCTTTTGTTGGCTGACCCTTCAGCCTCGCTGGAACCCTGGCGATCTCCTTCCCCCCCATCGCTGGGATGGCGAGGCGGATCCAGAGTTGCCCATGCTGTCCTTGGTCATCGACGGCCAGACACTGGGCCAGGCTCACCTCTGCCTTTCCAACGCCTTCGCCTTCGGTGGCAATAACCTCAGTTTGGTCGTGGGACGCCCATGAAGCCCATTCAGGAATTTGTGCCCCAGCACCCGCCCATGCTCTTGCTGGATGTGGTGATTGAGGTCTCAGAAACCCTTTGCCGCACAAGCCTGCGCGTGGATCCAAAGGCCTGGTACGCCAATCCCGATGGCACGATGCCCGCCTGGCTGGGTCTCGAACTGATGGCCCAAACCGCCGCTGCCCATAGCGGCTGGAAGAACCGGGACGCTGCGAGCCCCAAGAGCGGCTATCTGCTGGGAACGCGCCGCTACCAAAGCACCCTGGACCACTTTCCGGCCGATTCCACCTTGGTGATCCAAGCCGAATTGGACTATGCGGGAGTCTTTGGGCAAAGCGCCTTTCTTTGCCAAATTTCCTTGAATGAAACCACCGTGGCGGAGGCCACCCTGAAAGTTTTGGAAAGCGCATGACCACATACATATTATTTTGCGGGAGCACCCTGTGACCGCATCCTGGCGACCCGAAGACTTACTAACCCATCGGCGGCCCCTGCTCTTGCTGGATGAAATCCAGGAAGTCACGCCAGAAAACTGCATTGCCTTGGCGTATATCGATCCAACCGCTTGGTACGCCGATGACGATGGCGCCATGCCGGGCTGGTTCGGGATCGAATTGATGGCCCAGACCGTCTCGGCGTACAGCGGCTTCCAGAAGCGGATGCTGGGTGAAGAACCCCGCGTGGGCTTCCTGCTGGGCACCATCAAATTCGAACTGCCCTGCCAGGCCTTTTCTGCCGGGCAAACCCTGGAAATCGAAGCCAAGTTGCACTTCCTGGACGAGTCGGGACTCAGTGCCTTTCGTTGTGAGATCCGTCATCAGGGACAGCCGTTGGCTTGTGCTATGTTAAAAACCTTTGAGCCTGTATGAATCCTGCCGACAAAGCCCCTTCCCGAAACGTTTTAGTAACCGGCGCCACCGGCAGCATTGGCCGGGCGATTGCCCTTCAATTGGCCTCGGACGGCTTCAATGTGACACTGCATTGCCGCAGCCGATTGGCGGAAGCCCAGGCGCTCCAGGCTGAAATTCAGCAGAGCGGTGGCAAGGCCGAGGTAATCCAATTTGATATTACGGAGCGCGCCGCGGTCCGCACGCTGCTCGAAGCTCACATCGAGGCGCACGGCCCCTTCTACGGCGTGGTTTGCAACGCAGGCATCACCCGCGATAACGCCTTCCCCGCCCTGACCGAAGACGACTGGGATCTCGTGCTGCGCACTAGCCTGGAAGGCTTTTATAACGTTGTGCACCCACTCACGATGCCCATGATTCGCACCCGCAAGGGAGGCCGCATCGTTTGCATTTCCTCGGTTTCCGGCATCATCGGCAACCGCGGCCAAGTGAACTACAGCGCCGCCAAGGCGGGACTCATCGGTGCCACAAAGGCACTGGCGGTGGAACTGGCCGGGCGCGGTATCACCGTAAACGCCGTGGCCCCAGGCTTGATCGAATCGGAAATGCTGGATTCCGTTTCCCTGGAATACGCCCTGCAAGCCATCCCCATGAAGCGCGTGGGCAAGCCACAAGATGTCGCAGCTACTGTGAGTTTTCTCTTTTCGGATAGTGCCAATTACATCACTCGCCAGGTCATCAGCGTCAACGGAGGCATGATTTGACGCGCCGGGTGGTGGTCACGGGTATGGGCGGTGTCACCGCCTTTGGCGATAACTGGGATGCCATCAAGACGGCTCTCCGAAGCGGCAAAAGCGGGGTTCGCTACATGCCCGAATGGGACATCTACCCCGATCTCCAGACCCGCCTGGGCGTGCCTGCGGATTGCTTCGAAGTGCCTTCTCATTACCCACGCAAGATCGTGCGCTCCATGGGCCGAGTGGCCATGCTGGGCGTTCGCGCCACAGAATTGGCCCTGAACGATGCGGGGCTCCGCGAGGATGCCTCCATTCACGACGGGCGAATGGGCGTGGCCTACGGTTCCTCCTCGGGCAGCCTGGAACCCATGCTGGCGTTGGGACGCGGCGTGGTAGAAGGCAATTTCCGGGGCGTCAGCGCCACGGGCTATATCCAGGCCATGAGCCACACTGCCGCTGTTAATATCGGCGTGTTCTTCAGTCTGAAGGGCCGGGTCATTCCCACCAGCAGCGCCTGCACTTCCAGCAGCCAAGCCATCGGCTACGCCTTCGAGGCCATCCGCTACGGCAAGCAGGATGTCATGGTGGCTGGTGGCTGTGATGAGCTCAGCTTCTGCCATGCGGCGGTCTTCGACACGCTCTTCGCCACGAGCCTGCGCAACGATTCCCCTTCAACCTCCCCTCAGCCCTTCGACAAGGACCGCGATGGACTGGTACTGGGCGAAGGCGGCTGCACCTTCATTCTCGAAGAACGGGAGCACGCCTTGGCCCGCGGGGCCAAGATTTACGCCGAAGTGCTCGGGTTCGGTACCAATTCCGATGGCGCCCATGTCACGCAACCGCAGGCTGAAACTATGGCCGTCACCATGCAATTGGCCCTTGCCGATGCGGCCATTTCCCCCGATTCCATCGGGTGGGTCAACGCCCACGGCACCGCCACCCAACCCGGCGATATCGCCGAGAGTCACGCCACTCGCCAGACATTCGGCCGGGCCATTCCCATCTCTTCGCTCAAGAGTTTCTTCGGCCACGCCCTAGGCGCCTGCGGCTCCATCGAAGCCTGGGTCGGCATCCAAATGCTACGGGAAGGCTGGGTCGCCCCCACCCTGAACCTGAACAACCCCGATCCCCATTGTGCGGATCTGGACTACATCCAGGGCGAAGAACGGGCCATGACCTGCGACACCTTCATGAGCAACAACTTCGCCTTCGGCGGCATCAACACATCCTTGATCTTCCGCTGCGAGAAGTAGCTAAAGGAGCGCTGGATCACTCCAATTTCAGCCACTTGTAAATAATGGCCTTCAGTTCCCCGTCGTAGTTCACAGGGTTGCGCTGAATGTGGGAAAAGCCTGCGACTTTGGCCATCAGGACGGTCCGGACATCGGGTACCTCGGCAATCAGGATCACGGGCACCGACGTGCAATAGCCCTGTTTCTTGAGCTTTTCCAGGAATTCGCGAGCCCCCACGGCACCCACCTTCTGTTCCATTAGAACCAATTCCGGCGGTGTGGTTCGAAAGAACCGCATCACCTCGATCATGTTCTGGGCTTCCTGGATCAGCCGGAAGCCATCCACCTGAAGCGTGCCGCTCAGGATGGCCCGATCCAAATCATCCTTGATGATGATCATGATCCGCTTACCCCGCTTCTTGATCTGAAGCAGACGCTCGTGAGAGTCCGGCCGAGCGGCTTGCAGATCATCGTCCTGTTGGGCCGCCTGGGCTTCTCCAGGCTCAGAGACGGACGCATCTTCCTCGGAGACATCCCAGGTTTCTTCCACTTCCGCAGATGGTTCTGGGATCTGACCCAACTCCATGGCAGCCCGTCGATGCTTGACGGGGAAACCCTTTGCGAAGGTCGGAAGCCGTCTTGTCATGACCTGGTGGAGGAGTTGGGTTTCCATGCCTCCCAATCCTTCCAGCCGAATCCCCATGACCACACCAATGGTAGAAGGCCGGAGGTAGCGGACCATGCCCGAACATTCGATCGTTGGTATGTGGGGGAGATTCTGGATCCGCACCATCGGGAGAGGCTTGCCCGCCTCGAATAGTTCCGGATTGATGCCCAATTTGTGATTATCCCGAATGGAAATGGCGCGATCGATCCGAATGCACAGCCCTTCCATGCTGAGATTGACCAAGCGTCCCGTGGCTCCCTTGCCCTCGAAAAAACCTTCCAACACGGTGCAGGAGGCTTTTTCCCGAGGACCAAACCGGGTCCTTAGTTTACCCCGGCGTTCCGCATGAAGCACCTGCTCGGGAACGGTGAACAAGGCTCGTAGATAGCCGTCCCGCTTAAGGAAGCGCAGGGAGGTATCAAACCTCATCCCATCCAAGGAGAAAACCATTTGCATGGAGGTATTGGGTTCCAACTCCCCGGAAAGCGCGCGCTGGAGTGCAATCGTTATGGTTCGATCCTCCTCATGCAGCATCGTGATTTTTGCAGTCATGGGCACCAAGTCATCCTTGTGCAGCCAAAGTTGCACATTGGCCCCCAAGCGAATCAATTCCTCCAGGTAGGCGAGGATCGTGGACCGATCCTTTAGAACCGGTTCACCATTTAGTTCATCTTTGGGTTTAAAAAGTCCCAGCAATGCCATATTTGGCCTTGTGAATGCAAGCTGTTCAAAACGGTTCGACCGGTTAGAAAGAAAAGAAACTCGCCCCAGAATGAACCGATATTTAAGTCTTCGGCACAAATTTTCATTACTTGATAGCCACGAATACGCCAAATCATTGAACGCTGAGAACCTCTACGCTATTGAAGACCATTCGCCCCGTGGTACCGTGTCTTCAAAGTTCGGAGATGCCCATGCGCATGGCTGTCCTATTTGTTTTAGCTGTTTTTCCACTATCCGCGCAATTCTGGAGTGAATTGGCCAACCCTAAAGTGGAGGTTGTCCTCACCCATCCCCCAGGTTTGGGCTTGAAGATTGATCGCGTGGCCTTCATCCCAGGGCGAGATTTCAATTCACGCGAACTGGCCGATCAACTCACCGCCGGAGTGGTCGAGAGTCGGGCCATCGAGGTGGTGGATCGCAGTCATCTCGATATTGTTTTGAAGGAACAGGAGCTGGGACAAAGCGGCTACATCGATCCCAGCACGATCGCATCTCTGGGAAAATTGCTGGGGCCCACCGCCGTGGTGATCGTGAACGTCAATCGTTCAGAATTCTCCAAGAATCAGGCCACCAAGGAAGAACGTTTCAAGGACAACAAGGGCGTTGAACAAGTGCGGACTCAGCGCCGCAGCATTCTGGTGCTGGATTTTTCCGCCTCGGTGCAAGTGGTGGATTTGGGTACGGGCAAGATCTTCGGCGCCCAGCGCATTGAAGAAAACCCTTCCGCCTTCAGCTCTTCCTACGACGGCTGGCCCGCCTACCCTCGCGAAGGCGATGTGCGCCGCGCGGCCCTCGAATCGGCCCGTGGCAAAGTCATGCGGCTGCTGCTGCCCTGGACCGAAACCCGCAAGCTCACCTTTTTTAATGACAAAGAATTCCAGATGAACCTGGCCTACGATCGCCTGGAACTGCGCGATTACCAGGGCGCCATGGACTTGGCAAAGAGAGGCCTGGAGCTATCCAAGAACGACACGACTCGAAAGCCCAAGTACTACCCCCGCACTTACTACAACCTGGGCATCATGCACTTCATTCTGGGCAATTACGATGAGGCGCGTCCCTTCCTCCAACAGGCCTTGGATATGCAGCCCGACGCCAGCATCTTCCGAACCGCCTATCGGGAATGCCTGGATGCCCTGGACCTTCAAGCCGCCCTGCGAAAATCCGAAGCCCGAAGCGCCGCCATGGCCAAACCTCCAAGCACACCGCCGCCGACCATTGCGCCCCCCGCCAACGGAAAGGCGAGCCCAGAAGACCGCCTAAGAAAGCTGCAGGAGTTGTATAAAAAGGGCCTACTAGAGAAGAGCGAATACGAAGCCAAGAAGGCCGAAATTCTGAAGGAAATCTAGTCTTTTGGTTAGCGAATGGGCCGTGATCACGCGGCCTGGCTCAAAATCATGGGAAGTAAGGCCGCGGCCGATAGAGCAGCCAGGGGTCCTTTGGGGAACGTCATGGGTTGGCGAGCGGCGCTGTTGGTTGTGCTTTCGTGGGGCCTTAGCGCTTTGCCATCCGTCCAGGGCCAGGACCTTGGAGCCCCCATCATCACCAACTTCGAGCCTGAGAAATACAAGGGCCATTACCAAAACTGGATGGCGATTCAGGATCGTCGGGGCATCCTGTATTTCGGTAACACCGATGGCATTCTCGAGTTTGATGGACAGCATTGGCGCCACATCAGCACGCCGACCATATCCTCGATAAGAGCCTTGGCGGCCGGATCCGATGGCACGATTTACTATGGTGGCAATGGCGACTTGGGCCACTTGACTGTTTCCTCCACCGGCCAAGTCACAGCCAAATCGCTGCTAGCAGCCCTCCCCGAGGGCGAAAGAGCCTTCAGTGACGTGCTCCAGATCCTGACAGGTAATGATGGGATCTACTTCCTGACCCGCACCAAGGTCTTTCGCTTCAACGGCGGCCGCATCACGACCATTTCCTGCGAACCCGCCCCGAGCCAATCCTGCCTGCTGAATGGAACCCTCTTTTTTGCCGACACGGAGAAAGGACTTTGCCTACTCGATGGCGACCGGGTGGTACCGATCCCCCAATTGGCAGGCCTCTACGACGGTAAGCGCATTGTCCTAGCGCCCTTCGGCCCCCACGAACTGCTGCTGGGAAGGACTTCTGGAAATTTCCGCCGCATCGATCTCTCCAGCCTTTGGGATGAAGCCTCCCGGCGCTACCTCCCCAACCGCACAGCATCCAAGACGGCCGTGATTCAGAACTTTCCCACCGAAGTGGATGCGCTGATCAGTGAGAGCAACCCCCTCCTGTATCGACTTGTGCCCTTGGGGCCGAAAGCCTTCGCCATCGCCACGCTTCAGTCCGGCATCATCATTTTTGATCGGACGGGAAAGATTACCCGCGCCATCAACAAGGCCAGTGGACTGCTCGATAACACCGTCACCGGACTCTTTTTGGATCGTGCCCAAAACCTTTGGGCCACCCTCAACGCTGGCATCTCACATATTGAACTAAGCGTACCGCAGTCCACCTTTGGAGCCCGCAACGGCATCGAAGGGGTTTCGCTTACGGCAGGTTTCCACAAGGGGCGGCTGTATGTGAGTACCTTCCAGAATCTCTTTGTACAGACCCCATACCGCTACACCTTGGAAAGCGGCTTGCCCAAGTTTGTGGCCGTCCAGAATGGTCCTCGCGAAATCTGGCAGTTCCTGGAGGTCAATGGCGATTTCCTTGCCGCCAGTGGCCGTGGACTATTCCAGATCCAGGGCAGTACCGCTTTCCGCGTGCCAGGTTCGGCAGATACCACCTGCATGAGTCTGAGTGTGTCGCGGCGCTGGCCAAACCATCTCTTCGTGGGCCGTATGGGTGGAATGGATGTTTTCCGGCGCACCTCCGCCCAGTGGGCCTTCCTGGGAAGGTTGGAGGGGGTGACAGAAAGCATCCGCAGCGTGACCGAGGACAGCAATGGCGATCTTTGGCTGAGCACCGATGCCAAAAAGTTGTTGCGGGCCCATTTCCATGGAAACAAGCCCACCGAAGTGACCGTGCAAGAATTTGCCACCGAACATAGCCTGCGCGGTCTTCGAGCCTTCTCGCACGGTACAACGTTATTCGCCGCATCGACCAAAGGCCTGCTCCATACCACGGTCCAGCCATGGCGAAACGAAGGGCCCAACGAAGTCAACTTTGCGCCCGAGCCGAGCCTGGGCAAGGCCTTCGATAACCCCCTGATCACGTTCTCGACGGTTTTCTCAGATCGCAATGGCGGGTTCTTCTTCCTCGCTTCCTCCGGTGTGATCTGGGCCCTTCCCAGCACGGGAGGCCAATACGAAATGATCACCAAGCCCTTCCAGGGGCTCCCGGGAATGACACGAGAAGGCTTGCTGCATTCGGATGGCAGCGTATGGCTTCCGGGGAGAGTGCTGCACCGGATCGAGCCACTGGCAGCCAAGAACTATGACCAACCCTTCGCGGTGCTGATTCGGAAGGTATTCACCAAGGCAAAGCGCACGGTATTCGAAGGCACTTACGGTTTCAAAGGCACCGTCCACCCAGCCCAACAGACCGTGTTCACACCTAGCCAAGGGGCCTCCGAAACCCCGGAACTTCCCTTCAAGGAAAATGCCCTGGCCTTTGAATTCTCTGCCACCTTCTTCGAGAAGCCGGGTACCACCCAATTCCAGTATCTGCTCGAAGGTTTCGAAAAGGACTGGAGCGAATGGACCGCCGGCACCAGCAAGGAATACACCTACCTGAAAGAAGGCAATTATCGCTTCCGGGTGCGGGCCAAGAATCTATACGGCACCGTAGGGCAGGAATCCTCTTACCGATTCCGAATCCTGGCACCCTGGTACCGAACGCCTTGGGCCTACCTGCTTTGGTTCACCTGTGGAAGCCTTGGCCTCCTAGGCGCGGTTTACCTTTACACACGCAGGCTGCATCGCCAAAAAGCAATCCTGGCGGCCCAGGTTGCGGCACGCACGGCTGAACTGAGCACCGTCAACGATCGGCTCTATCGACTCAACGACGAAAAGAACCGCATCATCGGCGTTGCCGCGCACGATCTGCGCAGCCCCTTATCCGGCATTCTGCTCGCCTGCGATCTGATGGCAGACGAACCCGGAGTGGATCACACGACAACGATCCAAGCCATCGCCCGCCAAGGGCACCGAATGGTGGAACTCATCCAAGGCCTGCTGGATGTCAATGCCATCGAAGCCAATAGCGCGGAACGCCCCAGCCTCACGAGCCTTGACCCTATTCCATGGATCGAAAGCGCTTGCAGGTCCCTCGCGGTGCGGGCCGAGAAAAAAGGTATCACCCTGGACGCCGACCTGGGTCCGCCCGGAATAATGCTCTACGCGGATGGCCGCCATGTCGCAAGGGTGATGGATAACCTGCTGAGCAATGCTGTGAAGTATTCTCCCCCGGGCAGCCATGTGCAGATCCGTAGGGTCGAAGAGGCTCAGCATTCCGTGTTCCGCGTACAGGACCAGGGTCCGGGCCTCACCCCGGAAGATCAGCAGCGCCTCTTTCAGACCTATGCCCGTCTAAGCGCTCAGCCCACGGCCGGTGAAAGTTCCGTGGGCCTGGGTCTTTCCATCGTCAAGAAGCTCGTGGAAGGGATGGATGGGCAAGTCTGGGCAGAGAGTAGCCCCGGAAAAGGAGCAACTTTCTGTGTGCGCCTACCCCGTGGCTGATTTTTTATCGAACCTGTTCTGGATCCCCTCGCGAATCAGGAAACATTTTTAGGCCCTCGGCCAAAATTCAACACGCGATGAAAATCGCCTTGACAGCCCCTTAGACCCAAGGGATATTCAACCTATGTTGAAAAAAAGCCTTGAGCCCCTGCCTACCCCCAGCCCCCGGGGCCGCAAGGCGATCAAAGTGGAGCCGCGAATCATTTTGGACGCTGCCTTGAAGGTCTTTGCGGAACAGGGTGTGGCTGGAGCGAACCTTCGAGCCATCGCCCGGGGCGCGGGTTGTGACCCGGCGCTGATCTACTACCACTTCGGAAGCAAGGAAGGGATCTTCGAGGCCCTGCTGGACGAGCTGTTTGGCGAACTGCAGCGTGAACTAGCCAAGGTCGTCGGCGAAACGACGGGTCAGCCCACCCAGGAGCGCATGCGACAGGTCATGGACCTCATCGTGCGCCAATTGCGCACCCGCGGCCGAGGCCTTCAGGGCATCGCCCGGGGCGAGGTGGTGGCGGGCGCCGAAGGCACGCGTATTTCAATCGCCAAGCGGCTGCGCCCGATCTTGGATCTGCTCCGTCAGGTCTTCGCCGAGGGCATGGCCAAGGGGGAGGTCCGGGCGGATCTGCCCTTGCCCATCCTGCCCTTTTTCTTTCTGCGTCCCCTGGTGGAGATTCTGGAACTCATACCCGTCATGAGCGCCCACCTCTCTGACTTTCCACCGGAGGAGGCTCTGGCCATGGCCCTGACGGCCTGGTTCGACCTCTTCTGGAACGGCGCGAGTCCTAGCCAGGAAAGGGGGGACCGCCTGCTCCCTGCGGTCGCGAAGTCCCCCCTTTGACCCCCACGGGGTGTTCAGGCAAAGCCTGGTCACCACGTCTGCCACGAAATTGCGGTTCAAGGCCGCGCTGAACACCGGAGCACCCCATGAGACCTGTCGCCTCCATCTTTTTCGTCTTAACCACCTTGCTGGTGCCTTCCTTGGCCTGCCGACGGGGAAGCGCCCCGACCGCGCTGGAGGTTTCAGGCAACATCGAGGCCTATCCCGTGGAAGCCAGTTTCCGCGTGGGGGGCAAGATCCTGGAACGGCCCGTGGATGAGGGCATGACGGTGCAACTCGGACAGGTCCTGGCACGGCTGGATGCCAAGGATCTGGAACAACAGGTGGCGGCCCGACAGGCGGACGCCGCCACGGCCAAGGCCGCGCTGGCGGCGGCACTCGCGGGTTCCAGAAAGGAAGAAATCGAAGCCTCCAAAGCTGTATTGGCCCAGGCGGAGGCGGATCTACGGCGCCAGGAGCCAGACTTGCTGCGCATGGAAGGCCTCCACAAAGAGGGCGTGCTCTCCCGCCGCGATCTGGACGCCAGCCGCGCGGTCACGGAATCTTCCCGCGCACGAGTGCGGGAAGCCGCTCAGCGCTCCGCCCTCGTGCAGAAGGGACCGCGAGCCGAAGACATCGACCAATTGAAGGCCCGCTTCGAACAGGCCTCCCAGGCCCTGGCCATGGCTCAAACGCAATTGAGTTACGCCACGCTCGTCTCCCCCGTCACGGGCCTGGCGCTCTCCAAAAACGTAGAACCCGGCGAGTTCGTGGCCCCGGGCACGCCCGTGCTGACCCTGGCCGATCTGCGCAAGGTATATCTGCGGGCCTATGTGGAAGAAACAGACCTGGGCCGGGTGAAGGTGGGCCAAACGGTGCAACTGCGCACGGACACATGGCCCGGCAAGGTCTATGAAGGCAAGGTCGCCTTCATCGCCGAGCAGGCAGAGTTCACGCCCAAGAGCGTCCAGACCAAGAAAGAGCGCACCAAGCTGGTCTATCGCCTCAAGCTCGAGGTACCAAATCCAACGCTGGAGCTAAAACCCGGCATGCCCGCCGACGCGACAATTCAGCTGGAGAAGTAATGCAGGCCATTC
>JFJP01044225.1_pt1 | contig 14906 bp, 13 predicted proteins | sample 431651 | NCBI WGS metagenome assembly JFJP01 (sample SAMN02602958, study PRJNA72255) | Microbial mat metagenome, whole genome shotgun sequencing project. | biome: fresh water; feature: sink hole; material: water; isolation source: purple microbial (photo- and chemosynthetic) mats found in...
GCCACGCAAGAGCATGTTTTTGCATGTTTTTTGCCTGATTGATTCATTGACAAGCCAGCCGGTCCTGCCGGATAGTGTCGCGGCCGCATCCATGGAGGGCCCGGCAGGGGCAGCCAGCCGGATGATCCGGACAGGCGGCATGGAATGGACAGACAACGCGCGGGGAAAACATGCTGGATATGGCGATGCTGCTTTTCGGGGTCTTCTGCTGCTCGACGGCGGTGATATTCATCAAGTCCGGATCGGTGGATTCCGTGCTGCTGGCCGCCCTTCGCCTGCTGATTGCCAGCGTGATCCTCTCACCGCTCTTTATCCGCGATTGGCGGCGAACCCCCGGCGTGACCTTGACACGGTGCTTCCGCCATTCCCTGGTGCCGGGAACCCTGCTTTCGATCCACTTCATCAGTTGGATCGCCGCCTCGCGGATGACGCCGGCCGCGAATGCCTCGCTGATCGTGAACCTGGTGCCGGTCGCGCTGCCGCCGATGCTGTTCCTGCTGCTGCGCGAACGCCTTAACCGTCGCGAGCTTTTCGGAACGATCCTGGCGCTGGCTGGAATGGGTCTGCTGACCGGGGCGGATTTCCAGATGAACCGCGAGTATTTCCTCGGCGACATGCTGTGCCTGGGATCGATGCTGTTCTTCGCGCTTTACCTGGCCTGGGCGAGGCGTCATAAGGAGCCGGGCGGTCTCTGGGTCTATGTGGTCCCCTTGTACACGGTGGCAGGGATCGTGACCCTAGCCATCCTGCCGGTGGCGATGATGCTTGGAATCGCCGATCCGTTCAAAGCCTGCACGACAAACGATTGGCTCATGGTGGCGGGGCTGGCGGTCGTGCCGACGGTGTTCGGGCACTCGATCCTGAACATCGCGATGAAGCGGATGCGCGGCCAGGTGGTCAGCATCGTGAACATGGGCCAGTTCGTGTTTGCCGCGATTCTGGCCTACTTCCTGCTCGACGAGATGCCGGACCGCACCTTTGTCCCCGCCAGCCTGCTGGTTGTCCTCGGGGCCGTTATCGCCGTGGTTCCCGCAGGGGAAACTTGCACAGGAAGATGACTTGATGATTGTTGTACTTTCCTATCTGTGTGCGTATGTTGCAAGATCCTCTGCCGTGATCTGGTCACCCGGAACCAGCTTATAGTGTTTCTCATCGACAATCTTCACCATGCCGCCATCGAGAGCAAGCTCGAACAAAGCAATCTGATCAGAGGAGACAAACTGCGCTGAGATTGCACGACACAGTAGATGCGGGAACTTCTCCTTGCAGCAGGCAATATCTTGCTTCGCCTGAACTACGGATAACTGGTCCGCACCGCCTTTCGCTTGTACCGGCAGGACGAACTGCGCACCACGCCTGTCGATCCCCACGTAAATCTCGTCGATTTCAACCTGCCCAAGATCCTTGACAGTGGTTCTCAGGTGATTTTGAAGGGAGTACGTGGCCAAGCCGAGGAATACATCGAGCAAACGATTGTACCTGACTTTAGCCAGCAATGCCTGCTCGTCTGAAAGTGCATAAATCGATACGATTTCAGGGGTGGCATCAGGCACCTTGATTGCTGCAATTTGCTCGTTTGGCACAATCCGGTTCTCGGTTACAAGCCGAAAGCAATACAAGGCACGTCCACGGCCTTCAATCACCCATTCCTTTCCAGCCGGCTGCGTCTTGATTATCCTCGGAGGGAGGTCTGTGCGATAGCGGATAGAATAGATCACATCTCCAAGATTCTTAGGCAGCTTTATACGAAGCGACTTGGCCGCGCGTTCCAGATCCTCGCGCTCAAACGTCAGTTCTTCGGCACCCTTGGTATACTTCGACATGAAGATATGCTCAATGATCGCCGCATATCGGTTTTTCGCCTTTACTGTCATTCAGCACTCCTGCGCCTGAAGGCGCGCTTTCTCTGTTTCGTTTTGTTTCCGCTTGTGGCTGCCGCTTTTGCGGTCCCGCTTCTTGATCGGCACCTCCACATCCCAGAATGCCGCTGCTTCGGTCATGCCCATTGCCAGTAGGCCGGGATCGCCCAGATCGAGAACCATTTGCGGCCGCAACGGCTTCACGCCAAGCGCACGAATGACCGACGACGCAACGGCACGGGCAAGCGGCGGCGGAACAGAATTCCCGATTTGCCTTGCGCCGTGCCACTTCGTGACATGGAAGCGGAACCAATCCGGGTAACCATGCAGGCGTGCCATTTCGCGAACAGAAACACACCGCCCATGCTTGTAGTGAACAGGACGGGGACTTGTAAACGCACCCCTTGCCGAATCGGTTCCAGCGCGGAGCGTGTTGCTCTGTCCGTCAGGAGAAAGTTTATAGAACCGCGATATCCCTTCCACGTCCCCCTGCGGGGTTTCCCGGAAGCGCCGCCGGGAAATATCCGTGTGCACAGTCCGCATGCTCGACGTGAGAACTGTACGGTCCCAATTCCGGCAATAACCGAAATGCCAGCAGTCGTCTGTTGTACAGTGCATCTCGCGCGCGAAATCTGATTCGGGCTTCCAATCGTTCACCCTTATCGAGTCGACGGTCATCAGTTCATCGAATAGCTCGTTATCAGGAATATCGTCAATGGCGTCGCGACATGTGGGAACAGGTCGAACCAAGGTGGATGAGAAAAGATCAGGTGCGCGGCCCGTTAGTAGTGGCGGATATTCGGGCAGGGGAAGTCCCAATTTCGCCCCCAGCAGGAAAAGACGCTCCCGGTGCTGGGGCACGCCGTAGTGCTTCGCGTTGAGAACGCGCCAAGGCTGAGCCACCGCATACCCATTTGCTTGAAATTCCTCGATCAGCATGTGCAGGAAATTGCCGTGCTTTCCAACCGTGAGTCCTTTTACGTTCTCGAATACGAAATACTTCGCGTCCAGCGCCGTGACAAGCCTGACGAATTGCCTGACAAGCTGGTTTCTCGGGTCATCGAGCATGCGCTTCCCGATCAGTGAAAACCCCTGGCATGGAGCACCACCGCATACCACATCGATTCCCCCCTTGATGCTTGCCTGGTTGCAGTGATCAAGTATGGACCGTGCATCCAGAGCGATTACCGAGCGGGCCAGCGTTGCAGTCATCGGGAAGTTAAAATGATGGACGGCGGCATGGATGGGGTCCAACTCCACAGAAGCGACGACATCGAAACCGGCCTGCTCGAAACCCAGCGACATGCCACCGGCACCGGCAAAGAGGTCTATTGCTGTTGGTCTTCTAATCATATATGAGCAGGAGGTGGAGGATTCTCTGGCAAACCTAACCGGGTTTCTCTAACCAAGTTGCCACGCTACCAGAACATTCCCGTCTTGTCGCGTCAGTTTTTCACACCCTGAATCGCGCTGTTTGCCCTACCCTATCCTCAACGGCAGAACCGAATACGGCTTGACCGCCTAGAGGGTAATCTCGCCCCCGCCGGCCGGACCGGGTTTGAAATGCCGGTCGACGATGCTCGGCTCGAGCTTCCGGCGACGTCCGCCGATGCCGGTCGTGCTGATGTAGATCTTCAGCTCGGCTTCCAGATCCGGGGCCATGCCGCCCACCACGCGCTGCACCGCCAGCCTGACCACTTGCACCGCCAGCCTGACCACTTCCTCCGGCGCGACATCCAGCTCCTCCGAAATGGACTCCACGCGCTCGAGCAGATCACCCGAAAGCTTGATACGCAGCAGTTCGCTGCCGGCACGCTCCAGATGCTCCTGCCGTGTTGTCGTTTTCCTCGTGTTCATTCATCGCTCCCGCTAACTATGCACTGTCATGCACTATTTCCACGGAAACTAGTAGCAGTCTGTAGCGCAGGATGCAATCTTTTTTTACCGCCCGATGCCGAGCGTCTCGCGCAGCACGTAGGGCAGGATGCCGCCGTGCCGGTAGTAGTCCACCTCGATCGGCGAATCGATCCGGCAGAGCACCTCGAAACACACCGGCCCCTGCGGTCCCGTGGCGCTGACCGCCAGCCGCTTGCCGGGCGCGAGCCCTTCGGCAATGCCGCCGATGCCGAAGACCTCGTCACCGGTCAACCCGAGCGATTCCGCGTTCGCGCCATCCACGAACTCCAGAGGCAGCACGCCCATCTCGACCAGGTTGCTGCGATGGATCCTCTCGTAGCTCTCGGCAATGACAGCCCGCACACCCAGCAGGGCCGTGCCCTTGGCCGCCCAGTCGCGCGACGAGCCGGCCCCGTACATCTTGCCAGCCAGCAGCACCAGTGGTACACCCGCCGCGCGGTAGCGCATCGCGGCCGCGTAGATGGTCATCTCGTCGCCGCCCGGCAGGTACCGGGTGAAACCGCCGGTGCGGCTGACGAGACGGTTGCGCAGGCGGATGTTCGCGAACGTGCCGCGCAGCATCACCTCGTGGTTTCCGCGGCGCGAGCCGTAGGAGTTGAACTGCGCCTGCGCCACGCCGTGTTCCTGCAGGTAAAGGCCGGCCGGGCTGTCCGGCTTGATCGACCCGGCGGGGGAGATGTGGTCGGTGGTGACGAAATCACCGAACAGCCCGAGCACGCGCGCCGCCTCGATATCGGCCAGCGGATGCGGCGGCTGCAGGGCGTCGTCGAGCCACGGCGGCTCCTGGATATAGGTGGAGGAGGCTTCCCAGTCGTAGACGGGCGCATCGCCCGCCGGCAGCGCGTTCCACGCCGGCATGGCGTTGAAAACATCCTTGTAGCGCTCGCGGTAGAGCGCGGGGTCCGCCGCCAGCCCGGTGTACTGCGCGATTTCCTCCGGCGTCGGCCAGATGTCCGCCAGGTAGACCGGCCTGCCGTCGGCATCGTTGCCGAGCGGGTCGCGGGTCAGGTCGCGATCAACGCAGCCCTGCAATGCCAACGCGATGACCAGCGGCGGCGAGCACAGGTAGTTGGCCTGCGTCAGGGGATGGATCCGGCCCTCGAAGTTGCGGTTGCCGCTCAAGACCGCCGCGACCACCAGATCCCCCTCCTTGACGGCGGCCTCGACATCCGCCGGGACCGGACCGCTGTTGCCGATGCAGGTAGCGCAGCCGTAGGCCGCGATGTGGAAACCGAGCGTCTCAAGATAGGGCAGCAGCCCCGCCTTGCCGAGGTAGTCCTCCGCGACCTGCGAGCCGGGGGCGAAGCTGGTCTTCACCCACGCCGGGATGCGCAGCCCGCGCTCGACGGCCTTGCGCGCCAGGATGCCGGCACCGATCAGCAGCGAGGGGTTGGAGGTGTTGGTGCAACTCGTGATCGAGGCGATCACCACCGCCCCGTGCCGCAGCGTCCCCTTGCCCGGCACGACGGCCGACGACGCCTGCGCCTCGGGCGCGACACCGAAGCCGCGCTGCTCGGGCGATTTGCCCAGGTCGGCCTTGAAGGCCTCGTGCAGCCGGCCGGTCGCGATCCGGTCCTGCGGACGCTTGGGGCCGGCCACGGAGGATTCCACCGTGGCCAGATCCAGTTCCAGCAGGTTGGTGTAGAGGCACTCCTCGCGGCCGGTACGGAAAAGCCCCTGCGCCTTGGCGTAGCGCTCGACCAGGTCGATCTGCGCCTCGTCGCGCCCCGTCATCCGCAGGTAGTCGAGCGTCGCCCCGTCGATCGGGAAGAAGCCCATCGTCGCCCCGTACTCGGGGGCCATGTTCGCCAGCGGAGCCCGGTCGGCCAGGGTCATGGCATCCACGCCGGGACCGAAGTATTCCACGAAGTGGCCGACCACGCCCTTCGCGCGCAGAATCGCCACCAGCGTCAGCGCCAGATCCGTCGCCGTGACCCCCGGCCGCAGCGCCCCGGTGAGGCGCACACCGGTGACCATCGGCGTGAGAATCGGGATCGGCTGGCCGAGCATGGCCGCCTCGGCCTCGATACCGCCCACGCCCCAGCCGACAATCCCCATGCTGTTGATCATGGGCGTGTGCGAGTCGGTTCCCACCAGAGTGTCGGGATAGGCTATCGCATCAGCGCCCTTGCCCGAGACCATCACGCAGCGGGCAAGCAGCTCCATATTGATTTGGTGGCAGATGCCGAGCCCCGGAGGCAGCACGCTGAGCGTGCGGAAGGCGTTCTGGCCCCAGCGCAAGAATACATAGCGCTCGCGGTTGCGCTCGAACTCCAGATCTAGGTTCGTCTGCAGAGCCCCCGCGCAGCCGAAGGCGTCGAGCTGCACGGAATGGTCCACGACCAGATCCACCGGGATCGACGGCTCGATCAGCGCCGGCGACTTGCCCGCACGCCGCGCCGCGCCGCGCAGCGCGGCCAGGTCGACCACGCAGGGCACGCCGGTGAAATCCTGCAGCAGCACGCGCGCCGGCATGTAGGGCAGCTCGCGCTTCCCGCCCTCCGGCGTCCAGCCGGCCAGCGAGAGGGCATGCACCTCCTCGAACGCCGGATGCCCCTGCATCCGCACCATCTGCTCCATGATCACCTTCAGGCAGAACGGGAACCGCTCGATCCCGGCAAACCCCTGTTGCTGCAACGCCTGGAGGCTGAAATACGAAACCGACCCGCCATCGCCCAGCGGCAGCTTGCGCCGCGCGAAATCAAACGTACCCATATGCCTGCTCCTGTGTTAACGGCCAACGGAAAACCAGTGCCGCAGTGTTATTTGCCGCCGCCTTCTTGTCAAGCGGGAAGCCGCCCCGACTGATCATTTGAAAATCCTGCTTTACACCGCCGCATCATCCGTCTATATTCGCGGCCACTTGTCGGAATAAACAGAAACAGGCAGTTAAGAAGACGCGAATCAGAAGGGAAGCAGCAAGGACATGAGTCAGATCGACAAATCAGCAATTCAGGAACAGTATCAGCGCCACGAACGTGACACTGGATCTTCTGACGTCCAGATCGCGGTGCTCACCAAGCGCATCGAGAAATTGACGGAACATCTCAAGGAAAACAAGAAGGACCACAGCTCGCGCCATGGCCTGATCAAGATGGTAAGCGCACGCCGCCGTCTGCTCGACTACCTGAAGAGCACCGACACGGAACGCTACAAGAAGCTGATCCAGGACCTTGGCATACGCCGCTAGCGCTCTCAAGCCCCCCCTCCATCCCACCGCGGCGGAAACGCCGAAGCCGACGCGACTCCGTTCGCCAGGCAACCGGCGGAGTGGCAGGTGGCGCACAAACAAGAAGCAGCCGGCGTGTGAATTGAAGTTGCGTCGGCACCAACAGGAAAGAATACCATGAAAGACGCAATCACCGTTTCGACTACCGTCGGAACCCAGACCATCACGCTGGAAGCCGGGCTGCTCGCGCAGCAGGCTGCCGGTGCCTGCACGATCCGCCTCGGCGACACCGTGCTGTTCTCCGCCATCACCAACACCGACAAGCCGCGCGAGGGGATCGACTACTTCCCCCTGTCGGTGGAATACCGCGAGAAGTTCTACGCGGCCGGCCGTTTCCCTGGCGGGTTCTTCAAGCGCGAGTCGCGCCCCAGCGAGAACGAGATCCTGACCGCACGCTTCACCGACCGGCCGATCCGGCCTCTTTTCCCGGAGAACTACTTCAACGAGGTGCAGATCAACAACATGCTGCTCTCGGCCGACGGCATCAACGACGCGGACATCCTAAGCATCACCGTCTCGAGCGCGGCGCTGGTCATCTCCGAGATCCCGTTCATGGGCCCGATCGCCGGTGTGCGTGTCGGCCGTGTCAACGGCGCGTTCATCCTCAATCCCACGCATGACCAGCGCGATAAGAGCGACATGGACCTGGTCTATGCCGGCACCCGCGAGCTGCCGCTGATGATCGAGGGCGGCGGCAAGGAGATCGCCGAGGCCGACCTCGTGGCCGCCATGAAGTTCGGCCACGAGGCCGTCGTCAAGCTCTGTGACCTGCAGCTTGAACTGCGCAAGGCGCTCGGCAAGCCGGCAAAGGTTGTCGCGCCGTGCCAGCCGGACACGACCCTGATCGAGGCCGCCCGCGGGATCGCCGGCGATACGCTCTCCAAGGCCGTGCAGATCCCCGGCAAGCTCGAGCGCCAGAACAAGGTCAGCGAGATCAAGGACTCTCTGAAGGCGGCCATGGCCGCGAAAATGCCCGAGATGAACGAGGAGCAGTTCCGCGCTATGTTCGACGCGCTCGAGATCGAGACGGTGCGCCGCAACGTGCTTGAGCACGGGGTCCGCGTGGACGGTCGCAAGTTCGACCAGCTTCGCGAACTGAAGGCGCAGGTCGGCATCCTGCCACGCACGCACGGCTCGGCACTCTTCAACCGCGGCGAGACACAGGCGCTCTGCACGGTCACGCTGGGCACCCGTTCCGACAAGCAGCACATGGATGCGATTACCGGTGGCAAGACCGACAAGAGCTTCATGCTGCACTACAACTTCCCGCCTTACAGCGTCGGCGAATGCGGACGCCTCGGCACAACCGGACGGCGCGAGATCGGCCACGGCGCCTTGGCGGAACGTTCACTGGTCGAGGTGATCCCGGCTGATTATCCCTACACGGTGCGCCTGGTCTCCGACATCATGGGCTCGAACGGCTCGTCCTCGATGGCCAGCATCTGCGTCGGCACCCTGGCGATGATGGATGCCGGTATACCGATCAAGGCCCCGGTGGCCGGTATCAGTGTCGGTCTCTTCACTGGCAAGGGCAAGTCCGACCTGGTGATCGATATCCTCGGTACCGAGGACCACTGCGGCGACATGGACTTCAAGGTGGCCGGTACCCGCAAGGGCATTACCGGCTTCCAGGTCGATCTCAAGATCCGCGGCCTGACCTGGGACCAGGTCGAGACTGCATTCGCGATGGCCAAGACCGCTCGCGGCCAGATCCTCGATTACATGGAAACCGTGATCGCGACCCCGCGCGCGGAAATGTCCCCGCATGCCCCGCGCATCGAGACGATCATGATCGACCCGGAGAAGATCGGCGAACTGATCGGACCGGGCGGCAAGAACATCCGCGGCATCACGGAGCGCTCGGGTGCGCAGATCGACATCGCCGAGGACGGCACGGTCAGCATCTACGCCCGCACAGGCGAGTCCATGGCGCTGGCTGTCAAGGAAGTGCAGATGGTCTGCATGGATCCCGAGGAAGGCATGATCTACGAGGGCAAGGTCACCGGCGTGAAGGAATTCGGCGCGTTCGTCGAGATCCTGCCAGGCCGCGACGGCCTCGTGCATATCAGCGAACTGGCGGACTTCCGCGTCAACTGCGTGGAGGACATCTGCAAGGTCGGCGATGTCATGCGGGTCATGTGCGTGGGCGTGGATGATCGCGGGCGGGTGAAGCTCAGCCGCCGTGCCGCCATGCGCCAGCTCGACCAGCAGGAACAGCCGCATAACTGATCCTCGAACCGGCGACCATACGCGGGGACGGTCATCGTCCCCGCGTATTTTTTTTCTCGCAAACCCATCCGCGTTTCGCAACTATCCCGTCATGAAATTCCCCAATACATTCTACCGCTGGCGCCCCCACCCGTGGCACGGACTCGAGATCGGCAGCAAGATGCCGGACATCGTCAACGCCTATATCGAAATGACGCCTTTCGACGCCGTCAAGTACGAGGTGGACAAGACCACCGGCTACCTGCGGGTGGACCGCCCTCAGCTTACTTCGTCCATGCCCCCCACCCTCTACGGGTTCATCCCCCGCACCTATTGCGGGGATCGCGTGCGGAACCTTTCCTCACTCTCCATCAGCGGCGACCACGACCCGCTGGATATCTGCGTCATTACCGAGCGCCCCATCAACCGCGGCGAGGTCATCCTGCGCGCCCGCGTCATCGGCGGTGTGCAGATGATTGACAACGGCGAGGCCGACGACAAGATCATCGCCGTGCTGCACGAGGACCGTTTCTGGGCCAATACCCAGCACATTGACAACGTGCCGACCGCCCTGGTGGACCGCCTCCGGCACTATTTCGAGACGTACAAGCTGGTCCCCGGCGCAACCGGCGATGTAAAGGTTGTGGAAATCTACGGACCGGAGCGCGCCAAGGATGTCATCCGCGCCAGCCATGACGACTACGAGGAAAGCTATGGGGAGTGACACCGTGGCCGGGAATCCCGTGATTGCCATCCCTCCGGCCGGGACCGGGACTCTACCCCGTGTCATGCCATCCCGCGTCCCCTCCGCTCCAGAACACACCCTGCTGGGCCTTCCGGAGATGGACAGCCAGCACGACTATCTCTACACGCTTTTCGCCCGGCTGATCGAGACGCACACCACGGCGTCGATGAAAGCGCTGCTGGCCGAGATCGAGGGCATGCTCGATTTCCATTTCACCAGCGAGGAGCACCTGATCCGCCACTACAAGGTGCCGGGGTTCGCGGAGCACCAGGCCGACCACGAGCAGGCCGCCACCGCCTTCCTGGCCGGACTGGCGGCATTTGAACGCGGCGAGCTGAACCCGGCGCGCCTGCGGGCCACGCTCACGGGCTGGTTATCGGAACACGCGCGATCCGCCGACCAGCCGTATGCCGACCGCATCCGCAGGCAGCGCCGCGAGGCAGGCTGGCAGTAGGCGCGCCATCAGGTGAATCACTGGGTGATGCCGTTGCCGCAGCCATAACCCAGGCGATTGAACGCATCGTAACGGTATTCCGTCTCTGCGAGAGATCAGATTGCCGCTAAAACGCTATATTCCTGATTTGCGGCGGTTGTCTTCCTTGCAAAGCATTTGACAGTTCCGTGCGGTGGTTTTGCCGCCCTCGTGCCACGGGGTGATGTGGTCGGCTTCCATCGCATCGATTTCGAATGGCTCCTTGCAGACAACGCATTTGCCCTTCTGGCGCTCGTAGGCCTCGCGCTTCTGGTTGGGACTGAAGGCACGGATGTTGAGGTGCTTTTCCTTGCCGTCAAGAACGTCTTCCATGAGTCGCGCGATTTCTTTTTCAAGCGTTGCTGAATCGAGTTCCTGGCCCTTGAAGGTGTTGTAAAGATCGCCCCAGGCGATTCCCTTCATTTCCTTGCGGTAGTTCGGGAAGTTGGCCTTGACCCAGGCGATTACGGACTGGAAGTATAACCACAGCTCGTTGGCGTTGGGTTTGTGCTGCTGCCTGGCCATGTGGCCTTCGATGTCATCATGGCTGATCCATTGGATGACGGTCTCCAGAAAATCCTGGCGGATCGCCGAGCCGTTCAGGTAGTCCCCGCCCAAGCCGTAGGCCGGACACTGGTTCTTGCTGAAGTGGCGCTTGGCGTCCGTCACCCAGGGGCCGGAGTAGACCGCATTGCGCAGTTCCTGATCGGTCAGCTTCTCACCGGCGATGTTGATGGTCTTGAACCACTCCAGCTTTTCGCTGTCGGTGCCGCTGCAGAAATAGACCATCAGCCTGTAGTCGAGGATCTGCTCCTGCTCGTCCTTCTGCAGGTTGTGGAAATAACGGCTTTTGAACGCGAAATCGCCTTCGACAAACTGGCAGATGGAGATGGTGCGCTGCTGGCCGTCGATAACCTCAAACTTGCCGTCCTCGCGGACCGCCCAGTACATGACATTGAGCGGGAATTCCTTGGTGATCGTGTCAATGACCGCGTCGCGCTGCTTGTCCTTGTAGATGAATTCCCGCTGGAAGGGCGGACGGATGTCGAGGGCACCACCGTAAGCGACGACACCCCCCTCTGCGTTGTCCGCATAACCGGCGGTAAGTTCGCGAACGGCGATTTCCTTGAGTTCAATATTCATTATGGAAGTTTCCTGATGACAAGCCTGTCATACATACGCCGATAAGTACCGTCACCATTATCAAGATAAAAGCGAGGTCCACCTTGAGAATATGTTCCCTTGCTGGCGAATTCTGACATTGGGCGACAAAGTGTTCTGCTCGAACCTATAATCTCGAATTGTTTGGGATTGTGTTTATCCAGAAAAGTGATGGGAACTCCCATTCGACCATTGAAATCGACCGGAATGTCTTTGGTCTGGCTCACTTCAATGGCATCATAGTTGACATAAGTCGGATATTTTTCCGGGCTGTATGTTTCGTAAATGACCAGATCTTCGTGGCGCTTTGAAATATCGAGATTTGTGTACCAACAGGCATTTCCTAGACTTCGCCATTTGCGACCATCTTCATCAATCCAAAAACGAGTATCTCTCGCCTCATAATAATCGGGGACAATGAACGCCATATCACCGTTATTGTAACCAAGCCAGATTCTATCTTCCTTAACAAGGTCGAATATCTCTTTATAGGAAATCGCATTTTGATTCCCTATAATCAGGAACTGCTTATCAAATTCCATGAGCTGGGCGACATATTCACGAAACAACGAGAAAGGTGGATTGGTAACGACGATGTCGGCCTGCTTCAGGATGGCGATGCATTCAGCGCTTCGGAAATCGCCATCGCCCTTCAGGTGCGTGATGCCGATTTCGTCGCGGTCGGGGAGGTTGTTCCCGCTTTTGTCGCCGCCGTAAACCAGGCAGATGGCCTGTTCCGAGTCGTTCTGGCTGAACAGGTCCATATCCTGATTCTTGTAGCAGGTGGCGATCAGCTTCTTGAGTCCGAGTTTCTCGAAGTTGTGAGAAAAGTAGTGGAAGAAATTGCTGACGCGGGGATCGTCGCAGTTGCAATAGACGATTTTACCCTGGAAATGCGGCTTGTAGTGTTTCAGTTCCCGCTCGATGTCGGGGAGCTGGGTATAGAACTCGTCCTTCTTCGAGCTTCTGGCCTCTTGAAGATTCCTGTTTTTGGACTTTTCAGTCATTCGCATTCCCGGATTCCGTTGGCAATAACCGACCCACCCTCGTTCTACGCGTTGCTATGAAACACGAACCATGGCCTGCCACTTTTATCGGCTCAACACCCTGTAGAACACTCTACCGTATTGATTGCTGTTTTCAAGCGTTCTTCTCGCTACCGAAGAACCACTAACAAAAGACTGAACATCGTACCATTCATTCGATCGAAGATCAAAGCATCTCTGCAAGATGTTTGAACTCGCAACGCTGAGATTATTAATCTCAACATCAAGCATACCATTTGTGACACTGAAGCCAGAAATCATTGGTTCTAGCGGTATTTGTTCAAAGTCATATTCAACATAGAGATCGCCGATACACGTAATATTTGTAGTGAAAATATCTAGAGGCATCGCGGTCCCCATCTGGATGAAAGGAATTGCAAACCACCTATCGATTGTTAAAGTAATATTGCCTTCATCAGTGCATCGAGCCAAATCGGTCGCACTAGTCATGATCGACCTGCTGCTTATGTTTGTGTGTAATACGTCAAACGTAAGTTCATCCTCTCCACCATCACGAACTGAGGGACCATCTCCGTCATTTGTTGCCGCAAAAGTCCCCTCAAGTTGAATTCCATACGAGAACAGATCGGCAGCGAAAGGCCCTTTTTGGTAATTTATGACACTCTGAAAGAGCCGAAAACTGTTGTTATAGATTGCGTTCAAGTCCACTGAATTCGTTGAGTCATTGTCAACGATGATGCTCATGCCTAACGAGCAGTTTGTCACCGTAAGCGTGATCGATCGCAGATATCCTGATGTCGATGAAAAGTGGGGGATTTCAAAGGGGATGCTATTCGTAAACGCTATAGGGCCATGCAACACCGTCTCCGCATGAGCAAATGACGCCAATGCTACCATTGCGGCGATAGCGTAAACTTTGATTACTGCTCGCATCTTTATCCTATACTCCAAAATCCACTATCGTAATTCAAGAATGACAGCTCCCATATGCCTGTCGTGAAACAATCGCATTCCACCCAACCGACAGCAAAAGACGCAACCAACGGTACGTTGGCAAACGCACTCACCGCGTGCAATGCCGCCACAATCTCAACCCACAGGGGCGCATCAGCAATCCTAAAGTCAAATCACGTCCATGATCGCCCCCGCGCCGCTTTTCTGCTATTTGCCGTGATCGGTTTCATTGTTTGAGTTTTTTCGATAACGCTATTGCATCCTCCTCGCGAATCTCATTTAGCACCTTAACCCCACCGCCTTGCATTTCTGGGTGCTCATAAGATAATAGCCAGTATGAATTATCCCTGTTACAAAAATATAACGTCTCCCATGTATCCGGATCAGAAGCCATGCGCGTTAGATCTTTTTCAAGCATAGACGTTATAATCTTTAAATCATCGCTTTCAATGACTTTTGCACCACTTACAAAATATGTCCCATGATATGCACGCATTGCAAATCTTTCTTTATGGAATCGGCGAAATTGTATAATCTAAACTGCCAATTGAACGATTGGGGATAACAAACTCTCGTGCCCCGCCAGCGGCCCGTCCACCTTGCACAAAACCGGGATTGCTCCTAAACACGGGCGAAGCAACCCCGTTGGCATTTTGTAATGTGAAATCTATCCTGAAAGCGGCATCACTTTGCGGAATCGTCAAACGATTAGCTGTGGCGCCTCGCGAAAGACCCGCAATATCATCGCTGGCCGTGATAAACACATCATCCACCCCCATCCGACCTAGTGTTGTAAATTGACCGGATTGGATTCCTTCTGCTACGTCTACAGAGACTGTTCTTGAAAAACGCATATTTAGTGGAATTGCATTGTTCACCGCCCTGCCAGCCCGAATAGCCCGGATGGCATTTGCTGCATGCGAGAACAGGATTTCCGAGGCGATCATCGAGGCCGCAATCTCCACGTTTGCTCTTGCCATGATGCTGGAGTGCGGATCGTGGGGGGAAATGCCTGAACCGATGGTCAGTGCCCCTGCCATTTGGATTTCAGCCATGGATCGAGGGGCACGTATTTCACCGCTGGCATAGTCCCGATGCACCGGTGGAGCAGCCCACAGCTCTGAATTATACCGATCCCCACTCTCCGCACACAACCCCAGCGCATCCAAAAACCGCACCGGATCGCCATTTGCGTAGGCATACAAATTCACCCCGCCCTCAATCCCCAGCGGGTCGGGGCTGATGAAGCGGGCAAGGTCCGCGCGGTAGTAGCGGGCTTTCATGTGGTAGAGCGCACCGCCTTCCCAGTAGACGCCGTGGCGTCCGCAGAAGGTGTAGGGTGTGTCGGTGTTGC
>JFJP01010501.1_pt2 | contig 14905 bp, 11 predicted proteins | sample 431651 | NCBI WGS metagenome assembly JFJP01 (sample SAMN02602958, study PRJNA72255) | Microbial mat metagenome, whole genome shotgun sequencing project. | biome: fresh water; feature: sink hole; material: water; isolation source: purple microbial (photo- and chemosynthetic) mats found in...
CACACCATGAGCAACACCTCTCATTCTCGCCCTGGCCCAGTGCGCCGCATTTTTGGTGGCCTGTGGTCGGCCATCGATTTCTCACGGCGATTGGTGTTCAACCTGATCTTCTTGGCCATCGTGCTGTTTTTCTTGGCGGCGATTTTCAAGGGCTCGGGCATTGAACCCATTCAAGAGAAAACCGCCTTGGTGCTCGACCTCAACGGCCGCTTGGTGGAGCAGTTCACCTCGTCGCCGATTGATCGCGCGATTGGCCAAGCGACCGGCGATGACCCGGGTGCGGAGTTCCAGTTGCGTGATCTGCTGCGCGCCATCGAAGGCGCCAAGACCGACGACAAGATTGACCGCATCGTATTGAAGACCGACGGCTTCTCCGCTTCCGGTTTTGCCGCGATGCGCGAACTGGGTGCGGCACTCGCCGAGTTCCGCGCTTCGGGCAAGCAAATCGTGGCGTGGGGCACCAACTACGATCAGGCCGCCTACTACTTGGCGGCGCAGGCCGACGAAATCTACATGGACGAAGAGGGCCTGATCCTGATCGAAGGCATCGGCCGCTATCGCCCGTATTACCGCGAGTTGCTGGCCGACAAGCTGGGCATCGACGTGCACCTGTTCCGCGTGGGTGAGTACAAGTCGGCGGCAGAGCCTTACATCCTCGATGGCGGTTCGGTGGAATCGAAAGAAGCCGACCTGTTCTGGATGGGCGACCTGTGGCAGCGCTACTTGGCTGACGTGAGCACGGCGCGCAAGTTTGAAGACGGCAAGCTCACCGCGCTCATCAACGACATGCCGGCGCGCTTGAAGGCGGTCTCGGGTGATTTCGCCAAGCTCGCGATCGACGAGAAGCTCATCGACGGCACGAAGACCGCAGAAGAGCTCGACACGCTGATCGCCGAGCGCGGCGCTGAGGACGAAGAAGAAGGCTTCCGCAACGTGGGTCTTGATCGCTTCTTGGCGCATCTGGGTCCGGCCACTGCGCCCACTGAAGCCAAGCCCGGTGTGGCCATTGTCGTGGCGCAGGGCACCATCACCGACGGCGAGCAGCCGCAGGGCACCATTGGCGGCGAAAGCACCTCGGCCTTGCTGCGCCAAGCCCGCGAAGACGACAGCATCAAGGCTGTTGTTCTGCGCGTGGATTCCGGCGGCGGTGGCGTGTACCCCTCCGAGCAGATCCGTCGCGAAGTCGCTGCGCTGCAGGCCGCCGGTAAGCCGGTGGTGGCGTCGATGGGTAACGTGGCCGCGTCTGGCGGCTACTGGATCTCGATGAATGCCGATGCGATCTATGCCGATCCTTCAACGATTACCGGCTCGATCGGCATCTTCGGCCTGTTCATGAATGGCCCGCGCGCTCTGGAAAAGATCGGCGTGCGTACCGATGGCGTAGGCACCACGACGCTGGCTGGCGCGTTTGACCCTACCCGCGCCTTGGTGCCGGAAGTGGGCGAGCTGATCCAGACCTTCATCGATCGCGGCTACCAGCAGTTCATTGGCAAGGTGGCTGCGGCCCGCGAAGTGGATGTGGCCGAAATCGACAAGGTGGCCCGTGGCCGCGTTTGGAGTGGTGCACAGGCCAAAGAGCGCGGCTTGATCGACGACATGGGCGGTCTGCGTGACGCAATTGCCCGCGCCGCGGACTTGGCCAAGCTCGAGAAGAACGCACCCATCACGTACGTGCAGAAGCCGCTCAGCCCGTTTGAGCAGGCCTTGGCCGATATGAAGGGCAACGCCCGCAGCAACGCGCTCCTCGGCGCGCTGTCGCCGGCGCTGGGCCTCTTGGGTGAGCAGCGTGCGCAACAGGTGCGCGACGATCTGTCGTTCATCACCAATGCACAGGGCAAGCCCTTCCAGAGCGTGGCGCACTGCTTCTGCGGCCTCTAAGCCCAGACGTGGCGTAAGAAAAAAGCCCCGGCATGGCCGGGGCTTTTTTGTGGCCGAGAAAACCAGCGCTTACGGATTCGGTTCGGTGCTTCCGCCGGATTCCGCAGCCTCAATGTCTTCGCGCTGTTGCGCGGCCGCAGCATCCAGCGTCTCTTGCACGGCGCGCGCCTTGTCCTGCGGTGCTTGGATGGCGTCGCGCAGTTCGGTGGCCTGCGGCTCCGGGTGTTCGTCTGGCACGGCCGGGGGTTCCGGTGGTTCGGGTTTGCAGGCGGTCAGGCTGGCCAGCAAGAGCAATGGCAAGATCAGGCGCATCGGCGGGCTCCGGGCGGCAAAAAGGGGCCGCGCGCTTATCCTAAGCGCACTTTTAGGCGGCTGCTTTGAGAGCTGCGCGGCCCTGAGGCGCTCCATTTTGGCTATAGCGTCACAGCTTGCCTTGAAGGTTTTTACTTTCATTGACATTGTGCCGATCGAAACACATCCTGCCGCCTCAGCTTCAAAACAAAAGGTGGCGACCGTGCGGCTCCTGTCAATCTCGTGTGCTGCGGCCACGATGACGCTACTGCTCTCGCCCATCGATGCCCTGACTGCGGCGAGCTCGCAAGCGCGAGTTGATCCGGAGCGCGATCCGCGCATTTTGTCTTCACGCTCAGAGCCTGTTTCGCGCCACGCGTTTCGCGACGTCCCGCGGGGTGCCCGTGTTGTGGCGAGCGAACAGAGTTTTCCCGGTGAACGTGCGGCTCGATTTCCGCAGCTGGCCGGTTCGGCGTGTCTTTATGATCACGCCGGTTTCAAGGGCGTCTATTCCTGTTTGAGTGCGGGTGATCATGCCTCCTTGCCCGTTGGCTGGGACAACCGCGCGACGGCGCTTGTGCTTTCTCCAGGCATCGTCGTCGACCTTTTTGACGAGTCCGGCTTGCGCGGTGCAAGCACGACCGTTTTCAGCACGGAGTCCAACCTGGCGCAGCTGTCTTTCGCTGCCCGAGCCTCCTCCATGCGCATCAGGACGTTGGGTACGCCTGCCGCGGGTGAGATCACGTCGAAGGCCGATGCCGCGCGCTTCTTGATGACCGCGTCGTATGGCGCAGACATGGCTGAAGTTTCACGCGTCGCGCGCATGGGGCCGGAAGCTTGGCTGAACGAACAGTTCAGAACTGCGCCACGGGACAGTCACTGGGCCTATGTGGTGGAGCGTAAAGGACCTATCGGCTGCAATCCCTGCAGTGCGCGGTACATCAACGCCCCGATGGAAAGCTTCTGGGATCAAGCGACCCAAGGGCCCGATCAGGTGCGCCAGCGAATGGTGTTCGCGTTGAGTCAGATCTTTGTCGTGAGCACAGTCAACAGCGCTGTCGAAATCCAGGAGGATGCCCACGCGTCCTATCTCGACGTGCTGAGCAGGAACGCCTTCGGCAATTTCCGCACCTTGCTTGAAGACGTCACCCTCCATCCCACGATGGGCCACTACCTGTCGCACTTCCGCAATCAGAAGGGTGATCCGGCGACAGGCCGTATGCCTGATGAGAACTACGCCCGCGAGGTCATGCAGCTGTTCTCGATCGGGCTATGGGAGCTGAACCCCGATGGCACGCGTCGCAAGGACGGCAGCGGTCGGGATATCCCCACTTATGGGCAGGATGATGTGATTGGCCTTGCTCGCGTACTCACCGGCTGGGGCTGGGCAGGAAGCGCCACCACAGAGGACTTCTGGCAGGGCTGGGCGGGCAACGCCCACGGTGCGAACTGGAACCGGCGTATGCAGCTGTATCCGCAATACCACTCCATGGAGGAGAAGCGCTTTCTGGGCACCGTGATTCCGGCGGGAACGGATGGGCAGCAAAGCCTTCGCATTGCCCTGGATCGCCTCTTTCTTCATCCGAACACGGCACCGTTCATCAGCGAGCAGTTGATCAAACGCTTTACCTCAAGCAACCCAAGCCCCGCGTATGTCGCGCGTGTGGCATCGGTCTTTGCCGACAACGGCCGGGGAGTTCGCGGAGACCTCCAAGCGGTGCTTCGTGCGGTTCTGCTCGACGGCGAGGCCCGCCGTCCCGATCGCCAGCAAGTCGCGACAGCCGGAAAGCTTCGGGAACCCATGTTGCGTCTGGGTCAGTGGCTTCGGGCGTTCAATGCCCGTTCTCCTAGCCGGATCTACGACATTTGGAATCTCGAAGACCCCGTATCCAGCCTTGGGCAGAATCCGCTGAGAGCGCCGAGCGTTTTCAACTGGTACCGCCCTCACTATGCGCCGCCGGGTGAAATCAAGTCACGTGGCATGGTCGCACCAGAGTTTCAGATTACACATGAGACCACGCTCACCGGCTACGCCAATTTCGTCACCCATCTCGCTGAGCGCGGAGTGGGCAGCGTGCAACCGAACTACAGCGAAGCGATGGCTCTCGCGGGATCGCCGTCGCAACTCGTCGACCATTTGAATCTGCTGCTTGTGGCGGGTCGTCTCACCGGCGCAAATCGAACGTTGATCATTGATGCGGTGACTGCAGTTCCTGCGTCGCAGGCTGCGACCCGCGTTCATACGACCGTCGCTTTGACCATGCTCACTCCTGAATTTCTTGTGCAGCGATAGGCCATCCCATGACTACGCCTCCCTCCCGTTCGCGTCGCGAGTTTCTCCGGAAGAGCGGTTTTGCTGCACTGGCGGGGGCCTCACCGTTCGCCCTCAGCCTGTTCGGCGCCGCGGCGGCCAGCGCACAATCCAACAGCGACTACAAAGCGCTGGTGTGCGTTTTTCTCAATGGCGGCAATGACCAATCCAACACTTTGGTGCCCACCAGCACCGCTGAGTACGCCGCCTACCAGCGCGCTCGTCCGACGCTGGCGCTCCCCACCAGTAGCCTGGTGAGCCTCTCCCCAAGCGGCTATGCCGGCCCTCCGCTCGGGCTTCATCCGGCCTTGTCCGCTCTAGAGCCGATTTTTCGCCAAGGCCAGCTCGCCATCGTGCCGAACCTCGGCTGTCTCGTTGTGCCGACGACGCGCTCGCAGTGGAACGGTGGCCGTCCCGATATTCCTGTTCCGTACCAGCTCTTTTCTCACTCCGATCAGATGGGTGTCTGGCAGGCGGGCGTGTTCGATCGTCCGGTGCCCACAGGCTGGTTGGGTCGCGTGAGCGACCTTCTCGACTCGGCCTTCAACCCGACCAGTGGCGTCTCCATGAGCATGTCGATCGCAGGCAACAACGCCCTGCAGGTCGGACAGAACACCATCCAATATCAACTGAATGCTCAGGGCGCCGTTCGGGTCAGTTCACTGAATGGACTCTACGGCAATGCCGCCAACGGTGAGGCGGTTCGCCGCCTTCTCACCCAAGGTGCGTCCGAACTCTTTGGGAGTGAGTTGAACCGTATTGGTGCTCGAGCCATCGACACGGAGGTTCGCGTTTCTGCTGCGCTTGCGGGAACCAGCATGGGCAGCGCATTTCCCGACACAGGGCTGGGCCGGCAGCTGCGCATGGTTGCGCGAATGATCGCAGCCCGATCGCTTTTGGGGCATCGGCGCCAAGTCTTTTTCGTCGCCCAAGGCGGATATGACTTTCACGACAATCTGCTGGAAGAGCAAGCCGAGCGCTTGGGTGAGTTGGGCGGCGCGCTCGCGGCGTTTCACCGCGCGACGCAAGATCTCGGTGTTGCAGGTTCGGTGACCACATTCACCGGCTCCGAGTTCGGCAGGGCGCTGCAGAGCAATGGGCGTGGTTCCGATCATGGCTGGGGTGGCCATCAATTCGTGATGGGCGGCTCCGTCGCTGGCGCTCGGCTGTATGGCAGTTTTCCGACTGTCGCTTTGGGCGGCGCAGAGGATGCCGGGCAGGGGCGGCTGATTCCTACGACGTCGATTGACGAGTTCGCATCGACGCTCGTGCGCTGGTTCGGCGTATCTGCAACGGATTTGCCTATCGTCCTTCCGAACGTCAATCGCTTCCCGAGGCCTAACTTGGGCTTCCTCGGGTGATCCAACGGGCATTGCCGACCACAGAAGCGTGAGTCGGCGGTTATTCTGCAGAGCCTTGCCTCTTCCGAGTCCCCCATGCCTGATTCCCGACGCTGGCGCCTCGACGGCCAAATCGCCTTGGTGACAGGAGCCAGTGCCGGCATCGGCCGTGCCACCGTGCATGAGTTGCTCGGCCTAGGCGCCACCGTGTTGGCCTGCGCGCGCGATGCCGACACGCTGGAATCGGTGGCGGCCGAGTGGCGCGAGGATCACCCCGATGGCGAAGTGCATGTGCTGTCTTGCGATGTGTCGGACGCAGCTGATCGCGAACGCTTGTTCGATTGGATTGAAGGTCTGGGTCTGGGCTTGTCGTTGTTGATCAACAACGCCGGCACCAATCAGCGCAAACCCACGATGGATTACGACGAATCGGAGTGGCGCGCCATCTTCGAGACGAATCTGTTTTCCGCGTTCGAGATCTGCCGCAGCGCCTTCCCGCTGCTTCGACAGCACGCCAACTCCGCCATCGTGAATGTGGGCTCGGTCTCGGGCGCCACGCATGTGCGCACCGGCTCGCCTTACGGCATGAGCAAGGCCGCGATGCATCAACTCACGCGAAACCTAGCAGTGGAGTGGGCGCGCGAAGGCATTCGCGTGAATGCGGTGCTGCCTTGGTACATCCGCACACGGCGCACGTCCACCGTGCTAGCCGATGCCGATTATCTGGAAGAAGTGCTGGAGCGCACGCCGATGGCGCGCATTGGCGAACCCGAGGAAGTGGCCGCCACCATCGCGTTTCTGTGTATGCCTGCATCCAGCTACATCACCGCGCAATGCGTGGCCGTGGACGGTGGGTTTCTCAACGACGGGTTTTGATTGCGCAGCGCTTAAGGCTTGCAATCGCCCTGCACCACACCAAGCGCGCGATCGCGCTCCGCGCGTGCTTTGGCCTGCGTGTCGCTGAAGGCTAAACGCAGCGCGGATTCGGTCGCGGCCAAGCGCTCTTCCCATGCGGCACACGCAGCATCACCGCTCAGTTCGATGCATTGGTCTTCCACCGTGCGGCACATGGTGGCTGCAGACGGCGGTGCGCGCGACAGATCCACGCCGAGCACCGAGAGCGGTATGCAGCGCGGATTGGGGTCGAAGCGCTCAGAGAGCCGGCTGATGCCGTCAAACGTGGTGCAGCGCCATAGCGATGGCGGCGTAAACAGAGGGCGTTGTTGTGCCTCACTCGCGACGCCGGCTTCGATGCGCGGCGGCTCTGTGGGTGCGGACGCTGTGGTTGGCGAAGGACTGGATTGGGTTGCAGATGCGGGCGTTGCGACCGCCGGTTCAGATGCACCTGTTGCGGTGTCCGCAACAGGCATAGTCGGCGCGGGCACGGTGGGAGGAGCAAACGCTGCGATCTCGCGCGTTTCCTGCTTCTGGTCTTTGGGGCAGGGGTCATCCTGCAAAGCCACTGCACCGCGCGCGTCGGTGCAGCGGTAGATCACATTGCCGGTTGAAGTCGTTGGCTGTGCGAAAAGCATGGGTGCGATGGCCAGTGTGGCCATCGCGATGCCCCAAGTCAGCGCAGGGTTCACGCTTAGATCTTCGTTAGCGTAACGGTGCGGCTCACGGTGCCATCGTTAAACGTGAGCGTGGCCGCCGTGGCCGAGGTGAAGGTGAGCGTGGCCGTACCCACCGATGTCCAGCTCACGCTGTTCGGATTGAAGCTCGAGCTCCAAGCCGCACCCGTGGGGCGCTCCAAGGCACGAGTGACAATGTCCGTACCTGTCCACGCGCCCTGCATGCGGTACCAGTTGGCGCGGCCTTGGCTGTCGTAAACAAACCATAGCGCAAACATTTGGCCCGGATAATTGAAGACCGTGAGGCCCCAGCCCGGCTCAGCGGAAGTGAACCATGCGCCGGTGTAGTCGCGCGTGGGACCGACGCTGGTCTGCCCATTGCCCAGCCATTGCTGGATGGACGGATACGCTTGATCAAGGCGCGAATAGAAGTCTTGGTTGCCGCCGTTGACGTCTGCGCCATTGCTGTTGGCACAGGAAGCCGAACCGCCATAAAGGCCGCCGCGCAACAGGTATTGGCCGTTGTTGAGCGTGAACACGCCAGAACCCGAGCTGCCACCCTCGGTGGTGCCTTCTGTCCAGTTCAAGCGGACGTAGCTTCCGCCGTTCAAGGAGGAGAATCCGGGAGCATTACCCCTGCTGTACTTTTTGTTGTCACCGGAAGGGTGGTGAATGCCAATCGCCGCGCTGTTGCCTGCGACCGTTGCGGCATCCCAACCCGCGAAGAACGCCCCCGCCGGTGGCGTGCTGCGCAGGCGGACGAACAGCACATCACTGGGCTCGTTGGCGTAAAGGAGATCTGCGCCGCCGGTCAATTGCGTGTTCGCACCTGAGCCCAACACGCCGCAGGAACTCGCCTCGTAGTTCCAGAACGTCGCCAAGGTGTTGGCTTCGGACTGCAAACCGATGCAGTGGTTCGCCGAGTAAAAGTAAGGTACCTGGGTGGCGGAATCGCTATCGTTCAAGAGCGTTCCCGTGCAGGTAAAGCTGCCCGAGCCCGTCGTGAAGGTCATGCGCGCCACGGCATTTTTCGCATTGATGAAGGCTTGGCCGAGCGTGCCGGTGCGGCACACCACATCGATGTTGCACGCGCCCGAGTCTCCGAGTGCTTTCTGCAAGCTGATCGGACGCAGCGGAGAGCTTATGAAGTGACTGACGCCGCTGATGCGCGGCACCACATCTGCGGCGCTCGAGGGCAGGAACAACTCGATTTGCTGAGCCTCGCCGTCGGTCACAGCGGTCCAGAAATTGCCATTGCCATCCATCTGCTCGAGCGCTTCGCGCGCCGTGACGGCATACACGTCGGGAAATCCACCGCCTGCCACACGAATCTCCGCACCACTGGGCAAGCTGCGCGGGTCGATGCCAACGCGCAGCGCGGCGGCCATGGGCGAGCGGACATCGATGCGTGCCACGCGGCCGCCACTGACGGCTTGCCAGTTCAGCTGCACGGGCAATGCAGATTCCGCCTCATCAGCGACGTTGCGATTGATGGCGATTTGCAGGGCTTTGGCCCCGTCCTCGCGGTTGTAGCGCTGCAAGGCGTCCACGCGAGCTGCGGCCAGAGGCTGAAAGGCCAGAGTGGCGGCTGGCAGCGTTGCAAAGCGCGCCGAGCGGAAATTCTCAATCTGAGTTTGCTTGCGGGTATCGACGCGCAGTGGCTCGCCAGACACACGCTGGGCCAAACTGGGCAGGGGGAGGAGGGTGATAAGGCCAAGTACGGCCCAGAGGCGAACACGCATTGCAGGACTCCAATCAGTGGCCACGGAGTGGCCCAAGGGGGAAGTCTGATGCTACTCGCGAATCGAGCTGTGGCGCGCGTGCCTCAGCTCAGGCCTTTGCGCCTGTTCGGGTCCGTTCAGGCGGCTCAGAAGGAGTGAAGGCGCCGACCTGAACCCAGATCGGCGCCGAGCCGCCCTTACGCGCTGGCTTTGGCTTTTTTCGCCGCTGCTTTCTTCGCCGGCGCCTTCTTCACCGCTGCTTTCTTTGCCGGCGCTTTCTTCGCTGCGGATTCTTTGGCTGGCGCTTTCTTCGCTGCGGATTCTTTGGCTGGCGCTTTCTTCGCAGCGGCTTTCTTCACCGCTTTTTTCGCCGCTTTCTTGGCGGGTGCAGCCGCATCGGCTTCTGCAGCCACTTTGGCGGCTTTCTTCGCCGGCGCTTTCTTTGCCGCAGCTTTCTTCGCGGGCGCTTTCCCGCCGCGACCGAAACGGCCTTTCGGCTTGGCTTCCGGTGCAGCTTCCAGAATGGCTTGGCACTCGGCCAAGGTCATCGAGGCGGGCTCGCGGTCTTTCGGAATCTTGCCGTTCTTGCTGCCGTCGGTGATGTACGGCCCGTAGCGGCCGTTCAGCACTTCAATGCCTTCGGCCTCCCACTTCTTGATGATGCGATTGGCCAAGGCCAGTTCGCGCGCATCAACAATGGCGACGGCCTGCTCAAACGTAATCGTGTACGGGTCGTCTTCTTTGCCCAGCGAAGCGTATGTGGCGCCGCGTTTGGCGAAGGGCCCGAAACGGCCCACGGCCACGGTCACTTTCTCGCCGTTCGATTCGCCGAGTGTGCGCGGCAGATCAAACAACTTGAGTGCGTCTTCAAGGCTGATGGTGTGCATGCTCTGTCCGCCACGCAGCGAGGCGAACTTCGGCTTGTCTTCGTCTTCGGCAGTGCCGATCTGCGCGAACGGCCCGTAGCGGCCCAAGCGCACGCTGAGTGGCTTGCCACTCACCGGGTCGACGCCCAGCAGGCGCGAGCCCGAGGCTTCGCTGCGGTCCACGCTCTCGCCTTTCTCTTCCACCATTTTCGAGAATGGCTTCCAGAAACGTTCGAGCAGCGGAATCCACTCTTTCTCGCCGCGCGAGACTTCATCTAACTCATCTTCGAGTTTTGCGGTGAAGTCGTAATCCACGTACTGGGTGAAATGCGCCGACAGGAACTTCGCCACCGCACGGCCCACATCGCTGGGCTTGAAGCGACGCGCATCGAGGTACACGTATTCGCGGTTCAACAGCGTCTGGATGATGCTGGCGTAAGTCGAGGGGCGACCAATGCCGAACTCTTCGAGCGTCTTCACCAGCGAGGCTTCCGAGAAGCGCGGCGGCGGCTCGGTGAAGTGCTGCGTGGTGATCACATCCGTCAACGGGAAGCGCTCGCCCGGCTTCATCTCCGGCAGCTTGCGACCTTCTTCATCGTCCTCTGCCGTGCGGGTGTCCTTGCCTTCTTCGTACACGGCCAAGAAGCCGGGATCGACGATGGTGGTGCCTGAAGCACGGAAGCCATGCGCACTACCGGCTGCGAAATCGACCGACACCGTGTTCATGGTGGCGGGAATCATCTGCGACGCCACTGCGCGCTTCCAAATCAGCTCATACAAGCGGCGCTCATCGTCGGCCAAGAAGCGCGCCACGCTTTGCGGCGTGCGCAATGCGGAGGTGGGGCGAATCGCTTCGTGCGCTTCCTGCGCGTTCTTCGATTTGGTCTGGTACACGTTGGGCTTATCGGGGAGCGCTTGCGTGCCGAAATCGCGCGCAATCACATCGCGCAGTTCGGCCAAGGCATCGTTCGACAAGTTCACCGAGTCGGTACGCATGTAGCTGATCAAGCCCACCGTGCCTTCATCGCCCAGTGCAAAACCTTCGTATAGCTTTTGCGCCACACGCATGGTGCGGCTGGTGCTGAAGCCCAGCTTGCGCGCGGCTTCCTGCTGCAGGGTGGAAGTGATGAACGGCGGGGCAGGGCGGCGCTTGCGCTGCTTGCTGTCCACATCGGTGACGACCAGAACGCCCTGGGCATCTTTCAGGATGCGCGCACGCGCGCCTTCCGAATCTTTGCCATTGGTGAGCGTGAATTGCTCCACCTTGCCGCCGTCGAGCTTGGTCAGGCGTGCGCTGAAGGGCTGCTTCGGATGCTGCACATCGGCGGCAATCGACCAGTATTCGCGGGCGATGAAGGCTTCGATCTCTTCTTCGCGCTCCACGATCATGCGCAGCGCGGGCGATTGCACGCGTCCTGCGGAAAGGCCGCGCTGCACTTTGCGCCACAGCAAGGGCGAGAGGTTGAAGCCCACCAGATAGTCGAGTGCGCGGCGCGCCTGCTGCGCATTCACCATGTCTTCCGAGACTTTGCGCGGATGGTCCACGGCCTCGCGAATGGCGCGCGGCGTGATTTCGGTGAACACCACGCGATGCACGGGCTTGTCCTTCAGTAGCTTGCGCTCCTTCAGGATCTCGGCGATGTGCCAGCTGATGGCCTCACCTTCGCGGTCCGGGTCGGTCGCCAGATAGATGGCGGTGGCGTCCTTGGCGGCCTTGGTGATGGCGTCGACATGCTTTTCGTTCTTTTCGATCAACTCGTAGCGCATGGCGAAATCGCGCTCGGTATCAACCGCACCTTCCTTCGGCACCAGATCGCGCACATGGCCGTAGGAGGCCAGAACGTGGAAGTCCTTGCCGAGGTACTTATTAATGGTCTTCGCCTTGGCGGGCGATTCCACGATGAGAAGATTTTTGGCCATATCCGGCTTTCGGGTGGGGGCCACACGCGGCGGGCCGCGCGAAGGGACGAAAGCCCGCCTTGAAGGGCGGGCTTTTTTCATTAAGGGCACCGCCGTGGCGGTGGTGTCAAGTTAGGCCGAGACCGAGGGCGGGCCCGAACGACCCACCCGTTAGCCTCGGCACTGGGGTGGAAGGAGCTTGTCGGCCATGCTGCCGCTGCAGCGCCAAGCCCCGGATTCCTCCAGGCTGAACCACAAGTACTCGCCCGAGAACGACGCATTGGCGGTGCCGCCCAGTTCGAATTGGATGGTGCACTGCCCCTCATTCATTTCGCCGAGAGAAGTCTTTGCAATCAAAGGGTTGCTGGGTTCGGTGACGCCAATCTCCTCGATCGATCCGGGGCAGCGGTCCGTGTTGGCGCGGAACTCGGCGACGGGAAGCTTCAGGGCTTCGGCCTCGGCCACGACGCCAGCCAGCTGAGCTCGCTGGGTGTACTCCTGGTACGCGGGCAAGGAGATCGCCGCCAAGATGCCCACCACGAAGAGCACGCCGAACAGGCCGATGCCGATCAAGGCCGCAATCGCGCAACCGCCAAGGCCGCGCTGCTGACGCTCGGGATGGTCGGTGTAAGCCCATTGGTCGACCACGCGTGTGCCGGCCACCATGTCGTGCAGGGCCTGTTTGCGGTCGGTAAACGCCGCCATCAAAAAGCCGATGTAGAACGTGATGTAGGACAGCGCCGCGGCGAACCAGCGACCGGTCGCGCGTCCCGTGCTGATGCGTTGCCCTTCAAGGTCGACCACCTTGATGCCGACCGCGCGCTTGCCCGGCGTGGCTTGCCATGCGGAGCGCGTAAACAGCACGTAGTAGCCGCCACGCAGCAGGAAAGGAAACACGTAGAAGCCCAGCACAAACACGATCAACAGCGGACCACTGGGGGGTTCTCCGGTGGCGCTGGCCCCGAACAGTTCGGTGATGCCGCCAACACCGACGCCAACCACGATCAACATCAGGAAGACGATGGCGTAGGTCGCGATCGTGAGCAGCACACCATCGATCATCAGTGCAGCGAGGCGACGCAAAAACCCGCATCAACCACGTCTTCGTGGTCGATGCTTCCGGTGGCCGAGGCGTCGTGCGCACTGGCGGCATACGCGGCCTCAAGGCCATCACTTTGGCGTGCTGCTGCGCGATTTTCGTTCATTGCGGGTGGCAATTCGTCATACGACAGCACGCGCGTTGCCGGGGGCTCGGGTGCTGGAGACGGCGTAGGCGCTGCGGCAGGCGTCCCTTGCCGCCACACCAAGCTGCGCCGCGAAATGCTGCCCGCATTCAGCAAGTCCAGCAGTTCGGCGGCATTCACCGGCCCTTGGCGTTGGCGATCCGCGCTGACGTAAAACCAAAGTGCCTCATTCATTATCGCCAGCCTCCCGAAGCTAGAGTCGTCAGCAAAACGCCGAACATGATGATCATCGCGAGCAGCAGCAAAGCGCCCGCAACGAGGATGGCAATGGCGCAGCCGCCCAAGTCGGAGTTTTGACGCTCGGGAAATTCGGTAAACGCCCAACGATCCACCACCACGGTGTCGGCGATGAAATCGTGCAGCGCCTGTTTGCGTTCGGTGAACGCCGCCATCAACCAGCCGACGCCCAGCGTAAAGAGATTGATGTACGTGGCAAGAAAGCGAGCACCCGCGCGCACAGGAGTTAAGCGATCCCCATCGACACGCGCCACCTTGATGCCGATCAGCATTTTTCCAGGCGTGGCTTGCGATTCCGAGGAATGAAAGCCGCCGTAGTACAGCAGGCCAAGCACTAGTCCCAAGGAACTGCTGATGAGATTGAGGAGGTTGGAACCTGCCGTCGAGGCGAAACCGCCCCCCATCAACGCGACACCAAACACGGCCCCCACCATGCCGCCGATCACGCCACCTACGACGCTGACGATGAGCCCGTCGATGATGCTGGCCGCTGCGCGCTTGAGGAATCCCGCGTACACCACGTAGCCATCGCGCATGAGGTACGTCGCAGCTTGTGGGTCGGCATTCACAGTGGCCGCATACGCGGCATCGACACCGTCGCGCTGGCTTTGGGTGGCTTCTGCTGCGCGGGTGGGATTGGGCTCAAGCTCGTCAAGCGACAACACGCGCGTCGCCGCGGGATCGGGTGATGGGGGCGGTGCGGGCGGCGTGCTCGCTGCAGGCAGGCCTAGTTCATCCGCCAGCTGCTCAAGCGCCTGCCACTGCGGCATGCCTTGCCGCCACACCAACGTGCGCCACGAAATGCTACCTGCATTCAGAAGACTGGCTAACTCATGCGCGGGGACGGGCCCTTGGCGTTGTCGATCAGCGCTGACGTAGTACCAAAGGGCTTGGCTCATCCCGAATTCCTGAAGAAAAGAAGACCTGCACGCAGGTGTTGAGAGGCAGAATGCCTGCCCGCTCAATGCGTTGGAAGCCTTGACCCCGGATCAGTGGGTGGGAACCGGCTCGTCGCCAAACATCAGGTTCTCCATCCACGCGTACGCCGCTTCGGCGCCGGGCTGGTTGAAGAGCACCATCAGCACGACCCACTTCAGGTCGTCCAGATCCATCTCGTCCTGATCCAAGGCCATCGCGCGATCGATGACCAACTCGCGCTGCTCGGCGTTCAACACGCCCGACTGCTCGAGGAACATCACGAAGCCCACGCCTTCAGCTTCGAGCTTGGCGTACTCAGGTGCGGAATACAGACGGGTCGGCCCGTCCAAACGGGCATTCGCGATCGCGGGGCGCTGTTCGGCGAGCTCGTCGAGCCACTCAAACGCCTTGTGGATCTCGGCGGGGCTGAACCCGGCCTCGAGCAAGCTGGCTTGGAGAGAGTCGCGGTCGCGGGCGAGATCAGCTTCGTCGCTGAAGTAGTGTTCGAACCGGTAGAGCAAGACGTCGAGAATCGATTCTTTCATCACCCTATCGCCTGCGTTGACGTTCAACGCGTGTGGGAGGGGCGAAGCGGCAGGGCATGTAATGCCCGTGCTGCTGCGTAAGAA
>JFJP01038981.1_pt1 | contig 14905 bp, 15 predicted proteins | sample 431651 | NCBI WGS metagenome assembly JFJP01 (sample SAMN02602958, study PRJNA72255) | Microbial mat metagenome, whole genome shotgun sequencing project. | biome: fresh water; feature: sink hole; material: water; isolation source: purple microbial (photo- and chemosynthetic) mats found in...
AAAAAACCCGCAAATTAAAAAATCGGACTATCACTATATAATGAAACAATTACAAGATGCGTTATATACAGATTGTACTATTGATATAGTAATTCTACAGAAAGAATGTAAAAAGTTTTTAGAACTTACGAAAAAAAAACCTAACATAAAAAAACATAAAAAAACTACGAAATTACCAAATTTGAACCCTCTTTAAGAAGAATTGATTTACAGTTTAGGCAGAACCATTATAAATTCAATCGTAATTACTAACTAAAAATTATTTATTTTTGTAAATATCTGTTTTCATATACTTTGTATATTGTATTGATGAATCTGTATCTTTAAATTATACTGTCCTTATTAAAAAATTAAGCCAAAAGCAGATCATGAATTCCAAACAAACTCTTCGAGAAAAAATTTTATCAGAGAGAAGGATGTTTAATGAGTATAAATTTCATGTTGAGAATGAATTAATTATAGAAAACATAAATATAATAATTAATGCTTTGTATAAAGATTTAATAGCCGAAGAAAAAAGAACCGTAAAATTTAAAACTCATGATCTTGAAATTTTCAATACTAGGCAGGCGGTAGGATTATATTTACCTATTAAAGGAGAACCTGATTTAACCAAGATAATGTTATATAATGATTTGATATTTGCTCTACCAAAGATAGAAGGCAATAAAATAAAATTTGTAGATTATCAAGTAGGGGATAAATTAGAAAAAAAAGAAAAAGCTATAATGTATCCAATATCTGATATCCAATTGAAACCTACTATAATTATTGTGCCAGGTCTTGCTTATAGTCTTAAAGGTTATAGACTTGGATTTGGTTCTGGACATTACGATAAATATTTTTCGCAACAAATAGAATCCGATAATAAATCCATTATTAAAATAGGTGTTTGTTTTGGTAAATATCTGCTAGAATTTTTGCCAAACGAGAGTCATGATATAAAATTTGACTATATTGTTACTGATGAGATAATTCTAAAATTATGATGTTTACTGTATTTGATATTATCATTTTTACCATAATTGCTGTTTCAACAATTATGGGATTATACAAAGGATTGCTTGGTATAGCAATTAATTTGGCAGGTTTTGTGGCATCAATTGTTGCCGCAATTTTTTTATTTCCATACGTAGAGCAAGTATTGAAAGAGCATATTGGAAATTCATTGCTTCTATCAATTCTTAGTGGCACAATATCTTATATTTGTTCTTTGTTTATCTTAACATCAATTACGTCAAGGATTAGTACTTTATTAAGTTTTATTAGCTATGGTTTTTTTGATCGGGCTTTAGGTGTTCTAATTGGTTTTGCGAGGGGGGTACTTATTTCCACAGTAATATTTGCATTAATAGTTATTTTCTCATCAAGAGCATATTTTAAAGCACAAACAGCTGAAGAGCTAATGTCTAATATTGATGCCGAAAAATATCCAGTATGGTTGACTGATTCTAAAACAAGTAGCTATTTGGAAAATTCATTAAACAAATTAATTTCTTTCTTGCCAGAAGATACTTTGAAATCTATTAAATTTCCTAATATGGATACAAAAAAAGATCAAGATATTATAGATGTTATAAAGATTAAAAAAGGACAAGATGCTATCTCTTCTATAGCACCGCCTGTAGTAGATAAGATTTTAGATGATAATAATTAATGAAAAAATATACCTTTAAAGAGCATTTTTTAGAACTCAAGAGGCGTTTTTTAGTAATCATAGTTTTTTTTACTAGCGCTTTTATAGTTTGTTATTATTTCAGCGATGATATATATAGTTTTATTTTAAAACCTCTAGCTAACGCTACAAATCATCACCAAAGAAAAGTTATTTATACAGGAATGACCGAAGCTTTCTTTACCTATTTGAAATTAAGTTTTTGGGCAGCATTTCTGATAATAATACCTGTTATTTCTTATCAATTATATGGTTTTATATCACCTGGGTTATTAGAAAATGAAAAAAAAATTATTTTACCTACGTTGATAGTATCACCTTTATTATTTTATCTTGGAGGATTATTTGTATTTTATTTGGTAATGCCAAATGCTTGGCAGTTTTTTTTAAGCTTTGAAAATCAAAACTCTTTATTACCAATTGTTCTTGAAGCTCGTGTTAGTGAGTATTTAAGTGTTGTGATGCAACTTATCACAGCTTTTGGTTTAGCTTTTGAGCTTCCTGTTGTAATGTTGTTACTCAGTGTACTAGGCTTAGTTTCAGCTCAGGGGCTAAAAAACAAAAGAAGGTTTGCTATTGTAATAATTTTTATAGCAGCTGCTATTTTAACCCCCCCTGATGTTTTAAGTCAGATAGCCCTTGCAATACCACTAATTGTATTATATGAAATCTCAATAGTTATATGTAATCTTGTCGAAAATAGGAGTAAGTAAAAATGTTGGATATAAAATGGATTCGAGAAAATAGAACAGAATTTGAGACTTCACTCTCAACAAGAGGTGTAAAAGTAGATATTGACAGTATCATCAGATTAGATGAGGAAAAACGTCAACTCACAACACTTATCCAAGAATTTCAACAAGCGAAGAATAAAAAATCAAAACAACTGGCTAGTTTGAAAGGTAGGCCATCACGAGAGTTTGAAGATATAAAAAGAGATGTAGAACATATAAACGAAAAACTAATAACATTAAGTAAGCTTGTAGCAGAAGGTAATAAATTAAAAAACCTTTTAGATATGCTTCCCAACTTACCAGCAAAGGACGTTCCTTATGGCGTAGATGAGAGCATGAATAAATTCATCCGTGATTTTAAAAAACCGATTGCAAAATCTTATGCTAAGGAACATTTCGACTTAGGAAAAGATCTTGGTATGATGGATTTTGAACAAACAGCTAAAATATCAGGTAGTAGATTTGTTACTTTAAGAGGTCAATTATCAAATCTGGAACGAGCTTTATATAATTTTATGCTTGATACCCATACTATGGACTTCGGATTTGAAGAAATCTCTCCCCCATCTCTAGTCAGACCAGAGGCAATGTACAATACTGGTCAATTACCAAAACTAGCTGATGATTCATATGTAACTAGTGATGATAAATATAGGCTAATTCCTACTGGGGAAGTGCCATTAACAAACATGGTAGCAGACAGAATCTTACAAAGAGATGAATTACCAATTAGATATGTCGCATACACAAATTGCTATAGGTCTGAAGCAGGAAGTGCTGGTAAAGATACAAGAGGAATGATTAGGAATCATCAGTTTGGAAAGGTGGAACTTGTTACAATTACTACTCCCGAAGAATCAGAATTAGAACATGAGAATATGCTAAATGCTGCTGAAGAGATTTTAAAAAGACTGGATATTCCTTATAGAATAATGCTGCTTTGCTCAGGAGATATGGGATTTTCTGCAAAAAAGACCTATGACATAGAAGTTTGGCTTCCAGGTCAAAATAAATATAGGGAAATTTCAAGTGTATCAAATTGTGGTGATTTTCAAGCAAGAAGAATGAAGGCAAGGTACAAAGAAATTAATGCTAAAGAGACTAATTTTGTTCACACCTTAAATGGCTCAGCTCTTGCTGTTGGCAGAACATTAGTTGCTGTGCTAGAGAATTATCAAAACGAAGATGGTTCTATAACAATACCAGAAGTTTTGGTGCCTTATATGAATGGGAAAACCTTAATTAAAAAAGACTAGAATATTTATTTACGATGTTTTCTTATGAAGCTTTAATATATTATAGAGTGATAGTTTGATTTATTTCTTTATGATCAAGCTAAAAAAATGTATTATGTTTATGGAATATGTATTTTGAAATACCATAGATTATAAATTTATTGGGATTACTTATGATAAGAATTTTATTTTTGATATGTAGTTTATTGCAAGCCTCTACATGCTATGCTGATAAGCCACATGAATGGCAGATAAATTTTCAAGAAGCTGCTAGTCCAATTATGGTGGAACTACATTCTTTCCACAATTTTCTTCTTTTTATTACAACAGCAATAGTAGTATTCGTGTCCCTTTTGCTAATCTACGTTATGTTCAGATTTAGCGCTAAGCGCAACCCTATTCCAGCTAAATTTACTCATAATATTGCAATAGAAGTTATCTGGACTGTAATTCCTATAATAATATTGATTATTATCGCTATTCCCTCTTTTAGAATCCTTAAAATGGCTGAACACTCACCTCCTGCTGATGTAACAGTAAAAGTTGTCGGCTCGCAATGGTATTGGAGTTATTCTTACCCTGATCATGGTAATATTGAATTCGATAGTAATCTTATTCAGGATAAAGATCTAAAACCTGGGCAAATAAGACTTTTAGAAGTGGATAACAGAGTAATTGTTCCTCAAGGGTCTGTTATAAAATTTTTAGTAACAGCTTCAGATGTGTTGCATAGCTTTGCTATCCCTTCTCTTGGAATCAAGACTGATGCAGTACCAGGAAGAGTCAATCAAACTTGGACAAAAATAGATAAAACAGGGGTATATTATGGACAATGCTCCGAATTATGTGGTGTAAATCATGGCTTCATGCCTATAGCTATTGAAGTTGTAAGCAAGGAAAAATTTGCAGAATGGGTAAAAAATGCTGGAACAAAAACAGCATCTAATGGATCGAAAATGAGTTTTGCAAAAGAATAAAAATATTGAACAGATAAAATTATAGTAATAAGGAAGATATTATATGTCAGATCATGAGAATGTTGCTCCTAAGGGATTAAAAAGATGGTTAATGTCTACAAACCACAAAGACATTGGTACTATGTATATTACTCTTGCGGTAATTGCTGGTTTAATAGGCGGAGCGTTCTCTGTTCTTTTTAGAATACAACTAGCAATGCCAGGATCAACTTTTCTTGGTGGTGATCATCAATTTTATAATGTATTAATTACTGCGCACGCTCTAATTATGGTGTTCTTTATGATTATGCCAGCTTTGTTTGGAGGGTTTGGCAATTGGTTTGTACCATTGCTTATTGGAGCTCCTGACATGGCATTTCCTAGAATGAATAATGTAAGTTTTTGGTTATTAGTGCCTTCACTTATTTTGTTGGTTTTATCTAGTGTAACGGATGGTGGTGCTGGCACTGGATGGACTATCTACCCCCCCTTAAGTAATTTGTCAGGTCACCCTGGAGCGGCTGTGGACATGGCTATATTTAGTTTACATCTTGCTGGGATGTCTTCCATTTTAGGGGCAATCAATATGATTGTAACTATATTCAATATGCGCGCCCCAGGAATGGGTATGTTTAAATTACCATTATTTGTATGGTCGATATTAATTACTGCATTTTTACTTGTACTTGCATTACCAGTACTTGCTGGCGCGATCACTATGTTGCTTACTGATAGGAATTTTGGCACTCATTTCTTTAAACCAGATGGTGGTGGTGATCCAATTCTATTTCAGCATTTATTCTGGTTCTTTGGACATCCCGAAGTATATATTATCATTCTTCCTGGATTTGGTATTGTCAGCCAAGTAATTGCTACATTTTCTTGCAAAAAAATATTTGGCTATACTGGTATGGTGTGCGCAATGGCTATTATTGGTTTTATTGGATTTATAGTTTGGGCGCATCATATGTTCACGGTTGGATTATCATATAACGCTCTGTTATATTTTACAGCTGGTACAATGATTATTGCCGTGCCAACTGGGATCAAGATATTTAGCTGGATAGCGACAATGTGGGGCGGTTCTATTTCTTTCAAAACACCAATGCTATTTTCAATAGGGTTCATTCTTTTATTCACTGTTGGTGGTGTTACTGGTATTGTTTTATCTAATTCTGCTTTAGACAGGGTTCTGCACGACACATATTACGTGGTCGCCCACTTCCATTACACCATGTCTCTTGGTGCTTTATTTACAGCCTTTGCAGGTTTCTATTACTGGTTTGGCAAAATGTCAGGACGTCAATATCCGGAATGGATGGGAAAAACACATTTTTGGATCACCTTTATTAGTGTTAACTTAACTTTCTTTCCGCAGCACTTTTTAGGGTTGGCTGGTATGCCAAGAAGAATCCCAGATTATCCAGACGCTTTTGCTGGTTGGAATTTAGTTTCCTCAATAGGATCATATATCTCATTTGCCGGAGCTCTTTTCTTTGTTTATATTATTTTTTACACATTAAAATTTGGTAAAAAATGTGAAGATAATCCTTGGGGAGAAGGAGCTGATACTTTGGAATGGACCATACCTTCTCCTCCTCCTTATCATACTTTTGAAAAACAGCCAATAATTAAATAAATAATGACTAATATCAATTCGCCTACACTATCTTATGATGATAATGTAGGCGGTTCAATTAAAGATTATTTTATGCTTATGAAACCACGAGTCATGTCGCTTGTGGTTTTTACAGCCTTCTCTGGAATGTTTTTAGCTCCTGGTCACATCCATCCTTTAATTGCTTTTGTAGCTATTCTATGTGTTACAATTGGTGCTGGTTCTGCAGCAGCAATCAATATGTGGTATGATAGAGATATTGATGCTATTATGAAGAGAACTCAAAAAAGGCCAATAATTACTGGCGCCATAAAAGCTGATGAGGCACTTGCATTTGGTGTAATTACTGGAACTATGTCAGTAATTATGATGGCGTTATCGGTGAATATTGTTTCAGCTTTTTTGCTTGCCTTTACGATATTATATTATATTTATGTCTATACAATTTGGTTAAAAAGAACTTCAATTCAAAATGTAGTAATAGGAGGGGTGGCTGGTGCATTACCACCAATGATTGGATGGGCATCAATAAATGGCGAGATATCATGGCAATCTTTTTCGCTGTTTGCCATTATTTTCATTTGGACTCCTCCACACTCTTGGGCGCTTGCTTTATTTAGATCAGATGATTATAAAAATTGCAATGTACCGATGATGCCGGTAATTAAAGGTGCGTTATATACAAAAAAACAAATTATGTTTTACAGTATATTAATGTTTTTTGTAAGCCTATGGCCTTATTTTTTAAATATTAGCAATGGTTTATATTTAATTACGGCGACTGTTCTTGGTTTATTTTTCTTGTATTATGTAATTGGACTCTTCAAGAGCAATGAACAAAACCAATCAGCCAAAAGACTATTTTGGTATTCAATAATTTATTTATTTATTATCTTTTTTAGTTTAATGATTTTTAAAATGTAAGAAGTACATTTTAAAAATCAAGGTTTGCATAATCTTTTTGCGGAGAGAAACCAGCTATATTATCTTGTAAAATAGTATTAAAACTTGGGCGAGACTTTATAATTGAATACCACTGTTTTATTAAAGGAAAACTATTCCAATTTATCTCACCAAAATAATCGATAGTTGAAATATGTGATGCTACTACTATGTCCGCACAGGTGATATGTTCTGAGGCGATATAAGAGTAAGCTTCTAAACGAGATGTTATATATCTAAGATGGTGTAATAAATTTGTTTTTGCGGCGCGAATATACTCACTTCTAGGACTGCCAACTCTTCTTAGAAGACGTATCATTTTTTCTTCGAGAATAATTTTACTTACTTCCCGATAAAATTTTTCATTAAACCAGTAAATTTCCTGTCTTACTAAATTTTTTTCTGGCAGAGTTTGAGGCATTAAATAAAAACTGTCGAATGTTTCTCTTAAAAATTCAGTAATTGCATAATAACCAATTATAGATTCTTTATCAAAAATAATTACTGGTACAGTAGATGCTGGGTTAATCTTAACAAATTCCTCTCTTCTTTCCCAGTAGGATTCTTTAATTATATCTACTTCAAGATTAAGCTCTTTTAAATACACTCTTATTTGACGAGAAATAGGGCATATAGGATAATGAAAAAAATTGATCATGCTTTTAAGGAAAGATATTTAAAATTTACTAGAATTTCTACTGTGGTGCATAAAATCCTAAGTTACCTATTCTCAAAAAGAGAGATTGTAACTAACATAATGATGGTCTATAAGCCGGATTCTGTATAACCAAAGTTACCGCAGTTATTTATCTAGGATAAACGTTACCATTTACCTCAAGCAATCTACCCGCATGATGTCTAGTTACAGACAACTAGGAACTTAAATAATAAATACTCAAGCTCGATCATGCCTATTTGATTTTGCTCCTGATGGGGTTTGCCAAGCGATTCTTGTTACCAAGAAATCCGGTGCGCTCTTACCGCACCATTTCACCCTTACCAAATTAATGGCGGTATCTTTCTGTTGCACTTTCCCTAAAACACCCTTAAAGATGCCCCGCTGGACGTTATCCAGCATCATGTCTGTACGGAGTCCAGACTTTCCTCGTCAACAAAATGTTGACGCAACTGCGCGACCATCATTGCCTTTAATAATAAGATTTCGAATCAAATCTGTCAAATGGAACTTAAATAAATCTGGGAATTGCTAAATAACGATTGACAGAAATAGCCCTGACACCTACTCGTCAAGAACTAAATTAGGATTAGATTAATTCTAATTTTAATTACAAAATCTTATATCGTATAACTTTCACGTAACTTGTGATTTACTTAAAAGTTCAAGAATAAGTGCTTTTTAAACTCCATTTGACCCCAGAAAACTATGCTTGTTCAACGTTCTTGTGTTTTAGAGTTTTTCCTTTGTAAATTTGGAGCTGAAGATAGAGAGCTTGATTCCTTGCCATTCGATGCAATAAGATTTTTATCTTGTAACTTTTTTCTTATGGCATCTAGCCCTGATTTTAAATAAGATTTGTCAGATACTGCATTAATTTTATTGTAAATATTCTGTTCTTTTTTGTATACCAAGGAATTTACTTTACTCATTCTTTCATCTTTACCTATAAATCTTATTGATACAGCGGCTTCTGCGACCCTAGCACCAACCCAAACCGCTGCTTTTGCCAGTCCTAGAGTAAATTTTTTGGGGTTTTCTATCATTTGTTCTGCTGTGGCAAGCCCCAGTTCCCCAGTGGTTAATAAGCCACGTGCTGCCATACAAGGTAACTTTACAGCTGCAGCAGCTATAACAGGTAAAGCTAGTAACGCACCTTTTCCTATTTTTTCCGACTTCGAATTAGAGTTTTGTATTAATTTCTTAGAATTGGCAAGTACTGAATCTGCTATAACTTCTGGAGTATAAGCTATTAGTTTTGTTACTTTTACGGCATTATTTGCTAAGCGAACAGGATTTACTACATCGTGCGCTAATTTCCCCCATTTGAAAGGTTTTATTGCAGCTTTCGAGTCAACTTTAGTAATCTTTCCTAATAATTTAGTCATAGTAGAGGGGCTATATTTAAAACCAAGATGACCAAGGGTATTTAGTACTAATAGACCTGATTTACTAGATAAGCTGCCATCTAATCCATGCATAGATTTCTCGAATTTAAGAGGAGCCGTGAATTTTAAAAGAGTTTTTCTGTCAAGATTTTCAATAGATCCCTTAAAAGGATTAGGTCTTTCGTAGGTCATAAAACTACCTTATATAGGTATCTAAATTTTCATTTTGATTAATTTTAGCTAAGAATTGTTTGACAAAATCCCATGGATCAATTGTAAGTCTAATAATACCCATCTCAGAAGTTAAATCTGCAATGAGCTTGCGGGCATCAGTTAGTACTACTGGCGGATACTCCAAATTAATAAAAACGTTCAATTCGTCGTCAGTTAGAGAGCCACGATCAATTATGGCTTCATATTCTATATCCAACTTAAATAATTTGTTTTGTTTATCAGAACATTCAATATTAACTTGAGTCTTTACCACAAATGTTCCATTTTCTTGTTCTTCTAGAATGTAGTCGCCAGTAACATCTGTTTCAGGTATAATATTCTCTATGTTTTTGTTATTATATCTTTCCAAAACCACTTTATTTAAATATTGTTTTACTACTTTTACTGGTTTAGTGTTACTATCTTCCATACTTGCCTTTCCTAAAATTACTTTTTGATATCCTAAATTAAGGCCTTTGTAACATAACTCAACAATTTTAATAAATTATCCAATCAAAGCTTTCATGGTTCTTCCAATTTCTGCTGGTGATTTAGAAATCTTTACACCTGCACTTTGCAAAGCTTCAAATTTATCTTCTGCAGAACCTTTGCCACCAGAAATTATTGCTCCAGCATGACCCATTCTTTTACCAGGCGGTGCAGTAACACCAGCAATAAAACCTACTATCGGTTTTTTTATTTTAGATTTTTTAATAAAGTCTGCCGCCTCTTCTTCGGCTGAACCGCCAATTTCTCCAATCATAACAATACTCTGGGTATGCTCATCCCTTAGAAATAAATCTAAACAATCAATAAAGTTAGTACCATTGATTGGATCGCCACCAATGCCAACGCAGGTAGATTGACCAAGCCCCTCAGCAGTTGTCTGCGCAACCGCTTCATAAGTAAGAGTACCAGATCTTGAAACTATACCAACGGTTCCTTTTTTATGAATATGACCAGGCATAATACCAATTTTACATTCGCCAGGTGTTATTACTCCTGGACAATTTGGACCTATTAATCTTGTTTTTGATCCGACCAAAGCTCTTTTAACCCTTAACATATCAATTGCTGGTATACCCTCAGTAATACAAATTACTAATTCAAGCTCTGCTGCTATTGCCTCTAATATTGAGTCCGCAGCAAACGGAGGTGGTACATAAATTACGCTAGCACTGGCTCCTGTTCTGTCTACAGCCTCCTCTACAGTATTATATACAGGAAGATCAAGATGCGTTTGACCGCCTTTACCAGGAGTAACCCCGCCTACCATTTTTGTACCATACTCCATTGCTTGCCCTGAGTGAAATGTTCCCTGAGAACCAGTAAAACCCTGACAAATAACTTTTGTTTCTTTGTTAATTAATATAGACATTCTATTCCATTCCTATTTATATAGCTTTTACAATTTTTTCAGCAGCATCAGCTAGATCATCAGCTGCAATTATTTCTAATCCAGAGTTTGCTAATATCTTTTTCCCAAGTTCAAAATTTGTACCAGCTAATCTAACAACAAGTGGTACATTTAACTTAACATCTTTTGCTGCTGCAACTATACCCTCTGCAATAATATCACAACGCATTATACCGCCAAATATATTAACTAATATACCTTTTACAGCAGTATCTGACATAATAATTTTAAAAGCTTCAGTTACTCTTTCTTTATCGGCTCCTCCACCAACATCAAGAAAATTAGCAGGCGCTGCTCCATATAGTTTAATGATATCCATAGTTGCCATTGCAAGACCTGCGCCATTTACCATGCAACCAATGTTACCTTCCATACGCACATAACTTAATTCAGATTTGCTCGCTCTAGTTTCTAAAGGATCTTCTTCGTCTTCATCTCTGAGCATCGCAATCTCTGGATGCCTGAATAAACCATTATCATCAAAATTAATTTTTGCATCAAGAGCGAGTAAATTACCATCATTTGTTACTACTAATGGGTTTATCTCTATTTGCGAAGCATCGGTAGCTACGAAGGCATTATAAGTTGATTCAACTATTTTCATCATTTGTTTTGCTTGATCTCCGGAAAAACCTAATCTAAAGGCAATGTTACGGCAATGAAAAGCTTGGATTCCCATGGCTGGATCAACAGAAATTTTTATTATTTTTTCTGGGTGATGCAAAGCCACTTCTTCGATATCAACCCCACCTTCTGTTGATGCCATAAAGGTAATTCTACTTGTTGATCTATCAAGCACAATACTAAAATAATATTCTTTGGCAATCTCTGAGCCAGATTCAATATATATTCTCTTAACTATTTGTCCAGATGGACCAGTTTGATGAGTAACTAATTTTGTACCAATCAAGTTATGAGCTATTTTCTTTGCATCTTCCTTGTTTCTAACAACTTTAACTCCCCCAGCTTTACCTCTTCCACCTGCGTGAATTTGGGCTTTAACAACATAAACATCGGCATTAAAATTATTTAGCAAATCATCAATATCATCAGCTTTTAATGCAACAACTCCATGAGAAGTTGGCACGCCATATTTTTTTAACACTTGTTTTGCTTGGTATTCGTGAATATTCATTTTTGGTAACTTTATTTTATATTTGCTTAATCCAAATTTCAATTTTATAGATACAAAAACAAAATGCAAACCAAAAAGCGAAAAACCTTATGTTTGTTTAACTTTTTATCACCACAGTATTCGCAATTTTATCGTGCGTAGCCCTGCCATTTTTACTAATGATTATAGAAAAAATACCGATAATTATAGTAACATAACCGCAAAATCTTTTACAGAGTCGATAGACAGATGGTCTTGAATAGTCATCAGCATCAACAATTTTCATACGCATAACCATCTTACCGGGAGTTGCTCCAAACTTACGCCAGAAAAACACAAAATACCCACCCATGAATAGGGAGTTTAATAAAAATAATACTGCTATGTAACAAAAGAACCTAGTAGAAGAAATATAGGAAGTAAATTCAGGCATCTTTACGGCTTCTGATATTGCCTGAGTATCATGAATATTTACAGAAAAATCTAAGAAGAATTGATAAAATGTATAGATGAACACATAACGAGAAATGATATTCATAATGGGCGTTAAAGCAATTGACAAAATTACCAAATCTATAGTCATAGAAAAAAGTCGTGGTATAAATTTAGGGTAGAGTATTTGCTTCTTCATATTTGGTATTTAATAATAAATTAGTTATTTTTTGTAGCAAAACCAATTAGCTTAAGCAATCTAAAAGTAAAAAATACTGTCAACAAACTACTCAGCAGTAAGCCAAGTGACACATTTAACAATGTACCATCATAAATATAACTTGTGAATGCTATAAATAAAGCACAAAGCAAAGACCTAGTTGCCATTATACTTGAGGAAGCAGTACCCTTGATATTCGGAAAAATATCTAATGATTTTGCAAAAATAATTGGATAAGTTATAGCCGCTCCAATAGCGTAGGTTGTCATGAAACTAGTTGTAAGCAGAGGTGATTTAGGAAATACAAGTCCTACAAACAAACCAAAAACCCCACCAAGAAAAAGTAAAATAGTTCCATATATTACGCAAAGCCTCTCTCCAAAATAAGTGCTTATACGACCAGAATACATGCTAAAAACAGAAAATATAGATATGATAATTCCCTGATTAATAGCATAATACATAATTGGTAAGTTATAAGTTTCCATATATAAAAAAGGGGCGCATGCAATAAAACTCATATACCCACTATAAGTTACACTCGGCGCCAAAGATGCATACAAAACTCTTTTATCTGTTATTAAAAGACGAAAATTTTTAAGAATAGTTCTAATTTGAAGAGTTTCTTTTACCTTTTTTGTTTCAGGTAGTTTGAAATAAAGTATAAGCCATGAAATTAAAGACACCAAAGCTATTACTAAATAATTGCCTCTAAATCCTACTAAACCATTAATAAAACCACCAGCAATTGGTGCAACTGACATGAAAACAGTAATTAATGAATTCATAACACCAATTAGTTTAGCCGCTTTATCCGTTTCGTAAACATCAGCAATCATAGCAAATACTACAACAGCAGAAGTACTAGCTCCAAAACCTTGGACAAATCTTGATAAAAGAAGCAGTTCGATGCTATTTGCAAATACACAAAATATTGCCCCTACTAACATAATTGCATTACCAATTAGCATTACATTTCTTCTTCCATAACAGTCAGATAATGGACCGTACACAACGCTTGAAAGACAAAATCCTAAAAAGTTAATAGCTATGGTCATTTGGGTCAAGCCGTCAGAAATATTAAAATAATCGGAAATATCTGGAAAACTAGGTACCGAAATATCAACCTCAATACAGCAAGCAAGCAACGAAATAACAAATATAAATGGTAAATTTGGGGTCATAGTTTTAATTAAATAAATTATTACTTTCATGGCTTGGTATTAAATAAATAATCAAGCGAATAGAGCTAAGTGTAAAAAATGTAAAAAGTTAGGTAACCTTAAATATGAAAGAGTTTCATAGTTAAAGCTATTTTGTTTCTGCGGCAAAGGACTCAAAGATTAGGTATATTTATGCGTTATATAGGTAACTTATATTTAAGTACTAACCTGGCATGATTTCATCAGAATTTCTTCAAAAATCCCCTAATTGTGAATGGGCGTATTCTGGCATAAATATACAAAATATTCAAGATTTATTTTGTATATTTATTGAAAAGCGAAGTACGGTAAATTTCATAGTAGTTTCTCAATTTTTAATTGACCAAGGTCTAAAAAAGATGAATAATTAATGTAGAAATTAATTATAAATAAAGTAGATTTATGAAAACAAAAATAGTACCAAAGGCTTTTAAGCAACATTTTGCAGAACCAGAAGTAGCACAAGGAGTTGATCCAGAAGTTGTATCTTCTTATATGGAAGATTTTTATAAAGAGCCTTCAGCAACTTACTCATCTAAGCATCCTTATGAAGGAAAAGATGCCGAACAAGCAAAGCTTGCCAATGAACAAGCATTAAAAATTTGTGATCAGATGGAAGCACTAGGACTGACTAACTTTGGTGGGTTAAAAGATAAATTCCAAGGGGTTCCAAAAAATGAATTCGAAGCAAGTCAGAGAGCTTTAATTAAACAAACTATGGAGTCCATATTACACACATTTGAAACTGCTGTAGCACCACCTAAAGATGTTCTTGCTGCACAGTATAAAGATCGCCAATTTGTTTGCGCTGACGGAACTTTAACTAATTTACAAAGCATACTTGCTGATTTATCTCTTGGTAATCAAGGAATAGGGGCTTATGTAACACAGCAAGGACGAGAATTTGTAACTCAATTTGCAGCTGATATGTATAGCAAAAACCAATTTATAGAGTTTCCTTGGGTATACAGAGCAGTGGCTCCAGGTATGGAAGTTCACAATATTACCTCTTTAGTTAATAGTGTTGCTCCTGAATATGGAATAAAAGTAAAAACAAAAGAAGAAGATCATTATTTAAGCACA
>JFJP01040143.1_pt1 | contig 14905 bp, 10 predicted proteins | sample 431651 | NCBI WGS metagenome assembly JFJP01 (sample SAMN02602958, study PRJNA72255) | Microbial mat metagenome, whole genome shotgun sequencing project. | biome: fresh water; feature: sink hole; material: water; isolation source: purple microbial (photo- and chemosynthetic) mats found in...
CATATCGCGCGCGTGAGCGACCCATTGATCCGCGCCGGAATAATATTCGTGATTTCCGGTGACGAAGAATTTTCCATGGGGTGCATACACATTTGCGAGCGGTTCAAGGTCATTCTTCAAATGGGGAACAGATCCATCCGCCATGTCGCCGGTGAATGCGATCAGATCGGGAGAGAGTTTTTTTATTTCTTCAGCAATCGTTTCAATGAAGTCGCGTTTAATGGTCAATCCGGCATGAATGTCGCTGATCTGCACAATTCTGAATCCGTCGAACTCTTGCGGCAGTTTTGCAATCGGAATATCGATATTAACGATTCCCGGTTTCTTACGCGCCTCATACACTCCGTACGCCGTTAGTGTTCCCGCTACTCCCAGTACACCAAGATTTGTTGTCTGCAAAAGAAATTCTCTTTTGGCTGCATCGAATGTTTGCGGAGCAGAAGAGAAGAGAGAAAATAATTTTTGGCCGCCGAATCCCAGCAGCAAAGCAGCATCTCGAAAGACGAGCGCGACAAAAACGAATGAAAGAAATCCGAGCGAAACATACCCGATCCACGAATATAATCCGCTGTATTTTTCTGCGAAGCGGACCATAAAAAATGAACTGAACGGGATGAGATACATCAATGCCAGCGCTGTCCATGCGATCTGCTTATACGGCGCGGCAAAATGGAATGGAATGACCAGACGCCATGCCATATAAAAGAATCCGATACTGAGCACCGTGATCATGATGCCCATCCAGACAAGATACATTGTTAGTTCGTTCATACTTCTTTTTCGTTTTGTTGATGATTGTTGTGACACGCTGTTTCCTATCGTCGAAATTTTTTCATAACTGATGTTACGCAAGACAAGAAAAACGGTCATGGTGAGCAAGGCGCAGGTTATATTAGTGAAGTCATCCTTCTGCCGAAGGCATCCCTTCGGGAGACGCATCCTTCAAAAAGCGAAGGATTTGCTCAGGATGACCGCTATTTCTGCGCCGCGTCGAACCACTCTTATCTCTTTACGTAACTTTATTTCACAATTTTAAATTGAAACATCGGTGTTTGCAATACTCCGTACATCCTTACCCATAACAGCAGAAATGCTTCAGTCCCGCGTGCGTTTGTAATGTCTCCGAGGTCGAAAATGTTTTCCTGTTTCCATCCGAACGATGCCAGCAACATTACGACCTTCTTTTTTGCTTCAGCATCATTTCCGCAGATCGGGAGTGTATGATCGCCGCTGTTCACAAGCGACGGATTCACCATCAATGGATTCGAAAGCGTATTGAGTGCCTTTACCACTTTTACATTCGGGAATGCACGCTGGATCTGTTCGCCGATCGAATCGGTATTGGAAACAGAAAGTGACGGTGGAAATCCCTTTGAAAAATCCAATGGATTGGAGATATCGATCAATACTTTTCCATGAAGATTTTTCTCTCCCGCGGAGGTCAGAGCACTTAACGATCCCATACCGCTTGTTGCATTCACCAATAGTTCGCCATACGCTGCAGCATCGGCATACGTTGCTACTTTTACAGAAGCATTCTTTCCGATCCATTCCTGAAAAGAGACATTACCCATGGCATCTCCTTTGGATCTACTTTTTGTCTCTTCAACATTTCGTGTTCCAATCGTGACAGTGTGTCCAAGGGAAATAAGTTTTGCGGCTATCGCGCGTGCAACTCCGCCGGTGCCAAGAATTCCGATGTTCATAAGTTCTCCAAATTATAAGGTGTGAAAAAAAAGATACGGTCATTGTGAGCGAATGTTGTTTATGAGCGAAGCAATCTTCTTATTCAAAGAAAGATTGCTTCGTCGTTCTGACATTTTCAATGTCATCACTTCTCGCAATGACATCTTCTTAGATTATATGAGATTATAATTCTTTCTTTTCTTCACCAGGATAATGTCCGCAGCGGCGTTTCCATTCTGCCTTGAACTCTTCGCGTTCTTCCGGAGTCATTGCAGCCAGTTTTTCTTCCATACGATGTTTCCATCGGTGAGATTTCCATCCCATTCCGCTTTGTCCGTGCCATCCGCGCACAAGAATGTGCGAGAGAAGTAGAAGTCCCATTGCCTGCCAGTATGTAACAGTCGGTCCCTGGAAAATATCCGGGATGAGCCAGTTCCATAATTGCATGACTGCAAATCCTACCAATGCGATGAGAGCAATTCCGAGTGCGATGAATTTTGCGATTCGTGCGATCCACCAAGATTTCATGATTGTATCTCCTTTATAAAATTTCTTTTTCTATTCGTCATTCCCGTACGTTTTTGACGGGAATCTATTTTTTACTGGATGCCCGATAAAATCATTCGGGCATGACAATTTTTTTATTTAGTGAACTCAAATTCGTCGTACAGTTCTTGAAGCTGTTCTCTCAGATACAACACCGCGTACCGTTTTCGAGAGAGGAGTGTGTTCTGCGGTTCACCGGTGATCTCTGCGATCTCCTTAAAACTTTTTCCTTCCAGCTCGTGCATCACAAATACCTGTTTCTGTTCTTCCGGCAGTTCATCCAGTGCTTCCGCCAGTTCTGTCCAGACAAGAGAGCGTGCGTACACTTGATCTGGATTCTGTGTCGGATCGTAGAGAATATCTTCAAGATTCAACGGCATCGAAGGATCGTTCAGATCGCGTGGAAGCGATTCGGGACGTTTCTTCCTGTACCAATCAATGATCTTATTGCGCGCAACAGTGAAGAGCCACGACGTCATCTTCTCGATCGGTTCGGTAACGCTGTAACTGGAGATCAGTTGGTAGAAAACATCCGAAAGGATATCTTCCGCATCTTCCTCCGTGCGCACACGCCGCCGAATAAAATCGAAGAGACGTTTTCGTTCCGTTCGGAAAGTCTGTTCCGCGGCAAGATTTCCGGACGGACGGTTCTCTAATGCGATCGCTTGTACCACTGATTGTTCCGTATTGTTAGTATCGTTGTTCACATTACAAGACGATGGTGAATGGAAGATATTGCAAACTGAATACTTAGATTACACAGATTTTTAGATAGATAAAATAGAAAACCCCGAATTGTTGTTCGGGGTTCCTGAATCATTAGGAGATAGTGAAGGATTTTTAAAGTCTCACCCCAAGCACAACCCGCCATCGGTATTCAAATTCTTTATCGTTCGGTCGTGTAGGGTCTTTTATCCACAAAGGAAAATAAACTCCCATTCCAATATTTCCGCTGCGGAATGAAGGGAGGCGAATACTTCCGAAACTTATCTGCAGTCCGATACCGGCATCATAATAGAATTGTTTGAATCGTGTTTTTGTGCAGCAATGGTATCACGCTGTAGAAATAAATTTCCTCCACCCGGGCTTATAAAATTATCCCGGAGCGAACGTCCGACAAGCGGGGTGCGATGGAACCAATTGTCGAATTTTTCAAGCGAAGTTGATTGTGTCAGCGAGTGCGCAGTTTGTACCGGAACATTTCCTATTGAACTTCCACCGAAGAATCTCCAGTTCATTGTTATTCCGAACAGTTGTTGACTCAGTTTTGCTTCCGCGGTCAATTTGGAATAGCTGAATGTTGATGTCGGTGTTCCAAACTCATCATCCAATCGAACAAAGAATCTGCCGCCGGAGAAATTCTCAAAATACTTCAAGCTAATGAATCCTGCATCAAGATTTCCTGCACGATTCCAATCGGAAGGATTACCGAGGTACCGGTCATCATTCACGCGAATAGAGAGGATACTGGTTGTGATCGTAAATGATTGAGTGAAACTTCTTGCAGTACTCTTTCTGGCATCAAATGATTTTTCGATGACCCACTGCCAACCGCTGAAACCGTCCAATCGAAATAACCGCGCCGACGTTGTCAATTGCGGATCCCAAATTCGAAGTGGCGTGAAATACGAAAGTTCATAATCGGGGACATCGCTTCGTGTTCCGTATTTTGTGTGAAGAGAGGTAATATGATCGCTTGCCATATAACTTCCGGTAATGTTTGTTCCGATCTCAAATCCGTCCCGAAGATTGAATCCAACTGCCGGAGCAGTATTGATACGATATGCATCTAGCGGATATGTAAGAGTATTGGCGATGTTGAATCCATAATCAAAAACAACCGGCGGCATGCACCACGAATTGTTTAAGCGGTTGACATCGGAAAGTTTCATTTCAGGATCGACAACAACATTCATGACTTCTGATGAAAGAGAATCGATCACGATTTCCGCACGGCGTCCTCTATCCCAGACACGTTCAGAAAAACGAACATCGCGAGTTGTTCCGTCGTCAAGTGTCAGGCGAAGCGTTGCAGGCATCACTGCTTGTTCTTTACTGAGAAGAACAATCGTTGAAATATTCTTTCCATTCTTCACTTCATTGCGTACATCATCAACAGCGATATCCAGTTTCCATGTTTGATCGAACCATTGATTCCAAAACCAATCAAGGTCACGTCCGGAAACATCTTCAATCGTATTGAAAAAATCAGCAGGATACGGATGTTTGAAGATCCAGCGTTTGTAATATTCGTTCATAGCATTGGAAAACGTCTCTTTTCCAATAAGATCCTCGAGCATCACAAGAACAGTTGCCGGTTTTTGATATGCCATCACTCCGTATTGCGAATTGGGAATCAAGTATGGATGCGCCATGATCGTTGCTTCGTTGTCTGCACGGGTGCTCATCAGATACATTCGTTGTTCGAATAACCGTACATTTATTTCCGGCAGATGCATCCACGAATATTTTTTAATGAAATCCTTATGCAGCATTCCATTGTCGCCGTACCGGTCTTCAATCGCTGTCGCAGTGATGAACGTCGTGAACCCTTCATCCATAAAAGGATAATTCGTTTCGTTGCTCCCGATCATCATCGGATACCATTCGTGTCCGAGTTCGTGAGCAATGGTGTAATATAATAAATTGCTTACCGGATCCCCCGCACTTGCATAGATCATCATCGGATATTCCATTCCGTCAACAGGACCGGAAACGACGGTTGCCTGTGGATAGATATACGTGCCGAAATTTTTTGAAAAATGTTCAATGGCATGCTTTGCCATTTGTGCTGCTTCGTCCCAATTTGATGCATCGCTCATCAATAATGGAAATGAAGCACGGAATTCATCCGGATGATAGAATGCGTAGATGCGGACGCCGTTGTTCGTTACCGTACAGTCCCACACAAAATTCGCTGAAGCAGCGAACGCAAAATCGCGGACATTTTCGGCGGTGAATTTCCAAACTGTTGTTTCTTCGCTGATACTGTCGGCGGATGCTTTGATCTCCTCTGGAAGAATAATCCGCGTTGTCGAATCGCTTGTAAGAGCATTGAACCGCTGCAATTGTGAAGGAGTAAGAACTTCGTTTGAATTGGTCAATGTTCCGGTTGATGCAATAATGAAATTTTTTGGAACAGTGATCGAAACATTCCAATTACCGTATTCGGTATAGAATTCCGCGATACCAAGATATTGCGTTCTGTTCCATCCCCTCTGATCATCATACACCGCAACCTGCGGATACCACTGACTGATGCCGAAATCATTTTTTTCGCTTCCGGTGCGGAGCTCTGCATTTTTTGGAATATCGTAGTTCCAATCCATCGAAATTTCAACCGACGTCTTTGGCATTAATGGCTGAGGGAGAACAGTTTCCATGATTGTTTCGTCTATCGTTGGAGTAACGACAATGTTATTGACAGAAATTTTATCGATTGTCATTCCATTGGTAATACCAAATGCTCGGCTCGATTGTTCATCATTCTTTCGCGGTGAAGAATCTTTCCGGAAGATATTCTGATAAAGATGCCAGACAATTGATCGCAGCGTGTCCGGTGAGTTGTTGTAATAGACAACCGTTCCTTTTCCGGAAAGAATTTTCTTCTTCACTTTCAGTTCGGCGTTGATCGTATAATCGGTCCGTTGCTGCCAGTATGCAGGAGATGGAGCGCCGGTGGAAAGGCGGGTTTGCTCTTTTGTGTACGATTGTTGGAAATTTAGAAATAAAAGGGTGATAAAAAAGAAAAGGGGAGTTTTCATGGAGTTATTGTCAATTTAAGGATTTGGAAAGTATGAGCACTGGTTTAGACTTCAAAAATGCCAAACAGGTTACTATAAAATAGGGAAAATCTATTGTGTTTAGAACATAAATTCTTTGGAATGAGTTGCTTCGAATCTTAGAAATGTTTCTTAAAATCCATTCCTTGCACTTCCTTTCTATAATTCGTATTTTGACTATAGAAAACCCGCCAATCAGCACTTTCGGCGGGATTTTTTTTGAACCATATAAAATATAAACGTCATGCTGAACTTGTTTCAGCATCTTTTAGTATATATGATTGATCCCGAAATAAGTTCGGGGTGATGTATCCCAGAAGAAAAATGAACCAAATTAGAAATTTCTGCATTATTGCTCATATCGATCATGGCAAATCCACGCTTGCGGACCGTTTACTCGAATTTACTGGCCGTATCACCAAACGGGATCTGACGACAAATCAGGTTCTTGATGATATGGATCTGGAACAGGAACGGGGAATCACGATCAAACTTCACGCCATTCAGATGGAATACAAGGCGAAGAACGGCGAAACGTACACACTCAATCTTATTGACACCCCCGGTCACGTAGACTTTACTTATGAAGTTTCCCGTTCGCTGGCTGCTTGCGAAGGAGCAATTTTAGTTGTTGATGCGTCTCAAGGAGTAGAAGCACAGACGATCAGCAATCTATATCTGGCGATCGATTCCGGTTTGGAAATCATTCCGGTGATGAACAAGATCGATCTTCCTTCAGCGGCAACAATGATGGATACTGTGAGAGATGAAGTAATCGGTCTGATGGGATGTAAAGACGAGGAGATTATCCGTGCGAGCGCGAAAGCCGGAATTGGTATTGAAGATATTCTTGAAGCAGTCGTAAACAGAATTCCCGCTCCGAAAGGTGATCCGGAAAAACCTCTGCGCGCGTTGATTTTCGATTCAAAGTTCGATGCGTATCGCGGTGCGGTTGCGTATGTGCGCGTTGTTGACGGTGTATTGAAAGAAAAAGAAAAGATCAAATTCATCAACAACGGCAACATAGCGGAAGTTGAAGAATGCGGCGTGCTCTATATGAATAAAAGCCGCACCAAAGAACTGACGGCAGGAAATGTCGGTTATGTTATTGCCGGTTTGAAAAATGTGCGCGATACAAAAGTTGGCGACACGATCACCACACAATATCACGGAGCAACCGAAGCGCTTGCGGGATACAAAGTAGTGAAGCCGATGGTCTTTAGCGGATTGTATCCGACGAACAGTGATGAATTTGCAGAACTTCGCGACTCGCTCGAAAAACTTGCACTCAATGATTCATCACTTATCTATGTTCCGGAATCGTCCGGTGCGTTAGGATTTGGTTTTCGCTGCGGATTTCTCGGACTGCTTCACATGGAAATCATTCAGGAGCGATTGGAACGAGAGTTCAATCAATCACTCATCACGACAGTTCCGAACGTGGAGTTTCGTGTGATCCTCACCAGCGGTGAAATGATAACGGTGGATAATCCTGCCGATATGCCGGATCCCACAAAAATAGAACGAGTGGAAGAACCGTTCATCAAAGCGCAGATTATCACGCCGACGGAATATATCGGCAACATCATGAAATTAGCGACCGACCGCCGCGGTATCTGGAAAGACACATCGTACCTTGATCCGACACGCGCCGATCTTACGTATGAATTTCCATTATCGGAAATTATTTTTGATTTTTATGATAAATTAAAATCGTTAACGCGCGGTTACGCATCGCTTGACTATGAATATCTGGATTATCGCGAATCCAATCTGGTGAAACTGGATATTTTGCTGAATACGGAACAAGTTGACGCATTATCAACTATTGTCCATCACGATAAAGCGTTCGAGACCGGAAAAAAGCTCTGTGTGAAACTAAAAGAGCTTATCCATCGTCAAATGTTTGAAGTTGCAATTCAGGCGGCGATTGGTAGCAAGATCATTGCGCGAACATCGATCTCTGCAATGCGAAAAAATGTTATTGCAAAATGTTATGGCGGCGATATTTCCCGAAAACGCAAACTTCTTGAAAAACAAAAAGAAGGAAAAAAGCGCATGAAACAGGTTGGAAGAGTAGAACTGCCGCAGGAAGCATTCCTTGCAGTGTTGAAAATGGGAGACGATTAAAGGAAAAGATAGAAGTCAAAAATGTAAAGTATTAGGTGAAAAACTTAAGGAACCAATTTGGCAACTTAAAATTTACCAAAACAAAAATTAGGATTCACAATGGCAAAAGAAGAAAAAGAAATCAAAGCAAAAGATCCCGAAAAGAAACTGACGTGGAAAGAGAATATGAAAGCTCAGGTAAAGGAATTCGTTATCGTGTTCGGCGGATTTTTGCTGCTCAATAATTTTGTCATTGCATCGTTCCTTGTGCCGACCGGTTCAATGGAAAAAGAAGTGCTGACAGGCGATTTCTTAATGGTAAACAAGTTCATCTATGGTCCGTCAACTCCCCGCAATATTATGTTCACCGATATTCGTCTTCCGTGGACGACGCTTCCCGGATTCAAAGATGTGAAGCGCGGTGATGTGATCGTATTTGAATTTCCCGGAATGAGAGAAGAGGTAAAGCCGGACGCATTCACATTCTATTTAAAACGTTGTATGGCACTTGGAGGTGACACACTTGAGATACGAAACCGTGTTGTTCATATTAACGGACAACCGGCGCCTATTCCGAAGAACATGTTTTTTGATCAAATGCGGATCATCCCTCCATCATATCAGGATGAGCGGTCATTTCCTCCGACATCAGGGTTCAATGAAGATAATTACGGACCTCTTGTTGTTCCACAAAAAGGAATGACCATGAATATCACCACAAATAATTTTGCAATGTGGGAAACATTCATTAAACGCGACGGACATTTTCCCGCATTACGTTCAGACGGTACCGTAACGATCGATGGAAAAGAGACAAACTCCTATATTGTTGAAAAAGATTATGTCTTTGGCATGGGAGACCACCGAGATAATTCGTTAGACAGTCGCTTCTGGGGATTTATTCCGCGGGAAAATATTGTCGGCACACCAATGTTCGTCTATTTCTCGGTGCAACTGACGGATGAATACCGCGCCGAACTTGCAATGCGTGGTGAATCGATGAGAATGGAATGGATCTATACATCATTCTCCGGACACAACATGATTCTTGATATTTTAACGAAAATTGTTGTAACAGTATTCAATCCCGAAACGATTCGTTTCAACCGTATTGGTACACTCATCAGTTAAGAAGGAAGAACAATGCGGCGAAAGATCCGTGACGGAGCGATCGTTGTTTTTTTAACGTTACTGTTTGCCGTGTGTTTAAAATCTTGTATCATTGACGCATATAAAATTCCCACATCGTCGATGAGTGAAACGCTTGTTGCCGGAGATTATCTTCTGGTAAATAAGTTCATCTATGGTGCCCGAACACCGCAAAAATTCCTGTACATTTCACTTCCGCAATTCCAATTTCCAAAACTCACAGAGATCCATCGGGGCGACGTGATCGTATTTGAGTTTCCCGGCGAACCAAATGAAGTACTGCAGGTGCGAAATTTATTTCTTGTAAAGCGTTGTATCGGATTACCGGGTGACACAATTGATATTGCGGATGGAACAGTTCGCGTGAATGGATACCGTACACAGAATTTGCACAAAGCATCCAAAGATTTTCCAATGACGATCGTTCCATCAAAAGGAATGGCGATCAATCTTGATTCGACAACATTTGCATCGTGGAGAGTTTTTATTCAACGTGAAGGAAGTTCTGTTGAGCGCAGCGGGGAGAAAATTTTGGTCGATGGACGAGAATCTTCTTCGTATATCGTAAAGAAAGATTATTTTTTTGCACTTGGTGATAATATCAACAACAGTTCAGACAGCCGCGCGTGGGGATTCATTCCCGAAGAGTATATTGCAGGAAAAGCGATGATCATCTATTGGTCAAAAAATGATGATGGAATTCAGTGGAATAGAATCGGAACGTTGATACGATAATTATGGCAAGCCTCTATCTTCATATTCCGTTTTGCGAACACAAATGTATCTATTGCGACTTCTATTCCATTGAGAATATGAGTTCAATGGATCATTTTCTTTCGGCATTAAAGCTTGAGATTGTTCGTCGTGCAGAAATGTTCTCATCGCAGGAAACGATTGAAACGATCTTTTTTGGCGGCGGAACACCGTCGCTTCTTTCTGCACAGCAATTTGAAAAAATATTTTCACTCATCCATAAACACTTCCGCATTCAAACCGATGCGGAAATCACCTGCGAATCGAATCCCGGAACGGTCGAGTTGAACAAATTGAACGAATTCCATACTGTCGGATTCAATCGTATCAGTTTCGGCATTCAATCGTTTCACGAGGATGATCTGAAATTTTTGACCCGCATTCATTCAGCCGAAGAGGCGGAACGTGCCGTGGAAAGCGCATATCATGCAGGATTCGATAATGTCAGCTGCGATCTTATCTTTGCGTTACCGAACCAAACGCCTTCGCGATGGAAAGAGAATCTTCGCCGAGCGATTGCATTGCAGCCGAAGCATATTTCTGCATATGCACTGATCGTGGAAGACCAAACACCTCTTGCAACGATGGTAAAGAATAAATTGGTTACACCGATGCCGGATGAAGAAGATGCTGAATTGTACGAGATGACGATCGATACACTTCGTTCAAATGGATACGAGCAGTACGAAGTTTCAAACTTTGCAAAACCCGGATTTTATTCGAGGCATAATTTCAATTATTGGAATCATGCAAATTATATCGGTCTTGGTCCGTCCGCACATTCATTCTGGAAAGACTCTCCGACAACCGGAAAACGGTGGTGGAATGTTCGGAGCATTCAAAGTTATTGTGAGATGCTCGATCGCGGAGATTATCCCGTTGTTGGAGGGGAAGAGATCGATTCCGATAAATTTTTCAATGAAGAAATTTTTTTAGGACTGCGAAGCAAAGGTATCGATCTAAAAAAACTGTATCCACTCTATGGAGAAGATGTTTTTTCCATGAGACAGGCGATGTTTCTTGAGATGGAACAGGAGGGATTGCTTTTTCGTCAAAACAACATCATTTCACTCACGTCTAAAGGTTATGCTGTCTGCGATGAAGTGGCTGCAAAATTGATCTTCTGATTTTCTTTTGAAAATCGGCACTTTCAAAGTATATTTACACACGATATACGATAGAGTTCGTTGTTTTTCCCACTAAAGAGGTAGTAATGGAACATACTAAATTGAATAAATTTGTTGCGGGGTTCGTTTTTCTGGCAACATTGATCGCATATATTTTAACGATGGCTGACACCGTTGTATTTTGGGATGTTGGCGAATTTATTTCAGCAGCGTATTTGTTACAAGTGCCGCATCCGCCGGGATCACCGCTATTTCTTTTAGTTGGAAAAGTGATTGGCATGGTGCCGTTCTACCAAGACCCGGCAGTGCGGATTCATTTTATTTCTGCCCTTTCCAGTGCATTGACAGCGTTGTTTTTATATCTGTCTCTGGTGAAACTGATCATATTATGGCGCCCCCGTACCGATGATATGTGGAACAAGATATCTCTCTATACTTCCGCAGCAGTCGGAGCATTCTCGCTTTCATTCAGCACAACATTCTGGTTCAATGCGGTGGAAGCAGAAGTGTACGGTATTAGCATGCTGTTTGTAGGACTGGTAACATGGCTTTCGCTTCGGTGGAATGAACGAGCAGATTCCCCCACACATCAACGGTATATATTCTTGATCGCATACCTTATCGGATTGTCGCTTGGTGTTCACTTGCTGGCGTTGCTTGTGATTTTCCCATTCTTGATCATTGTTTTTTTCCGTCGATACGAATTTTCTATTCGAAATTATTTCATTTTTGGAGCCATTGCTGTTGGTATCTTTGCAATTGTCTATCCCGGAATTGTAAAGATGCTTCCCAACCTTCTTGACGGCGAATATTCTATTGGAGGCGGACCGGAATCCAAAAGTATTTTCTGGACGATGATTCCAATCGCTGCGATTATTACCGCCATCTATGGCGTTTGGTATTCGATCAAAAATAAAAAAGAGATCTTAAACATTGCATCGTTATCGTTTCTCTTGATTATTCTCGGATATTCAACCTATACCATGGTGATCATTCGTGCGAATTCAAATACGCCGATGAATGAAAATGATCCGAGCACATTGAAAAAACTTGTTTCATATCTTAATCGTGAACAATACGGCGATTCGCCGATCATGAAACGTCGTCATAGTCAGGAACCGCAGCATCAAGGTATTTACACGAATTATAAAAGTGACACGGATTATTTCATGCGGTATCAGATGTATGAGATGTTCGGACGATATTTCTTGTGGCAATACGCAGGGCGCGAAGGAGATTTTCAGGGTGCAGAAGTAAATTGGAAACAACTGTGGGGTATCCCGTTATTTTTTGGTCTGTTTGGAATTGTGTATCATTGGAAAAAAGACCGAAAAATGTGGTGGGTCTTCTTCAATTTCTTCCTGCTGATGGGATTCATCATGGCGATCTATTTCAATATGCAGAATCCGCAGCCGCGCGAACGTGATTATTTCTTTGTTGGTGCATTTTTTGTCTTTTCAATATGGATCGGTATTGGAACTATTGGTTTTATCGATACGATCCGCGACGCAATGAAGAGCGATCAACTGAAGAAGTATCTTTCAATGGCAGCATTGTCATTTGCTGTTGTGTTTGTCCCCATCAATATGGCATACACCAATTTCAAAGTGTCGGACCGAAGCGGTGATTATGTTGCTTGGGATTATTCATACAATCTTTTGCAGTCATGTGAACCGGATGCAATTCTCTTTACGAATGGGGACAACGATACATTTCCATTGTGGTATTTGCAGGATGTTGAAGGTGTTCGCCGTGATATTCGAATTGTCAATCTCAGTTTAGTCAACACATCGTGGTATATTAGCCAATTGAAACATCAAGAACCTCACGGCGCAAAAAAAGTTGCGATCAGTTTAACGGATCAAGAAATTGAACAGATCGGTCCTATGCAATGGGAGCCGAGAGAAATGACGATTCCTGTTCCGGCTGAAGTGATGAAGGAATACGCACAATTTTCCGACAAGCCGAAACAGCCGCAGATGAAGAATGATACTGCGGCAAAAGCCGGAGAAGTTCGGTTCGTTCTTCCGAACACAATGTCATTCCCACAAGCCGGCGGACAAGTGATCAAAGCGATCCGTGCGCAGGATATTATGGCATACGATATTATCCGTTCCAATAATTGGGTGCGGCCGATCTACATGGCAGTTACGTCAACACCTGATTCGAAGATCGGGCTTGATCGTTTCTTCCGTATGGATGGATTGGCAATGAAGTTGATTCCGTATGCAGCTCCGTCGGACGAAGGTGTGATTGATCCAAAAATTCTTTCAGCAAACTTGTTGAACGAACCGGCTGAGCCGAATTTGAATTTCCAGCGTGGTTATCGTTATCGCGGATTACAAGATACAATGGTGCATTATGATGAAAACGTTACTCGTCTTGCAATGAATTATCGTAATGCATTCATGCGTCTTGCGCTGTACTACATCAACACAACGCATGAGAATGCCAATGCCGTTGCAACGCTTGATTCGATGATGGTGAAATTACCGATCGCTGTTCTTCCGATGGATTATCGTGTGGAGTTTGATATTACAAACTTCTATTATTTCGCCGGTGCAAAAGAACGATATGAAGTAATGACCAAGAATCTTGAATCGAGACTGCTTGACATTGTTTCAAAACCAGTATTAGAACCGTTTGCCAACCAATACCATCCGTATTATATGCTCTACACGATGTATCAAAATCGCGGACGTATTGACAAAGCGATCGAAATACTTGATCGTATCGGTGCAACGTATGCAACCACCCAAGGATTACCGCAGTGGGTAGAGATGCAAAAAGCTCAAATGCAGGCGCAGTTAGCATTGAGCGGCGCAGGCAAAAAAGATTCCATAACAAAAAAATAAATCATTTGAACATACTTTATTAAAAAAGTAAAAAGGGTGAAAGTGTATCTTCATCCTTTTTTACTTTGCATACATCTCAACATCTGATATCTACCATCTAAATATCTGTTATTATGAAAGAATCTCGTTTAGAACATTGGGACAATTTTTGGGAAGAGAAAAAAGAATTCAAGGAAGTCTATTCCAATTCCGATCGTGTTGTTCGAAATCTTGTAAAAGTGACCGATGTAAAAGGAAAAAAAATTCTTGAGATCGGCGCAGGAACAGGGCGCGATAGTTTTCCGCTGGTCGAACGCGGCGCTGAAGTGTATCAGCTTGATTATTCGATGAACTCGCTGAAGATCATGAAGCGGATCGCGGAAGAAGAGAAGATGGATGTTACGATCATCGGCGGCGACACGTTCCAGCTCCCGTTCAAAGACGGAACATTCGATATTATTTTTCATCAGGGACTGCTTGAACATTTCCGTCATGAAAAAGCAATTGCGCTGTTGACAGAGAATATCCGCGTTCTAAAAAAAGGAGGACTGCTCTGTGTGGATGTTCCTCAGCGGTATCATATCTATACATTGATCAAAACATTTCTGATCGCAATTGATAAATGGTTTGCGGGATGGGAGCGTTCATTTTCGGTTCCCGAATTGAAGAATGAAATGGAAAAACTTGGATTACAAACCGTACACACGTACGGCGAATGGATGTATCCCAGTCTCTTTTACCGGATGACACGAGAAGCGCTCCGTGTTGTTGGTGTAAAGATTCCGCTCAATCCAAAGATCCCGATTCTTTACAATATCCGAAAATCGCTTCGAGACTCTCTTAAAGATACCACGCTGACAACCTATACGGCGTTGTCGATGGGAGTGATAGGGAAAAAGTAATAGCGGTAGGTCAGACA
>JFJP01038982.1_pt1 | contig 14904 bp, 14 predicted proteins | sample 431651 | NCBI WGS metagenome assembly JFJP01 (sample SAMN02602958, study PRJNA72255) | Microbial mat metagenome, whole genome shotgun sequencing project. | biome: fresh water; feature: sink hole; material: water; isolation source: purple microbial (photo- and chemosynthetic) mats found in...
CCATTAAGGCTTCTACAGTTTTCTGTACAGTTACCTTTTCAATACCAGTGTTCTTGGCAATTTCATTTACAATGTCTGCTTTAGTCATTTTACTTGAAGTTTAAAATTCAACAAATTATTTTGAGTGTCCGTTTTTTTTCAACTGTGCAAATATAAAAATATTATTTGTTTAAATAGGAACACTTATGTAATAATTTTTTTAAAAGACTATTATTAATGCCTTAATTACAATGAAATAGCGAATCTGACCCTAAATTATGCAGGCGCAGTGACCAAAAATGAAAAATCATTTTTACCAATATATAATTGACAGAATGGCCTTTATGCAATTATTGAAGCCACCGGTTGCATAAAGTGGTTTTTTTCTTAACTTTACATTAATAAAATACCATTATAAATAAATACATAACTACATGTCAATCAATAAAGTTATACTTGCCGGTCATGTCGGAAAAGATCCGGTTGTAAGATATTTTGACAAAGGAGTAGCTAAAGCAACTTTTCCGGTTGCTACAAGTGAAACATATACTAATCAGCAGGGAGAAACAATTACATCTACAGAGTGGCATAATATTGTCTTATGGCGTGAACTTGCTGAGGTTGCCGAGAAAACTATTAAAAAAGGGGCTCATGTTTATATTATAGGCAAAATTAAGACAAGATCGTATGTAGACAAGGATGGAGTTAATAAATATATTACTGAAATCCTTGCCGATACACTTCTTCCGCTTGAAAAGAAGCCAACATCAGCCAATTCATCGCTTCAGTCAGATTCAGGCAGGAACGACCTTCAGGATAAATCCTCACAGGGATCAGTACTTAAAGAGCCTGCTGCAACCTATAAAACTCCGGATCAATCAGGGAATAGCAGTGGATCAGTTAATAAAGGTACTCCTGATGATGATTTTGGTTTGGAAAGCCGGCAGGAAAACTCACAGAATGAAGATGATCTTCCTTTTTAGTCTTTCCTAATAAAATACCTTAAATTGGAACCTGAATATTCTCTTCCAACTATAACTACCCTCTCCGGGATAGTGGTAAATGCACCTGATCTTAAGATAATTATCGGGCTATTTGTACTTATTTTATTGCTTTTTGGTTCGGCAATGATGTCTGCTGCTGAAGTTGCGTATTTTTCATTCAGACCCGACGATATTGAAAAATTTAAAACAAATAAAAACAAACAATCAGAAGTTGCACTTAAACACTATAGCAAACCTGAGAAGCTGTTAAGTACAATACTGGTTGTAAATAATACAATTAATATAGCTATTGTTCTTCTTGCCGCCTTTATAAGTTCAAAATTATTCGACTTCAGTGCAGAACCTGTTATAGGATTTATAGTTAATGTGGTTGTAATTACATTTATCCTGCTGATTTTCGGAGAGGTAATGCCAAAGGTATATGCCTCAAGAAATCACTTGGCAGTTGCTTTAGTTATGGCATATCCATTAACAATACTACAGAAAATTTTTCAGCCTGTAACAAATCTGCTTATCTATGCCTCTTCACTGGTAAAAAGGAAAAACGTGCCGCGCAGATCAAATATAAGCATGGATGATCTTTCAGATGCCCTTGAATTAACAGCTGACGATTTCAACGAAGATGATAAAATCCTAAAAGGAATTGTCAATTTCGGTAATATTAATGTAAGTGCAATAATGTGCCCCAGGATTGATGTCACAGCCATTGATATAAAATCGGGGTTCGATAAAATAGTACCTGTAATTATAAGTTCAGGCTTTTCGCGGATACCTGTCTATTCAGGTTCTTTTGATAACGTAAAAGGAATTTTGTATGCCAAGGATGTACTACCATTCACCGGTAATCCTGCAGGATTCAAATGGCAGGCACTTCTCAGGCCATCATACTTTGTCCCTGAAACAAAAAAGATTAATGAACTCCTGAAGGAGTTTCAGTCGAGAAAAATACATATGGCCGTGGTTATTGACGAATATGGAGGAACATCAGGAATAGTTACTCTTGAAGATATTCTGGAAGAGATTGTTGGTGAAATAAGCGATGAAGGGGATGAAGAACTTCCTCTGTTTCGTAAACTTGATGATAACAAGTATATATTCGAAGGTAAAATACTTATTAATGATTTTTGTAAAGTAGTTGATTTTGAAGAAGATCTTTTTGAAGAGGTAAGAGGTGAATCTGAAACACTTGCCGGACTCATCCTGGAACTCACCGGCGAAATTCCACAGAAGGATAAGGTAATTACATATGGAGATTTTGTTTTCAAAATTGAGTCTGCCGACAAAAGACGAATTAAAGAGATCAGGGTAGAAATTAATAAAAGAAATGACGAAAATAAAAATATTTAATCTAATTATCCTGCTCCTGATAATCTATTGCATATCAAGCTGCAATGAAATTTCAGTGCCTAAACCAAAGGGCTATTTCAGAATTGATCTCCCGGAAAAGAGCTATCTCCGGTTCAACGAAAATCCCTTTCAAAACTTATCACTTCCTTTTTCATTTGAATATCCGGCCTACGGAAAATTGTTAACTAATAAAGAAGAAGGCGATAATGCTGGCTGGTTTAACATCGAATTTCCTTCTTATAAAGCCAAAATCTATCTCACTTATAAAAATGTAGGTAATGATTTTGCAGGACTTATGGAGCAAACCTATAAGATGAATGTAAAAAATCACATATCAAAGGCAGATGCAATAAATGAAGTAAAATACAGTAATCAGGAAAACAGGGTTTACGGAGTATTGTATGATCTTAAAGGAAATACAGCCTCAGCAGTACAATTTTATATTACCGACAGTGTAAAACACTATCTTAGAGGTTCACTTTATTTTGCTGCTGAGCCGGATGCAGATTCACTTGCTCCTGTTATCAATTTTTTCAGGGAAGATATTATCCATCTCATTGAGTCACTTAAATGGGAGAATTAAAACTTATTTATTTTAAATGGGCTGCATAACAAAACATTTTTTAAACGAGTTCTCAATTCTGGGGGTCTGGAAGATTGAGGAGGATATTGATACCCTGCTGAGCCTCGTTGATCTGGATAACGATGAAAAAAAGAGATATAAAGGATTCAGCAGCACTTCAAGAAAACTTGAATATCTCAGCGTAAGGGCCTTGTTGGCAGAACTTATTGGAAAAGAAGCAAAAATTGTCTACAATAAAAATAACAAACCATTCCTGAAAGATGGTTCCAGGTTTATCAGCATATCTCATTCACATAAACTTACTTCAATACTGTTAAGCACCAACGAAAAAGTTGGTATTGACCTTGAATATATGAGCACTAATATAGCAGCCATAGCTTTCAAGTTCCTGAACAGGAAGGAGAAAGTAACTAATGAACAGGATAACAGAAGGTATCATCTTTATATTCACTGGTGTGCCAAAGAGGCACTTTATAAAATCTGCGACAAAGAAGGTATAAGTATCAGAAAGAATATTACAATTGAGCCATTTGTATTAAAAGAATCCGGAGAAATTAAAGGGAAGGTGCATACAGATAAAATTAATGAATCATTTGATCTGTACTATTCAAGATATGACAACTATGCAATAGTATGGACTAAAAAAAACTATGAAAACAGACAATTTTCCGGGTAATAAGAGTATAGCTCTTTTACTTGACCCCGACAAGGCAAAGGGAGATTCACTGATGTCAATCCTTAAAGTAGCAGCCGAATGTAAACCTGATTACATTCTGGCAGGCGGAAGCCTGACTTTCAATAGTATCGATGATCTTATTGTAAAAGTAAAAGCAGCTACTACAATACCTGTTGTACTATTCCCCGGCAATCTTCTTCAGCTGACTCACAAGGCTGATAAGGTATTACTGTTATCACTTATATCCGGACGAAACCCTGAACTTCTGATTGGAAATCACGTAATTGCAGCTCCATTCCTGAAAAACATAAAAGAGAAACTTATATCGGTAGGTTATATTCTTATAAGCTGCGGCAATAAGACCTCTGTTGAATATATCAGCCAGACTGAAGCTATCCCTGCCGATAAACCTGAAATAGTTGTTGCTACAGCTCTCGCCGGCGAAATGCTGGGAATGCAGATGATTTATCTTGAAGCCGGCAGCGGTGCATATAAACCGGTACCAATTAATATTGTACGATCGGTAAGAGAAAATGTTTCAATTCCAATAGCAGTTGGAGGCGGAATAAAAAATAAAGAAGAGATAGAAGTGCTTTTTGATTCAGGAGCCGATCTTATTATTCTTGGAAACGGAGTCGAGAAAAATCCGGAACTTCTAAAAGATGCATGCACTATCCGGAATAGATTCCTCGTATAACTTTCGAGTTGTGGATATCTTGATTGTTAAGAATTCCTTTGTGAACCTTAGTGTTTCCTTAGTGTTCCTTCGTGGTAAAAATAAAATTTAACCACAAAGGGACACAAAGTGCGGCACAAAGGAACACAAAGGGAAAACCTTACCTGAATAATTCAACCATAGGTTCACCGGTACACGCATTTGGATATGGGATCTTGCAAAGTGATGATAGTGTAGCTGCTATATCTGTCATGTTAACTTTCCGGGTTATTGAAGCCCGGTTTACAGTCCAGCCATACCATATTAAAGGAACATGAGAATCGTATTCATAAGGTGAATTGTGGTTTGTTACAAAATCACCCTCTTTCTCAACCCAACCCGGATTAAGAGTTACAATAACATCGCCTGAACGTTGCGGGCTAAAACTGTTGATAATCCTTCTGAGGTTGCCATTTCCGAAATCATTAGCCTCAAATGCCGAATACGGATATGCAGCTGATACTCCTGTAAACTGAACCAGGAACCTCGCTACCTTTTTTTGCACATCTTCAAGAGAAAGCCGTGCGTCTTCAATAAGGGTCCTGTTCAGGAAAACCTGCCTCTCAGAGTATCCTTTAACCCAGTCGCCTTCTCCATAGACTGCATTCAGATAACTTCTCAAAAGCTGTAATGCCTGATTCTGTTTAAAATATCCGGCAGGGATCCTGTTCTGCTGAAGCACTGAAGGAATTTCTGAAATACCATGTGCAGATGTGAAGTATATTAAAATATTTCTTTTGCCAATGCTGTCATTAAGAAAAGAAAGAAGATTTTTAATATCATCATCAAGCCTGAGGATAGCATCCCCCATCTCAACAGATGACGGACCGAACCTGTGACCAATATTATCAGTTGCAGAATAACAGATAGAAATATAATCAGTTATATCATCCTTGCCAAGTTTTTCCTTTTCAATCAGTCTGATTGCAAAATCAGTTGTATACTTATTTCCAAACGGGGTCTCTCCCAATAATGAATAGTCATTTTTAGAGGGGCCGTTACTCTTCGATCTAATTTTTTTCAGATCATATGGAAAATAATTCACTCCGTTGAAACCTGCTTCAAACTTATTTGAATCTGACAGACAGTCGGCGTATTGTTCCAATGGACGAAGCGGACTCCAGATGTTATTTATATAGGATTCAGAGAACTTCATTGCGTTGAAATCATTTACCCACATAGGCAGAGAATCAATAAAATAGGTACTTGTCATCATGGTACCTGTGGTATTATCGAACCAATAAGAACCATTTGCAGCATGTCCGGCAGATAAGATTGCCGAACTCTCTTTCAGACCTATCGCGAAAACTTTTGATTTCCTGTTCGATGCCATTATAAGCTCATCAGAAAATGTAGAGGCCTGTAGATTTACAGGTGAATGAAGACCCGACTCATAGCTCCCTCCTACCGGATTAACCTCAAGATCTTTTGTACAATGGATAAGTTCATTCTTTAACGGAACATACCAGTTATCAGATGTAATACCATGAAATGAAGGTTCTGCACCAGTAGATATCGTAGCATGACCAGGGGCAGATTGTGTAAGCATATATTCGAAAGAGGCATTTTTAAAGTATGTACCCTCGTTTATTAACCTTTTTATCCCGTTTTCTCCAAGTCTGTCCCTGAACTTTTCAAGCTGATCATATTTAAGCTGCTCAACAACAATTCCAATTACAAGCCGGGGTTTGTCAGGTGGAAGATAAGCCCCCTGTCCATACAGGTTAACGAGAACAGATAATGTTAATAGTATTACAGCAGATATTTTTTTTGTTCTTTCAGAAGTCATCATATTATATATCAAATTTACATAGGATCGCAGACGCAATGCTCTGCTCCTGCATTTTAAGATAAGGTGCAAAAATAATTGTTTTAATTACAGAACCAAAAGAAGAAGATTATTTAATAACAACAAACAGCCCCCTGGAGGAGACCTTCGTCTTACTGTGGGTGAGGATCACTGAATAGACACCGGAAGCTAACTTACTGATATCAATCGGGAGATTTATATTAGGTTCTGCTTCAATGATATAATCTGAAATTATTCTGCCATCCTGCCTGTAGATCTTTACATTTAATAACCCGGCCAGACTATCTGGGAACTTAACTTTAATCTCCCGTGAAGCAGGATTTGGATATATTATAAGAGGTGAAGGCAGAGTTGAATCTATACTATTCACAATCGGTTTCAGATTTACGGACAAATCAGTACGTTGTCCGGAATATACAATTACATTATTTACAGTTGTGTCTTTGTAGCCTTTAGCTGAAAAAGTAACGTTCCATGAACCGGGCGATATAAGTCTTGTAAAACTTCCTGAGACAGGATCTGAATAAACATGTGAACTGTCTTTATCATGACCTGCAATAAACACCTTTGCCTCAACAGGCGCTGATGTTACAGAGTTAAGAACTTCACCGCTTATCCCGTATAAACCGTTTTCGAGGTAGTTAAGCAATGAGCGGTAATTGTTCTGCCACAGCAGTGATAGCTGGGCAGCAGGTGTAACATGTATATCATCAAGTTCTATTGTAACTTCCCGTCCCTGAAGCTCATAGGTTACATAATCCTGTCTTCCTCCGGTAATAACATACCAGACAGCACCGCGTACAACACCGTTATCGTACATATTCATATAGGCAGGACTGGAATAAACATGCACGGTATCTGCATATTCCCTGCCAAGAGTGTAAAACCAGGCATCATCTGCATGATACTTTGACAGGTACCTGTCCCACGGATAATTAAACACCTCAGCACCGGCATGAAAATTTGCAGAGATGACAAACCTGTGCTTTTTCATAAATGTTATCATATCAGTATTCTCCTTCTGCTGAACCATATTAATCTGAGATGGATCAGGAAAATTCCGGTTCAGGTCAACTCCGTTGGCATTATAGCGTGTAGGGGAACTCATTGTATTACCTGTCCTGTAAGTACCATCAGGATTCGCCAGGGGGTTGATCCAGATCTCAAGGTTATCAACCATATTTTTAATCCTGGTACTGGTTTGATAGTTTTTAAGCAGGTAATCAGAAAGACGAAGCATTAAAATAAAACCTCCGGTCTCATCGCCATGGATCGTTGAGGTGTAGAATACCTCAGGTTCATCTTCATTAACCGAAACATTATCAGATATTTTCAGGGCCATAACAAGTTTCCCGTTTATGCTTTTACCAATTGTATCGAGCCTGCATAATGTGGGGTAGAGAGAGACAAAGCTCCTCATAATTGAATCGTACTGGGTAAATGTGGGATATGTTTCCCATGCCATGGCCTGATTCAAATTTAAGGCTGAGACTAATCCCTTGCTATCTGATTCAGGCAATATTGAATATTCAAATTTCTGACTTAGAAACCAGTCAATTGTCAATGGAGAAAGACTGATGTTGATCTTTTTCTCCTTAACCGAAAGGATTGATACATTTCGGGTAATAAGATCGGTGGATTTTAAGTCGAGGTAAGGTATTGAAACTTTAGCCTGCCCATAATTCCTGACTATTTCCCGCAACTTTTCGTCACTACTTTGCACCTGCGGGAAAGACTTAGTGGCAAATGTGATTATAAGTATACTAAATATCAGGAAACCCTTCCTCATAAGGACTTTATACGTTAAACCTTATATGCAGAATGTCGCCATCCTCAACAACATAGTTTTTGCCTTCAACATAAAACTTCCCTGCTTCCTTGCAGGCATGTTCAGAACCAAGTTTTATAAAATCATTGTATTTCATAACTTCTGCACGGATAAAACCTCTTTCGAGGTCGCTGTGAATCACCCCTGATGCCTGAGGCGCAGTCATTCCGGTTTTAATGGTCCATGCCCTGATCTCCATTGGTCCAACTGTGAAGAATGTCTGAAGGTTAAGCATTTTATATGCGGCTCTTACAAGTTTGTCCACGCCAGGCTCTGAAAGACCTGCATCCTTAAGAAACGCCAAACGGTCCTCTTTGTTCTCCAGATCAGCAATTTCTGCTTCAATAGCTCCTGCAATCACAATAATTTCAGCGTCTTTGCCCTTTAGAAATTCCCTTACTCTTTCAACATATTTATTTCCTGTAATTGCCGATTTCTCATCAACATTGCAGACATAAATAACAGGTTTTACAGTCAGCAGAAACAGATCATCGATGTATTTTTTGTCTTCTTCGCGTATCTCAAGTGTTCTTGCATTATTGAAGTTTTCAAAATGATCCCTGAAACGGGTAAGGACTTCAAGTCCCTGTTTTGCATCTTTGTCGCCGGTTTTGGCTGCCCTTTCGAGCTTCTGTATCTTCTTTTCAACCGACTCAAGGTCTTTTACCTGCAATTCAAGGTCGATAGTTTCCAGGTCTCTCACCGGATCAACAGAACCATCGATATGTGGGAGCAATTCATCATCAAAACACCTTAAAACATGAATCAGCGCATCTGTATTCCTGATATCTCCAAGGAATTTATTACCCACGCCCTCTCCTTTGTTTGAACCTTTTGCCAGTCCGGGTATATCAACAATTTCAACAGTTACATGCACAATCCTGTCTGTAACCTGATGTTTTTCAAGCTCATATAATCGAGGATCGGGAACCTGCACAACACCCAGATTTGACTTGGTTGCACTATAGGCAAAAGCTGTAGTTTCACCTTTTGTATTTGAGATACAGTTAAAAATAGTCGTTTTACCAACATTTGTTATCCCGATTATTCCGCATTGAAGAGCCATCTGATATGATTAATTTGTCCGGGTGCAAATTTATCATAATTCTTATGATAATTCAATATGATCTCAATCAACCTAGCCACAAAGGCGCTAAGACGCCAAGGTACACCAAGAAATTTCTGCTAAAAATCCTTGGTGACCCTTTGTGCCTTCGTGTCTTGGTGGCAAATTGATAGGAATATCTCAATTAGAAAGAATTAACCCCCCTACTTCGCCTCTGCGTAGCCGCTACGGCGAAGCAAGGTAGGGGGGGCTGTGGGGCAAAAATAAATTATATCTTTAAACCTTTGCTCCATAATTCAATCAAAGTATAAAATCTGAACTGCAATTGGCTAATCCGGAGACTGACAATAATATTTCTGAATTACTCAGGACAGACCTTAATAAAGGGTTCAGGCTTGTTGTGGAAAAGTACAGTTCAAAGCTGTACTGGCATATCAGGCGGCTTGTAATTCTTCATGAGGATGCCGATGACGCGCTTCAGAATACCTTTATAAACGCATGGAAAGGGATAGAAAATTTCAGGAGCGAAAGCGCACTCTACACCTGGCTTTATAAAATTGCGACAAATGAAGCTCTGACATTAATCAATAAAAGAAAAAGAAATGCTGCTGTTTCTATTGATGATCTTGGCAGCTATTTTGAAAATTCCCACGAGGGAAGCACCTGGTTCGATGGAGATGAAGCCCAGATAAAACTCCAAAATGCAATTATGCAACTTCCTGAAAAACAACGCGTTGTTTTTAATCTTAAATATTTTGAAGAGATGCCATACGAAGAAATGAGCAGGGTACTAGGTACATCTGAAGGTGCACTGAAGGCATCTTATCACCATGCAGTAAAAAAAATTGAAAAATCCTTGGGCGGAGATTAAACTATTTTGAACTTTAACTATCTAAATATACGATGGCAAAGCTTGATGAAATACCGAAAAAAGTTCCCTTCAAAGTACCTGATAACTACTTTGAAGAGCTGAACAATAGAATCCTTTCTGCCACATCAGGGAATAAACCTGATCAAAACAAAATCCGTTTTCTGTACAGATTCCGGTCAAAGCTTGCCATTGCTGCATCTATAACCGGTTTAATAATACTGAGTTATACTGTAATAAAGCTATTCTCTCCATCAGATAATATTTCAGAGATTTCTGAAATATTGAATCTGGATGATAATTCATTAATACTAGAAAACATTGATATCATGACACTTGAAGAAAATGTCTCATCTAATGCTATCTATTTTGAGATCCCGGAATTAAGCAGCAGTGAGATAATTGATTATCTCTTAAATGAGAATATTGAAATAAGCGAGATTTATGAAAAGTTATAAATATCCTGACATGAAAAAAGGAATAGTGATTGTTTTTGCTTTACTGATGCTGCCGGTATTAAAGGTAACATCGCAGAATAAAAAACTGGAAAATTTCAATAATTACAAAATCGGTTTTTTTACAAAAAAACTTGATTTAACTTCGTCTGAAGCTGAAAAATTCTGGCCTGTATATAATGAATATCAGACCCAGAAAAACCAGATCCAACTGGAAAAGGTTTCGATAATAAGGAATTTTAATCTGAACGAGACTACTATGTCTGATAATCAGATTACTGAATTAGGGGATAAACTAATCCTGACAATTTCTCAGGAATCATCCCTTGCAGTGACGTTTCATAAAAAGCTTAAAGAGGTTTTGCCCCCGGCAAAGGTTATAAAGTTTTATCAGGCTGAAAATCAATACAAAGCACAGCTTCTTAATGAATTACAGGGGGCTAGGCAGGGACAAAAGCAAGTACCCGGACGTGACTTATAGAGCAATCTTATAATTTCTAATAAACTCTGTCGATTTTGCTATCTCAGTATACATTACCTTATCATCCTTAATAAAAGGAACTATTTTCCGGTACTCCCTGATAAGCTCTTCCAGAAAATCAGATGATCTCAGCGGCCTTCTGAATTCAATTGCCTGAATGGCAGTAAAAAGCTCAATTGCAATAATTCTCTCAAGATTCTCAGCTACACGTAATAACCTTGTTGCTCCGTTTGCCCCCATGCTTACATGATCCTCCTGTTCATTAGATGATGGAATTGAATCTACTGACGATGGTGTGCAAAGCTGTTTGTTCTGACTTACAATTGATGCGGCTGTATATTGAGGAATCATGAATCCGCTGTTCAGACCCGGATTTGCAACAAGAAATTCAGGGAGGTCACGCTGACCGGCAATTAGTCTGTAAACTCTTCTTTCAGAAATACTTCCAAACTCGGCAAGCGCAATAGCAAGATAGTCGAAAATAAGGGCAAGCGGCTGACCGTGAAAATTCCCTCCTGATACAATCAGGTCTTCTTCCGGAAATATTGTAGGGTTATCAGTAACAGAGTTTATTTCGGTTGTAATAACTGATCTTGCGTAACTGATCGCATCCTTGCTGGCACCATGAACCTGTGGAATACACCGAAATGAATATGGGTCCTGAATATGAGGTTTGTTTCTTGAGATAATCTGGCTGCCTTTAAGCATTTCCCTGAAAGCTTTTGCAGTGGTAATCTGACCCTTATGCGGCCTTATAGCATGAATAATCTCAAAAAACGGATCAGGTCTGCCATCGTAAGCTTCAAGTGATATTGCAGATGCGATATCTGCAAATTGTGATAGTCTCTCAGCCAATCCTAATATGTAAACACCGTGGGCACTCATGAACTGAGTTCCGTTAAGCAGGGCTAGCCCCTCCTTTGACTTGAGTTCTACTGGTGACCAGCCGAATTTCTTAAGAATTGCAGAAGATTTATACACTTTCCCTTTAAAGATCACCTCTCCCATTCCAAGTAAAGGAAGTACCAGATGAGCAAGAGGTGCAAGATCACCGGAAGCACCAAGCGATCCCTGTTCAAAAACCACAGGAGTAACACCTTCATTGAAAAAATCAATAAGTCTTTGAACTGTAGATACCTGCACACCGGATTTACCCAGACTTAATGCATGGATTTTCAGAATAAGCATCAGCCTTACAATCTCCTCCCTGACAACCGGGCCCGTCCCGCATGCATGAGACATTACAAGGTTTTCCTGAAGCTTATTCAGCTGGTCTTTGCTTATTGTTTTCTTATGCAGCGATCCAAAACCTGTTGTTATGCCGTAGATGGGAGCAGTATTATTTTCAAGCTTCCTGTCGAGATAATCTCTGCATGTTGTAATAAGCCCTGCTGATTCCTCTGATAGGGTAAGTTTTCCCTGATTATTCAGTATTTCCCAGAGTGTTTCCAGTTTAAAAGGCTCCGGAGAGATTCTATAGTTCATCTGATTATTTGTGTTTTATGTTATTCTCAACAAATGAATCCAACTCATCAAACATTATTTTCTTCTGTTCTCCCGACGACATTATTTTAACAGTTACAGAATTCTCATTTACCTCATTTTCGCCTGCAATAATTATATATGGTATTTTTTTAGAATCTGCATATGACATCTGCTTTTTGAGTTTAACAGGGTCGGGGTAAAACTCGGTCCTGATTCCTTTTTTGTGGAGATGGTCTCTGATCTTCATAGAATAAAGGGCTTCGCTGCTTCCGAAATTCACAACCAGTACCTCAGTTGATGAAACAGCAATATTTTCAAAAAGATTTAACTGGCTTATAACATCATAAATTCTGTCAGCTCCAAAGGAGATGCCCACTCCCGAAACACCGTCCATTCCGAAGACACCGGTAAGATTATCATAACGGCCACCGCCACAAATACTTCCAATACTTACATCCCTCGATTTTACCTCAATAATTGCTCCTGTATAATAGTTTAATCCTCTGGCAAGCGTGAGATCCAACTCAATAACGCTTTTCAGATCAGAGTTTTCAATATATTCAAAAAGCGTTTTTATTTCATCTATTCCTTTCAGTCCTGTTTCAGATTCTTTAAGAATTTCCGAGAGTTTCTCCAGTTTTACAGATGTATTACCACCAAGCATCAGTACAGGTTGAAGTGAAGAGATGGATTCCGCTGTAAGCCCCTTGGTTTTAAGTTCCTCATTAACAGCATCGAGACCAATTTTATCGAGTTTATCTATTGCGATTGTTATGTCGGTAATTCTGTCCGGAGCGCCTATATAACCGGCAATTCCGGCAAGAATTTTTCGGTTATTGATTTTGATTATAACAGAAAGTTTTAGTCTGCCGAAAATCTCATCAACAATTTTAATAAGCTCATATTCATTTAATAATGAATCGCTTCCAATAACATCCACGTCACACTGGAAGAATTCCCGGTATCGCCCCTTCTGTGGCCTGTCTGCTCTCCATACAGGTTGAATCTGATATCTCTTAAACGGGAATGTTAATTCATCGCGATGCTGAACAACATATCGTGCGAATGGAACTGTAAGGTCGTATCTCAAACCTTTTTCGCAGATCTTTGAAGAAAGTTTTCCAGGATCAGTTTTCGAAAATTCTTCCCCGCTTATCCCCGACATGAAATCTCCTGAATTAAGTATTCTGAATAAGAGCTTATCGCCCTCCTCTCCGTATTTGCCCAACAATGTTGTAAGGTTTTCCATTGCAGGAGTTTCAATGGGCTGATAACCATAAAGCCTGAATACTGTTTTGATAGTATCAAAAATATATTCACGCTTCAGCATCTCTTCTGCAGAGAAATCCCTGGTTCCTTTCGGTATTGATGGTTTGGAGGACATAATTACAAGATAAAAGACAAAAGTATAAAGACAAAAGTATAAAAGATAAAGAGAATGTAAAAGGAAGAAATGCAGATTGGTATAAAACAAGTAGAGACGCCATGCATGGCGTCTCTACAAAATTTAAATATATTTTCAGAATTTTTCCGGCACAAATGTCTGATCAGTTACCGGAGGCCGAACATAAGCTGTATTGTGTTTTAAAGGGGGCAGTTTGAATGGTTTTGGGGTAAGATCCTCATAAGGGATCATTGAAAGCAGATGATCGATAGTATTAAGGCGAGCACGCTTTTTGTCATCAGCATGAACAACATACCATGGAGCTTGTTTGGTATCGGTAAAGGCAAACATTTTGTCTTTGGCCATTGAATATTCAACCCATTTATCGCGTGATTCAATATCCATCGGACTGATTTTCCATCTTTTTGTTGGGTCTTTGATCCTGTCCTGGAATCTTTTTTCCTGTTCATGATCACTTACTGAGAACCAGTATTTAATAAGAATAGTGCCTGATCTTATAAGCATTCTTTCAAATTCGGGGCATGAGCGGAGGAATTCCTCATATTCATCATTTGAACAGTATCCCATTACTTTTTCAACACCGGCTCTGTTATACCAGCTTCTGTCGAAAAGAGCAATTTCTCCTCCTGCTGGCAGCTGGGACACATATCTCTGGAAATACCATTGTGTTTTCTCCTTTTCGGTAGGAATACCGAGAGCAACAATTCTGCATATCCTGGGATTGAGACAGCCGGCTATTGTTTTAATTACTCCACCTTTGCCTGCTGCGTCGCGTCCTTCGAACACGACAACAATCTTTAGCTTTTTCGCTTTTACCCATTCCTGGAGTTTAACAAGCTCAATCTCCTGTTTAAGGAGAAGCTCCTCATATTCCTTGCTATCTATTTTTTCCCTTTTTTCAGGTTCTATATCACGATATTCTCCAACCTTATCAGCAACTTTTGCTTTGGCAGATTTCTTTCCTTTTGAATGTCCCATGGTTCAGAATATTAAAATAAGAAAGAAAATTACCAAAAAAATCTGGATATCAGAAATAAATTCGGAAAAAACGAGAGTTAACTTCCGAAATCTTCTTAAGCTTTGTGGATGAAAGAGAAACTGCATAGAAAAATTTCCCCTCCTTTTGAAGGACTACTCTTTATACACATCTTTTTTATGAGTGAAAACACAGAAAAAAGGAATCTGTTTTTTTGTGATTAATG
>JFJP01001251.1_pt1 | contig 14903 bp, 13 predicted proteins | sample 431651 | NCBI WGS metagenome assembly JFJP01 (sample SAMN02602958, study PRJNA72255) | Microbial mat metagenome, whole genome shotgun sequencing project. | biome: fresh water; feature: sink hole; material: water; isolation source: purple microbial (photo- and chemosynthetic) mats found in...
TCTCAAAATGCGACATGCTTGATGATGAATTAAAAGCAGAAATGAAACATCATTTGGATAAATCTAAACTCGGAATTCCTTATATGTTCATTTCATCTGTTGCTCAACAAGGTTTAACACAATTAAAAGACAAACTTTGGGAAATGCTAAATGTAGAAGACGAAAAGCCAGAGAACAGTCATGGTTTATAAGATATTTCCAAATAAACTAAAGCTTCGAAATTTTCGAGGCTTTTTTTGTGTTTTGATTTCCTAAAGTAAAGTTAAAATAAACTTATTAATTCATGTTTTTGACCTTAAAATTTAAATAATACTCAAAAAATCGTAATTTCGCAACACTAAAATTTTGCAATATTCAATTCAAAGTGTAACAAATTGCATTTTAAATAGACTATTAGCTAACAAACTATTAACCTTTTTATATTTTCAATTATGAAGAAAATTTTATTATCCTTAATTGCTGCCATTATGCTTGTTCCAACAAGCGTGAAAGCTGACGAAGGAATGTGGTTTTTAATGTTCATCGAACGTTTAAACCACCGTGCCATTATGCTTGTTCCAACAAGCGTGAAAGCTGACGAAGGAATGTGGTTTTTAATGTTCATCGAACGTTTAAACCACCGTGATATGCAAAAAATGGGCTTGCAATTAACTGCCCAAGAAATCTACAGCATCAACAATCATAGTTTGAAAGATGCTATTGTTCAATTCAACGGAGGTTGTACAGCAGAAATCATCTCCAAAGATGGTTTAGTTTTAACAAATCATCACTGTGGTTATGATGCCATTGCAGAATTATCAACAGCTGAAAAAAATTATTTAAAAGATGGTTATTGGGCTGCCAACAGAAAAGCTGAAATGAAACCATCTAGTTTGTACGTTCGTTTCTTTGTTCGTATGGACGATTGTACTAAAAGAATTTTAGCAGTTGTAAATCCTTCTATGACCGAAGCAGATAGAGAAAAAGCGATTAATGCTGAAATTGCTAAAATTGAAAAAGAAAATAACGAAGGAGGAAAATATACGGTTTCTGTTCGTCCATTTTTTCAAGGAAATGAGTACTATTATTTTGTTTACCAAGATTATAAGGATGTTCGTTTAGTTGGAACCCCTCCAGAAAGTTTAGGAAAATTTGGTGGTGATACAGACAACTGGGAATGGCCTCGTCATACTGCAGATTTCTCAATGTTTAGAGTTTATGCAAATGCAGATGGTTCTCCAGCAGAATATTCTGAAAATAATGTTCCATTAAAACCAAAACATTACTTACCTGTAAATTTAGGTGGTGTTAAAGAAAATGATTTTGCAATGATTCTTGGATATCCCGGAAGAACCAACCGTTGGATGCCAGCAGCTGGAATTGAGCAAAATGTAAAATTTGCTTATCCTGCTTGGGTTGAAGGAGCCAAAACAGGAATGGATGGAATGAAAAAATACATGAATCAAAGTGATGCTTTGAATCTAGTATATGCTTCAAAATATGCTTCAACTGCTAATTACTGGAAAAATCGTCAAGGAATGATTGATGCTTTAACCAAATTTGGTACCGCTAAATCTAAAGCAGCCCAAGAAGAAAAATTCAATAAATGGGCCAACAAACCAGCAAACAAAGCTAAATACGGAAATGTAGTGTCAACTATTAACAAGTATTATGCTATGACGAATGAAAAATCGCGTCATGATAACTACTTACAACAATTATTTAGAACATCTTCTTTTGGAACCATTGGAAGAAGTTTAGGAAGACAATTGGATGGTTATGTAAAAGCTGATGCTGCTAAACGTGCTACAATGGCACCACAAATCATTGAGATGGCAACAGAAATGTTTAAAGAATTACACATTCCTGCAGAGAAAGATATTCTTGCAGCTCAATTAAAAACTTATGCAACTAAATCAACGGGTTATGACATTGCACCAATAGTAAAACAAATAGGTGACGCTAACAATAATGATTTTACAAAATATGTAAATGCTGCCTTCGATTTAAGTATTTTTACTTCGGTTGATAGAATTAAAGCTTTCTTAGATTTACCAAGCGAAGCTATGCTGGCAAGCGATCCGTTATATGCATTATCCAATGATATGGTTGCTCATTTTGGAAAAAGATCTGATGAAGTTACTAAAGCACAAAATGACTACGCATCTTCATTCCGTTTATTGGTAGAAGGTTTAAGAGAATCTAAAATCGGAGCTATTAAATATCCAGATGCTAACTCAACGTTACGTTTAACTTACGGAAAAGTCCGTTCGCTTCCTGCAGACAAAAGAAACGATGCTGCTTTAAACAACTATACAACACTTGCTGGTCAAGTAAAAAAATACAAAAAAGGCGATCAAGAATTTGATTTACCAACCAAAGTAATTGAAATGCAAAAAAACAAAGATTTCGGTCGTTATGCTGATAAAGATGGTTCACTTCACGTAAATTTCTTAACAGACAATGATATTACTGGAGGAAACTCTGGTTCGCCAGTTCTTAACGGAAAAGGAGAATTAATAGGATTAGCGTTTGACGGAAATATAGAGGCAATGGCTGGCGATGTAATTTTTGACAACAAATTACAACGAACAATCAACGTTGACATTCGTTATGTACTGTGGGTAATCGAAAATTTCTCAGGAGCAAAACACATCGTTGACGAAATGACATTAGTAAAATAATAGACCATTTGTCATCCCGAGCGCAGTCGAGGGAAAATCTATAAAATCTCAACTCCGAAGAAAGCAATTACTTCGGAGTTTTTTTGACTAAACTTGTCAACACCCAGTTTGTCATTCCGTAGGAATCCCACGCAAAAATACAAAACTGCAAAAGAGATTCCTACGGAATGACAAGTTTGCGGATAGTTTTGATTGCAGTTTGTCATTGCTTCGCCTGCCTGCCGGGCTAAAAAGGATTTGTATTGATGTATGAAACCTCAAAGGTTTTGAAAACCTTTGAGGTTTTGTTAAAATCCGAAGAAAGTAATGAAAGTTCTCTAAACTTTTAATCAGTCAGATACCGAAAAACACTGCCTCGAAGTCAAGAGACTTCGAGGAGGAATTAGGTTAATTCATTGACTACAATATAATTGATTCCTACTACTAATTCTCCCCCAAATCTTTTGGTAGAATAGTCTAATTCTCTTAATGAATTAGAAGAAAAATTTTCAATTTCTGGGAACTGTTTAAACAGTATTTTACGGCTTTTATTAATTATTTTATCTCTGAATTTCTCATTTTTAATCTCCCATTTTATATCTTCTACTTCCATTAAATAATCTTCTGATTGTATATCAAAGCCATATTTTTTATACTCATTATTTAGGTCGGCTATTTCTTTTTCAAGATTGGTATTAAAAAGGGGATAATCTACCAAATGTTCTGTTTTTACCTCAAAACCGCTTAACGGTGCATCTATGCTTTCCATCATCAATAGATAATGATGTTGCATTTCTTTTCTTATTCTATTTTCACTTTCTGGCAACGTTTCTGGATAATATTTGTAGGTAAGATTTACAATATAGGAAAATAGTTTTTTTTTGAAATGGTCTATTTTTTTGTGATATTGTTTTAAATCTTTTTCAGATTCTTTGCAAAAAATTAAAAACTCTTGCAATTTTTTATATTGTTCTTCTTCGTTCATCATTTCAAATTTTATTAGCATTTAAACTTTGACAGTGTTGTTGCGTCATTCCTTCAAAAAAACATATTCATTAACTTTGGGTGCTATTTTAGGGTGCTATAGTGTATTTTTGAATGATTTGTAAAACTTCGGTTAAAATATCTTTTTCTTTTGTAATGGTTGTTTCGCCAAAGTTTCTTATTCGTTTAAAATCATAAATGGTTTTTAGGCTCTTGTAATTATCGGCAATATCATCTCTTCGGTGTATAATTTTGGTGTGGGTTGGGTATTTTCCTTTTATTAGATTATAAATTTCTTTTTTTAGGTTTTCTTTGTGGTTTTCTTCTTTTTGTAGTGTGCTATAGGGTGAAGTTTTATAGTATAGTGTAAGGTAGCAATAAACGGTATTATTTTCTATAACTATTTGGTTGTTGCTGCTTATTATTTCAAAGCTTGTTGTGTCTATATAATTAGACAACTCTATTTCTTGATTTTCTATAAACGCTATTTTTATAACTTTTAGTTTCATTTTAATACTATTTATTGTTGATTACCTTTTTCGTTGCCGCTATCTTCCTATTAGCTTACAAAACCACTTCATTGATAATTCGTTTTTGAAGGGCAGAAATACTTTTTTTTATTTTATTTACTCCCAAAATATTTCGGGTTTTATATAAAAAACAGTATCAATAAAATATAATAAATCATTGGAAGTTAAGACATTTTCATCGTGCAAGTCCTCTAAAATAATCCCCAAATTGGGGTTGTAATAATCATTGTTTTTTGTGTTATTAAAACCATTTGTTTTCAAAAATTCTTTTACCTGTTGAAGATTCGTTGGTTTATCAGCTTTAATATAGTTTTGTTCTACCAAAGCATATATGACACCTTCGGTTGATTTGTAAAATCCAATCAAATGATAGGCCGTTTCGGGAAAAAAATAATTATTTAATAAAAGGTTGTTAAGATAATCTTCCCAATAGAGGTAATAAATACTGTCATTTAATTTCAAAACTTTTTGATTGTTTTTTACTAACACTTTTTGTTCTGCTCCTTCTGATATAAAATTATCAAAATCTATGGTGTTATGCCAAAGTTTATTTTGGTCGATGTATTTTGTTAACTCCTTTGTTTCTTGATTTTTGTTGTACTGTTCTTTTTTAGCCACAGTACTTGTTGCTTTGCTTCTTCTAAGGTGTATGGCGATTGATTGGATAAGTTCTCCATGGCCAGCTTGGCTCTTTCCTTGAATGATATTTTTAAGTTCATCTTTTATGTTTTTATAATTCATTACAATAGTACTAATTTAATTTTTATACACCACACTTTTCGTTGCTTCTATCTTCCTATCAACATACAAAACAACCTCTTTAATAACCAGTTTTTGAATGGCAAAAGTAAACCTTTGCTAATTCCCCCTTTGGGGGCTAGGGGTCTTTCACTCCTTCAAAAAACCATATTCATACACTTTTGGTTCTATTTTTTATCATTATTCAATATTTGCTTTTTAATTTGAAAAAGTTCTTCTTCTAAATGTTTATTGATGCTTTCCAATCTTGTTATTAATGCTTTTTGATTGTGCGATTTTTGTTTTAAGTTTTCTTGATGCGCCACTACACTTTTTAGTTTTTCTAACATTTTACCAATTTGATTGTTTTCTGCATACATTATGACAGCATTTATTTTGGAAATAATATCTTCTTCGTTATTGTTTTGTTGAGCAGTGGTGTTTTTTTGTAATATTTTATATCTGCCTTTTTCGTCAATTAATTCGGTAGTTAGTTTTTTGTTGTCTTTTTTTAATTGTTTTACTTTCTCTATTAGGTTATGGTTGTTGCTCATAAGAGTAAGATAGCTTTTTTTTATTTTGTCTAGCTCTGGTCTATTGCTGTTTTTTATGGCTTTGGTTGTGTTTTCTTCTTTGGTTTGCAGCTCTTGTTTAAGTTTTTTGTTTTCTGTTTTCTGTTTTTTTAAGTCGTTTTGCAAAACCCTTACTTCGGTTTCAAGATGGTTTATTTGTGTGTTTTGTTGTTCGGTTAGAAGTTTTAAATTTGGTTGATCTACTGGTACAAAACCATATCGTGTTAATACAAATTTTTCTTTTTTGTTATTGATATATACATTGTCTTTTTTATGTATTAGCGCATTGAAAACTGCAATTAGTTGGTATAAATCTAAATTGGACAGTTTTTCTTTTTTCTTAAATAAATCTTCAAATAGGCTCATGTTCTTTGTTTTTTTTATTCCTTCAAAAATCCATATTCATACACTTTTGGTTCTATTTTTTTTGCCAAAATTTTTAGGCTTTCTCTTAGCGAACCAATGAGTTTCATATACTGTGGGTCATCGCTTTTGTTGTTCATTTTGCCCGCTTCGTTTCTGCCCTGAAAATATTCGCGAATGTCATATAGACTGGCATTAAGCCCCCCAGCCCCCGAAGGGGGAGCATTGTGCGGAATAGTTTTGTGATAATATTTCCATAACTCACGCCCTGAGTTGAAAACGGCGGTGGCTTCCTTAGAAAATACAAGCCCCACCCCAGCCCTCCCCGAAGGGGAGGGAGCCGAAACCGCAAATAATTCTTGTTGATGCTTTGCTTCCCCTTCGGGGGTTGGGGGGCTCTTTATAAAATCTGTCATAAAGTTACTCGCAAACTTGGCTTGAGCATTTACTTCTTGCTCTGTAAATGGTATCCAATTATTGATGCCAAAACTTGTTGAAATATTATTACTGAATAATGTAAATGCCAAACAATCACTTTGAAATTCTTTATCGGTTTGCCAACCGTCATTTGGGTATAAAAATTGGTCGCGGTCGTTGAGCCAAGTTGAGTCAATAATGTGTCGAACTGTATAATAAATGGAAGTTTCAATTAAGTTCTCTTTAGTAGTTTGCCAATTATGATTTGAAGCTGGAACTTTCATAAATGGCTCACCAAAACGAACTAATCTTTGATTTTGAAAATCACTACCAACACCAATTATTGTTGCGATTGATTCTGATTTAGAATATCTAAAAGTTTTAACCCAGTCATTTATATATTTTACATTGTCAAAAGCCCATATGTTTTTTATTGCAGCAAAATTTCCGTTTTTATCAAAAACATCCGCTGTAATGTGTTCAAATGTTTCTTTCTCGTTAGTGTTCCAAATGAAAAATCCAATTGGAAACTGACCTTTTACATTATCAAAAGTATCTGCTGGGGTCAAAAAAATTTTTTCGAGCTTCGCTCGGAAAAAATTACGGAAATCCGAGTATTTCGGTGCTTGCAAATTTTTCAACTTTGAAAAATTTGCAAGCACCGCTTGAGGTATTTCACAATAAATTCTCGTTAAGAATTGTATATACATTTCTCTTTTTGTATAACCCATTAGGTTAGAATATCTTTTATGTATTTCTGAAATAGCTACACCAGTTCTTCCATCTCCACTTCTATTATCCGCCTCCGCATACGGTGGATTAATATACACCACCAACTTCTTCCGTTTTTCTTCATCATTAATAATGTCTTGCAAAGATTGCGGCAATTTTGAACCACCCCGCCCTTCGGGCACCCCTCCAGAGGAGGGGAAGAAATCGTCATTAAGGAAATCAAACTGAAATACATGATTTTTCAGGAGGTTGGCTCCGTGGTCGATGCGTTCGTGCATTACGTTTACATCGGCTTGGTCTAGGGTGCTGGCAAAAATGTTATATTTGTTGGTAAGTCCTGCCAAGAGGTTGCCAGTTCCTGCTGCACAATCCCAAATATAATAGTCGTCTTGCCAGTTTTCGCCCAAGTAGTCGGTGAGGTATTTTTGGCTCAATTCTACCCATTTTCGGGGCGTAAAAAATGCTCCTTTTCGTTCTCTAATATCTTGTGGCACTAATAAATCTCTTCGCTCTATAATGTAGTCTTGAAACTCTTTTATGGGTGGGCGTTTGTATCGTTTCCAAAACTGCTGATAGAGTTCTTTGTTTTTTAGGTTGATGGTGGCATCAAACATTTGACGGATGTTTTCTTTGGCAATTTTATAGCCTTGATTTTGGAATACTACAAAAAGGCTGTCTCTTATGGTAAGGTCGTCGTCTATATTTTGGGTGTCTTTATCATCTACAAAAAGGTCAGCAAGATAAAAATCGTTGTCCATGATGTTGGCTTTCTTTAGGTCGTCCCAATTTACATCTATAATGGGTTTTACAATTTCGAGCCATCGCAGATAGATGGGTATAAAATTGTTTTTATCAATTTTTATTTTGCTGGTAGTGGTGGCTTTGGCTACATTATTTTTAATGAAAGTGATGAGGTCTTTTTGGTCGTCAATATAGTCATAAACGTAGGTGTTTTGTTTTAGGGTGGCTTCTATTCGGGCTTTAATCAGTTGGAACTCTTTGGTTTCGTGGTTGCTTGGGGTTACATTCCAGTTAAAATCGTTTATGTAAAAAATGTCTTGCACATTGATATAAGGTACAAAGGCAATTTTCTTGAAATCGAAAGCACCCAAAAAAGCGGGAGGCAAGGTTTTGTCAAAGGTGCGGGCTTTGCCAATGGTGAGGATGAGTTGCACAAACATGGTTGCTGTGTCAAAATTGCCCGTTTTGGCTTCGGCCCACAATAGGGGTATTCGTCCAAACAAGTTGTCTTGTTGTGGAAAAACCGTAAAATCTATGTTTCCTATAATTTCGGTAGTGTCAAAGGCGGCGAACCACTCGGCACCCACTTTGTTTTTTAGTTCTTCTTCACGGATGTTTTTGTATTTCATTTTAGTCGCTAAGTTTATGATCTGGGTCAAATTCTAATACATAAAAAATATCTTTATCTCTATATCCCAAAACTCTTGCTTTTACAGTTGCATCAAATTTGAAAACATCAGAAGAGCACTGATAATTCGAAAAATAATTTTGATTGTGGTATTTTCTATAAGCTAAACCTGCTTTATTTGCTCCTTTTCCTCCTTGTGCCAAGATATTTTCCCAAGATTTTTCAATGAAAGATAAAAATGAATTCAAATAAGCTATTTCATCATTCCTTTCATTAATTTTATTAAAAGACTTTTCAAAATTCACATTTTCAAAACTTAATTTAGTTCCTCTAAAATAGTTTAAACAAAACTGATGGAAATTAAGCAGTTTATTTTCATAAAGAGTTTCCAATAAATGCTTTTTGTCGCTGAAATTAATAAGATTTTTAGATTGATTGTCTTTTGAAACTTCTAGTTGTTTTTCATTAAAATTTGATGGAACAAACGAAAGTAAGGTCGCATTACGTTCAAAAGCTTCAGCCAAAGAGGTATTGGTAACATTTTGCTTTTGATAAATATACTCTAAATTAGAATCGTGTTTTTGATTATTTTCCCAGCCCCAGTGTGGTTCACTTAGGCATTTGTCCACAATATTTCTGTATTTTTTTATTTCATCTGAAATTCCAGTTGGATTTTTTAAATAGAATATAGATTGAAAAGTTTCCTTATATGTGATTTTATGATTATAAAAATCGTATTTCTTATAAGGATATATTTTTTGTTTTTCTAATATTTGAAAAATTTCAATAAATTTAACAAAAGATGTGTTAATAAAATCTTGAACAGAATGATACTGACCGTTTAAAGACAATTCGTTGATTAAAATTTCCATATTAAAAACCTAATAAAACGTTTAAATCATTATCGAACTGATCAAATAACCCTTCTTGATAATCTAAAATTTTTCCTTTTTCAGAAAGGTTGATTAAATGATTAACAGAAACATCGTCTTTCATTTTAAAAAAATGAATTTTTGCATCATTATTTGAAATGGTTCTATTAAAAACAGATTTTCTAATGCCGTTAAAAATATGATCGCTGTGGCTTTCTATAATTACTTGAACGCCTGCGTTTGCGATAAAACAAAAGAAATTTGCTAAATCTGATTGTGCTTTTGGGTGCAAATGAATTTCAGGATTTTCAACTACTAAAATGCTTCCTTTTGGCAAATATAAGCCTAAAATCAAGATACCCACCATATAACTTATTCCTGTTCCGATATGGTATGGTCGTATTTGCTTGTTATTATTTTGAGAATATTTTGCAGACAATAAATTGGTAATTCCTAAATCTTCTAGTTCTAATTTTACATTAAATATTTTTTTTAGCCAAGTATTTAGTTGATATTCAAGCTCTTCGTTTTCAAAAATCATTTGTCTTTCTTTATCTATTTTCAAAAATTTGTTTTTATTAAACAAATCCATTAAAAATTCGCCTTTTTCTCCAATTAAATTTTTAGTGTCGAAATTTTTTTGATAGGTATTTTGAGGACCAATTCTATTGGCAGAAAGATAATTTAAGTTGAAATCAAAATTAAAATCAAATTGGGTTTCGTTTTCAAAACAAGTAAAAGTATTTGTTTTATCTTCTTGATTAATTTTTATAGAAAATTGATTAGGGCGAGTAATAAAATTTCTAGCTTCTTCAAATTTTCCCAAATCGAGCCAAGTACCATTTAAGGGAGAGGTAGGGTTTTTAAAAGCATTATCAATTATTAACAATGTTTGAATAGCAGAAGATTTTCCAGATGAATTAGTGCCGCTAAAAAGTGTAATTTTTCCTAAATCAATAGTAATTTCATCAAAACATTTAAACCCATTAATTTGTAAATTGTTAATCATTTTGTTTAATTTTATTTATTGTTTCTTCAATAATTTCAAACCTTTTTAAAACCGACTTATTACTATCCACTGTATAAGTCAAACTACCAATAAATTCTTCATTATTTTTAATTAGATATTCAAACTCTTTTAAAATAGTTTCTTTTTTATTTATAAATTCGTTTTCTAACTCAATAAAAAAGTAAGTTGCCACTTCAAACAATGCCATATTAATTGGTCTTATGGTACCGCCTTCTTTTTTTGGTAATCTAAAACTATTGTTGTCAAATAAAATAAAAATATTTACCATAGCTTTGTTAAATGAATACAATAATTCATTATAAATATCGTCAGCTTCAATAGAAAAGTACTCGTTTTCATTGTTTAAATAGAGAACATCACCTTTAATAAAAATTTTATCTTCAATTTTTAATTCTTTATTTGCATTGAATTTTTTTGAATTTAAAAATTCCATAGACTTAGCTAAAAAATCTTCTAAATCACTTTTATAGTCTAAATTAGTTTTTGTTTTTAAATCTATCGCAATTGCTTTTCTCCATAAATAAAATGCAATAAATCGTAAAATTAAGTAACGGTCTTTCATTCTTGTAGAAGAAATGGAAGTGGTGACATTTTTGAAACTTTCTAATTTACTTAATGTTTTTAAAAAAAGTGTAGAACTGCCAATATAAATGGCATTTCTCATTTCTTGATTATTCAATCTTGTACCACCTCTATTGACTCTATCAAATAAATCATAAGTTAATTTTTCAGGTGTTGGTTCTTTTATAATATGCAAAGTAAAACTTACATCTTCAATTTTGCCTTTGTATTTTATTTTTAAAACTTTTTCGCTTTTTTCATCTTCTTTTTTACTATTAAAAAAAAATCCATTAAAATCAGATAGAATTTTTAACCCGCTTAATGAAAATTTATTTTCCATAAAATCAAAAATAGTTGAAAGTCTTTGTCTTCCGTCTATTAAAATATAGTTACCTTCTTTGTCTTGTTTTACATAAATTATTGGTAGCGGAATTCCAATTAAAATAGATTCAATTAATTCTGATTTTTGTTTAGGACTCCAAACATTACTTTCTCTTTGAAAATCAGGATCCATTTTAATAGTCCCGTTTTTATATTTTCTATGCAATTCAAAAGCTGAAAAATTATCTCTCCCAATGTTGATGTTTTCATAAGGATATGGATTTTCTTCCTCCTCTGGTTTTAAAAAATCCTTAGCTTCAATGCTCAATGTTTCTTCGCCTTCAATTTCGTCGAATTTTTCTTTTTCCGTGTTTTCCATTTTTTATTAATTGAATTGCAAAAATAGTGGTTTATACAATATTTTTTATTAATTAAGTACTTATCTTATACATTATTAATCTCATAAGCAATATAACCAGTCAGCACCTACTTTGTTTTTTAGTTCTTCTTCGCGAATGTTTTTGTATTTCATTTTGGGTTAAATTAAGATTAATCTAAATATTTTTTTAACCAAAATTTTGAATCACGAAAAGTGTGTAGATTATCTAAATATTCAATTTTTTTTCTTTGTTGAGGCTTTGGAGTTATATGAGTTTTTCTGATAGAAATTTTTCGAATTTGTGGTGAAACATTAAGATTGTAAACACGATTAAGTGTTGAAATAATATATTCTGAAAAACATCTACCAGCGTCTAATTGTTTGTTAACATTATCTTTTCCTGATTTTAACTCAATTAAAAGAATAAATAAACTTCCTGCTTTCTCTGTGAAAATAATATAATCACAAAATGAAGTTACTTTTCCTGTTCCTCGGTTAAAAAACGGAAAAATACCTTTTGGGAAATCATTTTTAGGAAGGGGATGTTTATCAAAAGAAAAACTTAAAAATTTTTGTTTATCTGAAATAAATTCAATAAACATATTTTCTTTTGGTTCTTGCAATTTAGATATTGTTTCTTCTTTAAAAAAGTCATCCAAAATATTTGATAATCGTTCTAAATTACTCATCATTGCCTGCGTATTCTAATGCATAAAACAATTCTTCAGCAATTTCATTTTGTTCTTCAATGGTTTTATTAACAGTTGGGATTTCAAAACCACTTGACAAAATTTTTAATTTTTCAATAACAACTTGTTTGTTTCCAGTTTTCTTTTTTGGATAGTCAAAAAAATGAACGTCGATATCTTCTTTATTAATATACTCGTTGTCTTTGTATTGGTAACTTAAAACTTCTTTTAATTTTATTACTTCTTCTTTTTTAGACGAAAGCATGATTAAGTTATTAAGTTCTCTAACCACATAATCACTGTGTGTGCTAATTAATAATCTGAAACCTTTATTGATTAGTCTGGCAAATAATCGTGTTAAAACCAGTTGATTATCAGGATGTAAGTTAATTTCAGGTTCGTCAATTATAATTAGATCATTCTTTTTGGCTAAATGCTTTAGATAAATTACCAAGCTGGCTAACGATTTAATTATTGATGCTGTCATGTGAATAGGCAAAAGTCTTTTTTGAGCTTTATCGGGTTTAAATTGTATTTCTCCATCACTATCAATGATTACTTTTCCGTGTAATAATTCATTTTCAATTTCGGTTGCGAAGTCAAAAAAATCGCTGGTGTTTTTTTTTGTTTCAGCCAAATCATCGGCTATCATTAGTCCGTCTTTTATAGGGAGTGGATAACGAGTTGTTTTTTTGAATAACAATTCATAAGGAGCCGTTTTGTTTTTGCTGGTCATGGCATGAAAATGGTCCACAGCTTCTTGTTTACTTATAGATAATTCTTTACTAAATGTAAAAATAGAATTTCTCTCAACGGGTAAAATGTAGGTTGAACTAATAGGATAGGTAGCCAAAAGTGATAATATAGTTGAATTTAAGTAAAAATTTAAAACATTTATATCCTCATTAGAAATGGTCTTGTCAATAATTTCGATTAGCACTACTTTTGAATTTTTTTCTTTCGAAAATTTTAAATTCACTCTTCGTAAAGATAAAATTACTTCAAAATTTGAGTCGATTAATTTTAAATCAAAATCTTCTTGCGTTTCTCGAAAACTAATCTCGGTTTCATCAAAAAATTGCTTGGCTAAAACTTCTCCAATTCCAAATAAACTATCAAAATCTTCTTTAAAGTTTGAAATTAAATCTTTTCGATAATCTTGTAATGCCTCAAAATCAATTTTATAATTTAATTTTTTATTATCAACTAAATTTTTTACAATTTCTTCATTAGAACCTACATGTATTTGATTTTTTAACAAACCATAAATGGCATAAGCCAAATAGGTTTTACCTGTTCCGTTGGGACCACAAAAAACATTTAACTTTTTTGATAAGTCAATAGTTCCTTCTTTAATTGCACCTAAATTTTTTATTTGAAGTTCCATTTTTAATTTTCTATGTTATTGCAAATATAATTATTAATTTTTTATTAATTTTTCCAATAATTTTTGGTTTACAAGGCTTTAAAACTACTCAATACCTACTTTGTTTTTGAGTTCTTCTTCGCGAATGTTTTTGTATTTCATTGGAGGAGTTAGAGGGTTTGATTTTCAATAAAGAAATTATTGGTGTAGTATTTGAAACAACTTTACGCATTTTGCAAATCTTCTGTTATAGTATCCGCATTCAAATAGCTTATGGTGTATTTTGCCAATAACTCTAGAAAATCAATTCTAGAAATCTGCAAGACTTTTGCGGCAGTTCCTGAGGAGATTTTTCCAAGTTCAAACAGTTTTACTAATGCCGAAATTTTAATTTCTTTTCCAAACTCTTGTTTGTTCATTCTCATGGCATTTGCCAAATATTCTGGGTATTCTATTGCTATTATGGGTGTCATTTTATGAAAGTTTTTAAAACTCCAAATTTACTAAAATAATCTTGTTGTTTTTTAGTTTCTTTTCCCTAATGTTTTTGTATTTCATTTGTATATTTTTTATGTTTTAAAACCTTGTTAGTGTTGCTTCACCGTTTCACAATTTCTCGCAACAAATCGTTTTCTCGTTTCAAATCGCGGTTGTCTTGTTTTAGGTTTTCTATCTCGGCTTTTAGCTCTTTTTCTACCTTGGTTTCAAACGGTATATCGAGCCATTGCCCCAAGTCTATCAAAAAATTATAGTTTACAATTTTGCTCATGCGCCACAGGATAGTAAACTGAAAAGAGCTGTTCTTGAGATATTTGTTCAAGGTGTTATAATGCACCCCCAAACCATCAGACACGGTTTTCATTTCTATTTTGTTTTGATGCAAATAATAGCGCACAAAGTTGCCCAAGGCAGGGTTGTCGCCTTTTTTTATGATTTTAAATTTTTTTGTACTAGTCATCTGTTCCAATTTTAAAAGCCAAATATAAATAAAAATAGGTTTTTATACCTATAATAATTATATTAAATAATAAAAAAAATTGTTTTTAATAGTATTTATAGTAGTTTAAAATTGTATATATAGTTATTAAAAATAGTATATTATGTAGTATATACAATTTATATAGTTATTTTTAAATACTATAAATGTAATTTAATATACTAATTATAGTTATTTTAAATAAGTATTAAAATAGTATAATATAAGTATAAAGGTTGTATTTGGTTTTATAATCCTTACATTTCCATCTAGTTTGTCATGCTGTAAGCATCCCACGCCTTGCTTGTTTTGCTGTTAATTTAGATTTGACAACTTTTTGAAAGTTGTCAAATCTTTGCTGT
>JFJP01020475.1_pt1 | contig 14903 bp, 12 predicted proteins | sample 431651 | NCBI WGS metagenome assembly JFJP01 (sample SAMN02602958, study PRJNA72255) | Microbial mat metagenome, whole genome shotgun sequencing project. | biome: fresh water; feature: sink hole; material: water; isolation source: purple microbial (photo- and chemosynthetic) mats found in...
CATCCGCGAGGTGGTGGCCGCCGACCAGCAGCAGGGCGGCGATACCGATGGTCGAGAGCAGGGCGGTGAAGGGCTGGAACCAGCCCCAGGCATACGAGGCGCGGATGGCGGTGCCGTCGAGATCGGTCAGCAACCGGCCGTAGCGCTCGCGGTTGCCGTCCTCGGCGGCGCACTGCTGCAGCACGCCGACGCCGGTGATCGTCTCGCACAGGTGCGCAGTCACCCGGCTCTTGGCCTCGGCGACCTGGCCCCAGCGCTTCTGCCCGGCCTTGCGGAAGAGCATCGCGGTGATGATCAGTACCGGCAGCAGCGGGGCGAGCACGGCGCACATCCACGGGTCGATGAGCAGCATCGCGGTGGCGGCACCGAGGAAGCGCAGCAGCACACCGAGGGTCTCGGGCACGGCATTGACCAGGGCGGGCTGCAACGCCTCGACGTCGCGATCGACGCGGGCGACGATGCGTCCGGCGCGCGTGCTGTCGAAATAGCGCATCGACAGGCTGTGGACGTGGTCGTAGAGGCGGCGGCGCAGGTCGGACAGCACGCGCAGGGCGATGCGCCCAGCCAGCCAGTGGGCGACCCCGGCTCCACCGAAGCGTACCAGCCAGGTGGCCATCAGGCCGCCGAGAGCGAGGACGAAGACCGCCGCCGTCGCGGTGCCGGCCAAGCTGTGGTCGATGATGTCGGCGAGGAACCACGGGCGCAGCACGATCGACACGACCATGAACGCTTCGAGACCGGCGAGGGCGAGCAGTGGCCCGCGCGCCCCGCGGGTCAGCTCCCACAGGCGGGTGGCGGTCGCTCGGTCGAGCGGGGCGCGGGCCTGCTCTTCTTCATCGCGAAGGTCGTTGCTACCGCTCATGCCGCGCCCCGGTCGAGGCCAAGCAGGTCACGGTAGAGCGGATCGCGCTCGGCCAGTTCGGCATGCGTGCCGAGTGCCGCGATGCGGCCCTCGCGCAGCATGGCCACGCGGTCGGCGGCGGCGCAGCTTGCCGGCTTCGAGCAGATCATCAGGACGGCGGTGTCAGGCAGGCCGCGGCGCAGCCCGTCGAGCACGCGCGCCTCGGTCAGCGCATCGAGGGCGCTGGTCGCGTCATCGAGCACCAGGATGGCGGGGCGGGCGAGCAGTGCGCGGGCCAGGCACACGCGCTGGCGCTGCCCGCCGGACAGGGTGACGCCGCGCTCGCCGATGCGGCCATGCATGCCATCGCTGATCGCTGCGGCGACCTCGTCGGCGGCGGCCAGACGCAGGGCCTCGGCCAGCTGGTCGGCGGTGGCCTGCGGACGCACCAGGCGCAGGTTCGCCTCCAGCGTGTCCGAGAACAGGAATGCCTCCTGGAAGGCGAGCTGGCAGCGCCGGCGCCACGCCGCCGGGTCGAGGTCGCGCAGCGCGATCCACGTCCCGCCGGGACGGCGCATCTCGACGCTTCCGGAGTCGGGGTCGCGCAGGCGCGGGACGAGTTGCGCCAGGGTGGTCTTGCCCGAACCGGTCGCACCGACCAGGGCGGTGATGGTGCCGGGGTGCAGGGTGAGATCGATGCCATCAATGACAGGACGGCCGTCGATCCGCACGGTCGCGGCGGCCAGGCGCAGTTCGAGTGGGCCATCGGGGATGGCCGGTGCGCTCGCGGGGCGCCTGATCGCCGGGTTGGCGTCGAGGATCTCCATGATGCGGCCAGCCGACGAGGAGGCGTCGGCGAAGAGCCGCACCAGGTAACCGATCGCCTCGACGCGGAAAACCAGGCCTTGGATCACCATCATCGCGGCGATCAGGTCGCCGGGCGTGATCAGACCATGCATCATCAGCCAGCCGCCACAGCCCAGCACCCAGACATGGCCGGTGGCGACGATCAACTGCGGCAGGGGCAGGCGCGCGGCGGTGTACGAGACTGCAGCGCGGGCCTTGGCGGTGAAGGCATCGACGGTACGCGAGAAACGGTCCACGCGGCTGCGTTCGAGGGCGAAGGCCTTGATCACGCGCACGCCCTGCACGCCTTCGGACAACTCCTGGCTGACCGCATCGTAGCTTTCCGCTGCCGCCCGGTCGAGGGCGACGAGTCGGCCGGCGTGGCTACGCATGATCAGGATGGCGGTGGTGACCAGCAGGGCGGGTACCAGGGCCAGGGCCCAGTGGTACCACAGCAGCAGTCCGAGGGTGCCCACGACCACCATGGCGAGTTCGAACAGGCTGCGCGTCCCGCCGACCACCGCATCGCGCACCAGATCGCTGTCACGCGTCGTGCGGTTGATCACCTCGCCGGCGCCGTGCCGGCGGTGCCAGGCGAGATCGAGCGACTGCACCGCGTCCAGGATGCGCGCGCGCAGAGTGTGCAGCAGGCGCTGGCCAAGCACCATCGCGACGATGGTGGCGCCGTACTGCAGCACGCCGCGCAGCAGGGTGACGCCAACCAGGATCCACACCCATCGCCATGCTCCGCTGGCGTCGAGCGACCCGTCGGCCAAGCGGGCGACGGCCTGGCCGCTGCGCAGGTCCTCGACCGCGAGGCCGACCAGCCAGGCGGTGGCCGGTTGCGCCAGGTTGACCAGCGCCAAGCCGGCCATGACCACGACCGCCAGCCGCAGGTGGGCGCGATAGAGCGCCAGCAAGCGCAGCAACGGGTGCATGATCAGGGCGCCAGGCGGACCCAACCGGTGTCGGCGTTGACCTGCACGACGCGTTTCTCACCGGGTTCGGCATGGAAACGCACCGTCCACCAGCGCCGGCCATCGGCTTCCGGCTCGCCCGGCCCGGTGGTCTCGACCGGATCACCCCAGGGATGGCCGTCGCGCAGGCACCAGTTGCGCGCCGCCGAGGCGGCCTCGATGCGCGTGACCGGCATGCGCGGCTGGCAGGCAGCGGTGATCTGGAGAAGGACGGCGAGGACGAGGAGGGCGGCGGTCCGGGGCATGTTCGCATGTCATCATCGGCGGGGGAATCATGCAACGGATGCGGTTGCCCTGGGGCCAACCAGCCCCTACAAGAACAGCAGCGGAGCCCTCCATGCACAGCTATCTTGACGACATCCCGACCGGGCGCGACCTGCCCCATGTCCTGAACGCCATCATCGAGATCCCCAAGGGGTCATCGAACAAGTACGAGTATGACAAGGAACTGAACGTCTTCCGGCTCGACCGGACGCTCTATAGCCCGGTGCACTATCCCGGCGCCTACGGCTTCATCCCGCGCACCCTCTCCGAAGACGGCGACCCGCTCGATGTGGTGGTGATCGTCGAGCACGACACCTTCCCCGGCTGCCTCATCGAGGTGCGGCCGGTCGGAGTGCTGGTCATGCGCGACGACGCCGGCCTCGACCACAAGATCCTGGCCGTGCCGATCAACGACCCGCGCCTGCGCGAAGTGCACGGTCTGCAGCACCTGGCCAAGCACTACCTCTCCGAGATCGACTACTTCTTCAACATCTACAAGGAACTGGAGGGGAAGAAGAGCGACACCTACGGCTGGGAGGACCGTCTCACCGCCCATCAGGCCATCCTTGAATCGATGCAGCGTTACCAGGACTTCAAGAAGGGTCTGATCGACCGCTGGAACAAGCCGACCGCCAAGGGTCTGAAGGCCAAGGTCAAGATCATCACGACTGATGTGAAGCCTGGCGACCTGATCAGCGCCACCTCGGTGCATAAGAAGAAGGTCGATGTGGTGATGCCCGAAGCCGAGCCTGCCGCTCTCGAACCGAAGACCGGAAAGCGCAAGAAGTAAGCATCAAACCCATTTTTCACACGGAGGAACGAAGACAACGGAGTTTGTAAGAGAGGGTCGCGTGCGGCTACGCGGATGACCATTAGGTGAGATTTGGCAAGTGACCCAAGATGTGTTGCTCCGTTTCCTCCGTTCCTCCCTGTGAATCCCACTGCGTTTCCTCAAAAGAGGCTGCGGCTACACCTGCCGCGTCCCTCCGCGGCAGCGCTGCAGGTGGTGCAGGGCATGCACCTGCCCGGTGATTTCCAGCTCTTCGCGGTACACCGGGTCGTGCCAGCCTTCGATGTCGATCGAGCCGGTGAATCCGTGCATGCGCAGGCGGCTGATGATGGCGGTCCAGTCGCTGTCGCCGAAGCCCGGCGTGCGGTGCCAGGCCCACGCCTGAGAGGCGCCGATGCCGTAGCGAGCGATGCGTGCCTTGTCCACCGAGGCATCCTTGCCGTGCAGGCAGAAGATGCGCTGGTGCCAGTCATCGAGCTGCGGGAAGGGGTCGCACAGGCGCACCCACTGGTGGCAGGGCTCCCAGCATAGACCGAGATGTTTGGCCGGCAGGGCGTCGAACATCAATTGCCAAGAGTCTGGACCGTGTGCGATGTTCCAATCACCGCTGCGCCAGTCGCCGCCCATGGAGCAGTTTTCAAAGGCAAGGCGCACGCCCTTTGCTGCCGCCCGGTCGGCCAGTCGGCCGAACACCTCGCGGTAGCGCGGGATCGATTCAGGCAGCGGCTTGCCGCGCACTCGTCCGGCGAAGCCGGCGACGATGTCGCAGCCGAAATCCTTGGCATGGTCGATGGCCTGCTCCCAGGCGTGCAGCGTCAACTTGTCCTTCTCCTCGTTCTCGAGCGGATTGCCGAACACGCCGAGCGAGGAGATCACCGCGCCGGATCCGTCGAGGGTCTGGCGCACCTCACCGGCCAGCCGAGCCAGGTCGGTGTCGCCCAGCGTCTGCCAGAAGGTGATCTGGAAGCTTTCGAAGCCGTGCGGCAGGAGTGAGCGGATGGTTTCGGCGGTCGTGGGGCTGCCCCCGGTGAGGGTGCCGATGCGGATGTCGAGGAGAGAACGCATGGATTTCCTTGTCAGATGAGGGCTGAGATTTTCACACGGGCGCCGCCAGCATCGGCCGAGGCGATGGCGGCATGCACCATGGCCAGGCTCTTGATGTTGTCAGCGCCGCAGGTCTGTGGCTGGCGGCCGGCGCGGATCGCGGTCAGCATCTCGTCGATGCAGCCGGCATGGGACTGCAGCTCCATGGCCGGGGCGGGCGGAGCGTCAATGGCCGGACGGGCGGTGGCCATGAACTGCCCTGGCTTCCACGGTTCGATGGCCTCGACGCGCACCGCCTCACGGCCGTCCCAGAAGGCGGTCCCGCCGGTGCCTATCGCGCGCCAGGACGCCTCCCACGAGGTGTTGCCGCCCTCGCTGCACCAGCTGCCGCGATAGGTGAAGCGCAGGCCACCGGCCATCTCGACGACGACCAGCGCCGAGGCGCCATGCCGGTACCATGAGCCGTTCGGATTCCAGGCGATGGCGTTGACCGCGACCGGATCCAGGCCGGTCAGGAAGCGTGCCTGGTCGAAGGTGTGGATCGCCATGTCGAGGATCAGCACATCCTGCATCTGGTCGCGGAAGCCGCCGAAGTGCGCGCCGATGAAGAAGTCGGCATGCACTTCGGCCAGGTTGCCGATGGAACCACGCAGGCTGTCCCGGAAGCGCAGCATCTGCGGCAGGTAGCGACGGTTCTGCATCACCGCATGGGTCTTCCCAGAGGCCTGCGCGGCGGCCTGGATGCGCCTGGCGTCGGCCATCGAGGCGGCGAGCGGCTTCTCGGCGAGCACATGGCAGCCCTTGCTCAGGGCCAGACAGGCGACCTCGGCATGGGCATCGGGGATGGTCAGGTCGATGACCACATCGGGTCGCAACCGGTCGATCATCGTGGCGAGGTCGGAGCCGGTCTCGGCCCCCAGGGTGAACTCGGCGTTGCGCGCCTGCGCGCGGGCGGGGTCGAGATCGCACAGGCCGACGACGCGGGCATCCTGGCGTGCTGCCAGCGGCTTCAGCCAGGCGCCGGCGATGCCGCCGCAGCCGGTGATGAGGAGGCGGAGGGGGGTGGTCATGCCTGCGATGCTAGCGTCCGATCCGGGGCAACTTGCCCTCGCAGACGCCTCAGTTTGTGTTATCGTCCGACATGCACCTGCTGCGGGCCCAGATCGACGAACGGAGTAATCCCCGGCGCAACCGCCACCGTCACGACGGTCCCGAACTGCTGTGGGTCGAGGAGGGTGAGGGAGTCCAGCTCACCCAGCATGGCGAGGAGCCGTGCCGCCCCGGCGATGTCTTCGTCTTCCCTTCGCGCGTTCAGCATCTCAGCTTCGCCGGACCCGGGCAGCGCTTCTCCTGCCTGGTGCTACAGACCGAGCCGGGCGATCTCGCCGATGGTCGTCCAGGCGACGGTGGGGCCGACCTGCTGGAGCGCATCAGCGAGCAGGCCGGCGGGGCGAACCGTTTGCCGCTGCGTCCAGCGACCCGCCAGCAGGTGGGCTCGCTGCTGCGCCGCGCGCTGGCCGAGCAGCAATCGCGCTCGCCTGGCGCGCGCTGCGCCGCCCGCTGCCGCGCGATGGAGGTACTGATCGCCATCGCCCGCGATCCGGGGCGACCAGCGGTCCCGGATGGCGCCAGCGGCGAACGCCACATCGACGAGGCGCGGTGCTACATCGCGACCTCCTACATGACGCCGCTCCGGCTGCCCGAACTGATCGCTCTCGGCCCACTCGGCCGCTCGCGCTTCCTCGAACTGTTCAAGGCGCGCTGCGGCCGATCGGTGTCGGACGAACTGCTCGCGGTGCGCATCGCCGCAGCCCAGCGCATGCTCGACGAGGGAGCCGAGAGCCTGCTCGACGTGGCCCTGAGCTGCGGTTTCGGCAGCCAGAGCCACTTCAACCACCGCTTCCGCGCCGCGACGGGCTGCAGCCCGTCCGTTTGGCTCAAGCGGTGAACTCACGCACTGCCGCGCCGGTCAGCGGGATGGTGCCGCGGCGCAGGGTCCACACCTGGCGGTGGCTCAGCGTCTCACCGGGCTTCAGCACCGCGTGCGGGCCCATCGTCTCCATCTCGACCATGAAGTTCTCGGGGCCGACGTACATCGCCAGGTTGGCGACGGCCGGGTAGGTGGCGTTGCGCTGCCAGTCGGCCTGGATTGCGAAGGTCAGGTCGCGCGCCGCATCGACCATGGCAATGGTGGCGGCCGGACTGCTGATCATGCGCTTGGTCTCGCGGCCGCGCGGGGTCAGGACATAGGCGTCGTCGACCAGCTCGAACTGCTCCTCGCGGAAGCTGTTGGTGCCGTGGCCGGCCCAGCAGCGGAACACGGTGATGGTCGCGGTGTCCCAGCCGGTGCCGTCACCGAGCGGGATGACGTAGTTGGTGCGCGCCGACGGCTTGGTGCAGCTCAGGGCCCACAGGCCGCAGCCGAGCAGCATGTCGCCTTCGTTGGTGATCGTGTTGATGACCTCCAGACGATCGGCAGCGAGCGTGCGGACGGTGATCGCCCGGCGGCTGCGCGTGGCCGCGTCGTAGGCGCCGCGCACGGTGAAGCCCTCGCCCTGGATGGCGCAATCGCCGGCCGCGTCGTCATTCTGGTAGGTCGTCTCGTCCTCGTCGGCGCCGATGCGCGCCGTCCATACGCGGTGGCCGCCGCGCAGGTTCCAATGCTTGGCTGGGGCCTCGCGGACGTACGTCAGCGGTTTGTTCTCGTCCCACAGCAGCAGATTGTCGCCGCCTGTCGGGGCGAGCAGCGCTATGCGCGGGCCGGTGCCGTGCACGGCGACGAGGCGCAGGGCGGGGGTGGTCAGCTCGACGGCGGCGAAGCCGGCGTGGTTGATGGCGCGGACGGGCATGGGGTCTCCAGAAGGCGGGATCAGGGTTTGATGGCTGCGGGCTGGTCGGCGGCCTTGTCGGTTCCCAGCACGCCGTAAAGTGGCCAGCAGCGGTCGAGCTTCTGGTCGCCGCCGCCATCGATTCCGTCGCCGCTGACACTGTAGGCGCCAATCAGTTGACCGTCGCGTTCGACCCGGCGCACCGGCTTGCCGGCCGGATCGAAGGGGTCGACCGGCCACGCGGCGCCGGTCAGTTCGGCGGACAGCACCAGCAGCTTGAGCCGGCCGGTGTGGGCGTTGACGATGACCAGCGGGGCTACCGGCATGGTCATGGCCGCCAGCATGGTGCCGGGGCGCCACATCGAGGTCTGGGAGGCGGCAACCCCGGCCGCCTCAGCGGCCTTGTACTGCTGCGCTGCGGCAAACGGATCGGCGTGCGCGGCGGCGATGTCCTGCATCAGCTCCAGGGTGCGCGCGCGGCCGGCGCGCAGGGCGATGGCGAAGCCCCAGGCGTCGAGCGAGAAGCTGCCGCCCTCGCGGCCGAGCTGGCTCCACACCCGTGACGGATCGGCCGAGCCGACGAAGCCGCGCAGCGAGGCGAGATCGTTGCGCCAGGCCGACTGCAAGGCGGGGGGCAGCAGGGTCGCCAGAAGCTCGGCGCGCTTGGCGATCGCCTCGGTGTTGCCGGCCAGGTCGGACTTGCGCGCCAGTACCGCCAGCGACCACTGTTCGGCCAGCACCTGCATGACCATCACGCGCAGCAGGCCGGCCGGCTCACGGCGCGGGATGAGCCGGCTGGCGGTCTCGATGTCCTGTGCCACGCGCTCGGCGGGGGCGATCAGGATGCGTTCGCCCCACAGGCGCATCAGGCGGCGCAGGGCGGTGGCGTCCTCGATGCGGGCGGCTGGCGAGATGTCCTGGTTGGCGTCGATCGGTTCATCGCCGAGCCGGGTCAGGATGTTGGCTGACTCGTCTATCAGCGCCTGATCGAGACGAGCGTGGTGTTCCACGAGTTCGCCCGGCGGCTCGGTTCCAGGGCGATAGCTCCACCCGATGCCGGTCGTGCTGTCGGCATACGCCGACAACTGGCCGGCCAGCGCCTGCAGGCGCGCCCAGTCCGTGCCGCGTGCCGCGTCGGCCGGAGCGAAGCCGAGATCGCTGAGGCCTACCGGCAGGCCGAGGGAGCGGGCCCGGGCATCGGCACCGTCGAGGTCGCCGGTGGTGCGCAGCCACATCGCCAGGCAGCAGACCAGGATGCCGAAGAGCAGGGCGATGGCGACGAGGACCTGCCACCAACGCAGACGGCGACCGGGGGCGGGCATGTCGGGCATGGCGCGGCAGGGTGGCGCGCCCCGGAGCGGGGCAAGCCCCATGAGATCATATATCATATATGATTCCTTGCCTTGGATCCCGGCTGTGCTAGGACCCCGGCATGAGCGCAGACATCCTCGCCGCGGTCGCTTCGGCCCGCATCGTCCCGGTCATCGTGCTGGAGCGCGCCGCCGACGCGGTGCCGCTGTGCCGGGCGCTGGCCGCCGGCGGCCTGCAGGTCGCCGAGATCACCTTCCGCACTCCTGCCGCGCGCGAGGCGATCGCCATCGTGGCCAAGGAGTTCCCCTCCTTCGTGCTCGGCGCCGGCACCATTACCACGCCCGAGGAGGTGACGGCGGCGGTGCAGGCGGGCGCGCGCTTCGCCGTCGCCCCCGGCTGCAATCCCGACATCGTGCGCGAGGCCGGCCGCCAGGGTCTGGTCTTCTGGCCCGGGGTGTGCACCCCGTCGGATGTCGAACGCGCCCTGGCGCTGGGCTGCACCGCGCTCAAGTTCTTCCCCGCCGTCGCTGCCGGCGGCATACCGATGCTCAAGTCGCTGCATGCGCCGTACCAGCACCGCGGTGTGCGTTTCGTCGCAACTGGCGGCATCGAGGCAGGCAACCTGCGTGACTGGTTGAAGACGCCCGGCGTTCTCGCCATTGGCGGCACCTGGATGGTGGCGCCCAAGCTGATCGCGGCTGGCAACTGGGCCGAGATTACCCGCCTCACCGCCGAGGCCGTCGCCATCGCCAAGGAATGCGCATGACTATCCCTGTTGCTATTGTCACCGGCGCCTCGCGCGGCCTCGGCCGCGGTGTCGCCCTCGAACTCGCCAAGGCCGGCTGGAGTGTCGGTATCAACTACGCCGGCAACCGTGCGGCAGCCGATGAGTGCGCCACGCTGTGCCTGGCCAGCGCCCGCTCGCCCGAGCAGCGCTTTGTGCCGCTGCAAGGCGACATCAGCCAGGCGACGCAGCGCCAGGCCCTGGTCGATGGCTGCCTGCGCGAGTTCGGTCGCATCGACAGCCTGGTCAACAACGCCGGCGTCGCACCGAACGTGCGCGCCGACATCGTCGAGGCCGGCGAGGAGAGCTTCGACCGCCTGGTGTCGATCAACACCAAGGGACCGTACTTCCTAACCCAACTAGTCGCCCGTCACTGGCTGACGCAGAAGCCGGCCCCGGCTGCACGTTACAACTCGATCGTCTTCGTCACCTCGATCAGCGTGCACACGATCAGCACGATGCGCGGCGACTACTGCATCAGCAAGGCCGGCGTCTCGATGGCGGCGCAGTTGTGGGCGACCCGCTTGGCGCCGGAAGGCATCATGGTCTATGAGGTGCGTCCCGGCATCATGAAGACCGACATGACCGCTGGCGTGACCAGCAAGTACGATGACCTGATCGCCAAGGGTCTGGTGCCTCAGAACCGCTGGGGGACCGGCGAGGACGTCGGTCTGGCGGTGAAGGCGCTGGTGACGGGGGATTTCCCGTTCAGCAGCGGGACGGCGATAGACGTGGACGGCGGGTTCCAGATGCGAAGGCTGTAGCGGTCGGCTGGAAGCTGGAGGCTGAAGGCTGGATGCTTGCGGTGATTCGCGGGAAAAAACAAGATCAATAACAGGATTGAAGCCCCCATGACCCTTGATCGGCGTGTTTCCAGCCTCCAGCCTCCAGCTTCCAGCCTCCAGCCCCTCCCCGTCCCACAGAACATCCTCGACGCGCTGACCCGTGTGGACATGCCGGCGGTGCCGCCGGCGGCGCCGGGACGCGAGATGATCGAGGTGGCCGGAGCTCAGGTGCCGGTCTTCCGTCATGGCGTGCTGGTGGTGGGCAGCGGGGCGGCGGGCCTGCGCGCTGCGATCGAGGCCAAGCGCGCCGGTCTCGATGTCTGCGTCGCGACGATGAGCCCCTTCGGCGGCACCTCGGCGTGCTCGGGCTCGGACAAGCAGACCCTGCACACCGCCGGCACTTCCAACAAAGGCGATGACTTCGTCAACCTGGCTGCGGCGATCGGCGCTGGTGGGGCGATGGATCTCGACCAGGCCTACGTCGAGGCGGTCGGCTCGATCGGCGCCTTCTCGGCCTTGCAGTACCTCGGCCTGCCGCTGCCCACCGACCGCTTCGGCGCGGTGCTGCGCTATCAGACCGACCACGACGAGGTCGGCCGCGCCACCAGTTGCGGTCCGCGCACCTCGCGCCTGATGGTCAAGGTGCTGGTCGAGGAGGCCCTGCGCCTGGGCGTGCCGTTCCGCCGCCGCTGCGAGGCGGTGCGCCTGATCGAGGATGGCGGACGCTGCCTGGGCGTGATTGCCATCGACCGCGAGTTGGGCGAGGTGGCCAACCCGCAGGGCCTGTGCCTGATCCTCGCCGGCGCCACCGTGCTGGCGACCGGCGGCCCTGGCGAATTGTACCGCGACAGCGTCTATCCGCGCCACTGCTATGGTTCGCTGGGCATGGCGATCGAGGCCGGCGTGCAGGTGGTCAACCTCGGCGAGAGCCAGTTCGGCATCGGCACACGCCGGCAGGAATTCCCGTGGAACCTCTCGGGCACCTATGTGCAGGTCGTACCGCGCGTGTTCAGCGTCGATGCCGCCGGCACCGAGCGCGAGTTCCTCAACGACTGGTTCCGCAGCGTGCGCGAAGCGTCGAGCAATGTCTTCCGCAAGGGCTACCAGTGGCCCTTCCACGCCAGCCGAATGCTCGACTACAAGAGCAGCCTGGTCGATCTGGCGATCCACCACGAGTCGCGCCTCGGCCGCACCGTGTGCCTGGACTTCACGCGCAATCCGACCGGCTTCAGCCTCGACGATCTCGATGACGACGCGCGCAGTTATCTCGTCAACAACGAGGCGCTGCTCGCCACGCCGATCGAACGCCTGCGCCGGATGAATCCGCTGGCGATCGAACTCTACCGCATGCACGGTACCGACATCGCCACCCAGCCGCTGCCCTTCAACGTGAACAACCAGCACATGAATGGCGGCGTGGCGGTCGATACCTGGGGGCGTGCAAGTCTGCCAGGATTGTACGCGCTTGGCGAGGTCGCCGGCACGCATGGCGTCACCCGCCCGGGTGGCGCGGCGCTGAATGCCGGCCAGGTCATGGGCGTGCGCGTGGCGCGCCACCTCGCCTCGGTCGTCCCGGCGCGTCCCGATGCCGGCGTGGCGCAGGCGGCGCGTGCGGCGGTTGGCGAATCGCTGGCCATCGCCCGTGGCGCCCGTGCGGGCTTCGCGGTGGCCTCGGTGCGCGACCAGATCCAGGCGCGCATGAGCGACCACGCCGGTTTCATCTGCCCGGTCGCCGGCATCGCTGGGGCGAAGGCCGCGGCCACCGCCCTGCGCGGCCGCGTCCTCGCCGAGGGCTTCCAGATATCCAGTCCCGAGCGCTCGGCCGAACCATTCCGCTGGCGCCACATGGCGCTGCTTTCCGAGGCGGTGCTGGCCACGCTCGACAGCTATGTCGCCGCCGGCGGCGGCAGCCGCGGTGCACGCGCCTACTGCGATGCGGCCGGCACGCGCACCCCGGCGGCGCGGGCGGTGGACTGCACGGCCTGGCGCTTCCGCGACGAGGTCTCCGCGCACCGCCAGGAGAAGATCACCGTGCGTTGGGATGGGACGACCCAGGTGGTCGGCCGCGAGGCGCTGCGCGGGATGGAAGATCCAGGCCGTATCTTCTTCGAGAAGAACTGGGCGCCGTACCTGACCAACGCCGTGTATGACGATGGATTTCATCACGGCTGATGGTTTTACCCTGTAAATATCAGATGATAACGCGCCGTCTCTCCTAACTACGAAGCCGCCATGATAGAGTGGCGGCATGCCGAAACTGACCCCGGTTTGTTCACCCGGCGTTCACCTGGCGGGTCACAGACACCATCTGACAGACTCTCTGGCCGCCTTACTGCCGTGTCCGAAAACAGGCAGGGCGACCTACTACGACACGGCCATGCCAGCACTGTCGCTCATCGTCACGGCAACAGGCGCCAGGTCCTGGCGGTTCACGAAGCGAACGAAGGACGGGACGCTTGTACGCATGTCGCTCGGCGGCACCTCGCTGCCGGTAGAGGATGCGCGGGCCTTGGCCCGCAGCTGGGCGCTGCAGATCGCCAGGGGCGGCGACCCGCTTGCCGACATGCGCGAGGCGAAGCAACGCGCCAAGGAACGGCGCCAGAAGAAGGCAGCGCACAGGTTGACGGTGGGCGGCGCATGGGACCACTACGAAGCGCAGCACCTGGAAGTCAGATGCAGGGGCGAGACGATCAGGACGGCACGGTGCTTCTACCGAAACCACCTGGCATCGATCTGCGATAAGGGGCTGGAACAGATCGGGGTCACAGATGCCAAGGCCATGGCCAATCGCATCGGTGGCGAGGTTGGGCACGCCACCAGCAACGCAGTCCGATCACTGGCACGGGCAATCTGGAATCACGCAGCGAAGCACATGGAATACGCGGGGCGGAATCCGTGGGTGTCGGTTGACCCATTCGCCTCCGAACCGCGCAGCAGGGTGCTGACCGATGCCGAGTTTCCACGATTCCAGCAGGCGCTGGCGATGGCGCCCAGCCATGTGCGCGATCTGGTGACGATCCTGCTGCATGTAGGATGCAGACGAGGAAACGCGCAGCGCATGCGCTGGGATCAACTGCAGGATGGGGTCTGGTACATCCCAGGCCACGCAGCCAAGGCCGGGCGCCCGATCGTGCTGCCCCTGCCGTCCGTTGTCCGTGAGATGTTGGCGCACAGGAAATCGACGGGGAGTCCATGGGTCTTCCCATCGCCATCCAATCCAGATCGGCCCATGACAGACCTGTGGTCCGCCTGGGGGACGCTTCGCCGCCGTGCGCAGTTGCCAGACCTGACATTCCACGATCTGAGAAGGACGCTGGCAACAGTGATGGCAGAACAGGGGGTCAGCATCTTCACCGTGGGAAGCGTCCTGGGGCACGCCGACCCCAGCACCACAGCGCGAACCTATGCCCGAATCAGGGTTGATGCGCTGCGCGGTCCGCTGGAGGCAGCAAGCGCAGCGATGACCATCAAGGGCAATGCCCACCACATGGAAACAGACGATGAGATTGCGTGCCCAAGCTGAGCAACAACCGCACCTCACTACGTCCGCCCCGTCACGCAGGGCGCGCATGCTCGCTGCCACGCAGCCTTCGCCGCGCCCGTCGCGCCAGGGCTCGCCGTCGCTCCGGGTCCGCTCGGTCGCCACCGGCCCTCACCGCCACGCGGCCTCGGCCCGGCGGCTCGGTCGCTGGCCACGGACAATACCGAAAAACGAGTTGGGGTCCATGTGGCCATGTGATGATATGAGGATGTTCAAAAGGGGTACCGGGGGGTGGGGCTAACCTGACAGTCCCGCCACCTCTTCCCTGCGGCTGGACACACATACAAGCCCAGCAGACCCAGCAGCGAAGACGGAAGGGCCAACGACGGGGGAAGACGACCCCGCAGAGCCGCCGTCCTGCGGGCTACCGCCCGCGCTGCCTGGGTCTTCGCGTTTCTGCACTCAGGGCGCTGGAGCACCCTATCCGTGAGCACCGATCGTCTCGTCCGTGAGCAGCGAGCGTCCTGCGTTCCGCCGCCGTCCCTGATCGGGACTCGGTGCCGTGGCCTGCCGGTGAGCAGATCGCGACGAGCGTGGTGCACCGTGCATTGGCGGTATTTCTGGGGCACGGTGTCGTTCCAACAAAGCTAAAGTTGTGGCTCGCCGTCCTGGCTCGCCGCTGTTTGCGCCCCCACCACGCCGCTCGTCGGCATCCGTGCCTCCTCGCGCCGCCCCCTGCGGCCCTCGCTTCGCTCGGCCCGGTGGGCGGCTAAAGTGGTGGCGCCCCTGCGGGGGCCACCCTCATTCGCACCTCGGGCGTAGGGTTCTCGCGCTCCCACCCTCCGGACGCTGGCCCTGCACCATCACGACCAGGTGCACCACACCACGCCACCTCTCGCTCGTCAGTGCGCTCCGACGGGCCTGGCCCGGCCTGGCAGCGTCTCGCGCCCTC